>Ga0075428_100007935_pt1 | contig 11772 bp, 9 predicted proteins | sample RhiMetdeltSRZDD2_FD_75291 | JGI IMG/M metagenome (GOLD analysis project Ga0075428, IMG submission 75291) | Populus rhizosphere microbial communities from Tennessee, USA - Rhizosphere MetaG P. deltoides SRZDD2 | ecosystem: Host-associated > Plants > Roots > Rhizosphere > Soil | place: USA...
GTTCTCGGCGTCGGTGTCGTTGCCGAGCACCGAGGATCCGTTGAGCGTGCCGCCTTCGTTGACGCCGTAGGCGTCGTCGTTGGCGACCGGCGCATCGTTGACCGGAGCGATCGTGATGAACGCCGTGGCGACGTTCGACAGGAGCGAGCCGTCGCTGGCCTGATAGGTGAAGCTGTCGCTCGTGGTCTCGCTGCCGTCGTGCACGTAGAGGAACGAGCCGTCGGCATTGAGCGCGAACGACGATGCGTGCGCCGGTCCGCTGACGAGGACAGCGGTCATCGTCGGGCCGTCGGGATCGGTGTCGTTCGCGAGCACGCCCGGTGCGGCGAAGTTGATCGTGCCGCCTTCGTTGACGTTGTAGTTGTCGTTGACCGCGACCGGCGGATCGTTGACCGGAGTGATGGTGATGAAGACCGTCGCGACGTTGGAGTCGAGCGAGCCGTCGTTCGCCTTGTAGGTGAACGAATCGGTCGTGGTCTCGCTGCCGTCGTGAACGTAGTTGAAGGAGCCGTCCGCGTTGAGCGTGAAGGACGACGCGTGCACTGGTCCGCTGACGAGAATCGCGGTGATCGGATCGCCGTCGGCGTCGGTGTCGTTGGTCAGAACTCCCGGCGCCGGAACGTTGAGCGTGCCGCCCTCGGCGACGGTGTATGCATCATCCACCGCGACGGGAGGATCGTTGCAATCGGGAAGCGTGACCGGAACGGTCGGTGCCGCCGGCGAGCAGGTCTGCGTCGTCGTCGGGAACGTTCCGACCGGGCTGCCATTGGTCGGGAAGGAGCTGCCGGCCGTCGAAACGGTCGTGCAGTAGGTGATGTCGATCGTGCCGCGATTCGCAACCGCAACCGCGCTGCCGGTCGGACGAACGTCGCCGACGCCGGCCTGCCAGCTCACGCCGCCCGAGTACGAGCGAACGGCGATCGCGCCTCCTTTGCTGCTTCCGGTGGCGGCGATCGTGGCGCCGTCGAGCGTGACGTTGCCGCTCGCACCGACGTTGACCGCACCGCCGTCGCTTCCGGAGATCGTGCTGCCCGCGCGGAGCGCATTGCCCGTTGCGGTGACCGTGGAGCCCGTGGAGACGACGTTGATCGTGCCGCCGTCCGCGTTGTTGCCGCCCGGATTCGCGTTCACGCTGAACAGCGATCCCGTCGCAGGACCGGCGATCGCAATGCTCTCTTTCGCGAAGATGTCGACGCGATAGCCGACTGCGTTGTTGTGGAGCGAGTCGGCGCGCAGCACGCCCGCGCCCGAGACGACGACCGTCGTTCCGGAGTGAACCGCGACCGCGCTCGTCGTGCCGCCCTTGGCGACCGATGCGACGAGGCCCTGGATGCTGATGCCGCAGCCTTCGAGCAGGACGACACCGCTGCCGGAGTCCTCGCCCTGCGAGACGATCGTCGCGTTCGCGCCGATCGTCACTCCCGGTTCATCGTTGCTGGTCGCGCGAATGCTGATGTTGCCGCCCTTCGCGTTGGACGAACCTGCGTTGACGACTTCCGCGGTGTACTTCGTCGCGGCGATCGTGCTGGTGGGACCCGATGCGACGAGGCCGTTCAGGACGATCGTCGACGAGCCGTCGACGTCGATCGCGCCGGCGTTGCCGTTGTTCGATGCGGCCGACACCACCGAGCCCGATCCGAAGGTCGTTGTGCCGCCCACGGTGAAGGCGATGTTGCCGGCGTTGCCGCTCGAGGTGTTGCCGCTGGAAACGATCGCACCCGCGGCGGAAAGCGTGCTTCCCTGCAGATTCGCAGATCCTCCGACGGTGAAGGTGATGTTGGCGCCGCTGCCGCTGCCGGTGCGGTTCTCCGCGTAGACCGCGCTGCCGGGCTCCATCGTCAGATCGCCGGAGACCGCGAATGCCATCGCGCAGGCGCTGGCATTGCCCGGACCGGTGTCGTTGCAGTTGATGGTGCCCTGGATCGTCAGGTCGCCGTCGTCGACCGTGAAGACGCCGTTCGCGACGCCGTCATGATCGAGCGACCCGCCGTCGAGCGCCGAGAACGTGACGGTCCCACTGACCGTGACGTCGTCTGCGAGGACCGGCGATGCCAGGAAAAGAATTGCGAGAACCAGTGGAAAGAAACGAAACGCGGTGGCGTGGCGCATTGCTCTAAAACCCCTCCAAAGCGGTTGCCTGCCGATGGTCGAGATACGGGGGATAGCTGACGCAGATCTCTCTCTTGATATGCGTTTGCGAAAAAGCGGACCGGGGAATGATACTCCTGAACGGCGGCGGAGTTGGTCAAATCTGTAATTACGTACGAGCAGCCGGCGGTTTTCGGACGTCCTCGGGAAGGCCGTCGCTCCACCCGCTGTAGGATGACCGCATGAGCGCACTCCCCGATCGTCCCGTCCCGCGCGAGATCGACTCCGACCTGGGGTTCGGCTCGGTCGTCGCGCGCGAAAGCCGGCGCCGGTTCCTGAATCGCGACGGCACGTTCAACGTGCGCCGCGAGGGATTGCGATTCTGGGAATCGCTCTCGGCGTACCACTATCTGCTGACGATCTCCTGGCCGAAGTTCTTCGCGTGGATCGTGAGCGGCTATCTGGCGACGAACGCGATCTTCGCGGCGATCTATCTTCTCGCCGGAGACGGCGCGCTCGCGGGCACGCATGCGATGACATCCGCGGGCCGCTTCTCCGAGGCGTTCTTCTTCAGCGTGCATACGCTGGCGACGATCGGGTACGGAACGATCGCGCCGGTCACGCTCGCCGCGAACATCATCGTCACGTTCGAAACACTCATCGGCCTCGTCGGCGTCGCCGTGGTGGCGGGAATCTCGTTCGCGCGCTTCTCCCGTCCGGTCGCGCGAATTCTGTTCAGCCGCAACGCCGTGATCGCGCCCTATCGCGGCGGACGCGCATTCATGTTTCGCATCGTCAACACGCGGGACAGCGAGCTGGTGGAGCTCGAAGCGAAAGTGCTGCTGAGCCGGCGCAAACGCGACGGCGTGACACCGAACGATCGGGAGTTCCTCAACCTCTCACTCGAGCGCGAGCGCGTGGTGTTCTTTCCGCTGTCGTGGACGATCGTGCATCCGATCACGGGAACGAGTCCGCTCTTCGACTGGGACGGCCAAGATCTCGCGGAGTGCGACGCGGAGTTCCTCATTCTCCTCAACGGATTCGACGAGACGTTCTCCCAGACCGTGCATGCGCGCTCGTCGTACAAGACCAGCGACATCGTGTGGGGCGCGCGCTTCGCGAGCATGTTCAATCCGCTTTCGGCCGACGGTGTGATCAGCGTCGACGTGCGCAAGCTTCACGACATCGAGCGGGTCGGAGTCTAACGATGCTCCGCGCGGCCAGGCTGAGTCTCTCCTTCGATGCGGCCCGATTGCGATCGGAGCTCGATGCGCTCGCCGAGCCGTGGGAACCGCACATGAATCGCGCGTACTACGCGGGGGAATGGAGCGGGATCGCATTCCGCTCGAACAGCCTGCCGCATCAACGGAAGATCTTCATCGATCCGTCGCGGCCGGAAGACTTCGTCGACACCGACGCGCTGTCCCGTTGCCCGTACATGCGGGAGTCGCTCGGAGCATTTCCATGCTCGCTGCGCGCCGTCCGGCTGCTGAAGCTCGCGCCGGGCGCGGTGATCCGCGAGCATCGCGACGTCGGGATCTGCATCGATGACGAGGAAGCGCGGCTGCACATTCCGATCGTCACGAACGATCGAACGGACTTCGTCGTCGGCGGCGAGCGCATCTCGATGCATCCGGGCGAATGCTGGTACGTGAACGTAGACCTGCCGCACAGCGTCGTGAATGGCGGCGAGACGGATCGCGTCCACCTCGTCGTCGACGTGGCCGTCGATGAATGGCTGCGAGGAACGGTGCGGGAGTCGCGAGCGGCGGGCTGAGAGCCCGCCGCTCCAGCGAGTGATCAGGAGTTGTAGTCGATGACGAGCGCCATGTAAGAGAGGTCGATGCCTTCGATCTTCAACGCTCCGCCATCATTGGTCAATCCGTAGCGCGACCACGCCGGAGCGTGATCCGCGGGCGTCTCGCGAAACGCGAAGACGTAGACGCCGCGCTGCAGCATCGCGTCGCCGCCGGAGTTGACGGAGAGCGAGATGATGTTCTGCTCGGTCGCATCCGGCTCTGCGGGCATCGTCTCGTCGACGCGCTCCGCCTTTGCCTCGAGCCGCTGGCGATGCACGCTGAAGCGCAGGCCTTCCGTCGAGGTGACGGGCATCGTGAAGCTGACCTGATTGCCGAACGCGACGTCGTTGTCGCGGCCGTTGAAGCTCCACGCGGCGAAGCGCGCGAGCCGGCCCGAACGCGTGCGCGTCGGGAAAATCGCATCAAAGTGCACACCGCCCGGACGGTCGATGGCGTTCGACGATCGCGCGAAGCCGGCGACGCGGAGTCGCGCGCCGCGGCCGAGGAACGCGGGATCGCTCGTCAGCAGAGATGACGCTGCAGTCAACCCGATCACATGTCCGGCCTCGGGGACCGAACCGGCGAACCCGATCGAGAGAAGCGGCAGATTCGCGGCTTCGGCAAACAGACTGTTGAAATCGAAGAGACCTGCCGCAGCGACACCGACGACTGCAGTCGATCCGAGACGCAGGAACTCACGACGCGGAAGTGTTCTGGGGACACGGTTCACGTTCATCACTTCTTTTCTCTTTTCTCTCTCGTACAAAGGTGGGCGGGCGTCGGCTTTACAAAAAACAACTCTCCGGGCACCGAGGGACTGACTTGGGATCAGGATAGTAACACCGGCAACGAAAGGCAGGTGACGGAACTCACGCCAAAAACATAAAGCGTCATCGGACAGCGTATCGGTCACGAAGTTTGGCCTCGTCGAACGCCAGCGGGTCGTAGCCGAGAGCACGGGCCGTCGCAAGCACCTCCGGATGGCGCTCGATGAGCCGCGGATCCGACCAGAAGGCCGTCACGAAATGGAATGCGTCGACTTCCGACGCACCCTCCCCTTCCGTCGCTGCCGATTCGATGCCCGAGAACGCGAAGAGCTTCTCGATCCCCCGGCCACGCACCAGATCTTCGAGACGAATGCGAAGCCAGGACACGCCTGCGTTCTCTTCGAGTCGCAAGCCGAGCGCATTCACCTCGAGCCAGTAATAGAGCGCTTTCTCGTACGGCGTGAGCGAGTCCCAGCGCTCGCGATACTCGACGAACCGAACTCCCGCATCGAACGGAGAGAGCAGAATCTTCTCCGGCCAGTGCGGCGCGAGCGGCGGCGTGTAGACGCTCTGCGTGATCCACGAAAGCGCGGTCGGCACCGGATGGCGCACGAGATGAACGACGCGCGCGCGCGGAAATCGCGTCAGCAGATATGGGAGCGAGCTCCAGAGCGGATGCCCGCACTCGATGTATGCGCGCGTCGCGAGCGTCTCTTCGATGAATGCGACATGTTCGAGGATCGGCTCGGCGAGCTCGGGCTCGAGCTCGTGCGGCGCGGCGACGCCGAGCATTTCGCGCGGTGCGTAATCAGAGTCGATCGGCTCGTGCGCGACGACGGCGAGATCGCCGCATGCACGCGCGAGCACGTCCGCGAGCCACTGCGTTCCGCAACGGCCGGTGGAGAAAACGAAGAGCGGCTCGTACACGTGTCTAAGTATGCTAAAAGTCCCTGACAACTCGCATCGAGAGGAACCACCAATGGATCTTGCCGAACTGACGCTGGAGTCCGCGAAAGCGCTCGTGGGAACGACGTTCGAAATCACGCTCGCGGACGGAACGACGACGACTCTGACGCTCGACGAAGCGGTCCCCTTCGATGTCAAGCAGCGACGCCGCCAGAGAAGCAGCGCCGCGCCGAAACGAGAATCGTTCGCGCTCTACTTCGTCGGCACGCCGTCGATGATCGTGCCGCAGGGAATGTATCCGTTCCGCTCGGAGAATGTTTCGTTCGATCAGCTCTTCATCGTACCGATCGGCCAGGACGGCGAGGCGACAGAGTACGAAGCCTGCTTTACGTAGACGGAGCGGCACTCCACACCATGAAGTGATAGATGCCGTTCGAGTCGACGTGCTGGAAGCCGAGACGGTCGTAGAGGTGCCGCGCAGGATTGAAGTTCTCGACATAGATCGTCACCTTCCGATTCGTGGCGCGTCCTTCGTCGAGAAGCTCCTCGAGGAGAATCCGGCCGAGGCCGCGGCCGCGATATCCGGGCAGCAATGCGATGTCGATGATGTGGATCTCTTCTTCGTCGCGATAGACGTATAACCTGCCGATCGGCGAGCCCCCCGTCTCGATGACGAGGAAATCCGCCTTCCCGTAGTAGTCGTCGTAGTGCGCCTTCTGCGCGAAGAACTGATGGTCGAGAAACTGCGCCTTCTGCTCATCCGTCCACGGCACGGCCCGCAGTTCGTCTTCGCGCGTGGTTCCGTAGAGGTAGCGCAGGAACGGGACGTCTTCAGGAGTACACGGTCGATAGGCGACGGCGTCGCGCGGCGGAATGGTGGTCATGAGGAGGAAGGGTCCGGTGCAGCGGCATGCCGCTGCACCGGGGAAGAAAATCATCAGCCGCGCGGCGGGAAGATTCCCTGCATGGCGATGCAGAAGTTGAGCGTGAGATACGGCGGCATGTTGTTGTGCGGAAGACTGCCTCCGGCGATGCTCAGCGCCTGGAACAAGAGGTTCGTCGGGTTTGTGGCAATGCTGTTCTTGTACAGCGTCACGCCGCCTGCCGACTTTCCAATGTACTGATCCGGCGCCGGGATCTGACCGGCGGCGTCATCGTCGATATAGCACTGGAGGAAGTGACTGTGAGCCGGCATTTCCGACTCCAGCAGCGTGACGAACTCCGAGCCCCCCTGCTCACCGAGGAAGCGCTCGCTGAGACCCTGGCCCTGTCCCTGGTGCATCGGCGCCATACCCTGCAGGTTCGGCAGCGCGAACGTCGACTTGCCGTCGCCGCCGTAGAACGTGCCGAGCAGCGAGAAGAGTGCGGTGTTTTGCGAGATCGGCAGCAACTGCCCGTTGCACTGGGCCCACCCAGTCGGAGCGAAGTTGCAACCGAACATTCTGATTTCCGCGACGAATGGTGATGACATGTCGTTGCTCCTTCTCTAGTTCTGACTGGGGAAGATGCCGAAGAGCGAGATGATGAAACTGATGACGAGGAATGGCAGCATGTTTTCGTGAGGCTGGCTGCCGCCCGTCGGGTTCACCGTGTTCGCCGGCATCTGGCTGCCGGGATCGAACCCCGTATAGAGAAAGCCGGTCGCGGCCTTGGCCATGACTGCACCCTGCGGCTGCGGTTGCGTACCCGCATTGCTGTTGGCCATGAATGCATGATTGTGAGTCGGAATCTGTTGGATCGTGAGCGTCACGCTCTCCGAGCCGCCTGTCTCGGCGAGTTGGTAGGTGGTGCCGTTCTGCGGGTTGGTGCCCGCATGCATGGGCACACGCGATTGCAAATTGGGAAGCGCGAACGTCTCCTGTCCGTCGCCGCCGTAAGTCGTGCCGATCAGATTGAACAGGGTTTCGTTCTGGGAAATGGGAAGAAGCTGGCCGTCGCAAAACGACCATCCCGCCGGCGCAAAACTTCCGCCGAACATGCGAATCTCTCCAACGTATGGGCTACTCATCGTCCGATCCTCCTAGTTCCGGCTCGGGAAAACACCCTGCAGAGCGATGATGATGTTGAGCACGAGATACGGCGACATGTTGTCGTGAGGCTGACTGCCGCCGACGTTCGTGACGGTAAGCGGACCGAGCGTCGTATTCGTGTCGGTGCGCCAGGGTTGCGTGTTGGAATTGGCGAAGAAGTTGCCGACCGGGCTTTGCTGATCGCCGGCGACGTTCGTCGCGTTCACGAAGTGAGTGTGCGCCGGCATCTCGGACTGTGTGATGGTGTGCGCCGACTGACCGCCGACTTGTCCCTGGATGAAGCCTGCTCCGACGTGAATCGGCGATTTACCTCTCAGATCGGGCAGAGCGAACGTGGTCTGACCGTTGCCTCCATACATCGTACCGAGAAGTGAGAAGAGCGCCTGATTCTGATTGATCGGGAGAAACTGTCCGTTGGCAAGGGCCCAGCCCTTGGGGGCAAAGTTCCAGGAAATGATCCGCAACTCGGACATGAACGGGGTACTCATCAAGTCCTCCTTTACTCCGTTTCGATTGTGGACTGTTGGACCGGGGTGTTCTCTCTCTCTCACTTCGGAGCACCCAGCGAGATGATAGCGCCGGGTGCTCCACTTTCCTCGGACAAAGTTCAAATCAGGGGCATGGGCCCGCCGCGCCGGTCCAGGCCGCGGAAGCCGCAACCTTGTTCTGACTGGCGCTGCTGCCTCCGGAGGTGGTCTGCGCGGTGATCGTCAACGGATTCTGCTGCGAGAGGTAGTCGGCGGCATTTCCGTTGTTGCCGACCGTGTCGGTGCACTGCGTCGTGCAGCCGGCGGTGACGGCTCCCGCCGCATACTCAGTGCCGACGTTGAAGCCGGTGAGGCTGAATTGCTGCGCACGCGTGGCCAGGATACGGATGGCGCTCTTGTGCGACGCGCCCGCCGCCCACAGTCCCTGGATGTTGTTGCCGGCGATCTCGACGCATGTGTAGAAGACGCCGTTCGGTGAAGAGTTGCCGTCCTGCACGAGGATGCCCGAGGTGGACGACGTCGCATCGTCGGGATAGTTGGCGATGTTGTTGGTCACATCGACGCGGAACGTGTCGGTGCTCGCGCTCGTCGACGTGATGCGGATCGCCGCACCCTTCACGTGGTAGATGTCGTTGTTCGACACTGTCAGACTGTGCGTTCCCTGCGCGGCGGCGTCCGTGACCTGAATGCCGTCGCAACCGGCGACGAAGCAGCCCGACGCCGTCGATGCCGCGTTGTTCGTACCGATGCTGTTGTTGTCGATCAGGCCCGTGCGCGTCGCATTCGCACCGAACGATGCGGAGATGGCCGTCGTGGCGAACGTCGCGGTGACGGCGGTGCTGTTCGTGATGATGTTGTCGCGCACGTTGTAGGTCGTCGTGCCGGTGCCGGTGTTGCCGATGACGATCGGCAGGCCGTTGTTCGTGAACGTATTGCCCGTGCCCACGCCGCCGACGTTGAACGTACTGGCCGCGGAGCCGGCCAGGTTCAGACCGACGCCGAACGAGTAGATGTTCTGGATCAGCGAATTGGTGATGGTGAGGTTCATCGTCGACGAGCCCGCGGTCGTGCCGATGAAGTACAGACCGCTGTTGGCCGTGCAGTTGCCGGGGCTCGGTGCGACGCCTCCGCACGCGGCCGGGAAGTTCGTGATGCTGAACTCCGAGTTGCTCACGGTGGCGTTCAACGTGCCGGTGCTGTTGACGACCTCGAACTGGTTCGCGGCGTTGTCCTTGAACACGCTGCTGCCGCTGATCGAAACCGTTCCGCTCAGGTTCGCCATCTGCACGCCGTCCTCGCCGACCTCGCCGCCGTTCTGGAACACGTTGACGCCGGTCATCGTCAACCCGTTCACCGACTGTCCGTCGATGCCGATCTGATCGCTGAGCGAGGCGTTGATGTTGTCGAGCGTGGCGTTCGTCATCGACAGGAGGCTGACGTTCGAGAAGCAGTTCGTCGGGCCGTTGTTCGTGGTGCCGGCCACGATGTCTTCGCAGTTGGCTCCCGGCCCGTTGCCGACACCGTTGTTCGTGAAGTTCATGTTCTTCAGCGTGACGTTCGCCGAAGAGCGTAAATCAGCGCCGATGTTCGTGCAGTTCTGAACAGTACCTCCCGATCCATCGGTCGAGCCGCTGCCGTTGACGATGAACGTGCCCGGCGCGGTGAGCGAGGTGACGCTCATGCCGGTCGCGGCGCCGTTGGCGTTGATGGCAGTGAACGAGTAGTCGCCCGTCGCGGTAGTCACGCTCACGGCTTTGCCGGTCGTCGACGTGACGGTGGTGAACGTGAAGTCACCCGTGCCGGTGGCAGACGTGGTAACCGCGGCGCCGGTCGTCGAGGTGATGTTGCCGAAGGTGAAGTTGCCCGAGCTCGTCGCGACCGTCACGCCCGCGCCGCCCGTCGTGTTGACGGTGCCGAAGCTGAAGTTGGTCGCGCCGGTGCTGCTGCCGTTGAAGCCCTGACCCGTTCCCTGCATGCTGATGTTGCCGATGGTCACCGTGCTGGTGCTGGTCGTCGTGGCGAAGCGCACGCCGCTGCCGTTGTTGCCCGCCGTGTTCTGCGTGATGGTGCCGATGTTGAAGATACCGCTCGAGGTTCCGAGGTCGAGACACCACTGAGCATTGTTGTTCGAGCTCGTGGAGATGTTCATGTCGCTGATGCGCAGGCCTGTGCGGCCGGTCGCGGTCACCGCGGTGCCGCCGTTCACTTGGACGTTGAAGCCGCGCGCCTGCGAGTTGTTGTGCAGCGTGATCGTGCTGTTCGTGACGGTCGGCCGCGAGCCGGCGATGCTGGGACGCGCGATCGTGCCCGACGGCGGAGCGATGTCGAACAGATCGTCGAAGGTGTCGGTGAGATCACCGTCGCTGTCGACCGGTGTCGTCACGCCCTGGCCCATGATGTGACCGCCGCTCTGCAGCGTGGTCGCCAGACCCGGCGTATGCGTGTTGGCGTCGCTGATGAAGATGTGACGGCCGGTGGCCGCAGTCGCGAGAGGAATCGCGGTCGCGAGCGTGCACTCGTTGCCGAGCGTGCAGTTCGCGCTGCCGACGGCGACGCTCTTCACGAAGTAGATGATCGGCGTTGCGACGTTGATCGTGATCGTCGCCGCGGCGCTCGTCGCGCTGCCCGGACATCCGGTGTCCTGCACCGTGTAGTTGAGCGTCGCCGCTCCGCTGAAGTTTTGGCCCGGCAGGAAGTCGAACGTACCGGCATTGGTGTCGAGATTTGCCGTCGTACCCGCGCCCGGCGTCACCACCGTGAGGCTCGCGACGGTGAACGTGGTCGAGACGCACGGTCCCGGACCCGTGCCGTTGTCCGCATCGGTGACGCCGGTGAGCAGGCCGGTCAGGCCGTTGATGCGCATGTGCGCCTGCGCGGCGAACACCTTGTTCTGCGCGACCGGTGCATCGTTCACCGCGTTGACGGTGATGGCCGTCGACTCCGCGTCGGTGAGCGCACCGCCCGAGCCCGTGTTGCCGAGGTCATTGGTGCCGATGTTCAGCGTGTCGGAGCCGTTGAAGTTCAGGTTGCCCGTGTACGTCATGTTGTTCAGCGCGTTGTTGACGTTCGTCAGCGTGCCGCGGAACGTCATCGACGCATCGGCCGTCCCGTCACCGCTGCCCGTGCCGTTGCCGTCGCTGAATACGAAGCTGAGACCGGCGGTGCCGCTGAGCGAGAGCGTGCCGTTCGTGACGCTGAGCGAGACCTGGATGTTGCCGGCGCCGACGTCGACGTCGGCGACCGAGATGACGTTGCCGCCGTTGAACGTGAACGCCGTGTCTTCGTTGACGCTCATGGTCGCCGGGCGCGTGATCACCGGCGCGTCGTTCACGGCGGTAATCGAGAGATTGATCGTGTCGTTGTCGGTGAGCGTGCCGCCCGTACCGGTATTGCCGTTGTCGCTCGAGGTGAAGCTGATGGTCTGAGCACCGTTGAGGTTGAGCGTCGGCGTGAAGACCAATCCCTGCAGCGCGTTGTTGATGTTCGTCAGCGTACCGGTGCCGGTGATCGTGGCGGCGTTGTTCGTCACGCCGGAGAGTCCGACGACCGAGCCGAACGTCATCGTGCCGGCAGTGGTCGTCAGCGTGACGGTGACATTGCTGCCGCCGACATCGACGTCGGCGACGCTGATCGCGTTGCCGTTGCCGGTCGAGAACGTGAGCGTCGTGTCTTCGTTGAACGTCTGCGTGCCCGG
>Ga0075428_100007937_pt1 | contig 11771 bp, 8 predicted proteins | sample RhiMetdeltSRZDD2_FD_75291 | JGI IMG/M metagenome (GOLD analysis project Ga0075428, IMG submission 75291) | Populus rhizosphere microbial communities from Tennessee, USA - Rhizosphere MetaG P. deltoides SRZDD2 | ecosystem: Host-associated > Plants > Roots > Rhizosphere > Soil | place: USA...
CAAGATCAACCAGGATCCTTACTCGGCCGAGTATTCACGGCCCGGGCGCGGTCGAATTGAAATCCTCACCAAGCCCGGTACACAGGAATTCCACGGCGACGTCAACGGCGCACTGCGCGACGCTCATCTGGATGCTCGAAACGCGTTCGCAGCGTCTCGTCCCGCCGAGCAGCGACGGATAGCAGAGGGATTTTTCGGGGGACCTGTTTTCCACAGCACACGCACCACTTTTATGCTCTCGGGTTCGTCCGACACCGACGATCAGCAGGCGCTGGTATTTGCACGCAGCTCTGGCGGATTGATTCGCGACCAAGTCGCCCAACCGAACCGTCGCCGCCTCGGGTCTGGATCACTGACGCATCAGGTAAACGACAGGATGTCGTGGTCGATTCGGCCATCGTACCAAGCGGAATCCAATACGAATCGGGGCGTCGGCGGCATCACGCTTCGTGAAGCGGGGACGAATTTTCTGCACCGCGAGGAGCAGGTCACTTACACCCAACAGAACATCCTGAGCTCCGGGGTGATCAATCAGTTCCAGTTTCTGGCCGGCCAGGAGCGGGAGCCTACGACCAGCGCCGTGCAGGGCGTTGGCATCGTCGTGCCCGGTGCGCTGATAGCGGGCAGCGCACAGGGAGACGATCTGCGGACGGAACATCATGTTCAGGCAGCCGAGTCGCTGACGTGGACAACGGGACATCATCTCTTTGCCACGGGCGTCCAGATCCCCGATTGGAGCCGGCGCCGGTTCGACGACAACTCGAACCGGATGGGGGCGTTTTACTTCGCGGACCTTGCCGCCTATGCGGTGGGGCGTCCGTACGCGTTCACGGAGCAACAGGGCAATGGCCACGTCGTCCTGCTCGAGAAAGTGCTCGGTCTGTACGTGAAGGACGACTGGAAGGTGACCCGAGGTCTGTCAATATCGGGCGGTTTGCGATACGACTGGACGAACCACTTCAGCGATCACAATAACCTCGCGCCGCGCGGCTCGATCGCGTACGCCGCTGGCGAGAGCACTGTGTTGCGTGCAGGTGTTGGTGTCTTCTACGACAAGCCAGGGCCGGCATCGTACGGAGACGTGCTGGCCTCAGCGCCGGGTGGGCTGCGGCGCATCGTACTCACGAATCCCACCTATCCCGATCCTCTTGCGGGTGGCACGACGCTCCCGCCGCCCAGCGTCGCCCGGTTTGCACCGGGTATCCGTGTGTCGGCCACGACGCGGTAGAGCGCGGGCATTGAGCGCCAGGTACACAAAGGAACGACCGTGGCGATCACGTACATCGGTTCGCGCGGACAACTCTTCCCCTCCCGCGACGTGAATGCGCCGCATCCTCCAGCCTACGCGGCGCGACCCGATCCCGCGTATGGTGTCATCAGGCAGATCGAATCGTCCGGCCGCCAACAGAGCGACGCTCCAAACTACCATCCGCGGACGCGTCACAAAGTGGTTCAACGGTCAGGCGCAGTACACATTGGGACGGACGGACAACAATTCAGGCGGGCTGTATGCATACCCGGCCAACGACTACGATCTTGCGCCGGAGTGGGGCCGGGCGGACTTCGACCGCCGCCATCGCGTTCAGCTCCTCGGACGTGTTGCGGCTCACATTGTCGATCTCGGAATCAGCGCGTCGGTCCAGTCAGCCGCGCCGTACTCCGAAACGATCGGCGAGGACGTCTACCACAACGCCCGCGGGAACGCGCGCCGGGCTGGTGTTGGTCGCAACACGTTGCAGGGCTCAGCGTTCGCCGAGCTCGACCTGCGCGTCTCCCGTGATCTCGGTTTCGCGTCTGGAACATCGCATGCCCGCACGCTGAGCGTGTCAGTCGATACGTTCAATGTGTTGAATCGCATTAACTATGGCACGTACATCGGCACGCTGGGGTCTCCACTCTTTGGTCAGCCGATCACCGCTCGGGCGCCACGGCAAATTCAGCTCTCAGGACACCTGAAGTTCTAAGCAAAACTCTGGCACTTACAGCTAGACCGTATCCGGTCATCAGATTGTCACGTAGCGATCGATACCATTTCGGAAATCACGTGGCTTGCGTCCCGCAAGCCGTTCATGCTGATGCGCCGTCTTATCGCCCAGGAGGTTCGCATGACGCGGAACATCGCATTCATCGCAGCACTCATGCTGGCAACCAGCAGCGCGTACGCGCAGACGACGTACAAGAAGGACGTCCCGACAGCCCTCGCGAAGGAGGCCCGGGTTGACGAAACGACGGCTGCCGCAGCGGCGCGTGCCCGCATGCCGAATGGCACCATTCGCAGCGTCGAACTGGAGCGCGAGAAGGGGCGACTGATCTACTCGTACGACTTCATAGTTGCCGGCAAGAAGGGCGTTGAGGAAGTCAACGTAGACGCGGTCACTGGCAAGGTGATCGCTACCGAGCACGAATCGGCCACAACCGAGGGCGCCGAAGCTACGCACGACGCTACCGCGCAGAAGGGCCCGAAGAAGCCGTGATGCGTCGCACCGTCGTCATCGCGGCGCTGCTCGTCGCGATGCTGGCGACGGGCGCACGAGGCGCGGCAGCGGCCGACGACGAGCGCGATCTGATTGTTGTTGCCGGACGGCCGCTGCATGTGACGCTGGACCGCCGCACGGCGGTGAAGCGAGTCGGGCAGCCAATCACGGGCACCTTAGCCGACGCCGTGTTCGTGTACGACCGGCTCGTGATTCCAAAGGGAGCGCGGGTGACCGGCCATGTTGAACGGCTCGACCCGCCGTCCCGACGCGCCCGTGCCAGGGCGCTGCTCAGCGGTGATTTCTCGCCGCATGATCGTGTCGTGCTCGCATTCGACTCCGTTGTTGTGTCCGATGGCCGCGAACTGCCAATCGCCACGATCGTGCGCGCCGCGATTTTGCGGCCAACGCGTCAGGTGACACCGTCCTCTGGCGCCGGCGGCGACGGGAAGGAGGAAGCGCATGGTGCGATTCGCACGCATATCGACGAAGCCACGGCCGAAGCGAAGGCGCGTGCACGCGAAACGATCGGCATGATTAGGCAGCCGGGTCGTTTGCAACGGCTGAAGGCCGCGGCGATCGACCTGCTGCCGTATCACCCCCAGTTCCTCGAGGCGGGCACGATGTACGCGGCGGAGCTTGTGTCGCCTCTTGATGTTGGCGCACCGGGCGAACCGCCGCTACCGATCGCAGGGAGCCCTGCACCGGGCACTGTGCTGTCGGCAAGGCTCGTCACGCCACTCGATTCGTCGAAGACACCGCGTGGCACTCCTGTCGAGGCCATCGTCACCGAGCCGGTGATGTCGGAAGGCGGCGAGTTGGTCGTTCCGGAGGGAACGCGCCTCGTCGGCGAAGTCACGTTCGCGAAAGCCGCCAGGCATCTCCACCGCAACGGTGCATTGCGCTTTCTGATCGAGCGTGTCGAGTTCCCGCAGACCAGCGCGGCGGCGCCGCTGCTCGCGTCGGTGTATTCCGTGGAGAGCAGCACGGACGACCGTCTCGTGCTCGACGAAGAAGGCGGCGCGACCGTCACCAATTCGAAGACACGCTTCATTGCGCCGGCACTGGCCGTGCTCGCGCTCAGGGCGTCGACGCATCATGAAAGTGATGCTGATTTCAACGACTCGACCGGCGCGCTAGAAACCGAGACGCATGTCGGCAACCCCGGACTGGGTGCCTTCTTTGGATTCGGACTGGTCGGCACCGCATTGAGTCAGGTCGCCCGACCCGTCGGTCTGGGGTTCGCAGTGCTGGGCGTCGCTCGCACCGCATACCGTAATGTGCTCGGCAAAGGTCACGAGGTCGTTTTCCAGGCCGACACGCCGCTCCAGTTGCAGCTTGCGCCCGGACCAACATCTCCGCCATGACCCGTCCGGCGCTGTTCGTCGTCTCTGCGCTGATGGCGTTTGCATCACTGCCCTCGGCGCAGGAGCTTTCGCCGTTCCGCTCGTCGACGCGACTCGTACTGTTGCAAGCCACGGTCGTCGACCGGCACGGCGCGCCGGTCACCGATCTGGACCGTGAGGCATTCACAATCCACGAGAACGGCACGCCACAGCGGATCGAGATCTTCCGCCGCGAGGACGTGCCCGTGTCGATCGGGATTCTCATCGACAACAGCGCCAGCATGCGAGCGTTACGTGGAAAGGTCGAGGCCGCGGCGTTGGCGTTTGCACACGCATCGAACGCGATGGATGAACTCTGCGTCGTCAATTTCGCCGACAAGGTCGACATGGACATCCCGTTCACGAGCGATCTCGCGGAGCTCGAGCGACGAATCCCGCGCGTCGATTCCGTCGGCGGCACCGCGCTGTGGGATGCGTTCGACCGAGCGGAGATGTACGTCAGCGACCATGCCACACGCCCCCGCAAGGTGCTGCTCGTCATTACGGACGGCAATGACAACGCGAGCGTCGCCCGGTTGCCGCAGGTCGTCCGCCAGGCGCAACGCCGCGAAATCGTCGTCGACGCAGTCGGGTTATTCGGCAGCAATGGCTCCACCGCCGCACGCGGACGGCACGAGCTGGAGCAGCTCACGCGGGAGACGGGTGGCAGCGCCTTCTTCCCCGCTGACGTCGATCAAATCAACGCGGTCGTACTGGATCTCGCGCAGCAGATTCGGAACCAGTACGTGATTGCGTACTCGCCACTGAACCAGACGATGGACGGTTCCTTTCGAACGATCCACGTAACCGCACAACGCGGGCACGACCAGTTCACGGTGCGCACACGACGCGGCTATCTAGCGAGCGCCGACTGAGAATTACGCAGCTTCAGCAGGGTGACGTCGCCCTGTGAAAGAACAGCGGACCGTCCCGCGCGAACCGGGGCTGGAGCCACCCTACCTTAGCGCGCCAGACAAGCCCTCTCGTTTTCCTCGTTGCTTCCGCGCCACGATCTCGCGCCGAGCAAACCGGATAGTTCGAATGATGTCTGGAGCGACAACGGCACCCTCAAGATAGATCTGCGTCGCAGGTCTACTCGCAGGCGGTCAAACGCACAATGGCTCCGGCCAAGCCGAGCGGCGATTCCACTGGTCCACGAAATCGCCGAAGGGTTGCCGTCGACTCGGCAATATGTCCTGGGTCAATCGTTCACAAGGCCTGGCGTGTCACCATGAATGCAAAACCGCCCCGCACAGGTGTTGGCACGAAGGCATAGTTGTTTCGGCCGTGGCGTCCGACGACAGTCCAGCCGGCGGCCGTGCCCACAGCCGCGCCGAAGACGACGTCGCTCAAGAAATGCACATTGTCGTGCAGGCGCGACGTACCAACATAGGTGGCGATTGCGAGGGTCGGCAACGCCAGACGATAGCCCAGATGCCGCTCGATCACTGCCGCCATCGCGAAGGTCGCTGCCGCGTGACCTGACGGGAAACTGTATGGCGAGCCATTGGGCCGCGTACGGCGTACGCTAACCTTCACGCCCTGAACGATGACCCCTTCGAGAATCTCGGCGCGCACGAGGTCGAGACCGACATGTGACCACTTGTTCGTGCGGTCCTTGTCGTGATCGAACTCCGGAAGTACGTAGCGTCCTCCGAGGTATACGGCGACCGGAAGCACATACATCACAGGGCCGCCGATGATATGTCCAGGCTTCCAGATCTTGTCAGCTGCGCCGCTCGAGACGAGATGCTGGTTGACGTGTTCGTCCGCCGGATGAACCGCCGCCGCCAGCGCTCCGCCGACACCGAGAATCACCCACGTTGATTCGCGCGTTGGAAATGCCTTGAAATCGTGCAGGGTGTCGCGGACCAGCGTCGCCAGCCCAGTGTGTTCCACGGGCGGAACCGAATTCTGAGGGGTGGTCGCACCGACCGCCTGTGGCTGTGGTCCAGAGGCTGTCTCGGCCGTTGGTGCTGTCAGGGCGCCGACCGAGTCGCCGTCGGGCTGCGGGGCATTGACCGGCACGGCGGCAACTGCAGCGGCATCCTCCTGTGCGTGCGCGGCCGAGGGGGCCATAAACAGCACGAAGGCGCAAACCACAACGCCGTAAAGAACGCGCATTCCTTGAACCGGCGGATCCCGCAACGACGAAGCCAATCGGGAGCTCACCGCGAAACGACGTTTCACCAGCGATATGTTCCCGATGACGCCAGGCATTCTGTTCGGCGGACGCCGCCGAGTTGGGACCGCTTGGCGACTATCGTTAGTCACAGGCATGGTCTTCGGGCTGACATGCTTCACAGCGGTAGTGAACGAGCCGCCGCAAGTATGAGAGAGGCTCCATGAATCCATGATGAATTCGCGCCAGGAAACGGCAGACCTCGTCGCCGTGCGAGGTACAGCGTGACAGCCACATTAGGAATGAAGGCGTGCGTCAGAATCATTCCCAGGCTGCGCAGCCCGCGCCCTCGGACCGACAAAGGTGGCGTCATGACGGTGACGATGTTCGACCTGAAAGCGCTCCGCCGTCATCAAGCGCGTTAGGGTCGACCCTGGACTCGACGGCATCATGTCCGACGAGCCGGACGACAAGATCATCCTCACGAATCACAGCCGTCCAATCGGAATGCTCACCGCGATCGAGCCGCACAGCGGTGAAATCGTGGGGACCGCCGATTAAAAGTTGTTTGTTTCCGGTGCGCAGCCTCAGAACGTCAATCGGAATCCCAGCTGCACTGTCCGCGGAGCGTACGAGAGATTCGCGCTCGGCTGCGGCTGGAGGAAGGTGCCGCTCGTTTCGGTCAGATCGTAGGCACCATAGTTTTTCCGGTTAAACAGGTTGAACACTTCGAGGCTACCCGCAAGATTCGCCTTCCCGCGCAGCGGCACGCGCTGCAAAAGGCGGAGCTCGACCCGGTGGATCGGGTTGCCGACGAAGCTTTCGCGCGGGATGATGCTGGCGACGGACCCCTGTGTATCTCCCACACCGCGCAGGCGATCGATGCTGCCGATCTGCAGGCCGCGCGCATCGCACCCGCACACGATCTGATCGCGCTGTCCGGAGCCGTAGAAGTAGATTCCGCTCACCTGGAAGCCGTGACCCACGTCATAGATGCCGTTGAACACGGCGCGATGCCGCTGATCGGTGAAGGCGAGCGAACGCTCGTTGCCCATGTCGATTGGCACCGGACCCGTGTACTGCTGCAGTCCGGAGAGCGGCGACGGATCCTCGTCGTACAGCCATCCGAGCGTATACGTGATGTTCGCCTGCCAGCGATTCGACAGACGCTTCGTCAGGCTGCTCTGGAGCCCGTAGTAATCCGACCGGCCGATATGCGGAATCGCGCCAACGACGCCGAATTGCGGATACGCTCGGTGCGCAACGTCGGAGTATGGATACGGAACACCGGTTGCTGGATTGAACGTGACGTTGACGTTGTCCTGGATCGACTTCTCGTTCCGGCTGTTGGTCTGCACGTAGTCCACTTGCAGCGCGGTCGTCGAGCCGAATTGCTGCGCGATGCCGATCGAGCTCTGCCAGCTGTGTGTCACATGCGAGTAGTCAGGTATCGGCGCCATCTCCTGCAGGTCTCGCAGCAGACAGGGTGCGGGACCTGAGAAGTTCGATGCCGCCCACGCCGTGTACGCCGCATTGTCAGGACGGCCACCGCCGGCATTGCAGAAGCGCGCGAGCGCTTGATCGTACGTTGGCAGCGGACCGTTGAACGGGTTGGCGACGAAGTCGGCGCGCGGCGGAACGTTGTCCACGGCGACTACCGCGATCGTCAGCGGACTCATCGGCCACAGCACGTTGGTATTCAGCTCATCGTTGTAGTAGAGGCCTGCGCCGCCACGCAGCACCGTGTGATCGGTGAGCGTATAGGCGAAGCCGAGGCGGGGCTGGATGTTGTTGGCGTCCTGCGGCCGATTCGACAGCTCGAAGGGCAGGAACGTCACGTTTTGCGCGAACGCATTCCAGATCAGGTCGTAACGGGCGCCGAGGTTCAGTGTCAGCTTCTGCCCGATCTTCCAGTCGTCCTGCGCCCATGCCGCGTACTTCCACATGTGCACCGGGGTCAGGAAGTTCGATGAGTCGGACACGCCAACCGAGTAACGCGTCGCAATCGCCCCAAAGGCGGGGTTGGCCAGCTGCCACGTGTCGGCATTGAATGGATCCGGCAGCAGCGCGGTGATGTTGGCGGGGACGGGACCGCCGTTGACCGTCGCGGTGCCGCCGCACTGGTTGCAGTTCCGCGTGTTGTCGAGCAGGTGGAGGTACTCGCCGCCTGCTCTCAGGTCGTGATGACCCTTCACGTCGTACGAGTACGTGAAGTCGTCATGAATGGTATAGGTGTTCTGATTGCGGTATCGAGGAATGTTGCCGTTGCGGTTGCTGCGGAAGCCACGGAACGTGAGATTCGGTCCCCCGTTCGTGATTCCGTTGGCTGCCTGCCAGTGATTCGACCAGGTCGTCAAACTCGACTGCTTGATGCCGTACGACGCGTAGCCCACGCGCGCGGTGTTGACCGCCCTGTTGCTCAGCACCGAGGTGAACTCGCCGACGACATCGGTCGAGTGTTCCTGATTCTTCGCTGTGGCCGCCGGATAGTTCGAGTTGCCCGTGCCGAACGGATCCAGCAGGCTCGAGTGATTCACCTTCCCCATCAGCCGCATCTTCGACGTCAGCTCCTGATCGAGCCGGACGCCCGAGAGATCGACGTGATGCGTGCCGTTCAACGCCACGTTGAACGCCGGGTAATTCGTTGTCCACTGCGACGTCAGCGGTTGATGCTCGTACTCGTAATTGCCGAAGTAGTGCAGCTTGTTGAGCATGATTGGACCGCCGACGGTCCCGCTGTACTGCTGGTTCTTGTACGGCAGCAGTTTGTTCAGCACAGGATCGGCCGCGTTCCAGTTCGCGTTGCGGAAGTTGCCGACAAAGGTGCCGTTCAGCTGATTCGTGCCCGACTTGGTGACAGCATTGACCTGCACACCTGAGGAGCGGCCCTGGGTCGCGTCGAACCGGTTCGAGATGAACTGGAACTCCGCGATCGCATCGTTGCTGTAGCGCGCCTGGTTGCCGGTGCCAAGGTTCGCCGTGACCTGCAGGCCATCGACGTTCAGCTGAAACTCGCGCACGTCGACTCGGTCCTGGACGGGCAGTGCGCCCGCCGCGTTGGTACGATTGCCCGGCGCGAGCAGCGCCAGCGACATCCAGTTGCGCCCCAGCGATGGCAAGTCCTGCACCTGGCGCGGATCGATGTTGCCCGCCAGTTCGGACGATTGCGTTTCGATCAACGGCGCCTCGCCAGTGACAGTGACCGTCTCCTGAATGTTCGACGGCGCCATCTGCAGATTCACCGTGATCGTCTGTCCGACGAGCAGCTGCACGCCGGTACGCATGACGCTATTGAAGCCGGTCAGGTCTGCGGTGAGCTTGTACGACCCGACACGCACCGGAATGCGATAAACACCGGCAACATCCGTGACCGTCTGGTAATTGTTCCCAGTCGCTTCGTTGACCGCCTGCACCGTGACGCCGGGGAGTACCGCTCGCGTCGAATCGGTGATGGTACCCGTCAGTACTGCTTCCTGGGCATAACCGGTTATAGGGAAGAGCAAGAGTAAGGATGAAATGACCAAGGCCCTCAATAAGACGAACTTCATTCGGACCTCCTTCATGTGCGCGCAGGATGAATGCGCGATGAACACGGGAAGTCTGCGCGAGCATTAATGAATGCACGATGAACTGCAACGTCATGACACGGTCGGTCAAATCCGGTGCCCAATTGAGCCGCTGCGACGCGCATACCGAGCGCTGTCGAGAAAGAGGATCGCGCCAAGCAAGATGAAACACGCGTGATCCATGCCGGACGGAATGTACCCGCGTATTGTTGAGGCAAAGGCGTGCGATTCGATGACGCGCTGGCCCCCTACGGCGGCGCCCGGCGGATTCGCACTCCAACTCACCCACGTCGACCGCGAGAGCCAGTGATCGCTTGACGTTTTCGACCTGTCGCTTGCGACGGCGGCGATATAGGCGGCTTGATTTCAGCCGGCTGACGGGCGCGGCGTACACCACATGGGGCATTGACCCACGTGCCGTCCTCTGAACTCTGCCCGCGTCACCCCATAGTGCGAGTCGGATGTGAAGACGAACTGCACTTCGCGTGGTGACGGCGCGCAGGGCGCAGACACCACCCCGAAGACCGATGAGAGAGCCACAGACTGCGCGCGCGTGATTACGGGTTCTTTGGCAAGAAGCCGACCGTCAGCGACACTGCCACACTCCGGCCCGCCATCAACGTCAACACGTCGCCGGGGGCGGGCAGATTTGATGTCTTCGAGACTGGGGTCACACAATGCCGTTCCGCTGGATCAGGTCGAAACCGGGGACCGCTACTTCAATCGTGTAGGTGCCGGCCAGCAGACCGGCCACGGCGAATCGTCCCGCGGCATCCGTGGTCGTCGTCCGGAAATCCGCGCTCGAAGCGCTTAACTCACTGCGAACGAGAACGGTTGCGTTCACAACCGCTTTGCCTTCTGGATCAGTAACAACGCCCTTCAGTGGTGCACTGCTATCGACTTGCGCCATTGCAGGACGAACGCCAGGAAGGACCATCAGCAAGAGAACAACCCACAAATAGCGCACACGCAGCACAACATCGGACATGGATACCTCGCAGTCGATGATTCCAGGTCAGGTTCGACTCTGACCCTAGTGGCGAGGTGTATCGAGGTTGCGACGGAGGCGTAACGGTTTGACAAATATAGATTTATGAACGCCAGATGAACAGCTGTGCGTTTTGAGGGAAGCAGCCAGCCGTTCTCGCCCCGGCATCGTTACAACGAAGTGATGTCGCGGGATCTCCGCGCCGTAACTACGACCAGGAGGTCGCAGGTTCGAGTCCGTATTCCGGGCGCAGTCGTTCGACTTCTTTCCTTCGTTAGGATGGACGAAAGACGCTCGCCTTCGGTTGTCTCGAATTGTCCGACCGGAAAGCTTGCCTCAAAGTGTTCGCCGGTCCTCCCCGGCACGTGCATGAGATACAGCCGTGCGCCCAACGTCAGAGCCATCTGCGTCGCGTAATGGAGAGGCAGGTTCCTTGCGACGAGGCGCGCGAGTCTGGGGAATATGTCCGGTCGTACAGGAAAATTTCGCATGCAGCCTGTGCACCCCGAGTTCGAGGCTGAAGTCGCGGCTCGAAGGAGTGTTATCTTCCATCATGAGACCACTCGATGGATGCCTCGTCCTCGACTTCTCCACGCTGCTGCCGGGCCCGCTCGCGACGCTGATCCTCGCCGAAGCCGGCGCCGAAGTCGTCAAAGTCGAGCGCCCGGGTGGCGACGAGATGCGCGCATGGGAACCGCGATGGGGAAGTCAGAGCGTCAACTTCGCTCTTCTCAACCGCGGGAAGAAGAGTGTCGTCTTCGATCTCAAGGACGTCGAGCATCGCGAGCAGCTGAAGCCCTTGATGGCGCGTGCGGACGTGCTGGTCGAGCAGTTTCGCCCAGGCGTGATGGCGCGTCTTGGCCTCGACTACGCGTCTGTCTCAGCGATCAACCCGCGCATCATCTACTGCTCAATCACCGGCTACGGTCAGACAGGTCCGAGACGCGACGTCGCCGCACACGATGTGAACTACATCGCCGAGTCAGGGCTCCTGTCGCTCTCGATGGGAACGCTGTCGCATCCTGTGTTGCCGCCGGCACTCATCGCGGATATCGCCGGCGGAGCGTATCCAGCAGTGATGAACATCATGCTCGCGTTGCGCGAACGTGAGCGCACAGGGCGCGGGCGACATCTCGACGTGTCGATGAGCGACAACCTGTTCACATTGACCTACTGGGCGCTTGGGCGCGGCTTCGCAACAGAGCAGTGGCCCGGCAACGGGACGGATCTCGTGAC
>Ga0075428_100007940_pt1 | contig 11770 bp, 8 predicted proteins | sample RhiMetdeltSRZDD2_FD_75291 | JGI IMG/M metagenome (GOLD analysis project Ga0075428, IMG submission 75291) | Populus rhizosphere microbial communities from Tennessee, USA - Rhizosphere MetaG P. deltoides SRZDD2 | ecosystem: Host-associated > Plants > Roots > Rhizosphere > Soil | place: USA...
CAGTGCCAGGAGGAGACTACCAAGCTCCAGCACTGCCATTGCTAAGACCACTACGACCTCCGTCCGCGCGCGAGCCGGGAAAGGCCCGCTGCTCACCCACGACACGCGAACCTCTTGGAGGAATAGGCCTCTTCTTGTGAGGGGGGAGTGTCAAGGTCTTCTCGAAAGCACGACTGAATTGACCAGGGCCCTTGCGAGTCCCTCAACCGAACTAGATCGTCGTCGCCGAACGCGCGGAGTCGATCGTCGACGAGAGGCGGCTTTCTCCCTTGGGTTGGAGCGGCCGCGTCTCCCGAGCGTGTCAGCCTTTCCAGTGACAACGTACCCTGACGAAGCAGCAAGGACGTCCTCGACAGACTTCCTATCCTGCGGGAGATCGCGTCGCGGAAGTGTGCGACTGATCACAATGATATTCCTTTTTCTGCTCGGGCGAGCTGGCACTGGGCAACCGCATCCGCAGGAAGAGCGCGACACTCAGCTCCGACGCGAGGCGCCTTGGGCGGTCCCGTCGCGGCACCCCTCCGCGCGGGCGAGTTGGCCGACGCCTTCGAGGCGCCAGCCTCCGAGCCTCATGCCAGAGTTGCCGAAGCGAGAACGAGGACCGATTCGGGAGCGCACGTCAGCGGAAGGTAGAAGAGCGAGCTACTGATCGGGTGGCGGCGCGGGCCGTCGCGAAGTCATTCCGCGCCGGCGTCCGCTTACCCGGCGTTTCGGAATGTCACCGCCATTGTGAGAGGAACTCGCCTCGACGGGCTCACCGAACATCAAAGATATTCACACCCCACGGCCCAAAATCGGCTCCGAAGGATGTACTGGTCCCGGCAACGCTAGGGACCTCGAACATGGCCTTTCGGGACTGAGGGCTGTGGTTGTAGGCCAAGATGTGGAAGCGAATCGCACCGTTGCCTTTCTTCACCCGAACCTTGATCGAGGGGTCAGAGACGACCACGGTGCTTGCCGGGAGGTCTTCGTTGGCCAACGCGGTCAAGCCTGACAGCTCTGCGAAAACAGCTTTGAGGCGCTCGAAGTATTCGAGCTTCTCCGGACACCAGCCGCGGCAAACGTGCGCCAATGCATTCGTGCCGAGAGACCAGTAGAAGAGTCCGTCTGCGCCACCCACGATGGCCGCATAACTCATGTTCCGAAGCTCATCGCGCGTCGGCCAGCGACCCTTGCTCGTGAACTTGAAGAACTGGATCACCTGCCAGAACGGGCGGTTGTCTCCTACAGCCTCGCGAACCGCAGCGGCACCCTCGTAGACCTTGCCGAAGGAGTAGCCGCCGACAGGTTCGACGCCAAACAGCGGGTACTCGTCCACGCCAACTACGTCGAGGGACGGCAGCCAGGGACGAACGTCTCGCCGATTGAAGACCCCCATGTTCACGCCGTCTGAATCACGCTCCTGTAAGAGCTGATGATCAGCCAAGATCTCGTCTGCAAGGCCAGGCTCACACTCGTCAGCGAGATACCAGCCACCGAGGCCGGGATGCTGCCCGAGCGTGGTTGCGTATAAGGGGTCTGGTCCCGTACCGGGGAAACCCTTACGGTTCCCGTAGCGATTGCGACCGAAGCAATTGGCAGTCTGCCAGTAAAGGATTCCATGGTCCCGCAAGGCGTCCATCATCGGAAGAAGGGAGTTAGTTGGGGCCTCCCCAAAAAAGTAGTTCACGTAGCTGTTGATTCCTTGCAGTTCGAATAGGCGTCGATTCGTTGTGAAACTGTTCTCCCATCGCTCTTTGGTGGTCGTGTAGCCGAGGCCGCTGTCATAGACGCCAAGCAGGAACCTGGGCTCCCCCCTTACCAGGAAACGACCGTCCGGACTGAAGGTGATCGTCAAGCTGCTGCGCTCCGAGGCGGGCCTTCGCACGAGCCTGAAGTCAGGGTATGCGCAGCTGCCGTCCACGCGCCAGTTCACAGTGAGGTGGGAGCCCGAGAAGCCCGAGAGATCCAGACTCGTGCGCCCAGGTTGCACCGCGAAGACTTTGGATGATCCGGTATCGTCAACCGCGATGGCTGTGATGGCGCCCGCGATCTTCTGAGTCACATCGAACTCCGCGACCTGCGGCTGGTCGGACCACAGGATGCCTCGGTAGTTCGGCACCCTTAAGACGACGTCGAGAGCAGGGTGCTGTTCTTCTTGTACAACGATGTCATCGAGCCACAGCGTTCCCGAAGGATCGCCGTAGGCATCGGAGGTAACGAGAACGCCTAACGAAGGGTCACTGAGGTACACACTCTCGAAGTCCACCCTGAACCAATCGGCCGTGCCCGAGTAGACCTTGGTGAAACTGCAACCCCGCCTGCAGCGCGCCTCTCCCGCAACCTCCTTCGATCTCAGGCCGATACGCACGCCCTTGTTTCTGCCGTTCGCCCCCAGCCCCTGCATCTTGAGCCAAGCCGTCACGCGATAGAAGCCGGGACCCACCTTTCCTGGGAGGAGTTGCGATACAGACTGCGCGTGTCGAATCTGGTTGGCCTCCGAAAGTCGCAAGGAAGCCTTTCCGGAATGGAACGTAGTGGAGTCGAGCGTGTAGCCGCCAGCGGTCCATCCCTCCAAGCCACTCTCGAATCCGCCGTTCTGCTGCAGTTGCGGAGAGGGGGTTCGCGCTGGATAGGAAACGAGCCCACCCGTTAAGCACAGCATCAGTAGCACCAGAATCTCCGCGCCGTGACGATGTCCGGGCCATTTCACCACGCAGATCAAAGCGTTCAGGCTAACAGCATCTCACTTCGAGCGTGGTGTCGCAGCTTACACTCTGCGGGGCCTGACAGGCCTCGCTCGAGAAACGGTTGGGCCATCGAGACGTGGCTAAGCCGTCGAGCCGGCATATACTTCGATGTGCGTCTCCGCTCGAACACCGCGATAACGGGGCGAGAACGCGACTGACGTGAAGAGCGCAAAGCCACTTCTTCTGATTCCGCTGGGTCTCATCATCGCGGTCGCCATCGCGTTCGCCGCTTCCTACACGCCTTCACAACGCAAGGCGCGACACCTGAAACGGGCCGACGCCTACTACGAGCAGAGGAAATACAAGGAGGCGATCCTCGAGTACCGCAACGTTCTCCGGTTCGAGAAGTTCAACCGTCATGCGGTCCTGCGTCTCGGCCTCGCGCACTTCTCTCTCGGTGAGCTCGGGCAGTCCTACGCCCTTCTACAGAAGTCGAAGGAGCTGAACCCCGACGAGGTGGACGCCCGACTCAAGCTCGGAATGATCTACGCGCTATCCAAGCAACCGGAGAAGGCCAGAGACGAGGCGGACTTCGTCCTGTCCAAGAACCCGAACGACCTCGGTGGCTTGGGCCTGCTCGCGGACGTGGCGCAGACGCCGGAGGAGCTGGATCGCGCAATCGGCACCATCCAAGAGCGCCGCACACAGTTGGGAGACGCCGAGAAGGTGAGCCGGGTACTGGGACTCCTCTACGTCCGCAAGCGCGATGTCCCTCGAGCGGAGGCCGAGTTCCGACAGGCCGTTCAGACATCGCCTCAATCGGTGGAAGCGCACCTGCTCCTGGCAAGCCTGCACCAGGCCAAGGGAGATGCGGCATCGGCGGAGCAGGAGTTCAAGACGGCTGCGGAGACCGCCCCGTCTGACTCTCCTGCGCGCATCCGTCTCGCCGACTTCTACCTCCAAGCGGGTCGCGTGGACGATGCGAAGCGAGTGCTCACCGAGCTCGCGACGACAGCGCCGGACTATCTGCCTGCTTTCATCCGCCTCGCGGAGATCGCGCTCGCGCAACGCAACGTGTCGGAAGCGGTGAAGCACATCGATGTCCTCCTCGCCAAGAACCCGCTCGACCGCACTGGTCTCATGCTGCGCACCCAGGCTCATCTCGCGAAGAACGAGACCGACCAGGCCATGCAGACCGTTCAGAAGGTACTGAAGCAGAACCCAAACTACGCGCCAGCACATTACCAGCTTGCTCTCGCGCAGATCCAGGCCGGAAACAGCGAAATGGCTAAGGCCGAGCTGAAGCGGGCCATCACGGCTGCTCCCTCGTACGCGGACGCAACCGTGTTGCTCGCCGACCTCAACATCCAGGGAGGGGCCATCGACCCGGCCATCGAGGACCTCACGAAGCTCACCCAGTCGTTCCCTCGCCTGGCCCGTGCCTGGGAGCTGCTGGGGTCCGCGCACATCCGTAAGGGCGAGCCGGCAAAGGCCACGGAGGCTTACCGGAAAATCGCAGCAATGGCGCCCAAGGACCCCCGGTCTCTCTATCTCGTGGGGCTCGGGCTCCGGGCGGAGGGCAAGACCGCCGAGGCTCGCAAGCAGTTCGAAGATGCGGCAGCCGCAGCGCCGGATGCCACGGAGCCTCTTGGGCAACTCGTCTCCATGGACCTTGCGGAGAACAAGCCCGATATCGCGTTGCAGCGCGTCCAGAAGGCCGTCGCGCGTTCGCCGAAATCCGCGCCTCTCCAATCGATGCTGGGAGCAGTCCACGGTCAACGGAGCGAAGCGGATCAGGCGATCGCGGCTTATGCCAAGGCGGTCGAGCTAGACGCGAACTTTGCCGGCGCCCACAAGGAGCTGGGCCAAACCTACGCCGGACAGGGCAAGTTCGACCAAGCGATCGCCAGCTTGGCGAAGGCGGCAGAGCTGCAGCCAAAGGATGCTTCTACTCAGCTCTTGCTGGGAATGGCGCAGCAACAGAAGGGCGATCTTTCGGGGGCCCGCAAGTCCTACGAAAAGGTGCTCGATCTGGCTCCCCGCTCACCCGTGGCCGCAAACAACCTCGCCTGGATCCTGTCACAACCCGGTGGCGACAAGGAGAGGGCCCTCTCACTCGCTCAGAGGGCGAAAGAGGCCGCGCCGGACGACCCGAGCGTGTCCGACACCCTCGGTTGGATCCTGTACCAGCGAGGTATCCACCAGCAGGCGCTCGAGCATCTCAAGGATTCGGCTGAGAAGCTCCCGAAGAACGCCGAGGTGCGCTACCACCTCGGAATGGCATACCTACGGACAGGCGATACCACAGCCGCGCGCCGCGAGCTCACGGAGGCGCTGGCATTGTCGGACGCCTTCCCGGGAGCTGAGGAGGCGCGAAAGGCACTGGCTGAGATGCGTTGAGCCCGATGAGCCATGGTCCGCGGCACCATCGGGCACCAGCGTTTGAAATGCATACCGACACTATCGCACGCTCTCGCTCGCGGAGTTCGAGCCCGTCAGCGCGGCACCGTGGCGAGGCCGTCGAGCACCACTGGGTTCGACCGGTCATCAGCCCGTCTGGTGTCGGAGACCATTACACTCCGATGAGCTTGGACGAGAGTGGGGCTCCCGAGCGGATTGATCAACGCGCAAGCTAAACGCTTCCTGCTCAAGCATTTCGGCTCGCATCGGGTTCGTCGACGCGGTCGAGGGGCTCGGACGGCACGAGGCTTGCGTAAAAGGCCGGCGTGAAGAGGAGTCCGATGAATAGACTGGTATCAAGGCTTACAGCCGGTGCGATGTTCGCGCTTTTTGGCCTCGCGGTGCCGACTGCGGCGCGAGCGGTCACCATAACTATATTCACGGACAGGACGGCCTGGGAGGCTGCACTGGGTGCCGCGACGATTCAAACTGAGGATTTCAGCGACGGGATCTTCAACGACGGCTCGGTTGCCAGCAACGCTGGTTCGATTTCCGGGGGGCAGTGGACGGATGTGATCGACACGTCCCCCGTCAAGACCACGCAGTGGTCGTTCAACTCGCCACTCACCGCGTGGGGTGCTGACTGGAACCTCGACTTCGGCAACGTGAACCTACATAACCAGGGAATCAACCTGTTCATTCAAAACGGCGGCAGTATTGGCGTTCCTTCCTTCCCCACACTCCATGATGACTACGAGGGGTTCTTCGGCTTCATTTCCGACACTCCCTTCTCAGATGTCATCGTGTTCCCCGGTCCTGGAGGGGGAGTGAACGAGATCTACCATATGGACGACATGAGCTTCGTGGCCGCAGTTCCCGAGCCGAGCGGTCTCATTCTCCTCGGCCTCGGCTTCGGCGCCCTTGCCTTGCTCAGAAAGGGACGCCGGGAAGACTGACCGCCGTCGTTTCCGGCTCCCCGCGAGAATGCCTGCAGGTGTGATTCCTGCCTGACGGGCCAGCGACGAGCGCACTTTCAACGAACGTATCCCACGGCCCTGACCTGCTCGCAGGGCAAGTGCGGTGGACGCGAGGTTGGTGCCGTGACGGCTGGGCACCTACTCGAACTCTACGAGCACCTTGCCCGGACCCACCATATCGCCTTCCTTCGCGGCGATGCGGCGGATCGTACCGTCGCGGGGCGCGCGAATCGCGTTCTCCATCTTCATTGCCTCCACGACGAGGATCTCTTCCCCCTTGCGGACGGACTGGCCCTCCCGCGCCTTCACGGCGGTGACCTTGCCCGGCATGGGGGCTTCGAGCTCGCCGCTGGCGTGGCGATGGAGGGCGCGCCCTCCCTCAGGCAGGACCTCGAAACGGTAGACGTGGCCGCGCCAGGACAGGTGGACGTCGTCGCCGTCGCGGACGCAGCGGAAGGTCTCGACGGTCGCGCCCTGGCGCGCCGTGAAGGTGCCGGGCTCGACCCGCTCGACGTCGAGGGCGAAGCTCACACCGTCCACCGTTGCGCCGTCCTTCCGGACCTCGACGCGCCGTTCTTCGCCGCCGACGAGGAAAAGGATCACTTCAGCCTCCAGGCGCCCAGGCTCGCCCAGGGGTCCGCGTCGGCGGCTGCGCCGGCCCTCGCTGCCGTGGTGCCCGACGCTGTTGCCAGGGCGAGCGCCGCCGCAGCCAGCCCCTCCGCGGGCGGCTCGCCGTCGTGGCTCAGCTCCGAAAGGTGCTCGTCGATGAAGCCGGTGTGGAGGCGTCCCGCCTCGAACTCCGCGTGCGCGACGATGGCCTGGAGCCGCGCGAGGTTCGTGGCGACGCCGAGCACGGCGGTTTGCCTCAGAACCGCACGCATCCTCTCCACGGATTCGCTGCGATCGCGGCCCCAGGTGACGAGCTTCGCGAGGAGCGGGTCGTAGTGGACGGTCACGTCCGATCCGGTGGCGACACCGCCGTCGAAGCGGACACCCGGACCCTCCGGCGTAGCCAGTAGCAGGATGCGGCCTGGCGACGGCAGGTCGTTGTGTTCGGAATCCTCGGCGTAGAGGCGGCACTCCAGGGCGTGACCGCGCGGGACGACGGTGTCCTGCTCGAAGGGAAGCGCGCGGCCGGCCGCGACCTCGAGCTGTAGCCGAACGAGGTCAAGCCCCAGGACGGCCTCGGTTACCGGGTGCTCGACCTGGAGCCGCGTGTTCATCTCCAGGAAGTAGAAGCTGCCCCCGGAGTCCAGCAGGAACTCGACGGTCCCGGCGTTGACGTACTCGGCGGTCCGCGCGGCCGCGACGCCCGCGGCGCAGAGCGCCTCGCGCTGCGCCGCGTTGAGGGCGGGGCTCGGTGTCTCCTCGACCACCTTCTGATGCCGGCGCTGGATCGAGCACTCCCGCTCGAACAGGTGGAGAACGCGGCCATGGGTGTCGGCCAGCACCTGGACCTCAACGTGGCGCGGGCGCTCCACGAATCGCTCGATCACGACCACGTCGTCGCCGAAGGCCGCCGCGGCTTCACGCCGCGAGGCCTGCAGCGCCGGCAGGAACTCGTCGGCCCCACGCACGACCCGCATGCCCTTGCCGCCGCCGCCGCGCGACGGCTTGATCATCACCGGCCATCCGATGCGCGCGGCCTCCGCCACGAGCGTTGCGTCCTGTTGATCGTCGCCGTCGTAGCCCGGGACGACCGGCACGCCGGCCGACGCCATGAGCCGGCGGGCCCCTTTCTTGTCGCCCATGCGGCGATGGACGTCGCCCGGGGGGCCGACGAAGACGACGCCTGCGTCCCGCAGGGCATCGGCGAAGGCGCCGTTCTGGCTCAGGAATCCGTAACCTGGGTGGACCGCGTCGGCTCCGGTCCGCCGCGCCGCGTCGACCAGGGCGTCGACGTTCAGGTACGACCGCGACGCCTCGGCGGGGCCGATCGCCACCGCCTCGTCGCACTCGCGGACGTGCAGCGCGCCGCAGTCGGCTTCGGAGAACACGGCCACCGTCGGGATGCCCATGGCGCGGCACGTGCGTGCCACGCGCACGGTGATCTCGCCGCGGTTCGCGATCAGCACCTTGCGGAAAACCGTCACGGCAGCCAGTTCGGCTTGCGCTTCTCGAGGAAGGCGCGCATGCCTTCCTGACCTTCGGCGGACGTGCGAATCTCGGCGATCGCCTCGACGGTGTAGCGCTGGACGTCCTCGATCCGCCGGAACGCCACCTCCTGGATCAGCTCCTTGGCCTCGGCGACTGCTCTCGGGCCGGCCTTGAGCAGCTCCTGCACGCGCGACTCGACGGCCGCGTCGAGGTCCTCGAGCGGCACGGCGGCGCGCACCAGGCCGATCTCCTGCGCCTTCACGGCCTCGAAGCGCTCTCCGGTCAGGAACAGCTCGCGTGCCGCGGACTCGCCGATCTTGCGGATCACGTACGGCGAGATCACGGCGGGAAGGATCCCGAGGCGCACCTCGGTGAAGCCGAACTGCGTCCCCAGGGCAGCCACCGGGATGTCCGCGGCCGCGACGAGGCCGGCGCCCCCGCCGAGGGCCGCGCCCTGGACCCGCGCCACGATCGGCTTCGGCGAGTCGTACACGGTGAAGAAGAGATCGGCCAGGGCCTGGGCCTCGCGCAGGTTCTCGTTGCGGTCGAAGCCGGCCATCGCCTTCATCCACTGCAGGTCGGCGCCCGAGCAGAAGGACTCGCCTCGGCCGCCCAGGACGATCACCCGCACCGCATCCACTTCGCGGAGGTCGAAGACGGCCCGGCGCAGCTCCGAGACCATCAGCCCGTCGAACGCGTTGCGGACGTCGGGACGGTTCAGCCACACGCGCGCCACGGGGCCGTCGACCTGGATCTCGAGACGCTCGAAGGTCAATGCGTCACCCACCGGCGAAAGGGTTGATCACCTGCACCGGGCCATAGTTCTGCCCGTGGCCCAGATCCTCCGAATAGATCCGTTCGACACCCGAGCCGATCGCGGCCTGCACGATCAGCGAGTCCCAGAAGGACAGCCCGTAGCGATCCTCGATCTCCAGCGCCTCGAGGATGGATTCGCCGGTGTTCACGACCACCTCCCAGCGCAGGGAGTCGATGAGCAGCCGACGGGCCTCGGCCACCGGGAGTGGCGTCCGCACCTTGCGGGCACGTTGACGTAGAGCTCCTGGAGCACCTGCGTACTGATGACTCCGCCGCGATTGCTCCAGGAGGCTCTCGACCAGCTCCCTCGCGGCCTGGTGTCGGAGCCGGCCGCGGCATCATGGGCATACACGAGGACGTTCGTGTCGACGAAGGCCCTATCGCTCATGAAGCTCGTCGCGGGATCGCGGCCTCCAGCCGAGGGCGCGCGCCTGCCGCAGGCGTGTGACCGCTCGGGCCCTGGCGGCCTCGTACTCCTTCCGCCGCCGTATCAGCTCTTCGAGACGCTCCGCCAGTAGGCGGCTGACTGAAGTGCCCTCGTGCGCCGCCAGGATCCGAGCTTCGCGGAGCAGCCCGGAGTCGATCCGTAACGTGACGTTCGTCTTGGCGGCCGTCGTCTTCCTTTGCACGAGATTCAGTGTCGCACTTGTTTACGTGCACTACCCACTTCACATGCGGAACACGCCGAAGCGCGTGTCGGGGATGGGCGCGTTCAGGGCGGCGGAGATGCCGAGGGCCAGCACGTTGCGCGTCTCGCGGGGCGGGATCACTCCGTCGTCCCAGAGCCGCGCCGTGGAGTAGTAGGGGCTGCCCTCCTCCTCGTACTTGGCCAGGATCGGCGTTCGGATCGCGTCGACCTCGGCCTCGGACATCGGCTCTCCCTTCCGCTGCCGCTGCTCGATCTTGACCTGGGTCAGCACCGAAGCCGCCTGTTCGCCTCCCATCACCGAGATCCGCGCGTTGGGCCACATCCAGAGCTGCCGCGGCTGGTAGGCGCGCCCGCACATGCCGTAGTTCCCCGCGCCGAAGCTGCCGCCGACGATGACCGTGAACTTCGGCACCGCCGTGTTGGCGACGGCGTGGACCATCTTCGCGCCGTCCTTGGCGATGCCCCGCTGTTCGTATTCCTTGCCGACGATGAAGCCGGTGATGTTCTGGAGGAACACGAGGGGAATCCTGCGCAGCGAGCACATCTCGATGAAGTGGGTGGCCTTGAGCGCGCTCTCGGAGAACAGCACGCCGTTGTTGGCGAGGATGCCCACCGGCAGGCCCATAATGCGGGCGAACCCCGTGACGAGCGTGGATCCGTAGAGGGCCTTGAACTCGTCGAAGCGGCTGGCGTCGACGATCCGCGCGATCACCTCATGGACGTCGTACGCCTTGCGGTAGCTCCTGGGGATCACGCCGCCCAGCTCCGCGGGGTCGTAGGCCGGGTCCTCGGGCTCCGCGACGTCCCAGGGCGGTGTCTTGCGCGAGGTCAGGTTCGACACCACGTCGCGGGCGATCTCGAAGGCATGCTCCTCGTCGAGGGCGTAGTGATCGGCGACGCCGCTGATGCGGCAGTGCACGTCGGCGCCGCCCAGTTCCTCCGCGGTCACCTCCTCGCCGGTCGCGGCCTTCACGAGCGGCGGCCCGCCGAGGAAGATCGTGCCGCGGCCCTTCACGATCACGGTCTCGTCGCTCATCGCCGGCACGTACGCGCCGCCCGCCGTACAGGACCCGAGCACCACGCTGATCTGGGGGATCCCCGCCGCCGAGAGGCGGGCCTCGTTGTAGAAGATCCGCCCGAAATGGTCGCGATCCGGGAACACGTCGGCCTGGAGCGGCAGGAACGCGCCGCCCGAGTCCACGAGGTAGATGCAGGGCAGGCGGTTCTCCGCGGCGATCTCTTGCGCGCGCAGGTGCTTCTTCACCGTGAGCGGGAAGTAGGTGCCGCCCTTCACGGTCGCGTCGTTGGCGACGACCATCACCTCGCGGCCCCGCACGCGGCCGATGCCCGTGACGATGCCGGCTCCCGGCGCGGCGCCCTCGTAGAGGCCGTGGGCCGCGAGCGCCGCGATCTCCAGGAAGGGCGTGGCGGGGTCGAGGAGGCGGTCGATCCGCTCGCGCACGGGCAGCTTGCCCTGTTCACGGTGGCGCCTCAGCGCCTCGTCGCCGCCACCGTGGCGCGCGGCCTGCAGCCGCGCCCTCAAGTCGGCCTCGAGCCCGTCCATGTGGGCCATGTTCTCGAGAAAGTCGGGCGCGCCGGCGTCGATGTGGCTCTCGATGCGCGCCATGGCGGGAGGGCGAAAGTATAAGCCGGGACACGCCGACGCGGCCGGAGGGACACGCACGGAGTGGGATGACCGGTCTCCGAGCGTGGTCCTCTCTTTGCAGCAATGGGGCGCGTGCTCGGCCTTTCGCTGCTCCTCTCCGCCGACCTCCTCGTCCTCGAGGGCGTCAACCTGATCGACGGGACAGGCGCTCCGCCACGACCGAACGCAACGATCGTGATCTCGGGAGGCCGCATCGCCGCAATCGGCGAGCGCGGCGAGGTAAGCCTCCCGGCGGGGGCTCGCGTCGTCGACCTGTCGGGCCGCAGTGTGATCCCGGGCCTGATCGACGCGCACGCGCACGTGACGTTCCTGCGCCGGCCGGGCAACGACGATCCGGAGTACGACGAGGCCACGACACGCCGCGTGCTGCGCACTCTGCTGGCCTTCGGCGTGACCGGCGCGCGCAACCCGATGGCGCCGGCAGCGGTCGGAGTCGCGCTCCGCGAGGCCATCGCGAGCGGCGCGGTGCTCGGCCCGCGGCTACGGACCGCGGGCG
>Ga0075428_100007941_pt1 | contig 11768 bp, 3 predicted proteins | sample RhiMetdeltSRZDD2_FD_75291 | JGI IMG/M metagenome (GOLD analysis project Ga0075428, IMG submission 75291) | Populus rhizosphere microbial communities from Tennessee, USA - Rhizosphere MetaG P. deltoides SRZDD2 | ecosystem: Host-associated > Plants > Roots > Rhizosphere > Soil | place: USA...
CGTGTCGTTCGCCTTGGCTTTCACCGGCTTCAGCAGCACGACGACGCGGTGAGTCGATCCGTGGCCGGCGCGACGCGTTCGCACGATGCTCGGCAGCCCGGGAATCGTCTCGCCCGAGAGCACCTGCATCCAGGCGTTCGCCGCGTCGGTCCGGCCCATCGCGCGCAGATGCGTCGCTTCGGCGAGCACCAGGTCGGACAGCGCGTCGAACTCACGCCGCAGGTCGGCTTGCAGGGTCTGCAGCGACGCGACCTCTCCGGCCGGCACGAGCGGTCCGATGGTGGTGTTCAGGAACGTCAGGCCATCGAACAATCTCGTTTCGATTGCCGCCTCGTCGCGAGGATCCTTGAGCGGGAAGAGATCGCGCAGCCGGAACACCAGCACGTCCTGGTGACGATCGTGGAGCAGCCGCTCGCCGATGTAGCCGAGCGCTTCCCCCGGCGAGAGTCCAGCCTGCAACATCTCGAGCAGCTTGAGTCCCTGCCGTACCCGCACCGAGTCGAGGCCGATGGCGAACGCCCCGGTATCGCGATGGCGAAGGTGTGCCGACCGCAGGATCGCGGCAGTGACCGCCTGATTCGGGCTCGGCGCCTGCAGGTAGCCGTCCGTCCGGCCGGTCACCGAGTCGAAGCGCAGACGGCCGGTCATTCCCCAGTACCCGCCAACGAGTCCGGCGCGGCCGGCACGGCGTCGTTTGACGAGGCGTCGATAGGCGACGCCGGTGGCCCACGCGTCGATCCGATGCTGGAAGAGGTCGATCGTCTCCATCAGCAGCGTCTCGAGCGTTGCAACGCCGTTCGGCTCCCGGGCAATCGCTTCGAGACGACGCAGCCCTGCCAGCAATCGTCCGGACGCCGTCTGGACCACGCCGCTGACGGGGCCGAGCACGGGCAGGCGCTCGGCGGCGAGCGCCGCGAGCGAGCGGCGCGCCACGGCCGATGACGCGAGCTCGAACTTCGACTGCTCGTCCGGCGTCAGGTGCATACGGGTGGTGATCTTCACGTTCGTGAACGCCGGCGCCTTGCTGCCGGCGACGATCAGCGTCTGCTTCGTCAACGAGAGACGGGCGAGCCGGTAGAGCAGCGGCCATTCCACGTCGCTGGCCGTCGGGTCCGCGAGTTGTCCGAGCGGCTGGCTGGCGAGCGCCGCGAGATACTCCAGGACCGGGTGAGCGGCGCCCGTGACGTACGGGCAGCCGATGCCGCGCGCATCGGGGAAGCCGACGGTGTTGACCTCGAGCCGTCGCGATACCGGATTCAGCTTCAGAATCGCTTCGAGCTTCGTCTCGGCGTCCGGATCGCCGGGCTGGAGCACCGGGACGGTCGCTTGCGCTGCGGCCTGCGATTCCTGACCGACGACCATCGCGAAGTCGCGCACGAACGTCTCGATGCGCTTCTCGTTGTCGGTGTCGCTGGCGAGCGGCGTCAGTCCGCCGAGGTGCGTGAGCGGCAGCACGCCGTACGGACTCTTGCCGAAACGGACGAGCGGCAGCGGGCCGCGCGCGGCAACCGCCTGCTCGAAGAAGGCGACGACCTCCTCTTCGTCGATGCCGTTGAGCGCGGCCGTCTGGTCGACGGCCGTATCGATGAGCGCCGGACCGACGACGCGAAGCATGGCGCGGGCATCCTCGAACGCGAGGTCGCCGCTCGACGGCGCGTTCGCGACGTGCTGCACATCGACGCCGGTTGCTTCCGCAAAGAGCTCCGCCGACTGCGTGAGCGGCGACGCGAGCACGCCCCGTTCGGCGTCGGCGGCCGTGCGCAGGAACCCGACGAGATCGGCGCGCGACGACCGGTACGGCGTGGGTTCGCCGGGCGTGTTGTTCGTCGCGGTATCCTGCGGCACGAACGCGAACGCGCCGTTCGCGAGGGCGTCGCGAAGCAGCGTGGTCATCGCCGTCGTGGCATTCTGCGTCGTCAGGCCGACCGCGATGATCCACGACGCCTCGAGCGCGCGGCTCACCGCTTCTGGTGCGGTGAGGCGGAGCGCCATCCCGGCTTTGATCGCGGCGTCGAAGTCGGTATGCCAGCCGCCCTGCCGGAGGTTGCCGACGGAGTAGCGGACGACGGCTGGATCGATTGGACCGCCCTCACCGAGCAGGACCGGTTCGCCGCTGCCGAAGAGACCGAAGAGCGCGACCCTCTCGGGCAGGAGCGGTATCGTGCCGAGCACATCCGGATGATTGGGATCGCCGGGCTCCGTGCGGTGCCGCAGCAGATGGAGCGCCCGCTCCGGCGCCATGTCGCGCGAGAGGACCTGCCACGCGGACACCACCGCCGGCTGGTCGAGAGCGTGCCACGCGTGCCCCGCAATCGCCGCGTCGAAGCGCGCCAACGCGGCCAGCTCGACGTCCGTGGCGGGCGCGACGCCGTGCAGCGCAAAGTCCTCGTCCGGGTACCAGCGGAACCAGATCTGCCGCTGGACCCTGAGGGTCACGTTGGCCGGATCAAGGCGGAAGCGCGGCACCGCGCGAGAAGGCCGGCGCGGCGGCGCCGGCTCGGGCCGGATCCGCTGCACCGTGACGTCCGGCGCCGCTCCGACGATGGCCGCGATGTTGCCAGCGAGCCTGATCGGCACGTTGACTTCCACGACTCGGTACTCGAGCCTCAGCGGCAGCAGGAGGAGCGGCGGCGGCGCGCTGATGTCGCGGCGGGTCCCCTCGCCCAAGCCGACTGGCAGCGTTGCGTCGGGCCGAGGCGGGGATGTCGTGTCGGGCCGCCCCAGCACGGTGACCCCCGGCGCCCGTCTCGTATCGCGCCGAGGCGTGCGGTCCCGTTCGGCGTCGCGGCCGTCCGTATCGGAACGTCGCGTGGTGCTGCGACGCTGAGGTTCTTTCGCGCGTGTTCGACGACGGGAATCACTCATGGCAGGATCCTCGCGGCGGGCACGACCGCGGCAATCGGCTTCTGCCACACGCTGCGCGCAATCGTCGCCGAGTCGCGGTTGCTGCCCCAGTAGTTCGGCGCCTCGGCGACCCCGGGATTGGTGGCGACCACGTCGATGTAGCCGGCGGTGTCGATCTGCATGTGAGACCAGGAGAGATCGTCCCAGCGCGCCGCCTGCACCGGCGGTGGGTGGCCCGTGATCAGATGCGCCGGGAGCAGCACCGCATTCGGGTCGCGTCCGAGCGTACGGATCGGGAACTGGAGCGTCGCGCTCCTGAACGCGAAGCGATCGCGGCGAACCGCCGCCGTCGCAGCGTCGAGGCCGAAGCGGACGCGGCCAGGGGCCTCGAACAGTACGAAGAAGTGCCGACCCTTGTCGGCCAGCACCGCGTCGCGCGCGACGTCGAAGCCGAAGTAGCAGGCATCGGCGCCGAGCTGCCCGGCGAAGATCGGCTGGTGATCCACGCCCTGACCGCGCACGAACTGCGCCGTGGGAGCGCGATTCAGCACCGCGAGAATCATTCCGTACTTGCGGATCAGATCGCCCTTGATGAGCAGCACCAGCGCTTCGCTGCGATCGACGTCGTGCGCGGGGAAGTTGCCGCCGAGCGGCGCCGTCCACTTGTGGATCTGCGGGATGTCGTCGCCAGCCGGATCCTCGGGCGTGCGCTTGCGGTCCCAGAAGCGCCGGAAGATCGTGCCGCGCATGTCGGTCGGGAACTCGCGCCAGCGCAGCTCGTTGTTCATCTCGTGATTGGCGCCGACCAGGAACGCCTCGACGAACAGCCGGTTCTCCTTGATCACGCAGACGGTGTTGTTGGGCAGCGTGTCGATACCGCGCAGGATGGCTCGGCTCTCGAAGGCGCGCAGCGCTTCAACGAGCGGATCGCTGACGATCGGCTCGCGCATGATCGGGTCGAGCTTTTCGCTCTCGACGGCCGCGAGGCCGGCGATCAGAAACCGGGCCTTCCGACTCGGCAGCGATGCGAACAGTTGCGACAGCGCGCCCGTGACCGGCTCGATCGCGAACGGCCGGACCGCGACACCCGCGGCGCGCGGCGCCGTTCCGCCCAGCAGCACATCGCTGCCGAAGAGCTGCGTGATACGTTGCCGAGACTCGACAGCGAACTCGGCTGGACGGCGACGATCGACGGGCGGGCGACTGGGCGGCTCAACCGCGCCCGCACCAGGGATGGCAGGCATCGGGGCCACCATCCTTGCAGGCCGCTCGCGGCCGGCAGGTCCCCGCCGCAGCGGGCGCTTCGCGGCGACGCGCCGCAGCGCTCGCGACGCGAAGGAACGCGGCACTCCCGAGCTCGTGAGCACCTCGGCTGGCGTGAGGCCGTCCGGCAGCCTCACGATGTCCTGGACGTTTTCGGCCAGCGACGCGAGGATCGCCGGCGGCAGGCGTGCCACATGCCGTTCCGCGACGATGGTGCTGAGGACCTGCGCCGATTTGAGCCGCATGAGCGCGGCGTTCGCCGCCGCCAGCTCGCGGTACTGGCTCCAGCAGATGCGCGCGAAGTGCTCCTGGTTGCGACGCACAGTCTCCGCGCCCAGGCCGGCGGCGTGACGGAACTTGAGATCCAGGTTGATGCGGTCCACGAACGCACCCTGTTCAGCGGCCGCCCTCGCGACGGTCTTCTGCTTCTTGAATCGCCAGCCGTACGGAGGCATCGCGACCAGCGGATCCTCCTTGTCCGGTCCATCGTCTCCAGGCGCGACCGTCTCGCCGGCGATCACCTTCTCGAGCGTCGGTTTCAGCAGCGTGGTCAGGTTGGCGTCTGTGTTGAACGCCTCGACGGTCCGGTCGGCGCGCATCAGGGCGTCCTGAATCTCGAACGTGGCGTTTGGATTGCTGTAGCCCTCGAAGAAGCCAGGATCGCCGGCGAACGCCACCTGGGGCGCGGCGATGACGCTGTCCTGCTCGATCTGAAATGGTTTCAGGCGCCGGGCGAGCATCTCGAAGTCTTCGAGCACCGACGTGACGAACCGTGATTGGAAGTAGATGGGCAGCTCGAGCCCTGCGGCCGTGGCGTCGTCCCACGCCGGCTTGTTGAAGGGCTCCACCGGCCCCGGTGTGCCGAGACCTGACCGACGTCCAGCCTCGGTTGCCGGTACGAGTGCGAGCGTGTAGGCGGAATTCGGATCGAGGCGCCGCAGGCAGAGCAGTCGCGCATGATGGCGCTCGGGACGCGAGGCGATCAGCTGCGCGAGATCGGTGCCGAGCTGCTCGCCGCGCGCGACGTGCACGTGCGCAAACGCCCAGCTCTGGGCGAGGTCCGGCAGTGTGGCGGCCGGCGTCGTCACCCGGATCCTCGGACAGGGCGCCTCGCCCTGGTCGAGAAACTCGAACTCGCCCGGCTTGAGCGCGACCAGCACGAGCCAGGGTGTGACCCTCGTGCCGGTTCCGCCGTCGTACGAGTAGCGCCACGGAAAATCCGCATCGGCGAACTCGACGAACGGCAGATAGTTCGGCTCGAAGCCGGTGGCGTTCTGCGGTGGATCGACGCGCGCCACCATGCGCGGATCGATGCCGATCACGTCCGCCGCGCTGAGCAGCTCGGCGCCCACCGGGACGCGCGGCTCGCCCGGCACCGCCACGAGATCCGCACGAATCTCAACGCCGAACGACAGCTGGCGCCGCAGGCCCCCCGCGGCAGGGGGGGTGGCTACCGCCGACAGCAGGGTCCGCGCGTTTGGAAGCAAAGTGAAGAACGCCATCGATCAGCCTCGCTGCGCCACGAGATAGTCGGCGAGCACCGGGTTGCGTGTGCGGCGCGTGCTCGTGGTCGCGACCTGCTGCGCGACAAAGAACGCTCCCGACGCGGATGTGCGATCCCCGAGCGGGCTGAACCGCGGCACCTTGACGGTCGGCGCGTCTCCCGCGTTCTTGACGAGCGCCACCGGATCGAGCGGCGCCGTCAGGACGCGGTGATGCGAATCCATCCAGGCGGCAATCGCCGGCAGGGCAATCGGCAGGAACGGCCGCACCGGCGAGGCATCGGCTAACGACTCGTCGCCGAGCTCGATGTATTCGTAGCCGTACTCGACGTCGATGGCGCGCGTGGCGTCGACCATCAGGGTGTCGCCCGACGCGATCTCGAATCCGCTCTTGTGCTGTTCGAACGTCGGTGCGCGCAGCCGTTCGGCCTCGCTCGTCTTCCAGAAGTGGCCGCGGACGAAATCGAGCTCGGCGTTGGCCAGCGTCACCGACTGCGGGCCGGCGAACACGGCGAGGTCGAAGCTGCGCGGCGCGTTGGTGATCTCCGCCTCGCCGATCTTCTCGATCAGGATGCCGAGCGGCATCGCGCGCTGGCTGAATCGCAGTCCGCCCACCGGGCTCGTCGGGCGCGGCCCCTCGTCGCCCGGCTTGCGTGCGGTGAAGCGGACGCCGTCGACGAGCGCCGACGCCGGAATCGTCTCCAGCACCGGTGCGGCGGCGATGGCCTCGCGCAGCACGGCCACCGGATCGGCGACCGCCGACGGCAGATCGCGTCTGTCGCCCCACCGATGATGAACGCCGAAGTCGACGTCGATGCCGCAGACCGACACCCACACCTTTCCGTCGATGACGAACTCGTTCGGGCCGGTCAGCCTGAGATCGAAGCCGAGGCCGGCGACGACGTCGCCGTCGATGAGGAGCGCCAGGCTGCCGCCGAGCGACGCGTCGAAGGAGAACGGATTGAAATAGATGAGTGCGTCGAAGTAGGCGTGCCCTTCCGCCGCGAGCCGGCCGACGAACGTAATCTTCGGCCCTTTCGCGTAGAGGTCGCCGCCGGCGCCGAACTGCAGCGAGTTGAGTGTGACCGCCTGATAGCTCCACAGCGTGACCCGCGGGTTGTTGGTGCCGAAATTGATCGACATCCGCCGCAGATCGGGCAGGTTCGCGGGTCGCGGATAGCGCGGGTGCAGGCCGCCGAACGACAGCACGTGATCGATGCGCGGCGCCCAGCCGGTGCGCGCCGCCATGTCGCCCGAGATGGCCCACGACAGAATGCGTGAATTCTGGAGCGTGCCGTCGAACGAGATCCTGCCGGTACCGAAGTCGACCTCGCCGAAGAAGGTCACCTCGAGGACGACGAGCGCTGTGTCGGGGGTCGGAAGCCGCGATCCGACCGCGCCGAGAATCAGCAGGCGGAACTGCGAGCCGACCTCGAGCACGATCCCGAGCTTGCCCTCGATGAGCGGCGGCTGGCTGAACGCCAGTCGCGCCATCGGCCCGAACGCGTACTGCCCTTCGCGCGCCGGGAAGATCGCCGCCATGTTCTCGAGAATCGACGCGGCGTTGACGATCGGATCGGCGGGGAAGAGGATCGAGTCGAGCTCGCCTTCGTACAGCACCTGACGCAGCGCGTCGGTGTTGACCGTGCGATTGATCGCGATGACGCCGCCGAGACCGGTCAGGAAGAAGCCGTACCCGAGTGGCACGACGAAGTCGCCGAAGATCGACGCCACGAACGAGAAGCCGGGTTGGCCACCCGGCAGCTGCGTGTTGAGAATGGCGAACGCGGCAAATCCGAAGCTCTCGAATTTCAGCGCCAGGGCGCCGCGATACTCGTTGTCGTAGACCGCCAGGAATCCACCGCCCGAAATCGGCGCCGCATCCAGTGCAACCGCGTAGGCGTTTGGCAGCTTCAGGCCGAACACGATGTCGAACCTGCCGAGCGCGCCATCGTCGCTCGGCACGAGCGTGGCCGTGAGACCGAGCCCTTCGACGTAGGCATAGAGCGGTCCGAGGCGTGCGTCGGCCGTCACCGTGCCGGTCGCCGCGAAAGCGTTCTTCCAATCGAGGCCGATGCCGATGTCGTAGAGGTGGAAGGGTCCGATCTGCTTGTCGATCGGAATCTTGATCGTGAGACTCGTGCCGCCCTCGAAGTAGACGCCGCGGCCGCTCCGCCAGCCAATCGCGAGGTCGCCGGCCGTCACCTCGATCGGGCCGCCGAGAACGGCGCCGAGGAATCCGTCGCTCGACGCGTCGACGACGATGTGCAGGGCGCGGATGCCGGCGCTGACGAAGAAGTCGGCGTTGGTGTTGGAGAGGCTGCCGCCGACGCTGGCCACGACGGCGTCCACCTCGACGCGCGTGGCGTTCGGGGCGCCGATCAGCACGATCGTGTTCTGACCCGTGGACGGATTGATGACGAGCTCCGCGCTGAACGCACCTTCGAATGCGAGCTCGTCGACGCCGATGTCGTGCCGGACGCCGCTCGGGCGGAAACTGAAGATGACGCCACCGACCGCGCCGACCGCGCCGGCGAGCGTGACGTCGATGTTGTCGGTGATCTGGACGGTCTGCGCGATCGCGCCTTCGGAGTACGGGCCGATCGCCAACCCGTCGTCGGCGGCGTTGCCCGGCGTCGTGACCGGCATGAGCGCGAGGCCGAACTCGGCCGACGCCTCGAAGTCGCCGGCTTCCGACGACTCGATCGTTTCGGTCTTGACGATCGGGGCGAGCGCGAACGAGGGCCTGACGGGGCTCGCCGCCAATTCGGGCACGAAGACTGCGGCCTGGGCGTCGGACATCTCGCGGAATTCGGCCGTGCCGCCAAGGTGCTCGAAGATCCGCACCAGCCGCAGAATGAACTTGTCGCTGTCGAAGTCGACGCCCCAGCCATACGCCTGGCTGGCCCACTCCGACGCGTCGTCGAACAGCAGACCGATACGCTCCCACTGATACACCGGCAGCGAATACGCCACGCCGCGCGAGCGGGAAGTGCCGCTGGCCGGCACGACGTCGGTCCGTGTCACGTCGAGAAACGCCAGTGTGTGCAGCAGCAGCGGCGCGTAGGCGCTGAGATAGTCGGTGAGCAGGACGTTGAAGAGCTCTTCCGGCAGCGAGGCGAGCGCCTGCGTGAACTGCTGTGGCGTCATGCCGCCGGGCGGCGCGAGGCTCGAGAACGCGTCGTGAAACGTATCGATGTTCTGGAACAGCGGCCGGGCGGCGTTCGCGATGGCGATGAGATCCGGCGCGTCGAGGCCGTCGCTGAGCGCAACGTTGGTGGTCGACGCCAGCTGCTGGATGGTGCCGCGCAGCGGCGCGAGCTGGCCGGCCGGCCCGGTCACCTCGGCGCCGTCGAAAGGAAGCCCGAACCGGCGCAGGAACGCGGCGAGCTCGTCGCGCGAGGCGAGCGCTACCGCGAGCGGCTCGAAGAAGCGCTGCAACTCGGCGAAGAGCTGGTCAACGGCAGCCATCGGTGCCTCAGGCGATCATGTGGCGATTACCCGACGTCCGTCGCGCGCGGGGTAACGGCGGCGTCGACGAATGCCGGCGACAGAATCGCCTCCGCGTCGTCGTACGCGCGCGCCCGACCGTCCAGATGGCTGTGGAATCGTGACAGCAGCGCATCCCGATACTCCCTCCCCAGATGGGTGAACGACGGGTCGACTCGCGCCGCCTCGAAGGCGCGGCAGGCGGTCTCGAGCGCCAGCGCGACGCCCTGGCCACCGAGGGGGTCGAGGGCGATCGCGGCTTCGCCAATCGCGATCCAGCCGCGCCCGACCAGCTGCGACGACCGCGACGGGCAGGCGCGAAAGAGCCGCGTCGGTCCGTCGCTCGCTCCACATTCGGCGACGAGGTCGCCCATGCGATCGCTGGCGCCGAGGGCGTGACCCCACCAGCCTTCGGGCGACGCGCGGGCGGCGCGCATCATCGCGAGGCTCGTGTAGAGCGTGACCACCAGCGTCCCGTCCTGAACCCCCGACAGCGACCACCATCCCTCCGCGCACGACTCGACCGACAGGAACTCGCCGAACCGGGAAGGCGCGCGAGCGGTGTCGAGCCATCGCACGATCGCAACCAGGTCGCCATGGTTCACGCGACCGCCGCCCTGCGTACGGACCACGCTCAACGATCGACCGCTGGCGTCGACGAGGGTGCGCGCGACCAGCTCGTCGTGAGCGCCCCCCGATCGAAGAACCCCTACACTCCAGCGGTCGCCCGCACGGCGCTCGATGCGCGTCGGCCGTCCGCGGAGCACCACCGTGGCGCCGGCGGCGCGAGCCGTGCGGCAGAGCAGCTCGTCGAAGCGGTGACGAACCACGCACAGGCCCGGTGCACGGCGAAGCGTGTTGTACAGCTTCACGACCGACCGGTCCTCGCTCCACGTCGCGACGATCCCCGGGCTCGATGCGGCGATGCCCTGTGCGTCGGTCTTCGGCACGCCGAGCACGTCGAGCAGCGGACGTATCCGCCCGGCGAGGTGCTCGCCGGGTCGGAGCCGCTGGTAACCGTCGCGCTCGACGAGCACGACCGAGGCGCCCGCGCGCGCCGCGAGCGTGGCAAAGGCGCAACCTGCCGGCCCGCCCCCGATGACGACGAAGTCGCACGTCTGCGGTGGCACGTCAGCGTCCGCTCAGTGCCACGTCTGCTCCTCCTCGAGGAACTGATCGCTCGCATTGCGCCGGATGAAGCCGAGCGCCTTCCAGTAATGCTTGACGAACTCGACCTCGCCCAGGACGCCCCGGCCAGGAATGGAGTCAGTCTTCGTGATCTGCCAATCGTGCCGCCCGGTGCCGTCCTTGGTCGTCCGGCCGGGGCGCGACGTCGGCCAGAACAGCTCGTCGCACGACTTGAAGTCCTCGGACCAGGGAATCGCAAGATCTTTCGTCAGCCAGCCGAGCTTGTGTTCATCCACGCTGTCGGTCGGCTTGAAACGGATCGAGGGAAAGAAAATGCTGCCACCGTGGAACACGCACCAGTTCCCGACCACGCCCGCCTCGCGTCCGACTTCGATGCCGGGCAGAAACGATCCGCCGAGCATGGCGTTCAGGTGCGCCATGTCGATCATGGCCGGGGCGTACAACGGGCGCGCGGCGAGGAAGTCGGCGAAGTACTGATCGATGTCGCGGTCTTCGCCGAATGCCTGCCTGACGCCGGCAGCCAGCAGGACCTCGAAGACGTGCTTGCGCCTGACGTCGTCGACCGGCCCCTGCCACACGTTGAACTGCTCGTACTGGAGCGGCGTGTAAGCGAGCTCGCGGAGCATGGGCATGTCGTTGATCGACGCCGGCCAGAACATGTCGTCGAGCCACTGCATCAGCTCGACGTCGGCCGCGTCGAAGGAGGAGCCCGGAGGCCCGCTCGTCGGCGGCGACTTCTTGCCGCCGCACAGATTGCCGGCGTCTTTGAGCCCGTGATACTTCAGCAGATTCCCCGCGTGCTTCTTGTAGGTGGGGAACGCGTAAAACTGGTTCTTGTCCGATCCGGCGCCCTCCGGCTTGTCGTAATCCATACGCCGGCCGAGCTTTCGAGGAAAGGGACCCCAACGTCGCCGGCCGTCCGACTCGGGCGGCTCGGTCGGAAGCACGATGACGAACTGCCTGCGCTTCGCATAGACGTTCCAGGGCTTCCGCAGCCGGTTGAACACGGCGCGCTTCAGCCAGGTGTTGATCGGTTTGCTGAAGTCGGTTTCGCGCAGCTTCTCCGGGTTCTCGAGATCCGCTTTGTTCGTGCGCGCGCTGATCCTCACGCCGCCGTGTTTCATGGCGGCGGCTTCGGTCGAACCCGCCGGTGACCCGCCTGGATGAATGTTGTGCGCGCGTCCCTCGGGCGCCGGCGACCGGCCTTCGGGATCGTTGTTCGCGTCGCCGCTCACGAACTTGACGTCTTCGAAGAGACAGAGCTGCGGGTGAATGTGGATGTTGTAGTCGAGATACCTGTAGGTGTTCATCTCCCGCTTCGTGGTGATCAGCTTGTGCCGTCCCGGCTGCGACGCCATCTTCTTCCGTTCGATGCGCTCGATGGCACGGTCCAGCCCGACGTCCCACAGCGAGACGAAGTGGCCCATGTCGGGGACGTAGTCGGGGAGCGCCATTACCACCCAGCCAGGCATGGCGTCGATGCTGTCTGTCGTTCCTGGCTGCGCCGCCGCTTTCCCATAG
>Ga0075428_100007942_pt1 | contig 11766 bp, 9 predicted proteins | sample RhiMetdeltSRZDD2_FD_75291 | JGI IMG/M metagenome (GOLD analysis project Ga0075428, IMG submission 75291) | Populus rhizosphere microbial communities from Tennessee, USA - Rhizosphere MetaG P. deltoides SRZDD2 | ecosystem: Host-associated > Plants > Roots > Rhizosphere > Soil | place: USA...
AGAGCAGATCCGTCCAGGACTTCGGCGGCGTCTTGATCTTCTCCGTGTTGTAGCCGATGCCGATGATCTGGGCCGAGCAGAACGCGCCGAATCCGCGCGGATCGACGAACTTCTTCGGCAGGTCCTTCATGTTCGGGAGCCGGTCGGCCGGCAGCGGAGCGAAGATGTCGTGCTGGAGCGCGGCGATGTACGGCCCCTCGTCGAGGATGATCGCGTCGTACGGGGGATTGGCTTTCGCCGCCACGATCTTCGACACCGTGTCGACGGCGAGCGAGGCGACCAGGTTGACCTGGGCGTTGTTCGTCGCGCGGCGGAAGGCGGGCACGAGGATCCCGCGATGGGCTTCTTCCCAGGCGCCCGGATACGTCGTGGCCGACAGGGCGCCATTGCCGAACGAAATGCCCACACCCGAGGCAGACGCGGCCGCGCCGAGCGCGCCGATGCCCTTGAGGACGTCACGTCGAGAGATGTCGTTGCCCATCGAGAGGCCTCCTTGTGGGGCCCGGCGGCATTGACGAGCGCCGGCCGATTTTCTTACAAAGAGAGCCCAGTGACAACCCGCGGCGTCGCGCTCGACCTCGACGGCATCACCCACCGCTTCGGCCACACCGTGGCCGTCGAGGGTGTGAGCCTTCGCATCGAGCCCGGTGAGATCGTGGCGCTCCTCGGACCGAGCGGTTGCGGCAAGACGACCCTGCTCCGCATCGTCTCGGGGCTCCTGCGCCAGAGCGGCGGCCACGTCGCCGTCGACGGCGGCATCGTCGACGAGCTGCCACCGAACGAGCGTGGCGCCGGGATCGTCTTCCAGAACTACGCGCTCTTCCCGCACATGACCGTCGAAGCCAACGTCGGCTACGGCCTGCGCGCGCGCGGCGCCCCGCGCGCGGAGATTGCCGAGACCGTCGAGCGCATGCTCGCGCTGGTGCGCATGGAAGGCTTCGCGCGGCGCCTGCCGCGGCAGCTCTCGGGAGGGCAGCAGCAACGCGTGGCGCTCGCGCGGACGCTCGCGGTGAGCCCGCGTGTTCTGCTCCTCGACGAGCCGTTCGGCGCGCTCGACAAGAACCTGCGTCTGGACATGCAAATCGAGGTCAAGCGCCTGCAGCGCGAGCTCGACATCACGACCATCATGGTCACGCACGACCAGGAAGAGGCGCTGAGCCTGGCGGACCGTGTGGCCGTGATGAATCACGGACGCGTCGAGCAATTCGGGCGACCCGACGAGATCTACGATCGACCCGCCACGCTCTTCGTGGCCACGTTCGTCGGGACGACCAACGTGCTGCGCGGCAAGCTGCTCGACGACGGCACGCTGGACTGCGCCGCGGGACGATTGCCCCTGGGTGCGGTGACGACGCGCCCGACGGGCCCGGTCGTGGTCGCGGTGAGGCCGGAACACTTTCGCTTCGTCGTCGATGCGGAGCCGGGGATCGACGGGAGGATCGAGCTCGTGCTTCCGCTCGGCCCGCTCGTCGTCTATGACGTCATCCTGGCCGACGGCACCACGCTCAAGGTCACCAGCGCGCGCGGCGCGACGTCTCGCGCGCCGGGCGATCGCGTGCGCGTGGCTCTCGCCGCCGGATCACCGGTCTCCGTGTTCGGGCCATGAGGCGGCACGCAGGCGATTGGCCGCTCGTCCTGCCGCTGACGCTGTTCTTTGCGGTGTTCGTCTTGGTACCCCTCGCCCTGCTCGGCGCCGTGAGCCTCTACAGCGACACGACGCTGACCACCCACGGCGTCGCCCAATACGTGAAGTTCCTCACGGATCGCTTCAACCTCGGCGTGCTGGGACAGACGTTGTGGCTCGGCCTGCTCGCGACCGTCCTCGCGCTCGTCGTCGGCTATCCGCTCGGCTACATCGCCGCCGTCGCGCCGCCGGCACTGCAGCGCGTCCTCTTACTCGTCATCGTGCTGCCCCTCCTCACGAGCGCCGTCGTGCGAACGTTCGCGTGGGTCGTGATCCTGGGACGCCAGGGCATCGTCAACGGCCTGCTCGCTGCGATCGGACTCATCGATGCGCCCGTGCGGCTGCTCTACACGCCGTGGGCCGTGGTCGTCGCCCTCGCGCAGATTCAGCTGCCGCTGATGGTGCTGCCCGTGATCACGGCGCTCGGCAACATCGACCCGAACCTTCGGCACGCGTCGCACGCGCTCGGCGCCGGGCGCTGGCGCACCTTCGTCGCGGTCACGCTGCCGCTGTCGGCGCCGGGTCTGCTCGCGGGCTGTCTGCTCGTCTACGCGGGATCGGTGAGCGCATTCGTGACCCAGACGCTGGTAGGCGGGGGGCAGCTGATGCTGATGCCGCAGTACATGTACCAGCAGGCGATCCAGGCCAACAACTACCCGTTCGCCGCCGCGGTCGCGATGATATTGCTGGCGGCCGTGCTCGCCATCGTGATCGTCGTGAACACGGTGACGAAGAAGACGCAGACGCTGGTGCATGGCTGAGGCGCCCCGGGGCCGCGAGAGCCGTCGCTCGCGCGTCGAGCGCTGGTCGTTCGGGGTCGCGTTCGGCGCCGCCGGGGGCCTGGCGATCGTCCTGCTCGTGGCGCCGACCGTGATCGTGCTGATCACGTCGTTCACGAACGCGTATTCGCTCAAGTTTCCGCCGCCCGGCTACTCGCCGCGCTGGTACGCGGCCCTGTGGAACGATTCCCCCGAGATCCTCGCCGCCGCGTTACTCAGCGTCGAGGTCGCTGCGATCGCGACGGCGATCGCGACGGTGCTCGCCGTCGCCGGCGCGGTCGGGCTGGCGCGGCGGCGGGAGACCTGGGCGCGCCTGCTCGACGCGGTGTTCATGTCGCCGCTGATGCTGCCGACCCTGGCGCTGGGCCTCGCGCTGCTGGTGCTCTTCAACGCGCTCGGCCGCGGCCTGTCGATGACCACGCTGGTCGTCGGCCACGTCGCGATCTGCACGCCATACATCCTTCGCACGACGACGGCGAGCCTGCTGCAGCTGGACCCCGGCTTACTCGACAGCGCACGGAGCCTGGGCGCGCGTCGGTGGTTCGCATTTCGAACGGTCACGCTGCCGCTGGTCGCCCCCGGCATCGGCGCCGGGGCGTTCATCGCGTTCATGGCGTCGTTCGACAACGTTGCGATCTCGCTCTTCCTGTCGGACGCCCGCAGCGAAGTCCTGCCGATTCGCATGTGGCACATCATCGAGGCGAATCTCGACGTCCGGGCGGCGGCCGCGTCCGGCGTGCTGATCGCGGCCGCCGTGATCCTCATGCTGGTCCTGGAGCGGCTGACCGGCGTGTCGCGCCATCTGCGCTAGGCGGGGCGGACCGTGTCCTTCCCCCAGCGGCGGCGCAGCGCCGTGCACTCGGCTTCGCGGACCCCCGTCGTCAGCGCGAGGCTGTAGCCGGTCAGCGCGCAAAACGTCTCGACCGAGTACGTCCCCAGATCCGTGCGCTGCAGCGTGGCGTGCCGCGTGCCGAGGACGAGCCGCGCGATCCCGGCCAGCTTCATCGCGCCCGCGCACATCGGACACGGCTCCATGGTCGAATACACGGTGGCGTCGCCCAGCATGTCGGAGCCGTGCGCCTGCATCACCCGGCGCATCGCCTCGAACTCCGCGTGCCACGTGACGTCGCGCTCGGTGTTCTGCCGGTTCTGGCCGGTCGCGAGGATCTCGCCGTCGCGCACGATCACCGAGCCCACCGGCCAGTCACCGCGTGCGAACGCTTCGTGGGCTTCGCGCAACGCCACGTCCATATAATCGGCGTCGGTCACGGCCGCGATTGTCGCATGACGGCATGGGGAGGATGAGATGAGCGGCACGGTCTTGCGGGGTGCGTATGCGTTGCGGGGAGCGGAGCTGGCCTTCGAGCGCCGTCCGCTCGACGTCGTGGTCGAGGGCGGGCGGATCGCAGCGATCGAGGCCGCCAACACCGTCCGCGAGGCGGATCAGGTCATCGATCTCTCACGCCGTCTGCTCGCGCCTGGCCTCATCAACGGGCACCTGCACTCGCACGAGCACTTCCACCGCGGCCGGACCGAAAACCTGCCGCTCGAGGTGTGGCAACACTACGTACGCCCGCCGGTTGCGGTCCCGTTCACAGCGCGCCACGTCTACCTGCGCGCGGCGCTGGGCGCGATCGAGACGCTTCGCACGGGCGGCACGTGCCTCGTCGACGACATGGCGGTCGGCGGCGCGATCGATCGGGGACAGATCGACGCCGTCCTCCAGGCGTACGACGACGTCGGTGTGCGGGCGCTGCTCGGCTTCGCGATGATGGATCGCCCGCTGGTCGACAATTTTCCGTTCGTCGACACGCTGCCCGGCGAGCTCGTCGCGCGCATGCGCGCGCTTCCGCGCCCGACGGCCGCGGAGTATCTCGCGCTGGTGCGCGACCTGGCGCTGTTGCGCCATCCGCGCGCGCGGCGTGTCGGCGTGCTCGTGTCCGCGTCGGCGCCGCAGCGGTGCACACAGGAATTCTTGCTCGCATGCCGGCGGCTCGCCGATGAGCTCGACGTGCCGCTGATCACTCACGTGCAGGAAACACGCGTGCAGGTCGTGACGGGCCAGCAGTTCTACGGCGCGCCGATCGTGGAATATCTGGCGCGTATCGGATTCCTGGGCCCGCGCACGAGCCTCATCCACGCGGTGTGGCTCAATCCCCGCGAGATCCGGGCTCTCGCCGACGCCGGCGCGACCGTGCAGCACAACCCGTGGTCGAATCTCACGCTGGGCTCGGGTGTGCAGCCGACGCGAGCGCTCGTCGAGGCGGGGGTGAACGTCAGCCTCGGCTCGGACGGCGCGTGCTCGACGGTGTCCTTGAACATGCTGCAAGTGGCGGGCGCAGCGGCTGCGCTCTCGAAGGTGCGCGACGCAGACTATGCCACGTGGCTGTCGGCGCACGAGGTGCTCGCGGCCGGGACGCAGGGCGGAGCCCGGGCCCTGGGCTTCGGCGCCGCGCTCGGTGTGATCGAGCGTGGCGCGCTGGCGGACCTCGTGGCGTACCGGCTCGATTCCGTACCGTTCACGCCGCTCCACGATCCCGTGCGTCAGCTGATCTACGCCGAGCGCGGCGCCGACATCGATTTCGTGATGGTCAACGGCGAGGTGGCGCTGCGCGACGGCCGTCTCACGCGCGTGGACGAGCCGCGGCTGCTCGCGGAGATCCATGACGAGATCGAGAAGCTCTCCGAGCAGTTTGCCGCGTCGGCCTCGTCGGTGGGCCCGGTCCGGACGGCCATGGAGGCCCTTTATCGACGAGCCCTCCAGGCCGAGATTCCGCCGGACACGTATCCCGCACGGCTGCGCTGAGCGCGCCGATTGACGGGGTCAGTCGTGCGCTGCTAGCGTGCCGACATGTCGACGGATCTGCTGCCATCGCCCCGCATCCTGCTCGGACCCGGGCCGAGCATGGCCGATCCCCGGGTGCTGCGTGCGATGGCGACGCCGCTGCTCGGACAGTTCGATCCACAGTTCACCGCGATCATGGACGAGGTCATGACGCTGTCGCGGCCGGTGTTCCAGACCACGACCGCGCGGACGTTCCCCGTGTCGGGGACCGGGCGCGCGGGTCTCGAGGCGGCGATGGTATCGCTGATCGAGCCCGGCGATCGCGTGGTCATCGGTGAGTGTGGTCGCTTCGGGCTGCTGCTCGAAGATCTCGCGCGCCGCTGCGACGCCGACGTCTCTGTCGTCCGGGCAGAGTGGGGGCAGGCGCTCGACCCGGTCGCCATCGAGGGCGCGCTGCGCGAGGCGCCGACGAAGGTGCTGGCCGTCGTGCACGGCGAGACATCGACGGGTGTCCTGCAGCCGATGGCGGAGCTCGGTCGGCTCGCGCGCGCGTACGAGACCCTGCTCGTCGCCGATGTCGTGGTGACGCTCGGCGGCGCCGCGGTGGCGCTCGACGCGTGGAACGTGGACGTGGCGGTCGGCGGCACGCAGAAGTGCCTGAGCTGTCCCTCAGGCCTGGCGCCCGTCGCCTACAACGCGCGCGCCGAAGACGCACTGCGCCGGCGCCGCACCCGGGTTCGGAGCAACTACCTCGATCTCAGCCAGCTCGCGAGCTACTGGAGCGCGGACCGCGTGAATCATCACACGGCGCCGACGTCGATGGTCTATGGCCTGCGCGAGGCGCTCCGCGCGGTCGCCGAAGAAGGCCTTCCGGCGCGATTCGCGCGCCATCGGCTGCATGGTGACGCGCTGCGCGCGGGCGTCGCGGCGCTCGGGCTCAGCCTCTTCGGCAAGGAGCCGCCGGAGCGCCGGCTGCCGATGCTCACGCCCGTGATCGTGCCCGACGGCATCGACGATGCGGGCGTACGGCGCACGCTGCTCGACGACTTCGGCATCGAGATCGGCGCCGCGTTCGGTCCGCTGCAGGGGAAGGTGTGGCGCATCGGAACGATGGGCTACTCGGCGCGTCGCCAGAACGTGCTCCTTGTCCTCGGCGCGCTGGAGCACGTGCTGCGGCATCAAGGCTGGCCCGCGCACTCCGGTGCCGGCGTCGACGCCGCGCTCGCTCACTATCACGCCGCGGGGGCGGGGACGGTGGAATAGCGTCGGGCGTTACGCGGCCGTCACTCCGCCGTCGACGGGGAGCGCGGCCCCGGTGATGAACGACGCCTCGTCGGACAGGAGGAACAGCGCGGCGTTCGCGATTTCCTCCGGCTTGCCCGTGCGGCCGAGCGGTACCGAGCCGTGGGCGCGCTTCTGCACGAGCTCCTCCGGATCCATGCCGGCGGTCGACTTCTGATCGGGTCGTGCGACGAAGACGCGGAGCATCGGCGTGTCGATCGGCCCGGGGCACAGCGCGTTGACCCGAATCTTGTCCTTCGCGAGCCGGAGCGCCAGGCTCTTGACGAAGCCGACCACGCCGAACTTGCACATCGAGTACACGGGGCTGAAGCCCGACCCGACCAGCCCCGAGGTTGAGGCGGTGAAGAGCAGGCTGCCTCCGCCGCGCGCCCGGATCTCAGGAATCGCGGCTTCGGTGGTGATCAACACCGTCCTGAGGTTCAGGTCGACCGCGAGATCGAACATGTCGAGATCGATGCCTTCGACGGCCGCGGGTCCGGGATGCCCGACGTGATTCCAGACGAAATCGAGGCCCTTGAAGCGCCCGATGGTGTCCCAGACGATTCGGCGTGAGTCGTCGTCTTTCGTGAGATTCGCGACGATCCCGTGCGCGGTGCCGCCGGCGGCGGTGATCTCGCTCACGACCCGCTGCACGCCGGCGTTGTCGACGTCGACGACCGCGACCCTGGCCCCCTCACGGGCGAAGCGAAGCGCGCCGGCCCGCCCCATGCCCGAGGCGGCGGCGGTGACGATCCCGATCTTGCCATCCATGCGCATCGTTCCGGCCTCCTGACACGAAGATGTGTGACTGCCGCCTTCTATCCCGCCGGCGACGTCGCCGCAACTCATCGGCGATGCAGCGCTCGGGATGTCAACGCTTGGCGAGTGCTTGACGTACTCCGCTCGCATGTTAGCGTCAAGGGCGTAAACGCGCGGTTGTGACGATTGTCGGAGCGCAAATTCCAGGCAGGCGCCCAGGCGGGCCCGCAGGGGTGGCATTGCTTGTAAAGGGGTTCTCGAACGCTGTTGCTGAGAGCATGACACGCGCCGGTCAGCTCGCGGTGCTGGGACCGCTCGTTGTCTTCATAGCGCTGGTGCTGACCAGCACCCATGCGCTCGCCTTCAGCCTGGACGATGTCGCGGCGCGTGCAGAAAAGCTGGCGGCGGCGCCCTACCAGAAGCCGAACGCCGGCCTCCCCAAGGGGATCAAAGCACTTTCCTACGATCAGTATCGCGACATCCGATACCGGCCCGAACGGGCGCTCTGGCGCAACTCCAAACTGCCCTTCGAGATCATGTTCTTCCATCGCGGCTGGTACTACCAGGAACCGGTCACGGTCAACGAGGTGACCCCCGACGCCGTTCGGGAGATTTCGTTCGATCCCGACGCTTTCGACTACGGCAAGAACAAGCTCGAGCGCGATGAACTGCGCGGCATGGGCTTTGCGGGCTTTCGCGTCCATTTCCCGATCAACACGGCGGCCTATCGCGACGAGGTGCTCGTGTTCCTCGGCGCCAGCTACTTCCGGGCGCTCGGCCGTGGCCAGCGCTACGGGTTGTCCGCGCGCGCCCTGGCGATCGACACCGCCGAGAGCACCGGCGAGGAGTTCCCACGCTTCGTGGAGTTCTGGATCGAGCGGCCGTCGCAGACCGCGAAGGAGCTGACGATCTACGCGATGCTCGATTCGCCCCGGGCGACGGGGGCGTATCGGTTCGTCCTCAAGCCCGGCGTCACCACCGCGCTGGACGTCGACGCCAGGCTGTTCGCGCGCAGGAGCGGCGGCAAGTTCGGCCTGGCTCCCCTGACGAGCATGTACTTTTTCGGCGCTAATCAACGGCCGGCTCGCGAGGACTATCGGCCGCAGGTTCACGACTCCGACGGCCTGTCGATTCACTCGAATACCGACGAGTGGATCTGGCGTCCGCTGACGAACCCGAAGCGACTGCTTGTCACGTCGTATGCACTGACGGACCCGGCGGGCTTCGGCCTCATGCAGCGCGAGCGATGGTTCGGTCACTACGAAGATCTCGAGGCGCGCTACGAGCTCCGGCCGTCGGCCTGGATCGAGCCCAAGGGCTCGTGGGGCTCGGGGAAGCTGGAGCTGGTGCAGATCCCGGTTCCCGATGAGACAAACGACAACATCGTGACATACTGGGTACCCGACCGGCCGCCTGCTCCAAAGCAGCCGTTTGCGTTCGGGTATCGCGTGTTCTGGCAAAAGGAGCGCGAAACGCGACCGTCGGTCGCCTGGGTCCGCGAGACACGCCGCGGCCGGGGATACGTCAAAGCGGAGGACGGCACCATCGAGTTCCACGTCGATTACGAGGGGCCGATGCTGGCGAAGCTGCCGGTCGCGGCCCCGGTCGAGCCGGCGGTGTGGGTCGACCCGAACGGTGAGCTCCTGGAGCACCGGGCGAGCCGCAACGACGTCTCGGGCGGCTGGCGCCTCGTCGCCCGTTTGCGTCGCCTCGACGCCGCCAAGCCCGTGGAGCTGCGGGCACAGCTGAAACACAACAACGAGATTATTTCGGAGACATGGAGCTACATCGTCCCGCCCGAATAGAGTCGGCGCGCACGAACGGCGCGCTCGCGCACGGCCCGCTGGTGACCGCGCCGCCCATCCGTCGGACACCGATGGCCCCGGCGGGATGGCGCGATCCCCTGGACTCGCTGCTGGGCCGCGAAAGGCCGCGGCTCTCCGACCGCCCGGCCCTGAGCAGCGAGCCGACCGACACACCGCACGCCCCCGACGCACACCTCACGCGAACCGCGACCGTCCGACGCGCGATCTTCACGATCCTGGCGCTGGCGCAGACCGTCACGTTCAGCTACTACATGATGACGAGGTTGTTGCCGTACCACGGCGAGCAGCCGCTCGAGCTCGCGATCCTGACCGTGTCGACGATCCTGTTCGCGTGGGTCTCGCTGGGCTTCTGGACCGCGCTGAGCGGATTCGTGCTGTTGTGCTTCGGCGGTGATCACCACGCGATCACGGCATCTGCGGCAGCGGGCACTCCGATTCCGCCGGACGCCCGCACCGCCATCATCATGCCGATACGGAACGAGCACGTCGCCCGGGTGTTCGCCGGCCTGCGCGCGACGTACGAGTCGCTCGCGGCGACCACCGCGCCGCCGAACTTCGACTTCTTCATCCTGAGCGACAGCACCGAGCCCGACACGCTGACGGCGGAGCAGCAGGCGTGGCTGCATCTGTGCACGGCCGTCGGCGGATTCGGCCGTATCTTCTATCGCTGGCGCCGCCACCGCGTCAAGCGCAAGAGCGGGAACATCGCCGATTTCTGCCGCCGGTGGGGCAGCCAATACCGCTACATGATCGTCCTGGATGCGGACAGTGTCATGAGCGGCGAGTGTGTGGCGACGCTGGTCCGGCTGATGGAGGCCAACCCGAGCGCCGGCATCATCCAGACCGCCCCACGCGCCTCGGGACGCGACACTCTGTACGCCCGTGTCCAGCAGTTCGCCAACCGGGTCTACGGGCCGCTGTTCACGGCCGGGCTGCACTTCTGGCAGCTCGGCGACTCGTATTACTGGGGCCACAACGCGATCATCCGGATCGCGCCATTCATGCGCCACTGCGCCCTCGGGCGGCTCTCCGGCCGCGGCCCGCTTTCGGGCGAGATCATGTCCCACGACTTCGTGGAGGCCGCGCTGATGCGCCGGGCGGGATGGAAGGTGTGGATGGCGTACGACCTGCCCGGCAGTTACGAGGAGATGCCGCCGAATCTCCTCGACGAGCTCAAGCGCGACCGGCGCTGGTGCCAGGGCAATCTGATCAACTGGCGGCTGACCCTGTGGGCAGGGCTCAATCCCGCGCATCGCGCCGTCTTCATGACGGGGATCATGACGTACGTCTCGGCCCCGCTCTGGCTGCTCTCCCTGGCGCTCTCGACCACATTCATCGTGGTGCAGACCGTGATCGGGCCGCAATACTTCATCCACCCGCGACAGCTCTTTCCGATCTGGCCGGAGTGGGACGTGCACACGGCCATCGGCTTCGCCGCGGGGACGGGCGTCGTCCTGTTCCTGCCGAAGATCCTCGGCGCGATCGTCGTCGCGGCGCGCGGCGCCGAGCGCTTCGGCGGCGCGCTGCGGCTGACGCTCAGCGTGCTGCTGGAAGCGATCTTCTCGGCGCTGCTCGCGCCGATCCGCATGCTCTTCCACACGCAGTTCGTCATCGCCGCCCTCACCGGTCTGCACGTGCGCTGGAGCAGCCCGCCGCGCGAGGACACGCACACGACGTGGGGCGAGGCGATGCGACGCCACGGCGTCCACACGCTGATCGGCCTCGCGTGGGGCGCCGGTATCTACTGGATCCACCCGCCGTATACGTGGTGGCTGCTGCCGGTGGTCGGCGCCCTCGCGCTCTCGATGCCGATCTCGGTCTACTCGAGCCGCGTCTCGCTCGGCCGCGCGATGCGCCGCGCGAAGCTGTTTCTGATTCCCGAGGAGACCGAGCCGCCGCGGGTGCTGCGCGCCATGGTCGCCCACGCCAACAGCGCCGGTGACGCGGCCCAGTTCGTCCACGCGGTGGTCGATCCCGCCGTCAACGCGATCGCGATCTCCTGCGCCGCGACGTCGGCCGGCGCGCGGCGCTCGGCGGCCAAGCGGTCGCGTTGCGATCGCGCCATCGCCAAGGCGGTCGAGCAAGGGCCGGGCGCGCTGACCGACGGCCAGAAGCTGTTCTTCCTGACCGATCCGATCGCGCTGTCAAGGCTGCACGCGCAGGTATCGACGTCGCCCGCCGCTCACCCGGGCTGGCGCGTCGCCGCCGTCGCCGACGTGCTCGGCAATGGCGCGGCGCGGGGCAATGGCACGGCGCTGGGCAATGGCGCGGCGCTCGGCCACGCCTCGTAGCTACGATTCGTTCAGCACCTGACCCTTCGAGGCGATGACCTTCGCGTAGAACAGGGCGCTGTCCTTCGGCGTGCGCTTCTGAGTCTCGAAGTCGACGTGCACGATCCCGAAGCGCTTCGAATAGCCGTGCGACCATTCGAAGTTGTCGAGCAGCGACCAGACGAAGTAGCCGCGCACGTCGACACCGCGCTCGATCGCGGCGTGAACGGCCTTGATGTGGGTGCGCAGATAGTCGACGCGCAGCGGATCCGCCAGGCGGTGCCCGTGCAGGGCAGGCGGATCGAAGAACGCGGCGCCATTCTCGGTGACATAGATCGGTAGAGCGCCGTAACGCTGCGTGACCCAGACGAGCGTGTCGGTG
>Ga0075428_100007946_pt1 | contig 11764 bp, 10 predicted proteins | sample RhiMetdeltSRZDD2_FD_75291 | JGI IMG/M metagenome (GOLD analysis project Ga0075428, IMG submission 75291) | Populus rhizosphere microbial communities from Tennessee, USA - Rhizosphere MetaG P. deltoides SRZDD2 | ecosystem: Host-associated > Plants > Roots > Rhizosphere > Soil | place: USA...
TCCACCCGGACTCGTACGGCTACCGGCCTAGGCGATCGGCGTACGACGCCGTAGCGGCGTGCCGGCAACGCTGCTGGAAGTCCGACTGGGTAATTGATTTGGATATCCAGAAGTTCTTCGACAGCGTGCCCTGGGACCTCATGGTCAAAGCGGTGGAGAAACACACCGACGACCGTTGGGTGGTGCTGTATGTCACGCGGTGGCTTGCCGCGCCACTGGCGCTGCCTGACGGAACCTTGCAACAGCGGGATCGTGGAACCCCTCAGGGCTCGGCGATTTCGCCTGTGCTGGCTAACCTATTCATGCACTACGCGTTCGACATGTGGTTGGTCAAGAAGTTTCCGACCGTCCAGTTTGAACGCTACTGTGATGACGCGGTCGTGCATTGCCCCAGCCAGCGTCAGGCCCGGCAGGTCCTTGACGCGCTGGGCAATAGGATGGCCGAGGTCGGGCTGCGGCTGCATCCCGACAAGACCCGGATTGTGTACTGCAAGGACGGCAACCGGCGTGCCTCATATGAGCACACTGCGTTCACGTTCCTGGGGTTCACCTTCCGTGCCCGCAAAGCACGCAGCAGGCAGGGCAAGAACTTCACCAACTTCCTGCCCGCGATCAGCAAGGACGCCCTCAAGAAGATCAGCGGTGAGGTCCGTCAATGGCGGCTTCACCTGCGCACCGGCCACACCATCAGCGACCTCGCGCGAAAGCTCAACCCCATCGTGCGGGGCTGGCTACAGTACTACGGGGCGTACTATCGCAGCGCCCTGTATCCCTTCCTGCAACGCATCAATGCCTACCTGGTGCGTTATCTCCGCAAGAAATACAAACGGCTGCGACCATTCCACAAGGCCCTGGCGGCCTGGCAACGCATCACCAGCCAGTACCCCAGGCTCTTTGCCCACTGGGCATGGACACGCAACGCCTGGTGACCAAGGTGACAAGAGCGCAGTGACGGGAGACTGTCATGCTGCGATCTGCGGGAGCCCAGGGGTGAGATCCCCTGGGCCACCCGACCTAATTGGCGGGGCGGCCAACTACCCGGCAAATCAGTGACGCGGGTACGTAGTCGTGCACGCCGGACGTATTCAATTACGCGTGGGCGACATACTCCGGGTGCGTCGTGAAAAAGTCGGTCAATGCGCCTTTCCGGATAGCTGCGAGCATCTGCATCGACTCGACGGTCAACTGCTCGTCGGACGAGCCGGAAATGGTGTTCGCCTCACCGCCGTTAGTCTTAACCATCCTCATCTCGTTTGCCGTTATTCCTTTGAGCATGAATACAAACCTATCGAACGGCACGCCCTGGGTGTCGAGCGTGAATGCCTTTCCAGCGGCCTTAGCCACCCGAAGGGCTTTAACCGGATCGGACATCATGCCCTTGCTGGTGGCTTCCTCCACCATAGATTTCAGCAGTTGCTGTTGGTGCCGCTGGCGGTCATAGTCCCCGTTGGGACAGCATGTGCCCATACGAATGCGAGCGTAGGCCATTGCCTTCTCCGCTGAAAGCCGCTGGCAGCCTGCTTTGTATTGTACTGGATGGTAACCCGGCAAGAGGTCGATCATACCCGTCTCTAGGTCATAGACGACTCGCTGTAGCTTGCCATCGTCGTTTTCCGCCAGGTGGATCGACTCCGCCGGATGGTCCACGCAGATGTTCACGCCGCCCAACTCCTTGACAACAGCTTCGAAGCCGGCGAAATCAATAATCGCGGCCCCGTTGAAGGTGATCCCGGCCAGGTTACGAATCGTCAGGGCCAGCAGCTCCACCCCGCGTGCCCGCTTCTCGTCCTCCGAGCCGGACCCCTCGTAGCCGAACGCGAAAGCCGCCTTCACTTTCGTGGACAAGCTTTTGAAGTTGGTCTTCGGGTAGTCCGGGATCTCGACACGGATGTCTCGTGGAAGAGGGATGAGATACGCCTGATCGCGGGTCTTCGGTATGTGCATGATGATGATCGTGTCTGAATGGACCAGCATGTTCGGGTCCGGTCGGAACTCTAAGCCAACCAGCAGTATGTTGATCGGTCCGCCGTCGATGCCGGTCGTCTCCCCGCGAGGGACACCGGCCTCGCCAAGCAGGTTGCGGATATTGACGCCGGACGTAACGCTGACAAATAGTAGCTTTCCGGCTGCCAGGACACCACCGCTGCCCAGCATGAGTAGTGCGCCGACAACAAGAACGACCTTGGCCCACAGCGGATCTCGGCGGCGGTGGTGAAGCTCTGGCTTGGACCGGTTAACCTTCTCCCGGCAGGGAGCCGCCGGGTGCGCGCGTGTCGGGGACGACGCGGAAGCGGCAAGTCTGCGCGGTACCCGAAGCCGCATAACGCGATGAATCCCGGACACCGAATTGCCGGCACTTGATGGATCCGACCGGATCTCCTCAGGACCGCTAGCTCCGTCTGAGGGACCGCTAGTACTCGACGTGGTCACTGTCCGAGTCCCGTCGCAGAGCCCAGAGTCCTTGGTCGCGTCCGCATAGACGACAGTCTACTCTCGTCAGCACGACCAGATGTTCCACCGATACGTTGAGGTACCGGAATCCGGATGCCGCGGATGCACCCGCACATGCTGCGGCACATTCGTTCGTCACGACCATGCTCGGCACCGGGCGTGGGGCTGCGGGACGTGCAGATCGCCGCTCGCCACGCCGACCCGCTCACCACCATGCGCTACGACCGGTCTGCAAGTGTCAACGTCGGCTGAAACCGGGCTCTGGCACACATTTGTTGATCGTCCGATGTGGATGCATGTCACGAGCAGGTAGCAAGTCGAATTTGGCCCGTCCGAAAATCCGCCTCTTGATCATCTTAGTAGTTACGTGGAATCACGCGGAGGGTTGAAAGACCGCTCGGCGCCGTGACCGTGTTGCGGCGGGCGTCGTTGTTGTTCCGTCGGTGGTTCCTAAGGAGAAGTGGCCGGTTCTGCGTCGGCATGAGCGTGCGGCCGAGTGACTGCGAGTATGGACCGATCTGGGTCGGGCGGCACGAACGATCGACGCGTACGCCCGTGGGTTGGCCGAGTTCCTTGAGGTCTGCGAGCGGGAGGGTGTCGACCCGGTGATGGCGACGCGGGCCGACGTCGCGGTGTTCGTCCGAGCCCTGACCTCCCGACCGAGCCGACACGGCTCGCGCTGCGGCTGGTTAAGGCTGTTGCAATCGAGATGATCGCGAACAAGCGTAGCTATCTCAGTTAAGGGCCCTGCATCGAACGCCGTGGGGGCGACTCGGGTGTCTCACCAGCTGGTTCTCATATGACCCGTACGCTAACCTTTCTCAGTTCGGTGGGCTATCCGTACAGGTTGAGTTGATCTGCGGCCTCGCTGTTGTCCCTTCTCGCGCGGACTGGCGGTTGCTCATTCGACTTGGCTCGATTCGCTTCGTCCAGACCAGTTTGAGTGAGACGACGAAGATCGACCTCAACATTCCGGTCGAGTCGGCGCTGGTGAAGGGCATCCGTGGCAGAGGCCGCAGAACTCGCTTGTCGGACCAGGGTTCGATGAGACGCAGCTGACGAAATGGGCACGGTGGGCCAATATTACTGAGAACTAGACTCCCGATCATCTCAAGATAATTGTCGCACCTCCGCTCTCCGGCTTGATCAACTGCCAACCTCAATAAGCAGGGACAACTGTCGACTGTGATTTCTGCCGTTTGGTTCGTCCGGGGACCGCAGGCCTAGCGCAATCCCTTTTGCCACGGGACAGCCGGCCTGCATGGTGACGGCCGACTGCTAGATGGCTTGCCAACCGAGCTCGGGTTCGGCAGCTTTCTGCCGGGCACCGAGACACCCTTGGCAACACATCCGAGGTCTGTCGGTTGTAGACGGTGTGATTATGGGATGATGCCACGCGGAACGATCCTCGGGTTTGCAGCCCGGCCACGGTGGCGATGTGGTCGCAGTCGGTGTCGTAGCGCAGCACGATGGCCCCGTTGTGTTCGGCGATGGCGGCGATGAGGATGTAGGCGCAGCCAGCGGCGCGGTGTTGGCTACGCCGGGCGAGCATGGCTTGGATTTGCCGGGCGCGGTGGGCGATCTGTGGTGTGGGTGAGAGGTCGACGAACCCGGCTGCGCGCAGCGATGCGGGTGTACTCGGCCGGGCCCCGGGGGTAAAGGACTTCCAGATCGACCACGACGCAGGTGGCCAGTAGTCCGGCGTTGGCCAGGGCGGGTCAGTTCCGCGCGGACCCGGTCGTGGTGCACGGGGGCGATGGCGCTGGTGTCGGCCAAGTACAGGCCGGCAGGGATTGCGCGGAATTGTCGATCGATGGGGTGGTCACCAGCGTGCGGCCGCCCGGATGTCAGGGCCGGCAAGCTCGGGGCTGCCCCATACCAGCGGGTCGTCGAAAGACCTCGGCGCGGCGGCGTTCGGCGACGAAGGCGAGCACGGCGTTGACCGTGATTGTCTACTTTGGCCAGACCGAGGGCTGAGGCTGCCCGGCGCGCGTCGGCGCAGCGACATTTCGAGCAGGGTCAGCGTGATCAAAGTTACGCTGCACCGGCGCTGTCCTTAACTGACGAGACCAAATTTGTCATGGAGCTGCTGGCGAGTCTCCCGCGACGGCAACGCGCTGTCATGGCCCTTCATGTAGCCGCCCGCGGCGTCGCCATCCCGGTTCCGATCAGCGACGGGCTTTCTGACAGCTTCGAGGGGTACCGCATCATCCCTATCTTCCTGCCCGAAACGCGGCAAAGCCATCCCTGTCAGCTTCCGTATCCACGGGCCGGACGGCCACGCCGCCGACGAGCTACGAGACCGTGCGGGCCAAGCAGATGCATCTGCATCTGATCCGGCAGGACATCAGCGGGTGCCAGCACCAGCACCCCGAGCTCGAAGCAGACCTTTGGTCGGTACCGATCGACATCAACGACGGCGAACCCTGCTGTCTCTATGCGGAGTTCATGCCGCGCGGCTGGCCCGGCCTGGCGACCAATGACCCAGTCATCCTCGGGCTGGCGTTCGCCATCGCCGGTGACACCAAGCTCGTCCCGCTCCCGCCGCCTGCGGCGACGAGTGCCGCCGGCCCGTACACGATGGAGCGGGTGGACGGCGTGAGCAACCTCTACGTCAGACAGGGCGTACTGCTGCGCTTGCGGGTCTCGGGCGCGACCCTCGAGCCGTGCCTTGGCGCCGTCGCACACATGTCCGTGTTCGAGCTGCGCGCCCAGGGCCTGACCCATCTGCACGCGGGCACCGTCGAGCTGGCGTTGCACGCCCGGCTCCCCAACCGTGGCGAGTATGCCTGTTCATCGAGTTCCAGGCCGCGGGCACGGCGCACCGAGCCGCCTTCACCGTCTTGGTGACTTAGCTGAAATACGTCGTGATGTACCTGAGCCGGTCGGAGCCGCTGTAGCCCCGGCCGAGGTAGCAGATGTTGGTGTAGTGCTTCATGACGAGCACCATCGACTCGGCGTCCTTCCTCGTGTCCAGCACCGCGATGTAGCTGGACCCGTCGCGGATCTGCCACCCGGTAGCGCCTAGGTCCACAATGGACAGGTTGCCAGGGTTGAACCTGATGCAGTCGGGGGCGGCGATCGTGGTGGCGATCCCGGAGGGCTCCCGCCAGTAGTCCATGACGTAGCGGTAGCGCTCGGGGCGTTTGTTGTCCCGGCCGACGAAGCAGTGCTGCCGGAATCGCTTGGCCATCGCGAGACCGTCCTTGGCGTCGGCTTCCCGCTTGTAGGCCAGCAGGGAGTGGCCACCTTCGAGCACCTGCCACACCTGCTGCGCGGAGTTGTAGGAGTAGGTCAGGGCGTTGGGGTTGTGCTTGAGGCAGTCCTCGGGCGAGGGCCAGGGCAGTTCCGCGGGGGACTTGCTCGGCGAAGGCGACGGGCTGGCCGAGCGCCCCGGCGTGCTAGGGCCAGAGGTGGTGGTGGTGGTGGTGTTCAGCGACGTGTCGTCGGTCTTGCGGCCACAGATGCCGACCGCCTCGCAGATGGGTGGCCCCCACACCGGCGAGCTGAGCAGGGTGAGGACAGCGAGAATGATCGCCGATATCATGCCGACCGATCTGGATCGGCCTTCTGAGCCATTCCCAGTCATATCGACAGTGTCCGCCCGCGGACCCTTGGAGGCAGTCCACTGTGTGACAGTCACCCCGGAACCTTGCAGAATGACACTATGCGACGTCGTAGGGGCGCTGCACTGCTTGGATGACCCGGTCTCCGGCGAAGGTCCATGCCTTGTACAGCAGCCGAACAAAGCCCGACAGCGGGCTGCTCACCAAGCAACGTATGGTGGCATTCCAGTCCGCCTCTCCTCGATCGAATACAACACCGTCGAGCCCGCCGGTGCGTTGCTGGGCAGATCGAGTCCGAGGTCGTAGAACGGTGGCAACAGCGACTCGTCCCAGCACTGGACGGCCGTACGCAACTGGGCACGAAGTAGTGCAGGTGGTAATGAAGTCGAGCTCGCCTTCGTCCTGAGCTCAAGCACCCCCGACCGCTGCAAAGCGACACCGCCGGCGAAACTGACGGCCAGGTACGGGATCGGCTGGGCCTGACACGCGATGGCTCGGCCTGGTGCAGCGCCTCGGTGTGGAGACCCGCTTCCAGGTCGGCCTGACAGCGGGTCGCCGTGGCGTAGCGCAACGGGTCGGCAAGCTGGATGTAGGGCACACCGCCAATGGTGGCCTTGCCCGCGGTCGGGGTCACCAGGTGGAGAACCGTGCGCAGCGTGGTGTGGCTTCGGCTGGGCATGGTTGGCGTTGCCGGGGTACTAGGGGTTCGACTGCCCGGTCGGGTGATCTTCGTTCATGTGGCTTCGCAGGGTGCGTGCGGCGGGCAGGTCAAGGTGTGCCGAAAACATCGTTGTTTCTCCTTCCTGCGTCTGCGGTTTCGGGCGCGACAACACCCGCCGTTTGCGTCAGCGGGGTTGCTTTGGGTGGTGTGGGTTGGGTTTACGGCGCCGGAATTGACGTCGGGTCGGCGATGCCATCGGTGTCGGGATCGGTGCGCAGGATCCGCACCAACGCCGAGGCGGTGGAGTTGGACAGCGAGTGCCCGTCGGCGCGTAGCCGCGACGCTAGCGCGGCCCGCGACAGCGCGATGCGTTGCGTGGCCAGGGCCTGGGCCGCTGTCCGGGCGGCCGGGACCAAGGCGGTGATCTCCGGCCGGTCCGCGTGGGCTACCCGGGCGGTCCGGGACCGGTCCACGATCTTCGCGGCCTGGCCGCGCTGGTCCGGGACGGGTTGGCCTTCGTCGCGGACAGGTCCGTCCTCTGCGGGGACCGGCTGGTGTTGGGCCGGGACCGGGACAGCTGGTGCAGCGGCTGGCACGGTGTGTCCGGGGTCGGCGCGGCCCATGGCGATTTTCACCATGGCCAGGAACCCGGCAGCCGGCAGTGCTGCGGCGATCCAGCCGATGAGCGAGGGTTCGGCCTCGACGACCTGCGCGGCCAGGGACAAGGTGACCCCGACGGACAGCATCGCGGCGGGGAAGACCGGGCTTTTGCCGATCCGTTTGCGCCGCCGAAGTTCCAGGCTGGACGCGACGCTGGTCAGTTCGAGCACGATCGCGTCGGCCCAGGCGATCCATCCGGGCTGGCCGTGCGCCGCCGCCACGTCGTGCACGTGGGTGAACGAGGCTGCCCCGGCCGCGCCGCCGATGGCCAACATGATGACGATCTGGACGGCGCCTTCGGCACGTTGGCCGGGCGGCGGTCCGGGACCGCCGCCCGGCGTAGGGTTGGGTTCGGTCAACAGCTCACCCCCTCCGGCGGGGCGGCTCGTCGGTTGCTGTTGGGCGTGTTCAACGGCGTTGTGGGGTTCATCCATAACCTTCACCAGGTTGCAGAATGGGCATGTTCTTGTGGCGGACCTGTGTGGGCACGGCGAATCGCGTTCCTTTCATGGGTGCTCAAGGGGCGTGTAGGACATGTGGGGGTGCGTGTCAGTCGCCGGGGTGGTAGCGGCACCGGTCGGTGCCGAGCAGCCGGGCGATCTTGGCGCGTTTGACCTCGCTCATCGGTGGTGCGGTGTCGACGAAGGCTTGGATGGCTTCCTCGATGGCGGGGTCGGTCAGGTAGCGCACGAGCGCGCCCGTGGCGGGCACGCTCGTGGTGGTGTCGGGATTCTCCTGGACGCTGTCGTCGCTGTCGTCGTGGATGGTGTCGTGGTCTGCCCGTCGTGGGCGTGGAATGTGTGCAGTACGGCGTCCAGCGGTGCCGCCCGGAGGGCGTTTAGCCATAGGGCTCCTTGGCGTGTGGTCGTCGGTGGTGTTGACGTTGCGGCGGTTTGGGCATGGCGGGGGGTTCCTTTCCTCTAGTGCTGGGCCGCGAACGGACGTGGTTCTGCCGGCGCTGGGGATGTGGTGGAGGCGAAAAGCGTGGCAGTGCTTCACCTTCCGAGGCGGTCATGACCTGTCGAGACCTGTCCGGATCTGTCGAACCCTATCCGGAACCTGTCAGCGCAGGTCCCGGGCGTCTGAGGCGACCTGTCAGCCGCCGACATGCTCGGCGAGGTCGGCGAGTTGGGCGAGCCGGACCCGCCTGGTGGTGGCGGCGGGTTGCCAGATGGCGGCGGCTGGGTGGGCGTCGCCGCTGGTGGTGGCCACCAGCAACCGCTGCTCGACGATCGCCGGATGCTCGGCGAGCCTGGCCTGGAATGACTTTTCCGCGCGTGGGCTGCACAGGCGGAACAGGATCGCGTCGCGGCGGCTGGTGGCCCGCAGGAAGGCCTGGTAGCCGCCGAGTTTGGCAATGACGCGGTGGGTCTTCTCGGTGCCCTGGTCCTGCTCGAACCAGAAGGTGATCCGCTGGCCTTCCTCGGTCCAGTCGCCGTAGCCGTCCGGGCGGATCAGGTCGCCGGTAAGCTTCGTGCAGTCTTTGGCCGACCACCACGCCGACAGGGCCGCGTCGGGTGTGGTGCGGGCGTGGCCGATCAACTCGACGAACAGGTCGTTGACGGCGAGGCGGTGGTCGAGTTGGGGGCTGGCGGCCAACTTGTTAATCTTGGTGCGGATGGTGGTGAACTGTGGTGGCCCTTGGCCCGCGCGGGAGGCGAGGTAGACCTCGCCGAGTAGGTCCAGCGTCCAGCGCCACTGCTGGCTGCCGGGCCGGACCGCGTTGCGGAACCGGGCCAGGATGCCCCGAGAGTTGAGCAACACCAGCCGGTTGCGGGCGGTGTGCAGGTTGGTGAACGCCAGCGTGGTGATCTGTTCGGTGGTGAAGACGCGATGCTGCCCGAGCAGGTCGATGAGCCACCGGTCGCGGGGCATGAGGCGGCGCATCTCGTCGGCGACGTTGGCGCCGCCGCGTGCAGCGGCGCGTAGGGATCGGATGTTGTGGTGTGTGTCTGTGTAGGTCATCTCATATGTTCCCTTTCGCTGCGGCACGCACAGACCGGCTGTGAGCTGCCTTGTCAGGTGGTGGCGGCTCGGAGGATCTACCGGAGGCCCCGAACCGGGCGAGGGTGGGAGTGAGGGTGGGAGTCAAGGTCTGACCCCCGGCCGTGGGCTTGGCGGCAGGATCGGACCATCCTCACCGAGCACGTCGCCGACCCTGTTGCCGAACTCGTCGCTCTCGTCGAACCTGTTGGTGTCCAACAGATCCGGCTCCAGTTCCGACTCCGTGTCGGGTACCTGGGTTGTCTTGCGGGCGGGTTGGGCGTTGGGTCCGAGCCGACGCGTGTCGGCCAGCTGCTTGCGTTCGGTGGCTGGTAGGCCGCGGGCGCGGGCCGCCTGGCGCAGTAGTTGCGCGCGGCCGGGCCACACCGGGGGTGCGGGGCGGGCGCGTAGGGTGAACGGCTCGCCGTTGCGGCCTGCGATGACCAGGCGGCACACCATGCCGTAGGCGTCGCGGTGGATCAGGTCTTCGGCGGCGAAGTACGGCTTGACGTGATGGGCCAGGTCGTCGGCATCTGCCGGGGCCAGGGAGAAGAACACCTTGCTGCGGGCGTTGGCGTCGATCGCTTGGAACATCGACCGCGATAGCTGCCCAAGATGCTGATGGGCCAACAGAAGCGACAGCCGCAACGCCCTCGTTTCGGCCAGGGCATCGTCGAGGCCGATGGGCAAATTGACGAAGTTATGTGCCTCGTCGATCACCAAGGTGGCGTCCAACCGCTGTGACTCGGGCAGTGCCGCGCGGCGTCCTGCGGTGTGCAGCAACGCCGCCAACAGCAGCGAACCGGTGAGGCGCACGGTGTCCTCGCCCATCGCCTTGGGCAAGCGGACGAGCAGGATGCCGCCATTGAGGATGTCATCGAGGCGGAACGTGGAGCGGGGCACGCCGAAAAGGCCGGCGACGAACCGCCGCGACAGCACCGCCCGCAGCTTGGACAGCAGCGGCCCGGCAAGTTGTGCCGCCACGGCCGGGGACTGCTCATCCCACCACGCCCAGAACCCCTCCAGGTCCACATGCCAGCCGTCACGATCCCGGCCGTCACGATCACGATCGGGGGTGGTGGCAAGGATGTGTTGCCGCACCCGCCGATCGGCCAGCAGCATGGGCAACTCGGCCAGGCTCGCCCCCGGTCGTTGCATCAGCGTGAGCAGGGCGTGGCGGGCCAAATCGTCGGTGCGCGGTCCCCAGGTGGCCGCCCAGACTTTGGCCATGACCCCGACGAGCTGGTCGGCGGTGTCGTACGGGTCGTGGGCCAACTCCAGGAGGTTGAGCGCGGCCGGCGCCACCGTCTCATCCGGGTCGATGAGCACCAGGCGTTGGCCCGTCTCGGGTGGGAGCCGGTCGAGCAGGTCGCGGGTGAGATCGCCCTTGGGGTCGAACACGGCCACGCCCCGCCCGGCCCACACCTCGGCCATGGTGTAGTTGAGTAGCAGTGTGGATTTGCCGGTGCCGGTCGGGCCGAGCACGTGCAGGTGGTGGCGGGCATCGGCCACATGCAGGCCGACGATCGCCCCCGAGGCGTCCGCGTCGGTGACCCCCAACGGTTTGGGCCGCATGCGGGCGGGATCGTCGGAGGGGCGAAGACGAAGGCGGGCCGGAGATTCCGGCCCGCCAGAGCCATGAACGTTGCGTGTGTCGTGTGTGGATGGTTGGTCAGTTCGCATCGTGATCTTCGTCTCCATGTGTTGTGGGGTAACGGCTTTCGCCGTCGTCGTATTCGTCGTACTCGTACTGGCCGGGGTTGCCGTCGTCGGCGTCCTCGTCGTCGGCGTCCTGGTCTGCGGCGTCGTTGTCGGGGTGGAGGATGGCGAGCCCGGCGGGGGTGCTCCACCGGCTGCGGTTCCAGCCGGAGGTGTGTGGGGTGGGCCGCTCGGGTGGGATCTGCGCGGCGTTGGTGGGAAAGGATCTGGTGAGCGCGGCGACGGTGAACCCGTGCCGGGCCGGGTCGGCTGGGAAGTGGAACAGCACTCCCAGCTCCGAGGCGGTGGCCAGCAGCCACTGCCCGCGGTGGGCGTAGCGCCCGGTGACCGCCGAGCGGGCGTGCCACAGGCGACGTGGGCGTAGCTTCGCCGAAACGGCGTAGCCGTGCGCGACCGCGCGGGCCTCCGAACGCGCGTAGGCGCGGCCGGGACGCATGGCCAGGGTGCGGATCGCGACAAGCAGATGCGGACCGGCGACGAGCTTGTCGGCTGCGCGGCGCATCTGCGCCCGCTGCAACGCATCCGGCGGCCGATACACTCCGCTTGGGTCGCCCCGGCCGGCGGCCGGGGACCTGCTGGAGCGTGACAGGATGTCAAGCCCGAGGCGGATCAGGCCGAGCAGGCCCTTGACCGCCAGATCGGCTGCCTTCGCAGCGATCGTGCGGCGCGGTGGTGCCGGTCGCCTTGCCGCCGAAGCCAGGGCGTCGATGCGGCGGCCGGGTGC
>Ga0075428_100007949_pt1 | contig 11763 bp, 11 predicted proteins | sample RhiMetdeltSRZDD2_FD_75291 | JGI IMG/M metagenome (GOLD analysis project Ga0075428, IMG submission 75291) | Populus rhizosphere microbial communities from Tennessee, USA - Rhizosphere MetaG P. deltoides SRZDD2 | ecosystem: Host-associated > Plants > Roots > Rhizosphere > Soil | place: USA...
AAATGCCGGTATAGATCCAAAACAGGAGCGGGGGGCTTCCGATCCACGGCATTGACATAGAGGGTGCCGCCCTGCAAGAGTTCCTGCGCCACGACGGCATAGCCTCCTTCGTCATCGATGTATTTGGGGTGCAGCACAGCTGGCAACCGTAAAACGACGGTGAGCAAGACCAGCAGCATGCTCCACCTGCGGACACGCATAGCGGCACCTCTCAGGCATGTCCTCGTGCTGGGAGAGGGCTTCACGGAGCCCCTCCCATGCCACGAGGGTCAGGTTGGCATGCCGGCCCACGTCCGAATGAGCCGGGCAGCCCGGCGGATGTGCTTTGTGGGAATCGTGGGGTACACACAGAGTTCCAGCAGCGATGCTTCGTGCGGCGCGGCTGATTGTGGCGTCGGGCCTGGGGCAGCACGAAACGCGGCCAGCGCCGTACAGTCACACATGTCGGTGAGTTTCGCATCCACGCCATGCCGGAGGAGGTAATGGCGCAAGGCGTCCCGTTTCTCAGGGGCTATCGTCAGGGGGTAGTAGACGTAAATGTGGTTGTCATCCTGCGTCTGGGGAATGGTGATCCCTGGCACGGCCTCGAGCACCGTGGTCAAGAGCTGGGCATTGGACTGAGCTCCGGCGTTGAAGGCATCGATGTGCTCGAGTTGCAACAGGCCGATGGTGGCTTGGAGGTTGGCCATACGACTGACAGTGGGTTGGGCATGACGACACTCCTCGAGCAGTGCGTCTCCAACCGTTGCATCCATGAGGGGCCGCCCACAGCACAGCAGCAGCCGCAGGACCGGGTAGGCCGTGAGACCGAAGATGACAGGGCGCGTCAGCAGCCATTCGGCCCAGATGCAGAGGGCTGTTTTGAGAATGGTAGCTGTTGCCGGTGTTGGTGCCTTGGCCAAGATGGCCTCGGCCCGCCGAGCCACCACCTCATCCCCGGTGGCAATGGCGCCTCCTCCCAGGCACGGCATATTTTTCCCCTCGGCGAAGCTGAACACCCCAACGTCTCCAAACGTCCCCACCTGCCGCCCATCGACGCGCACGCCACACGCATGGGCACAGTCTTCGATCACCCGAATGCCATGCTGAGCCGCTAGCGCCACCACCTCGTGAATTGGACAGGCTTGCCCGAAGAGATGGGTCGCGACGATGGCGCCCGTCCGCGCGGTGATCCTTGGCGCGATGTGCTGGGGTCCGGCATTACACGTCGCCGCGTCTACAGGGCAAAAAACGGGGATATACCCGAGTTGCTGCGCGATCATGGGGATGACGGGGAACGTCAGCGCTGGAAAGATGATTTCGGAGCCTGTGGCTAAGTCGAGTGACTCCAGGGCGAGCTGAAAGGCCGAGCGTCCCATGGACGTGCCAAAGACATACGGCACGCCGAGCCACTGCGCCATGCGCTGCTGAAACACGCCAAGGGCCGGACCAGATTGGACAGTATGGCGATACAGGCAACCCGCCAGGGCACGCAACGTCCCTGAGGGCAGGTTGACACACCGACGCGGGATGGTACCAAGCGAGGCCATAGACCTGTGCTCCTCCATTCGTCTAGAAAATTTTGCGGATACCTAAGAGTGACCAGAACACGTCAGGATTGTGCCAATAAAAACCAGTGTGGCGCCAGAAGTGCTGCACCAGAAATTTCGGACGAAAGATGTAGCGGCGATAGAATTGCGCACGCAGCTGCACGAGTTCCTCGGGCGGTACGGCGGCCACGGGCAACACGGGCGTGGTGTAGTGAAACATCGTGGTCGGGTCAGCGTCCTGCAGCTGGTAGCGGTAGTGTTTCCACGCCACGGAGCCCGGATACGGCGTGTAGAAATGCACCTGAATCGTGTCGGAATTCAGCTCCTGGGCAAAGCGCATGGTGTGCTCGATTTCCTCCCGCGTCTCGGTCGGATTGCCGATGATATAGTAGGCGTTCGTCCCAATCCCCAGCTCCCGCGTCCAGCGGAAGGCTTGCCGGCATTGCTCCAGCCACGGCTTCGGTGTGAAGTTCTTTTGAATCGTATCAATAATGCGCTGCGTACCAGCTTCCACGCCCATCCCAAGCATAATACAGCCGGCCTGTTTCATCAGGGCGAGCAGGTCATAATCGATCTCATCAGCACGGACCCGCGCCATCCAGGGCATCGTGGAGTGACGCGCCAGCAGTTCCTCGCACAGCGCCCGGACGAAGCGTCGATGCGAGGCAAAGCTATCGTCCTGAAACGAACAGATCGTGACGCCCTGGCGTGCCAAATGCGCCATTTCATCCGCCACATTGGCGGCCGAGCGGGGGCGCATCTTGGTGCCGGTGCTCACCCGCATCACTTCACTACAGAAGGTGCAGGGATAGGGACAGCCACGCGTGGCAATCAGAAACCCCCACACCACGCGTTGACGCAGCTGCACCGGGAAGATCGCCTTATAGGCCTGGAGTTCGGCTGGCGTGTATGACGGAAAGGGCAGGCGGTCTGGCTCCTGCACGGCAAACCGCTCATCGGCGGCATAGCACTGATGATAGTAGGTTCTCCAGCCCTCCTCGGACGCGTCACTCCGGCGCAGCCAGGCCAGGAGCTTGAAGAACTCCTCCTCCGGCTCGCCCAGCAAAATGGCGTCGTACAGTGCCTCACAGCCGTTTTTGGTGTCACGGTTCAGATAATGCCCCTGCCCGATACCAATGACCAGCGGCGCATGGTGGTGCTGTTTCAAGGCTGCCACGAAAGCGTTCGCCACGTCGACATCGAAACTCGAGGCGGAGATGACGAGCACATCAGGCCGGACGCGGGCCGTATAGTCGAGCAGTTGGGACACGCTCTGTGGTGTGATCCAACTATCGAGCAGATGTACCGTCAGCGCGGGGTCCTGTTGCAGTCCTGCTTGGAGATATTTGAGCGTATAGGGCGGGTCAAAGAACTGCGGGTGGTCGACTTTATCGGTGCCAGAGGCCACCCGCAGCAGCATAATGGAGTCAAGCATCATACGAGATCTCCTCCTGTGGTGAACGTTGCGACGCTGGTGCCTCTGGCGCGTCGGGAGGCGGCGCCTCCACCCAGGTCCGCAGCCCGATGGGCCGTCTGAACACCCACAGCACGGCCCCCACACCCATGTGCAGCCAGGAGTCGATGAGCCGGTGCACGACGGTCACAGAGGCCGCGGTCGCTGTCGATACGTCCAGCAGGCGCAGACAGCTATACATGGTCACTTCGACCACCCCCACGCCAGAGGGGGTCAACGGCACGGCAGACGCGAGCAGCGGCAGCATGGTCAAGAACATCCCCTGCATCAGACCCACCTTGATCCCAAAGGCCGCTGCCAGGGAGACCGTCCACACGCTCTCAAGACTCCAAAGGAGACTCGTGAGGACGATGATGCGGCCCACCTGGCTGGAGGGGGGCCACAGACCGAGGTAAAACGCGTGGAGCATCTGTTGTCCCCGCGCGGGGAGCCAGGGGGGCAGCACCCTTGGAGACACCACACAGACCAGGAGCACGAGTGTTCCCCCGCCAGCCAGGCACAGGCCCAGCAGTAAACTCCAGAGCACGGCACGCGGCAGGCTGGTTGCAAACAGCCACCAGGAGGCCAGCGCCGCGAGGAGGCACACGACCCAGGCATCCACCAGGCGCATAAAGACCAGAGCCCCCAGCGCCGTTGAGCGTCGGACGCCGCAATTAATCCGTGCCAGGTGGGCCGCATAGACGTCGGCGAGCTTCCCGGGCACCACATTGTCGACACCATTGGCAAAGAAGAGGAGCAGCCCGAACAGGCGCCACTGACCAGGGCGCGACACCGGCGTCAGACAGCGCTGCCAGCGGGAGCCACGCACCACGTAGGTCACGTAGTGCGCCACACCCCCCACTACCAGCAACGTCTTGTCGCAGGCAACGACCTGGCGCCAGGTTTCCTGGAGATCGAGCATGGCGCCAAGGCCAAGCACGATGCCAAGCGTGAGGGCCAGGCTCACCACGGTCGGCCAGCACCAGAGTCGCACCTCCTCGGGATGCGTTTCAAGGGCGGGAGAGGGATTTTGCTCGTGCATCGACACCCATTTCAACGCAGAAGTTGGGCACGCCATCACCGTGGGCAGGCTCCACGTCTATGCTTGCCGAGGTGGGGCCATGCGACAACGGCTGGCAAAGCCCCGTAGACGCCCAGCGAGGGCGCTCATGCACCCGGCCCTCGCAGGTGCATGCATGATCCGCCCACCTTGGCCCGCTTCTCCAAGCCTGTGTGTGCACGTCAGGGCGAGGCCGTGTGCGGGCTCACGCGCCTCTCCACGCCCATCTCCGCAGCGGTAGTACGCTCTCTTACGCTGGCGCTACCGGCAGACCGATTGCGCCATGTTGCGTTCCAGCATCTGGAGCATGGCCCTGATATACTGCTCGATGAGCGCCACGACCTGGGCCAGATCCTCTGCCGCGAGGTCCGGGATCATAGGGGGGCCGTCCGCAATGCGGGTGTGCAGCGTGCCCAGCAGGGACGCCAGAGTGTCATGCGGGAGCACGAGCGCTTTCTCCACACAGACCGCCTGAAACTGCGTGGTGAGCTGGGCGTGGGTCGCTTCCTCCCGGCTCCAGGGCAGCGCAAAATACCACCCAAACGTATATGCGATCTCATTCAGGAGCCCCTGCGCACAGACCACGAAATTGTCGGCCTCGCGCACGAGAGCAGTGCGGAACACCGCACTGGCCGTCCGCGCTGCTCCGCCTGCCTCGTGGGGGCGGTCCTGCTCTGCAGCGCCCTCCGGCGGCGTGTGGGAAGCGCACTGGCACGCCGCAGCGTATGCGGTAGCGAGGGCTTGATGGCGCGCGAGGACTCTGTGCAAGTCTTTGTGATAATCGACCCACGCCGTGAGGCGCTGCTGCAACATCGTGTCGGGATCCGTGGGGGTGCGGTGGTCATATGCCAGCGCCACCTGCGCCGCACGCGTCGCACGGTCATAGCGGCGGCTACCATGCTTTGGGTGTTGATGAGAGGGAGACACGGTATGCCTCCTCGATCATGGTGTCGGCCACTCTCTGGCTGCCTCTGGACCACGCCACAGGCCCTCAGGTAAGGAGCCTGGAAGGACTCCACCGGGCACACGTGGTCGAGACGGTCAGCGAGGCCTAGGCTCTCCCCGCGGTTGTCGCCTGGTGAGGGATGAGGGAAGGATACAGGCTCTGGGCCGTTGCCGCATCGGCGGGACTGCCTATTGGGTATGGGAGCTTCCGCCTATTGGGTATGGGAGCTTCCGCCCAATGTCGGGGGAACTGCCCAAAGGCGCATACAAGAAATCGGACAGTTCGTAGGAGCGCGCGGCATCGTGTGCCGCACAGGAACTCAAGTCAACAGGAAAATGTCACATGAGGTCGGGGCACTGGAGAGGCGGGAACGCCAGCAGAGCATGAGGTGTCGAAAAACCTGTGACAAAGGAGCCAAGGTAACAGAGATTCTTGGAACGGGTTGTTCGACACTCTGGCTAGCCCGTAGCGGGGGTATCCAACTTCTCGAAATAACGGGCAGTTTCTGGCGATTCTACGGCATAGTCGGCCTAGCGTGCTGTACGCCCGACACAGCCAAGCACGCAGGTCAGCCGCAGGCAGAAGGGCGCACTCCCGCAGTAGCCCTTGCTGTGAGGCCCAGGGGCCCAGCCGGGATGACGTCAGGCCTCGTGCCCTGCTGTGGCTGCCATGGATGCCCTTGGACAGTGCAGGGCGGTCATGGCCCCACATGTGGATGACATTTGGACAGTGCAGGGCGGTCACAGCCCCTCATTTGGACACGCGGACTCTGTTCCTGAACGGGGAGCCTCTTGTATACTCTCTGCCAGTCATGGAGGTGCCCCATACCCATGTCTGGAGGAGGAGGGACGGTGCACATGGCCACCTCCCAGCCGACGCGACCGCGCAATCGGGCTTTGTGGTGGCGTTGCGTGTCTGGCCCGGTGCAGCCCCGTCGCGGGCTGACCGGGTCGAGCATCTGGTGGCGCACCAGGTGGCGCGCTTCCATTGCTGCTCGCGCTCGTCCTGCTGAACATGCCTGGCCCCACGCGGGCACAACCCGTCGACATCCCTCCCACATGGGGGACTTCTGGTCTCGCCCCCGCTCACTGGCAGTTGGGGGGCCTACGGGACGCACTCGGGAAGCAAGGTGTGGGGCTGGACGTCGACCTTTTGCCGATCATCAATCAGGCGCTCGAGAAGCGGCTCGATGCGTCCGGGAATGCGCTGCGAGAGACGCACACAGCCGTGGTGCGTGGAGTACGCGCCCCCGCAGCTTGCTGACCGTGGTGTCAGGGCCGCTTGAGGATGGTGTGACCTGTTTTGTGGGGTATACCACGCCGCTCCGGCGTGACATCCCCTGCCTCCTGACTCTGCGTAGCCGTGACGCGTGCTCGTGCAAGAACCCCGCCGCCTGTGCCGTGGTCGGGGCATGTTCTGGGGGGCTTCCATGCAAGGTACAACGCATCGGATCGTGATCGCCGTGCTGGCGCTGATGCAGGGCGTGTGCGGTATCCTGCGGGCTTTCGAATGGTTCCGGGTGGGCATCGATATGAGCATGCAGGGCATCCTCATCTTGCCGATACTCGGTGCTGTCGCGTTTACCTGGGGGAAGCTGGTGCTTATGCTTGCCCTGTGCTACATCCTGTTCGCGTTCGGAGCCCTCTGCCATCAATGGTGGGCGTGGGGGCTGGGGCTCGGGCTATCCCTGGTAACGGGGCTCGTCGTCGTGAGTCTCCTGCTCCAAGGGGACGCCGATCGCTGGTCGCTGCTCTGGCTCATCGTCCCGGTGGTCCTGGGCTGGTCCCTGCTCTCCCCTGGGGGGCGTCAGGAGTACAGACGTGCGCGCTGTCCTGAAGAACAAGGGGCATAGCATGGGAGCTCTACACGCCGCCGCTTGTCCTGACCCCATGGGGGTCATCGTGACCGACGAAACGACCCGTAGGGCTGTAGGACGATATGGCAGCGATGTTGTTGATCATGCGCTGTGCTCAACGGTATGACGCCGTTGCAAGTATGGGGCAATCCCTGTGAAACACCACTGTTCGCGGAAGGAGACATGAGCATGGATCACACGTGCGGGAAGGTCAATGCCAGCGAGAGCGAGCGCCGCGCCTTTCTCCAGGCGTCGGTGGCAGTGACGACCATAGCGGCGCTCGGAGGCAGTCTCGGCAGCCGCGCGTATGCCGCGGCGCTCACGCGGGCGCAGCGCGACCAGATGACCGCGGAGCAGATCATCGCGACGATGCAGCGGGGCAACGAACGCTTCCGCACGGGCAAGGAGAAGCCGCACAACTATCTCGCCCAGCAAAAGGCGAGTGCCCCAGGGCAGTATCCCGCCGCGGTGATCCTGAGCTGTATCGACTCGCGCGCGCCGGCGGAAACGATCATGGATCTCGGCATCGGCGACGTCTTCAACGCGCGCGTGGCCGGCAACATCGCTAATGACGACATCCTCGGCAGCCTCGAGTTCGCGTGCAAGCTGGCCGGGGCGAAGGTCGTGCTGGTCATGGGGCACACCGCCTGCGGCGCCATCAAGGGCGCCATCGACAAAGCGGAACTGGGCCACCTTACGAGCCTGCTCGCCAAGATCCGCCCTGCGGTGGAGGCGACTCGTTACGAGGGCGAACGCAGCGCGAAAAACGACGGCTTTGTGGATGCCGTGGCGCGCAAGAACGTCGAGCTGACCATGGCAGACATTCGCGGTCGCAGCCCGGTGCTCGCCGACCTCGAGGCCAAGGGCGTGCTCAAGATTGCCGGGGCGATGTACAACATTAAGACCGCGCAGGTGGAGTTCTTCACCTGATGCGCAGCCACCCCAACATGGGCCCGTGCCAGCGGGAGCAGCGGCGGCAGGGGCAAGCCCGCTGCGACAGGAGCGGCCGAGAGGCGCTGGCGCTCGCGACGTGTGGAGAGGACCCAGATGGCCCAGACGTGGACGAGCGCTCACCCGCTTTGCAAACTGTCTTAGGCCAACGCCTCGAGCAGCGCCCGAGCCTCCTGGAGATCGGCGGTGTCGAAGCTTTCCGTAAACCAGCCGTAGATTGGGGTTAACAGCCCACGAGCCTTGTCCCGCTTGCCCTGGGCCAGCCAGAGTTGACTGCAGCTCAACGCGGCGCGGAGCTCCAAGGCCTTGGCCTGCTGGCGACGGGCCACGTCCAGTGCCTGCTGGAAACAGGCTTCCGCCTGGCCCACGTCGGGGCGCGGGAGTTGGCGCAGCAACACCCCCTTGAGCCAATACAGCTCGGCCTCCCACCACCGCTCCTCAGTCGTGGCCACCAGCGTCACAGCCTCGTCCAGGACTGTCAGCCCTTCCTCCGGCTGCCCTGCCTGGCCATACGCTTCGGCCAGCAGGGAGAGAAAGTAAGGGCGCATCAGCTCGAGTCCCGCACCCTGGACCGCCGCTAGCGCCTGGCGGAGCTGGAGCACGCCGTCGGCAGCCTGGCCCTGCATGGCCAGGGCCCAGCCCCGCACTATACGCCCCTGCTCGACGCGGTTCGTAAAGCCTTGCGTGGTGGCGAGCGCTATGGCCGTGTCGGCATGGGTCTGGACCGCCAGTACATCGCGGCGGCACTGGGCAACGAGGGCGGCATAGAGCTCCGTATACACCACACTCTGGGCGTGCTCCGCCTGCCGGGCCAGGGCGAGCGCCTCCTGGATCCGGTGCTGGGCCTGGTCAGCATAGCCCAACACCCCTAGGGCCTGCGCCGACCAGATGAGGGAGGTCACCCCGGACACCAACCCCTCATGCACGGTGGGAGTGGGGGACTGCAGAGGATTGGCGAGGCACAGGCTTTGCCCCAGATGCGCCAGGGCAGCGCTGAGGTCGCCACGATAGGAGGGCTACAGCCCCCATGGCCACATGGCCATCCACCAAGAAGCCGGAGTCAGGCTGGCGTTGTGCCAGGTGAAAGAGCTGCTGGCTCAGCGCGCCAGCGGTGTGCAACTGTCCCTGGGCGCCATGAAACTGCGCGAGGCCCCAGAGGGCACGGCAGACGTGCGGCGTCTCTCCTCCCTGTTGGCTCAGCGCGTGGGCGCGGGCGTAGGCCTCGCGCACGTCCGGGGCCCCCCACCCCTTGACTGCACCCAGCAGTCCTCCCAGGGAGAGCTGCAGCGTGAGTTCATGCTGGGTACGCTCGGGGCTGTCCGGCAGCGTGGCGAGGAGCGCCAGCCCTTTGGTGAAGGCAGTAATGGCTTCGTGCGGGGTATGGCGCCGGGCGGCATTGGCCCCCGCGTGCTGCCAATAGTGCACGGCCCGCTGAACCACACCGCCACGCTCGAAATGCACCGCCAGCTGGGCAGCAATCTCCCCCACCCGCGCACCGTACCCGGCCTCCAGGCAGGCCCCCACCTGGTGGTGCAGCCGCCCGCGCCGCGCCGTCCCCAGCGCCTCATACAACACCTCCAGGTACAGGGCATGGTGAAACCGATAGCACCCGCTGCGCGTGCCATCCGGCCAGACCGTCAGGCCGGTATCCGCAATAAAGCCCCCTTGCGCCGCCAACTCGTCACAGATCCCCTCAACATCGTCGACAGAACCCTGGATGCCAGCCGCTACTGCGGCCGCGGCAAACTCCTGGCCCACGACACTGGCGACGTCGAGCACGCGCCGTGCCGCCGCCGGAAGAGCGTTGAGGCGGCGCGTCAGCAACTGCCGGACCTCCTCCGGCAGCCACGCCACGCGGGCCTCTTCCCCGGTGCGCAACGTCCACTGCCCCGCGCGCCGGGCCAGCAGCCGCTGCTGCACCAGATACTCGACGAGGTTCACCATGAACAGGGCATTCCCATCGGTGCGCTCGTGGACGCATGCCGCGAGGGGGGACGCAATCGGCCCCCGCAGCCGCTCCGTCAGATACGCCGCCACGTCCTCGGCGGTCAAGAGTTCCAGCGGCAATTCTCGCACCTGCCCCCGTCCCCCCAGCTCCTGCACCATCGTATGCAGCGGGTGCGCCTGGAGCACCACATCCACGGGGCGATACGTCCCCAGCACCAGCAGCTGCGCGGGCTCGCGCCGTTGCGCCAGCGAGGCCAGGAGGTCCACCGTGGACCGATCACTCCACTGCAGGTCTTCGAGCACGAGCACCAGCGGCGCGTCGGCCGCCAGCACATCGAGGGCCTGGGCGAGTTCGCGCTGCATGCGTGCCGGCGTCGCCCCGGCCACCTGGCGCTGCAGCCGCTCCAGCTCTGGCTCGCTCACCAACCCTGGCCGTTGTACCAGCCACAGGGGGGCATACCGCCGCAGCAGGGCGAGAAGCGTGTCCTGGGCGGGGCCGTGGGCCAGCTGCCACAGCGCCTCTAAAAATGGCAGGTAGGGTTCGCCCTCCCCATAGTGCTCGACGCACTGCCCCCGCCCGATCCGCACGCCGCTCGCCGCCGCACAGCGGGCCAGAAAGAGATCGACCACTGTGGTCTTGCCAATCCCGACGTCGCCGTTGACGAAGACGAGCTGGCGGGTGCCGTGGGCGGCGCGCTGGAACCAGCCTTCCAGCCGCTCAACGTCCGCCTGCCGCCCGACGATGGGACCCACCAGCAGGAGGGGCGGCTCTTCCGTATCGTCTGCCACGCGAAACCGATACCCCTGCTGGGCCACCGTCTCGAGATACTGCGGCGCCGCCGCCGTGTCACCCAACGCGGCGCGAATCTCCTGGACACACGTCCGCAGAACGGTGTCGCTCACATGCGTGCCGCCCCAGACGTGCTGACGCAACTCCGCTTTGGTCACCAGGCGACCGGCATGCCTGACCAGATAGCGTAACACGGCCAACGACCGTGGGCGCAAGGCAATCACCGTAGCGCCCCGGTATAAGCCACCTGGCGGCGGCTCAAGCCGGAAGGCATCAAACATGAAGGCGCGCGCCTGCTCCATGAAACCTCCTGTTGTGGCTACCGTGGATGCCCTTGGACACTGCAGGGCTGGCACGGCCCCACATGTGGATGACATTTGGACACTGCAGGGCAGTCTCAGGCCTCTATTTGGACGCGCGGACCATATTCTTGAACGGGCAGGCTATTGTAGACTCTCTGCCAGTCACGGGCAAGGCACGGCGGTGCCCCACGCCCATAGGAGGAGGGACTTTGGACATGGCCCCATCCCAGCCGACACTCCCGAGTGATCGGGCCTTTGTGGTGCAGTTTCGTGCCTGGCCCGGCGCCTCACCGTCGTGGGCTGGACGGGTCGAGCATCTGGTCTCGCATCAAGTGGCGCGTTTCCATTCCCTGGACGAGTTGCTGGCGTTCATGCTCCGCGTGCTGACGGAGATCGAGGGACCACCAAAAGTGGAGTGAGGGCAGTTGAGGCCTCCGCGCGCGGCGTGCCGTCCGGGCGGCGGGACGTTCCAGGGCAGGCGTGCTGGCATGGGATCAAGGGTCGTGTGCTCACTATGGAGAGCAGGCACGTGTGCCAGCGACTCCATGCTTCCGAAAACCAGCAGCCGTTCGTCATCACCCTGGCGCCAATGGGACAGTGCGCCTGGCAGGACAACCCGAGGATCAGGAGGACATCTATGCTGAGGCATGTGTGGTCAGCCATGACACATGGCACGTATCGCCAGGGTACTCGCGTGCACCGGGTCGCTGGGACTGGCGCCCAGTGCACCTTGCCGCTCCTGCTGCTGGCCGTGACCGTCGCGGGGTTCGGGTGCGCGGGTGCACGGGTGGATGTGGCGCAGCAGGCCCCCAGTGATGTCCCCCAGCCCGACTTCATTATCGTCGAACGCTTCGCAGTCTCCCCGGAGGACGTGAAACTGGACCGCGGCCTGAGTGCGCAAGCGCTGCGCAGCTTCCAGGAGCGGGCCCT
>Ga0075428_100007955_pt1 | contig 11759 bp, 8 predicted proteins | sample RhiMetdeltSRZDD2_FD_75291 | JGI IMG/M metagenome (GOLD analysis project Ga0075428, IMG submission 75291) | Populus rhizosphere microbial communities from Tennessee, USA - Rhizosphere MetaG P. deltoides SRZDD2 | ecosystem: Host-associated > Plants > Roots > Rhizosphere > Soil | place: USA...
AGCCAACCCGCGCCGTATTGTTTGATAATGTAGCCGTACCAGCGGATAATTTGCTCGGCCAGGAAAACGACGGCTTTCAGATCGCCATGCAGGGACTGGATGGCGGCCGGATCAATATTGCGGCCTGCTCCGTTGGCACGGCGCAAGCCGCCCTGCAAGCCGCCCAGCGCTATATGCTCGATCGCCAGCAGTTTGGTCAGCCGCTGGCGGCATTTCAGGCGCTACAATTTCAACTGGCGGATATGCTGACCGAGCTGGTAGCAGCACGCCAGATGATTTATCTGGCCGCCACCAAGCTGGATCAAGGCCACTACGAGGCTACCATTTATTGTGCCATGGCCAAGCGTTTCGCCACCGATGTGGGCTTCAAGGTCTGCAACACAGCCTTGCAGTTGCATGGCGGATACGGCTATATCCGGGAGTTTCCCCTGGAACGCTATCTGCGAGACGTACGCGTACACCAGATTCTGGAGGGCACCAACGAGATCATGCGGGTGATCGTGTCGCGCCGTATATTCAGAGCCGGGGCCACAGAGGAGATACGATGAGCGTCTACACCAATCTCAAGCTGGAAAAGCGCGGCCATATTGCCGTGGTAACGCTGTATAATCCACCTGCCCATACGTGGACACAGGAAAGTCTCAGGGCTCTGCAGCGCTTAGTCGGTGACCTTGCGGTAGACCGGCAGGTGTATAGTCTGGTGCTCACCGGCGAGGGACAGCGTTTCTTTTCCGCCGGGGCGGATCTGAAATTGTTCGCCAAGGGCGACAAGGCAATGGCCCGTGACATGGCGCACTGCTTTGGGGAGGCATTTGAGACCCTGGCGCGCTTTCGCGGCGTCTCTATTGCCGCCATCAACAGTTACGCCATGGGAGGCGGGCTCGAATGCGCCATGGCATGCGACGTGCGTATTGCCGAAGAGCACGCCGTGCTGGCACTTCCCGAGCCAAAAGTCGGCCTCCTCCCCTGTGGTGGCGGGACGCAAATGCTCTCCTGGCTCATTGGCGAAGGCTGGGCCAAGCGCATGATCCTGTGCGGGGAACGGGTCGATGCGGCCACGGCGCACCGCATCGGTCTGGTGCAAGAGGTCGTGCCCCAGGGCCAGGCGTTGGACAAAGCGCTTGACCTGGCCGCCAGAGTTGCCGAGCAAAGCCCGATCAGTGTAGCCTTCTGTAAGCAACTGATTCATGAGGCACGACATCGTCCGCTCATGGAGGGTTTGGCCTTTGAGCGCGAAGCCTTTGTCAACCTGTTTGGCACGCAGGACCAGCGCGAAGGGGTGCAGGCTTTTTTGGAGAAACGATTGCCTGTTTGGAATGACGCCTGATGGAGGCCCTCTCCGTTCTCTTTGAAGAGCATACTGCAGTACATGGCGCACGGATCGTCATTGCCACGCTGAACGCGCCGCAGGCGCTGAATGCGCTCAGCCAGGAGATGATTGATGTGCTGAGCGAGCGGCTGGCAGCGTGGCGTGAGGACCCGAAAGTGGCGAGTATCATCCTGCGTGGTGCAGGTAGCAGGGCCCTGTGTGCGGGCGGCGATATCGTCCGGTTGTATCAGTCCATGCGCCAGTACCCTGGAGGTCCCAACCCCATTGCCGAGCGCTTTTTCCGCACCGAATATCGCCTGGATTACACCGTGCATACCTATCCCAAGCCTATTCTGTGCTGGGGGCACGGCATTGTCATGGGGGGCGGCCTCGGGCTGTTTGCCGGGTCGAGTCACCGGGTGGTCACCGAGACCTCGCGTATCGCCATGCCGGAGCTGGGCATCGGTCTGTTTCCCGATGTTGGCGCCACCTGGTTTCTCAATCGCATGCCCGGGCGTGTCGGTCTCTATCTGGGCTTGACTGGTACAGCCTGTAACGCTGGCGATGCAGTATTTATTGGGCTGGGAGACTATTTCTTGCCTGCCGACCAGTACGAGTCCGTACTCGCTGCCATGCTTCAGATACCCTGGGACGACGAGGCAGCACCGAACCATCGTCGGCTGGCGGGACTCCTGCAGGCATACGCTCTCCGCTACCGCCACGAGCTGCCTGCCTCTGTCGTGCAGGCGCACTACGAGATTATCGAGCGCGTGACCGCCTACCAGAGTGTAGAGGCCATCGCGATGGCCTTACAGGAAAGCGCGCGGAGCGATGCCTGGATAGCTCGCGGTAGCAAGGTCATGGTCTCTGGTTCTCCGACCTCGACACGCATCTTTTTTGAGCAATACAAGCGCGGGAAATACCTCGCACTCAAAGAAGCCTTTAGGATGGAGTTGATCTTGGCAGTCCAGTGTACGCGCCATCCAGACTTTGCCGAGGGCGTGCGGGCCCTGCTCATTGACAAGGATCAGGCGCCGCAATGGCAACCGCCACAATTCGCCGAGGTCTCCGCGGCGCTGGTGCAGGAGCACTTCACACCGCCTCTTGATTACCGGCAGCATCCCTTAGCCGATTTGTGAGGAGTATGTCGCATGACGACAGTGGCATTTATCGGTTTGGGCAACATGGGGGCACCGATGTCTCTGCACCTGATTCGGGCCGGACATGACGTCGTGGCGTATGACATCCTACCCGCTGCGATGCAGGCCATCGTCAGTCAGGGTGCGCGGGGTGCCGACTCCGCGGCTGCCGCAGTGCGTGCCGCGGAAGTCGTCATTTCCATGCTGCCGGCCAGTGCCCACGTTGAGGATCTCTATCTGGGTAACGGCGCTGTGCTCGACCACGCAGCGACCGGGGCCCTGCTCATGGATTGTAGTACCATTGCGCCAGACACCTCGCGCCAGGTGGCGGCTGCGGCTGCGACGCGCGGCTTTGAGATGCTCGACGCGCCCGTCTCCGGCGGTGTGGGAGGCGCTGTGGCTGGAACCTTGACGTTTATCGTCGGCGGACCGGCCACAGCGCTGGAGCGAGGTCGGTCCCTACTGACCTTGATGGGAAAGCATATTTTTCATGCCGGAGCGAGCGGGGCTGGTCAGGTCGCCAAGATTTGTAACAATCTGGCCCTGGCGATTGCCATGATTGGCACCTGTGAGGCGTTGCACCTCGGTGTCGCCAACCATCTTGATCCCGCCGTCCTGTCGGCTATCATGCAACAGAGTTCCGGGGGTAATTGGGCCCTCAATGTCTATAATCCTTACCCGGGCGTTATGGAAAATGTCCCGGCTGCGCGTGGCTACGAAGGGGGATTTACCGTCGACTTGATGCTCAAAGACCTTGGCCTGGCCCTGGAAGCAGCGCAGCACACTGGGGTGACAACGGCCCTGGGTGGCATGGCGCGCAGCCTCTATGCCCTGCACAGTGCGCATGGCGCCGGGCGGTTGGATTTTTCGAGTATTCTGCAATTTTTACGGCACCCATAGGAGCATGGACTGGTGGTACAAGCGCAGCACAACGCCCCTGATGCAGAACAGCTCGTGCTCGCCGGGCTCTTTCCGCCGGCGGACCGGGCCGCATGGCTGGCGCTGGTGGAACAGGGGCGGCGTGGAGCGCCCTTGGCGCGGCTCGTCTCGCATACCTACGATAATCTGGCTATACAACCGCTCTACACGCGCGCTGATTGGCAACCGGAGATGGACCCGGTCGGATTGCCGGGGATGATGCCGTTCACGCGTGGGGCACTGCCGGCCGGCCACGTTGCAGGGGGCTGGGACGTGCGGCAGTCCCATGCGCATCCCGATCTCGAGGCGAGTCATGCCGCCATCCTGACCGATCTGGCGTGTGGCGTGACGTCACTGCAGTTACGCTGTGACGCCGCCGGACGTCTGGGGCTCGATCCGGATGATCCGGCGGCAGCAGCCCTGGCTGGCGTTGATGGCCTCATGCTCTATACGGTGGATGATCTGGAGACGCTGCTGCGGCAGGCGCGCCTCAACGACGCACCCCTTGCCCTGGAACCTGGCGCCCAGTTCGTGCCGCTCGCCGCAATGCTCATGGCGCTGTGGCAACGCCGTGGCATTGCCGCGGCCGCGGCCCGCGGGGCGTTCAATGCTGATCCGCTGGGGGTGCTGGCGCTGGCTGGGGAGTTGCCGGTGTCAGTCGTCGCCATGTTGCACCAGATGGCTGACCTCGCCACATTTACCGCCCGACACTACCCCCAGGTCACGAACATTCGGGTCGATGCCAGCCCATACCATGGTGCTGGTGCAACTGAAGTGCAAGAGCTGGCGTGTTCTCTGGCGACAGCCGTGGCGTATGTGCGCGCCTTGACCGAGGCGGGGATGGCTATCGATACCGCCTGCCAGCAGCTGACCTTTTCTTATGCCGTTGATCCCGACGTCTTTGTCTCGATTGCTAAGTTGCGGGCGGCGCGGCGTCTCTGGGCGCGCGTGGCCGAAGCGTGTGGAGCCACAGCCACGGCACGTCGGATGCAGTTGCATGTGCAGACGGCACGGCGCGTCATGAGTCAACGTGATCCGTGGGTCAATATGCTCCGCACCACCGTCGCTTGCTTCGCCGCCGCGGTGGCAGGTGCCGACAGCATTACCGTGCTCCCGTATGATGCGGCCCTGGGGTTGCCCGTCGATTTTGCCCGGCGCATCGCCCGCAACACCCAGCTTATCCTGCAAGAAGAAACCGGTGTACACCGTGTCATCGATCCGGCCGGTGGCTCGTGGTATGTCGAACGCCTCAGCGCCGAGCTGGCGCAGGCGGCATGGACGCAATTTCAGGCCATTGAACAGGCCGGCGGTATGGCGCAGGCCCTACAGCAAGGGATGATTGCCGAAATGATCGCGACGGTATGGGCGGAGCGGCTCCAGAACCTGGCACGCCGGAAGGACGGGGTGACCGGCGTGAGCGAGTTCCCCGACCTGGATGAACAGCCCATCGCGACCGTCACTGCCGATGTCGACACCTTGCGACGGCTGGCAGCAGAGCGTATCGGCCAGTGGCGTACCCAGCATGATAGCACTGCAGCGCTGCAAGAATTGGCGACCCAGGCCCATGCCACCACCGGCGCCCTGACGGAAGCTGCCGTGGCTGCAGCGCAGGCCGGCGCCACGGTTGGCGCTATGGCGCAGCGCCTGCGTGGACCGGCCATGCGCATCGAGGCGCTGTCACAGCATCGCTTTGCGGAAGCGTTTGAAGCGTTGCGTGATGCCAGTGATGCCTACTGTGCGACCCACGGGGCTCGCCCTGCAGTGTGCCTCATCAATCTCGGCACAGCCGCGCAATATACGGCCCGACACACCTTTGCCAGCTATTTTTTTGCCGCTGGCGGTATTGTTACCTCTGGGAGTAACGGGGTAATGACGGCACAGGAGGCGGTCCAGGCGGTTCAGGCCAGCGGGGCACGCCTCGCCGTGCTATGTTCCTCCGATGCGATGTATACTGCCCAGGTGGGCGCCATTGCTCCGGCCTTAAAGCAAGCCGGAGTGACATGGCTCTGCCTGGCTGGCCATCCTGGCGCACAGGAACAGGCGTATCGCCAGAGCGGTATTGACGATTTTATTCATCTCGGTAGCGATGCTCTGGCAGTGCTGCGCACCACGCTCATCCGGCTAGGAGTGATGCAGTCATGAGTCCCGTTCCTGACTTTACGACCGTTGCGTTGCATGGCGATGACGGTGCAGCATCCTGTCCGGATGCCTTACAAGCCTGGCAGGACCTTGCCGAGGCGACGAGTGGCACGAGCATCGACAGTCTGGTGTGGCACATGCCAGAACAGATTCCGGTCAAACCCCTGTATACTCAGGCCGATCTCGACGGATTGGATTTTCTCGATACCTGGCCGGGCCTGCCGCCCTATCTCCGCGGACCCTATCCGACCATGTACGTTGAGAGGGCGTGGACCATACGGCAGTATGCCGGATACTCGACGGCACAGGAGAGCAATGCGTTTTATCGCCGCAACCTGGCCGCCGGCCAGATGGGGTTATCGGTGGCGTTTGATCTGGCCACGCATCGCGGCTATGACTCCGATCATCCGCGCGTCGCCAGTGATGTCGGCATGGCCGGGGTGGCCATCGACTCGCTGCTTGACATGCGTATCCTGTTCGACGGTATTCCGCTCGACCAGATGAGCGTGTCCATGACCATGAACGGGGCGGTATTGCCGATTATGGCGCTGTATATTGTGGCGGCAGAAGAACAGGGCGTGCAACCGGAACAGCTTGCCGGGACCATCCAGAACGACATTCTGAAAGAATTCATGGTCCGCAATACATACATCTATCCCCCGGCACCCTCCATGCGCATCATCTCCGATATCTTTGCCTATACGGCGCAACGCATGCCGAAATTTAACAGCATTAGCATTTCCGGCTATCACATGCAGGAGGCCGGGGCCACCGCTGATCTGGAACTCGCCTATACCCTGGCCGATGGGGTGCAATACATCCGTGCTGGCCTCGCTGCCGGCCTGCCCATTGATGCCTTTGCCCCGCGTCTCTCCTTCTTCTGGGCCATTGGCATGCATTTCTTCATGGAGGTCGCGAAGATGCGTGCGGCGCGGCTGCTCTGGGCCAGGCTGGTGCAGCAGTTCGCGCCGCAGGACGCCAGGTCATTAGGGTTGCGGACCCACTGTCAGACATCTGGCTGGAGCCTGACTGCCCGGGATGTCTACAATAATGTCGTCCGCACCTGTGTCGAAGCCATGGCCGCGACGCACGGGCATACCCAGTCCTTACATACCAATGCGTTCGACGAAGCGCTGGCCTTACCAAGCGACTTTAGTGCGCGCCTGGCGCGCAATACCCAGCTTTTTTTGCAGCACGAAAGCGGCACCTGCCGGGTGATCGATCCCTGGGGCGGTAGCTACTATGTAGAGCGTTTAACGTACGAGATCGCCCGCCGAGCCTGGGAGCATATCACCGAGGTCGAAACTATGGGCGGTATGGCCGAGGCGATCACGGCCGGCATCCCAAAAATGCGCATCGAAGAAGCGGCAACCCGGACGCAGGCGCGCATTGACTCGGGCCAGCAGACGGTGGTGGGGATGAATAAGTACCGGCTTGATACAGACGAGCACATCGAAGTGCGCAGAGTCGACAATGCGGCGGTGTGGCAGGCGCAGATCACCCAGCTCCAGCGCCTGCGGGCTGAGCGTGACGGCGCCGCCACACAGCGCGCCCTGGAGGCGCTGACCCGCGTGGCGGCCAGCGGCGACGGTAATCTCCTGGCCTGTGCCGTGGATGCCGCACGGGCCAGGGCCACGGTTGGGGAAATGAGCCAGGCGCTTGAGCAGGTCTGGGGCCGACATACGGCAGAAATCCGCGCCATTTCCGGTGTCTACAGGAATGCCGTCGATGCACAGAGCGCCAGCGTCCGGCACGTGCAGGCACTGGTCGACACCTTCGCAGCCCAGGAAGGTCGCCGGCCGCGCATCCTCATTGCCAAGCTGGGCCAGGACGGGCATGACCGCGGGCAGAAAGTCATTGCCACGGCGTTTGCTGATCTCGGCTTTGACGTGGACATCGGCCCCTTATTTCAGACTCCGCAAGAAGCGGCGCGTCAGGCCGTCGAAAACGACGTCCACATCATTGGCGCCAGCTCGCTGGCGGCCGGCCATTTGACGCTGGTCCCGGCGCTGCGAGACGAGCTCGCGCGCCTAGGGCGCGACGATATTCTTATTGTGGTGGGTGGCGTGATTCCGCCACAGGACTACGACGCCCTGTACGCCGCCGGCGCTAGGGCGATCTTTCCGCCCGGGACGGTAATCAGCGAAGCCGCCATTGATCTCTTGCAGACATTGAACAAGACTTTAGGCTATACCTCTGAGATTCCCTAGGGAGGGACAGCGAAAGTTGGAGACGAGCCCGCAGACGACGCATACCCCGACGAGACGTGCCCAGCTCACCGTGGAGGAGTATGTTGCAGGGGTGCTGGCATGTGACCCTGCCTGTCTCGGTCGTGCCATTACGCTCATCGAAAGTCGCCATGCCGCCCACCGGGGCATGGCGCAGGAGGTGATCGAGCGCCTCTTGCCCAGTACCGGCAGGGCGCATCGCCTGGGTATCACCGGCGCGCCAGGGGTAGGCAAAAGTACCTTTATTGAAGCCCTGGGCTGTCACCTGACTGCCGCAGGACAACGCGTTGCCGTACTTGCCATTGATCCCACTAGCAGCCGCACGGGCGGCAGCATATTAGGCGATAAAACCCGCATGCAGCAGCTCGGGAGCGATCCCAGAGCATTTATTCGGCCGTCACCTGCGGCCGGGACGCTCGGGGGGGTGACGCGCACCACGCGCGAAACAATGCTCGTCTGCGAAGCCGCGGGTTTTGATGTCATCATCGTCGAAACCATCGGGGTGGGGCAGTCGGAAACCGCGGTCGCCGACATGGTCGACTTCTTTCTGGTGCTCATGCTACCAGGAGCGGGTGATGAACTCCAGGGCATCAAGAAAGGGATTCTGGAGCTGGCGGACATGATCGTGGTCAATAAAGCTGATGGGGACAATCAGCACAAAGCGGCACAGACGGCCAGTGCGTACCGCAATGCCCTGCACATTTTGACGCCAGCCAGTCCGCACTGGCTGCCCCCGGTGCTCACCTGCAGCGCGCTGCACCAGCAAGGCATAGACGAGATCTGGAGCCAGATTACCACGCATCACAGACGGCTTACCGCCGCCCACACCCTGCAGGACAAACGCCAACAGCAACAGTTACGGTGGATGTGGTCAATGCTCGAAGATCGTCTGCTGACGACCCTGCGCACGCATCCGCGCGTCGTTGCCGACCTGCGGGAAACCGAGCAGGCTGTGCTGCGTAATCAGATGACGCCCACGCTGGCCGTCGAGCGCCTGCTGCGTGCCTTTGGCCATTGTCATACCACGTCACGTAGCGCCGCTACTTCCTAAGTACTGCGCCACAAAGGACCGCATTATGGCCCTCAAGGAGCAAGGAACGGAAAAATTTTGAGTTACTGGTCACATAAGACCCCGGAATCCAACATGAGCCCTCTCTCATAGCGTCGGAGAAGAAATAACATGCGTAACGCTCTACTGGTGTACCCAGCGTTTCCGCCCTCTTATTGGGGATATACATACGCATTGGATTTTATTGGCAAAAAATCGGCCATGCCGCCGTTAGGTTTGTTAACGGTGGCCGCGCTGTTTCCGGACCACGACTGGAACCTGAAAGTCGTGGACATGAACGTTGAACCGTTAACGGATGCTGATCTGGCCTGGGCGGATTATGTCTTTACGTCCACCATGATTGTACAAAAGCACTCGCTCTATGAGGTGGTCAGACGTTGCAATCAAGTGAACGTACCTGTGATTGCCGGTGGTCCCCACCCGACCTCCTATCAAGAAGAAATCAAAGCCGAGGCCGGGGGTGTGATCTCGCACTTTCTCAGCGGTGAAGTTGAACACATCTTTGAGGGTTTTCTTACGGATCTGTTGCAGGGAACTGCCGGAGAGGTATATGAGGGACCCCGGACAGCCACGAGTGTGCAGACGGATATTACCGTCACCCCACTGCCACGCTATGATCTTATCAACTTACATTATTATGGTAGCATGACCGTACAATTTTCCAGAGGCTGCCCGTTTGATTGCGAATTCTGCGACATCACCAAACTCTTTGGGCGGGTGCCGCGTACCAAGACCAACGAGCAGTTTCTGGCTGAGTTTGACCTGTTATATACGCTGGGTTGGCGCGATGCGATCTTTGTGGTCGATGACAATTTTATCGGCAACAAGCGTGACGCCATGCGTCTGTTACCGGCTATCGCGGCCTGGCAAAAAGCACACGACTACCCGTTCGAACTCTCTACCGAAACCAGTGTCAATCTGGTTGACATCCCCGGCATGCTCGAAGCCATGGCTGAGGCTGGTTTTACCATGACGTTCCTTGGTATTGAGAGTCCGAATGACGCCGCCTTGACGACCACGGTGAAGAAACAAAATACCCACCGCGGACAAACCGCCCGGGAGTATTTGCTGCAAGCGATTCACACCATCCAGTCCTATGGCATCGAAGTCACGGCGGGCTTTATCATCGGGCTCGATAAAGACACCGAGTTCCAGCCCCATATTGACTTTATTCAAGAGGCCGGCATTCCCAGAGCCATGGCCGGACTGCTCACCGCGCTGAAAAAGACCAATCTCTACAATCGCCTGGAGAAAGAAGGGCGCTTGCTGCACGAGTCCACGGGCAACAATGTCAGCGTCGAGCTGAATTTTATCCCTGAACTTGACCGCGAAGTCATCATCAGCGAGTACAAACGCGTCCTGAGAGAACTGTATGACCCGCGTTTGAAGAACTTCTTTACCCGCAGTCTGACCATGTTCGAACACTTAAAGCCCCGCCACCGTTTCGGGAGTATTCGTAAGGCAGAAGTCATGGCCTTCATGAAGTCCATGTGGCGCCAGATGTTGTCTCGCCAACAAGGCCCGGCTTATTGCTGGTTCTTATGGCGCGTCCTCAGAGACTATCCGCATATGTTTGCCCATGCCGTCCGTCTTGCCATCATGGGGTACCATTTTGAAAAAGTGACCCAGCAACAGGTCGCCATTGACGATTTTAAGCAATATCTCGTTTCCGAACTCGATACCTTCAAGGCAACGGTGGGGCGCTTTGCCCAGGCTCCGAGTCATCGTATCGGCGACATCGGGGCCCAGGTCCAGGCCCTCTTCGCGCATGCGCGTAAGCAATACAACGGTATCCATAGCGATTTTAGACACAGTGTCCAGGACGCGCTGCAGGGGTTTCAGCAATCTGTCTTCAATCAATACCTGGAGGCCGAGCTGCACGTGTTCAAAGAAGCGGTGGGGCGCTTTGCCAAAACCCAGAGTGATCGCGTTGGCGACGCCAGCGTCTATGTGCAAACGCTCTTAAGTCGCGTGCAGGCACACTATGAGCAGATATACGACGGCCAGTATAACGCCCAGGAGATGCTTGAAACTTTCCGGCAGTCGGTGAAACTACACCTGGAGCAGTTTTTTGGTCCGCTCTCCCTGCAGATTAAGGGGCTCGATTAAGGGACGTTGACAGGCTACGAGCAGCGTAAAGCGGGCGCGGGTCATGGTGTGGCATTTGGGGGGCAAGGGCATGTGTACACGACGACGGTTGCTCGGGAGGCCCATACGGGCACGGCCTCGCATGGATCCGCTGCCTGGCTATCTCTGTGAGCAATGCCAGGATGCTCCCGCGGTCTGGCTCCAGCCCACTCCCGAAGGGGGCGAGATGGGTGTCTGTACGACCTGTTGGGAGCAGGGAGTTGCGCCTCACACACAGCAGAGCCTACAGGAGCGACCATGCGGGATGCCACAGGAGGACACGGAGTAGGATGGCGGGACGCGACGGCAATCCGTCATGCCCGTCTCTGCTCGTGCCTGTCGCATGGCGGACGAGAAGAGCGAGGCTTCGCCACGTGTGGAGGCAGGATGAGCGACAGCGCCTGCTCCTGCTGGAGGTTTACTGCACGTCCGGCGTTGACTACATCTGTCGCCCAGTACACCGTCAATGAATGCGCAACGAGTTGGCAAGATTCTACCATCATTGCACCCGTAAGTGTATGCCATCACGGAAGTTGCGCCGAGGGATACAGTAAGTGTATACTCCCATAATTAATGATTTTACTTTCATGATAAAAAGAATTATTTTTTCTTTTCCGCTGTGATAGCCTACCATTTCTTCGCGAGTCAAGTAAAGTATGACTGAGGGTTCGTGCGGCTGGTGATCCCGGAGCTCCAGCGACGCGGCGTCTCCCGCAAGGCGTACGTCGGAACCACCCGGCGGGATCATCGCGGGCTGGCGCGCCCTGAGGTCGGCGCATGGTGACACTGCTCCGGTGCCGGTGGGGGCCGCAATCCGACCTCCACCGGGG
>Ga0075428_100007963_pt1 | contig 11755 bp, 13 predicted proteins | sample RhiMetdeltSRZDD2_FD_75291 | JGI IMG/M metagenome (GOLD analysis project Ga0075428, IMG submission 75291) | Populus rhizosphere microbial communities from Tennessee, USA - Rhizosphere MetaG P. deltoides SRZDD2 | ecosystem: Host-associated > Plants > Roots > Rhizosphere > Soil | place: USA...
CTCCCGGCGCGCGTGGATCGGCTTTCAAATTCCAAACACCTTCGCACTGAATCCAGCGGTTCAGTTCAACAAGTCTTATCCACCATGCTGCCGCACGCCGGATAAAACTCTATTCGTTAGGCCTATAGATGTCGATCGTGGATGAAATTTCATTGGAGATCATTGAAAGCCTTCGAAGGAACGACGGCCTTCGTCGAAAGCATGCGAGCTTCTGGAATTTTCACAAGAAGTCTAGCAAGGAGCTTGGCCTATTTTCGGAGAGATTTCACAAGTTCGAAAGCGATTATCGGTCCAACATAATTGGATGGGCCTTATGTGAGAAGGACCCTCCTGATGTCTTCGCGAACTTGGCCGACGGGAGAAAAATAGGTATCGAAATAACAGAGCTCGTGAACGAAGCGGCTATTGATGCGCAGATTCGTAAGCCCGACGAATATTCTGAAGAGTTGTTCCAGTTTGGATTCGATGAGGCGAGCGAAGAAATACGACGAATTGTGAGAGAAAAAGAAGAAAAACTCTTTCCGGCTATGTCCGACTATGATGAACTAGCGCTGCTTATCCATACCGATGAATTCCTGCTGAAATCGGACCAGTTTGCGCCAGGTGTCGCCGCTTATATTCTGGACAATAGTCGCGTTTTCGAGTCCGTTTATCTTCTATTTTCATACGAGCCGGACAAACAGCAATGTCCTCTTGTCAAACTAAAATAGGCCTACCCATCAGTTGGAGGCCGACGCCTAACCGCGCCTTTTCCTGCACTGCCACTCAGCTCGCGCACAGTCAAGCGCGGCTCAACTGAGCGTTGGGCGACAGCAGCGAAGTCGGTAAAGGTGTGACGCGTCAATTCCCACTGCGGTCCAAGCTGCTATTTGCGCTCTGCATCGCGTGCCCGCTCGTGCCCTTTGCCGCGTGGGTTTTCCTACTGACCACCATATGCTCGAATCCCCGGGCACCCGATCCAGCAACTCAGCACGTCACTGCCTATAGCTGTCATGGCATGACGGTCTTCATCTCGGATCTCGAGAGTGCATTGCTGCATTGGATCATCCCGATAGGTGGTGTCCTCTTCATTCTCCTGGGAATCCTTGCCGGTGTGGCTGCCGTGCTTTCCATGTCCAGCATTCAGGTCGATGTCAAGATCAAGGTCATGGATGCGTCATGTGAAGATTCAAGTCGTGAACGTTAGAGTTCATCGATCATGATCCCGGCCGACGTCGAGAAATTCATCGCCCGTAAATTTCGGTCGGAGGACCAGGAGAATGCACTGGAGTTACTTGAAGCAGCGACACTCCACGATGGCACAGCGCCAGGCCCGCGGTTGTTGCGCTGTGCAGCCGTGGCGAGCGATGGCTCAATCCAGCGTCTGCGCATGGAAATCGAAACTCTCAAGCGCGACTATCGCGATGTCATCGTCGAGGGGGAATACACCCCGAAGGGGAGTGAGCTCGTCAGGGTTCGTGACCTCAACGAGCCGATTCCCGATGAAATCTAACCGAGCCGATGAGCGGGACACGCTGGCGCGTACGAGGCATCGCGCAGAGGCCGAATTTCACTGACGCTCTACCTGAGACGCCTTATCTGAGACGCCTCACCTGAGACCCAGTATCTGGGACGCCTTTACTGGAACTTGATATCCGACTGCTTCACCTGCTTGTCGAGCTCGTCATACTCGCGCGCGAGCGTCACCCTGAGCTGCTCGGGCGTCATGCGTTCGGCGGGTTGACTGCCATCCGACTCGAGGCGCTGCGCCGCCTGCGGGGAATGCATGCCGTTGCTCACCACGCGATTGATCGCCGCGACTATTGCCCGCGGAGTTCCCGCCGGCGCGTACAGGTTGTAGCGGTTGGTGATCTTGAATCCGGGGAAGCCCTGCTCGGCGACGGTCGGCAGGTCCGGCATCGACGGGATGCGCGTAAGGCCCATCGAGGCGAGCGCGCGCACCTTGCCGCTTCTGATCGCGCCGGTCGCGGCGATCGAGCTGGCGGCCGCCATGTGGATCTCGCCACCCATGACGGCGATGATGGAAGGCGCGCTGCCCTTGTACGGGACGAACAGCAGCTTCGCGCCGGACAACTGCGCGAGCCGTTCCATGCCCAGGTGGACCGTGCTGCCGATTCCTGCGCTTCCCGAGTACGTCACCCTCTGGGTTGCCGAGTAAGCGACCATCTCCTTGATCGACTTGAAGGGCAGGCTCGGATTTACGAGGAGGACGTAGGGCTGGGTGGACGTGGAGACGATCGGATCGAATGCCTTCAGAACATGGAAGGGGACGCGCTTCAGCACGCCCTGCAGGAGGAACGTTTCCCCGTGGCTCAATATCGTGTATCCGTCAGGCGCCGCCCGGGCGACGAGCTCCATGGCGATCACGCCGCCGGCGCCGGCCCGGTTGTCGACCACGGCGGTCTGCCCCCAGCTGTCGGTCAGCATCTGGGCCGCCATGCGCGCGACCGCGTCGGCGCCCGCTCCGGGCGCCACGGAAATGATGAGGCGGATCGGCCGGGTCGGATACCCGGCAGGTTTGTCCTGTGCAAGCGCGGCGCCGTGGCAGGTGAGCACGGCAGTTGTGAGCCAGACGAATCGGTTCATATGCGTCCCAGATAAAATGTCGCCCATACATCGTCCCAGATAAAGCGTCCCAGATAAAGCGTTGCAGCTTGGGTTCGGATTGCGGACCAAGTAGACGGCTCTTTGACTCAAGTGTCGGGCGCGCGCTATTGTCCATACGGTCGGATTCGACGATGTGCCAAAGGAGACTGTCATGCCGTTCTACGATCTCAACGAGCTCGAGAAGAAGAAGTCCAGCGTCAATTCAAAGATTGAATCCGGGGCCGTTCCCGGGGAATTCATGAAGTTCGGGGTCGTGACCAAGCCGGAGGGCGAAGGACCGCCGCTGCACGAGCATCCGAACGAGGAACAGTTCAGCCTGGTGCTGGCGGGCCAGATGCACTTCGTGTTGGGCGACGAGGACCGCGTGGTCGGCCCCGGCACCCTCATCCACATCCCCCGGAATACACGCCATCGCTCGCGTCCGGTCAACGGGCCGGCGACGTTCATCACCATCAAGAGCCCCTGCGGTAACGGCGAGCTGGCGCAGGACTACAAGATGCGTCCGGAGGCGAAGGAGATCGAGGCGCTTTACCCGGGGAAGAAGTAGCGCGTTGCAGAGGCCGCGAGGGAATATCCCGATCCAACGGGATATTCCGGGCACTGACTGCTCGAGGGCGCGTTATCGCGCCGCGGCGGGAAACGCCGGCAGCTTGCCTATGTCGCGCGCGTCGTGCTGGATGATAACGGTGGCCTTGAAGTTCGCCGCGATCTTCTTGAAGCGATCGATGGAAGCCAGCGTGTCCGCGCGGCTGACGTTGAACCAGGGCACGCCGTTGTTTTCATAGTTCTCGTGAAAATGCACGAGATCGCCGGTGAGGAGCACGCTGCCCTTCTCCTTCAGCTTGACCAGCAGGCTGTGGTGGCCCGGCGTATGCCCCGGCGTGTTCAATATTACGACGGTGCCGTCGCCGAACACGTCCTTGTCCGCCGGCAGGGGCTCGACCTTGCCGCCGCCGCTCAGCCAGTGCGCAAACGGCTTGGGATTCACGCCGGCAGGCGGGGTCGCGCTTGACACCACGTCCCAGTCGCCCTTGCCGATCAGGAGCGTCGCCTGCGGAAACGAGCCGACCTGCCCGATGTGATCGCCGTGATAGTGGCTGATGCCGACGAACTTGATCTGCTCGGGCGTGAGCTTCAACTGCGCCAGCTGGTCTACCAGGCTCACCTTCGGCGCCACGTTCGGGGCGCTCATCGAGTGGCCGGTATCCCACACCATATAGTCCTCTCCATGCTTGATGAGGTAGCAACTGAAGACGAACTGAACCTTGAGGGCGCCGTAGGCGTAGGTGTCCGAGAAGCGCAGGTTGACTTCGGTCGGTGCCTGCGGCGTGCCGCAGTCGAAGCGCGTGAGCGTGACCTCGGGTCCCCCTTGACCTGAGGCCGGCCCGCCGACAAGCGCGTAGGCGCAAATGCCGAGCGCCATCAAAATCAGTGTCCGTCGCATTGCTGTTCTCCCCTGAAACGTTAAGAAAATAGACGACACGCTACCACCAGTTCGCCCGCTTGCGCACGGCCACCAGCGCCGCGCGCGCCTCGTCCACGACCTGCTCGACGTTGACGGCCGTCAGCCGGCCGCGGCGCTTGAGGATGCGGCCGTCGACCATGACGGTGTCGACGTTGGAGGGCTGGGCGGCTTCCACCAGCATGTGAGCGGGGTCGCTGAAGACGCCCAGGTTCACGTCGCGCGTGTTGACCATGATGAGGTCCGCGCGCTTGCCGGGCATGAGCGACCCCGTGCGGTCGGCGAGCCCGAGCGAGCGGGCGCCTTCGATCGTCCCCAGCTCCAGCACGCGGCGCGCCGGCAGCTTGAACTCGTTCTCGGTGCGGGCGTTCTCGATGTTCTGTATCGCCTTCATGATCGCGAACATGTCGGCGCTGCCCGAGAGCGTCGTCGTATCCACCGACAGCCCGACCGGGATGCCGGCCGCGAGGAGCTCCCCGGTCGCCGGGAAGCCGAACCCGATGCGCAGCTCCGTGTAGGGAGAAAGGCTTACCGCGGAGCCCGAATCCGCCAGCGCTTTCAATTCCTCCTTCGTCAGCCAGATCGCGTGAATGACCTGCACGTCGCGGCCCAGGCATTTCTCCTTCGCCATGACTGCGATCGCGCCGGCGCGTGCGCGGGCGTTGTTGGCGTGGACCGAGATCGGAATCCCGAGCGCGCGTGCGGCATCGAAATCGTTGCGCCATGCGGCGGCGCCTATCGCCCCGGTCGCGCTCGTCGCCGTACCGCGCCACGCGAGCCCGAGCGTCAGCAGGCCGTCGTTCGACAGGGCGTTCCAGTTCTTCTGCAACCGTGCGATATCCGCGGTGTCGATGCTCGTATCGGGCGACTGACCCTGCGCGGCGCCGTACGAGAAGCGCGCGCGGATACCTGACTCGCGCAGCGCCCTCAGGTCCTCGTCCGCGTATTCCGGGCCGCGGATGTTGTGGCACCAGTCGTGAACGGTGGTCGTGCCCGAGAAGATCGCCTCGGCCGCAGAAAGGCGCGTGCCCTGGTACATGTCGCCGGGCAGGTATTTCTCGCCCAGCTGGCGGGCGGTGGGGAAGTAACCGTGCTCGGTTCTGTCACCGGCCATGCTGCGGAGGAGCGTGTTCCACATGTGCCAGTGCGTCTCGACGAGCCCCGGCAGCACGATCATCCCGCGCCCGTCGAGAACCTCCGCGCCCGGCGCCTCGACGCCGGCGCTGACCGCGACGATACGCCCGCCGCGCACGTGCACGCTGCCGTCCGGGATATCCGCGACCCCCGGCTCCATGGTCATCACGAAGCCGTTGCGGATCAGGTACTCGCCCTGCGCAGGCAGGCGCCCGCCGGAGCCGCCGGGTGGCGCGCCCGCGCACCCGGCCATGCCCAGCGCGCCGAATGCGATCGCGCCCCCGAGAAAACTCCGTCTCGAGATGCCGGTATCCATGTCGCCCCTCGCTGCGTCAGGAACCGGCCTAGCTTAGCGTAATCCCCGGTTCCGGTTACAAATGCTTACAAGCCCTTACAGACGGCAACTGTCGAAATCGCGAGTCTTGCGTTACTGGTTATAGAGGATCCATCGCATGGAGGCCGGAGCAGCACCCGGTGCCACGGTCGACCCGACAAACCGATACCCAAGGAGATCGCAATGAAGAAGCTGTTCGCAACCTCTCTCGTAGCCATGGGCCTTGCCGCGGCGTTTCCGGCGGCGCACGCCCAGACGGCGGACCCGGCGGCCGCGCCCGCCGGCCGGCCGATGATGCAGCGCCACCAGGACCGCGCCTTCAAGCCGGGCGACCGGGTCGAGGCCCGGCTCGCGTACATCCGCACCGCGCTCAAGATCACGCCCGCCCAGCAACCGCAGTGGGACGCCTTCGCGAACGTGCACCGCAAACACGCCGCCGCGATGGAACAGCGCATGCAGGAGCGGCGCGCGCAGTTCGACAAGGAAAAGGGCGCAACCGAGCGCAGGCGCCCGACCGCCATCGAGCGGCACGAGTTCCAGCGCGCGCGCCTGACCGTGGCGACCCAGCACCTCGACGAGCTGCTGGCGGTGGAAAAGCCGCTGTACGCGGTGCTCTCGCCCGAGCAGCAGCGGGTGGCCGACGAGGTGCTCGCGCCTCGCGGGCGCGATGGCCGCGCCGGGCACGGCGGCCACGGTGGTCCCGGCCGGTTTCACCGCGCAAGTTTCGAGCGCGGATAATTGAACAAGGGGGCCAAGCCCCCTTGTGATCCCCCACCTCAGGAACCTCGCAACCACCTCGTAATTGGATCACCTGCGCAGAGGTTCCCTAATTCGAAGGTCGTAGGGCCGGAACCGGGGCCGCGGGGCGGTGTCAGCACCCCATGGCCCCCGACTCGCCCTATGACGATCTCGTCATGGACCACATCCGGAACGCGCGCAATTACCGCGTTCCGGACGATGCGAACCGGCAAGCCCACGGCTCCAATCCGCTGTGCGGCGATGACGTGACCGTTTACCTGAAGCTGAACGGGAACCGGGTCGAAGACGCGGCATTCCAGTGCAGCTGCTGCGGGATCTCGATGGCGTCGGCCTCGATGCTGACGGAGACCGTCGTGGGGTGTGACGCGGCGGAGGCCCGTGCCCACGCCCGTTCCGTCATCGACCTGATCGGCGCGCGTACCGACCCCGAAGGGCAACGGGACGATCGGGTAGCGGCGCTCCTCGCGACCGTGCGGGAATTTCCCACGCGCGCGGGTTGCGCGGCATTACCGTGGATCACCCTGGAAGCCGCGCTCGACGGCCGTACCGTGGCCGCGCTGGGCCGCTGACGGTGCATCGTCGCAAGCCCTTGATCGGAAACGGGCGCCATACCGGGCACGACACGGCATAGCGGAATCACTACAGGAGAATCAGCTTATTTTGATACCTGGCGCGTCCAACGGCCGCTACATTGCACCGTCCAACCGCCACTAAGTAAGAAAGGAACGTCGTAATCGGCGCCAGATGCGCCGGAGACCTCGGGGGAGTTCTCCAGTAATCAGAAGGTAGGAGGCTGCATGAAATCTGTCTTGGATCGTTCGTTCCAGTACACCCCCGCGGTCGAGACCGACCTGAAGAAGACGTTTGCCCGGGTCCGCCGCCAGCTCAAGGAAGAGCAGAAGGAACGCCTGCGGGCGGAGGCCGAAGCCAAGATCAAGGTCTCCCCCATCAAGTCCGGCAGGATCACCGCCTCGGTCTAGCTACTGACTTCGGGCCTGCCCCAGGGTGGGCTCGCCCGCCGGCGCACCGGCAAAGCGCCGCGCAATCTCCTCGCTCCCGGCCGTAGCAACGATCTGCTCCGCATCCTCGCGCAGCAGCAGGCGCTGGGCGACGAGCTTTTCCGCTGCATCACGCAGGCGTTTCACGTAGGCGGAGTGGCTGCCGTAGCGCTCCTCGAGAGACGCGCGCGGATCGCGTTTTGCCGCGCGCTCGGCGGCTGTCGTGGCAAACGGCGCGTAGGTGCCGAAGCGGTCGCACAGCTCTCCCTCCGGAAACGGGGCCTTGTAGAGATTCCACCCCGTGTGAGTAGCCAGCGGCACCGCAATCTCGGGCAGCAGCACTCCAGCCACCTCGTTGCCGTCGAGATCGATCTGCGGCACCAGGGGCCGGTACGGGCGCGACATGTCCATCTCCGGCTTCACCCAGTCCTTGAGAACGCCGATCTCGTTGACGCGCCGCGCCACTAGCACGCCAGGCAGCGGCGGGAAGGCGATCTTGTCGACCGGGGCCAGGGTGCCGTCCTTGATCCTCGGCGTGCGCGAGGCGGGCGGCGCTTTGCCGTCGCTGGCCCATTCGTCCAGCGCCACGAACAGGGCGCGCAGGGCGGGATTCGGATTGTGCGGGTTGCGCGGATTGACGCAGGTGCCCGCCGTGGGGCGCATCCACGCAGTGCCGCCGTGCTGCGTGCCGGCTATCAGGTAGCTCCGCGCGTTCGCCGGCAACTCGACGTCGCGCTGGCCCAGGGGATCGGTGAGGAGGAGCGACGCTCCTTTCTGCCAGTACTCGGTGGACGTATTGGTCTCCATCCACAGCGGATCGAAGCCGTCGTTGCGCAGCACGCTCCCGGTCCGGCCGGTCACGGGGTCGGTCATGCGCGCAGTGGAGAATGGAAAGGCGTTCTCGGGGAACGTGTGATCTTCGTGCTGGGTCCGCGTCCTGACCGGCTGCGCAAACTCCTGGTTGAGAAACACGCCGCCCGCGCCCGCGGTATGGGCGAGCACGCCGCTCATCACCTTGCGCGCGCCCTCGTCCTGATTGAAGCCGTCGCGGACGAAGTCGCGCAGAAAGCGCCCGCTCTGCGAGCTGCCGAACCCGAGCACGGCTGCCACGGGTCCGCGGGCGGGATTCGCGTTGCCCCTGGCATCGCTCTTCTCGTAGCGCAGAAAAGACAGGAGGTCGCGCGTCGCGGCGAGCCCGACGCCGTAGACCCGGGGATTGCTGGCGGGATAGTGGAAGTCGTAGAGCGCGCCGGGCTCGGGCTGGGTCCCCGCAGGCAGCAGGCGAATCTCGCGTGGATTCACCCATTCCCAGCCGCTCGAAGGCAATTCCCGGCGCGCGTCCTTCTCGTTGCGTCGCACGGCGAGCCGGGATGCGGCGGGATCCAGCGTCGCGGCTTCGTGCGTGAGGCGTAGCGTGCCCCTGGGTGCCGTCGCCGTGCCGTCGGCTTCCTCGCGGTCGCGGGTGCCCACGACGATTTCGTCGCGGATGACGCGGACGATGGGCGCGCCGCCGTTGGTAGCGATCACCGGCTTCATCGCCAGGCCGTTATTGGTGCGCGGCGCGTCCGGATCCCAGCCGCTCCAGACGATGGTATAGCCCATGCGGTAGAGGAGACCGTTACCCGTATCCTCCACCGTGCGCGGGTCGTTGGTCCGGGCGACCGAAACCGCGCGCGCATCCATCAACCGGCCGTTGATGGTCTTGCGCCCGCGGTTGGTGACGTCGTACACGAGCTTGCGGTTGCTGCGCGCCGCGTCGGCCGGACGCAGCATGAAGAAGTCCGCCTCGTACTCCACTTTTCCGGCGGCATTGCGCGGCGCCTTGTCGATGTTCACGATCGCTTTGTTGCGCCGATCGGCCGGGTCCAGCTCGCCCTTGAATGTGCCTTTCACGCGCTCGTACGCGCCGGTGTCGCCGAACGCGGCGCCGTCGGCAAACGGCTCGACGGACACGATGGTGATCTCGGTGAGGACGGCCGCGGCGGGCGCGGCGGCGAGGGCGAGCGCGCAGGCAAGCGCGGGCGCGATGAGAGACCGGGTCATGGACGTGCCCTCCAGTGATTTTCGATTATCCTACACCTCGCCGAACGGTGAGACCGGTGATGAGATAGGGGTGATGAATAGTGGTGATGGGATACTGGTGATGAGATACTGGTGATGAAAGCGTCCACAGGTTGTACATCACCTTTACCTCATCACCATTTTTCATCACCATCTCTCATCACTTCTTCATATTTATGGAGAGCCCATGAGCACCGCCGCCGATGTGAAAGCCCGCTTCGTCGCGGGCACGGTGTCCCCGATCGGGACCGACCGCCATCCCATGCCCCAGCCGGAGCCGCTGCTGCCGCCGGACATCAAGGGCGTTTCGGCTTCCATCGAGATCGCCGATTACACGAAGGACGGCGTGGACGTGGCGATCAGGCAGCGCTACTGGCCCTGCGTGGACGCCCTGATGGGGCAGGGCGCGAACCGGATCACGCTGGCGGGATTGCCGATCGCCTCGCAGCTCGGCCGGCCCCGCGTCCTGGCGCTGGCGGAGGAGACCGCGCGCAGGACCGGCGTCGCGGCCGATTCGCACGCCGAGGCGACCGTCGCCGCGCTGGGCCACGTCGGCGCGCGCCGTATCGCCATCGCGAGCCGCTGGTCGGAGCAGCTGAACGGTGCGCTCATGTCGTACCTCACGGAGGCAAAGATCGAAGTGCTGACCATTACGACGGCCGGCCAATGGGCGAAGCAGGCGTTCTCCATGAGCATAGAGGAAGGCGTGAAGCTCGCCTTCCAGCTCGGCCGCGAAGCCATGCGGCGCGCGCCGAAAGCGGAAGCGCTGCTGCTCGCCGGCGGGGCGTGGCGCAGCCTCGCCGCGGTGCCTGTCCTCGAAGAGGACTACGGCATTCCCGTGGTTACCAATCCCATCGCGCAGGTCTGGCGGCTGATGGCGGAGGGAATCGCTCCACCGGTGCAGGGGTGGGGACGCCTGTTGGCGTCCCCACGGTGACGAGCTGCGCGGTGACGAGCTGCGCGGTGATGAAAGCATTCTCGTCACCAACGTAGTATCGTCGCTGCGAAGATCGTCACCAGCGATAGCGTCGTCACTGCGAAGCTCGTCACTTCTCATAGGAGGGCGTATGCCCGACGTTCCGGTATTCGAAGCAGGCGGTTACCGGTTCATCAAGGCGGTGTTCCAGTATTCCGGCGGCGTGGCGGCGCAGCCGGGCTTTGAAATCGAGCGGGCGCGCTTCGCGAGGGCGTTGCCACTCGCAGATGCTTTCGCCGCGGTCGAAGCGCACCTGAGAGCCCTCGGCCGGCCGGCGACCGCATTTGCCGCGTGCGAATTGCGCTCGCCCGGACAATTCACCGACCAGGGGTTCTACGACTTCAACAAGGCTTACGTCGTTACGCTGGAGCGCTGGGGCATTTACCAGGGCGGCGATCATCCGGTCAACCCGGTCGCGCGGACCAACGTCGTGCCCATGTACGGCGCGCCGGCAGCGCCCGCGATGCACGCTTTCTCCTACACCGTGCCGGCCAGGGCCGGCAACCCGCGCGGCAGCTTCATCACGGCCGGCGGCGGCGAATCGAGGGAAGGCGGAGAGACCGGGGCCGCACGCATCGTGCGCCCGGACGACACCTCACCCGAGGGCATGCGGGAGAAGGTGAAGTTCGTCGTCGCGAAGATGGCGCAACGCCTGGAGCTCCTCGGCTTTTCCTGGAAGGAAGCCGTCACCACCCAGGCGTACACCGTGCAGAACATCGGCCACCTGGCGGGCGATGAAATCGCGGCGCGCGGGGCGTCCGAGGGCGGGCTCGTCTGGTACTACGCGCGTCCACCCGTAGTCGGGCTGGAATTCGAGATGGATGTCAGGGGAGCAGCGCGCGAGATCGTTGTTTGATCAAGAAGTGATGATTACTGGTGATGAATGATGGTAATGAAAGAGGGTGATGAACACATCACTACTTCTCGTCACCAGTTCCCATCACCATTTCTCATCACCAGTCAGCCCGGATAGGCGTCGAACGCAATCGACTCGACCGGGTAGCCCAGCGCCTGTGCCATCTTTCCCAGCGCATCCTCGGTGAGCGGGACGACTTCGTAGTCCGCGTCGAGCCCCTTGGCGGCGAGGAACGATTGCGCCTTGTCGCGGGATGTCCAGGTCACGACGAGGTCGGCGGCGTGATCCGAGACGTGGCGTGACACCGGGTAGCCATCGGCCTTGCAGATGATCGCGAACATGCGCTGTTTCCCCCGCTGATTCGGCGCCCGACAAGGAGTCTGTGTTATGCCCCTATTCTTGCGCGCGCGAGGGACGGTGTCCAGAGACCGGAGACTGGAGACTAGAGACCGGTCACTCAGCTTTTTTCCAGTCTCTAGTCCCTGGTCCCTGGTCTCTAAACCGCTTTTCCCTCTCTGAGGTAGCGCCTGTAGCGGTCGTCGAGAGAGCGGTAGAGCGCCTCGGGAAG
>Ga0075428_100007964_pt1 | contig 11755 bp, 10 predicted proteins | sample RhiMetdeltSRZDD2_FD_75291 | JGI IMG/M metagenome (GOLD analysis project Ga0075428, IMG submission 75291) | Populus rhizosphere microbial communities from Tennessee, USA - Rhizosphere MetaG P. deltoides SRZDD2 | ecosystem: Host-associated > Plants > Roots > Rhizosphere > Soil | place: USA...
CAAGCAGGATCTGGACGCGGATGACGTCATCGCGATGCTCAGGGGGGCGGCCGAGGGCATGAAGAAGCGCGGTCAGTCGGACCTGGGCGACAAGACGCTGCTCGACGCGTACGTCCCGGCCGTGGACGAACTCGCGCGGGTGCTGAGCGGTGGAGGCAGCACCCTCGACGCGCTGCGGAGCGCTGCGGTCGTGGCGCGTCAGAAGACCGAAGAGATCAAGCCGTGGGTCGCCAAGCGGGGCCGCGCGTCGTACACCGGTGACCGAAGCTGCGACACCTACGATGCCGGCTCCGTCGCCATCGCCGTGATGGCCGAACGACTGACCGCGGCCTGGGAACAGACGTCCACCGTTGTCGACTGAGGGGAGCGCCCGATGAAGAAGTTTGTGAACGATCCGAAGCAGTTCGTCCCAGAGATGCTGAAGGGAATCGCACTGGCCAATCCCGGCGTCATCAAGTATGTCCCCGAGTTCAACCTGATCATGCGGGCCGACGCGCCGAAGGCGAACAAGGTCTCCATCATTCAGGGATCAGGCTCCGGACACGAGCCGGCGCACGTGATGGTCGTCGGCAAGGGGATGCTCGACGGCGCCTGCCCGGGAGACGTCTTCGCCGCTCCGCCGATGGACTACGTCGTCGGCGCATCGAAGCTGCTGTCGTCGCCGAAGGGCATCCTGCACATCGTCAACAACTACAGCGGCGACCGCATGTCGTTCGAGATGGCGACCGAGATGCTGGAAGCCGAGGGCGTCGAGGTCAAGACGCTGTTCGTCGACGACGACGTCGCGGTGCAGAACAGCACGTATACGGTCGGCCGGCGCGGCGTGGCAGGAAACTTCTTCGTCATCAAGGCGGTGGGCGCGGCATCGGAGGCGGGAGCGTCCCTGAGCGAGCTGATCGAGCTCGGGCAGCGCGTCAATGCGGCCACGCGCTCAATGGGCATGGCACTGACCGGGTGCACACCGCCGGCCAAGGGCGCGCCGATCTTCACGCTCGCCGAGAACGAGATCGAGATGGGCGTCGGCATTCACGGCGAACCCGGCCGCGCTCGGAAGCCGCTGGTTGCGGCCAATGGCATCGTCGACGAGATCGTCGACGCGATTCTCTCCGATCGGAAGCCGACCGCAACCGGTCAGGCCGACCCGGCGTTCAAGAGCGGCGACGAGGTGGCGCTGATGGTGAACGGCCTGGGCGGTACGCCGATCTCGGAGCTTTACCTCGTATACGGCCGTGCGCACGAACAGCTGGAGAAGAAGGGGATCAAGATCTGGCGGAGCTACGTCGGCGAGTACTGCACGTCGCTCGAGATGGCCGGCATGTCGGTCACGCTCTGCAAGGTCGACGATCAGCTGAAGAAGCTGTTCCTCGCCCCAGCCGAAGTTCCCGTCCGCGTGTTCTAACCCGCCAGACTGAAACGGCCGCGGACCGTGAGGCCGCGGCCGTTGATGCGGGATCCGGGATCCGGGATCCGGGATCCGGGACTCGGAACCCTGAACTTGGGACTACGGTACTAACAGTCGAATCGTCCCATCGCGTTTGTTCAGCATGAACAACTGGCCGTTTGGCCCCTGCCCCATGCGGAGATCGGCGCGGTTGGCCGGCATTCGCCCCTGCTGCGCGTTCTTCTCCCGGATCAACTGCAGCAGCGTCTTCGTCTCGCCCTTGTCGCTGAAGAGAATGCGATGGAAGTTCTGCCCGCCCTTCGGCAGGTCGTCGGCATTCACGTAGAAGATCTCTCCGCTGGGGTTGTCGCCGAAGATCAACTTGCCGGTGAGCGTCTTGATCGCCGTCTCGCGATACACGTAGATGCCGGTGGCGGCGAGGCGGCCGGACGGAAACAGCGGATCCGTGTGGTCGAAGTCGACGATGGGATAGATCATCTTCGGGTCGGCGCGCTGGTCCTCCGTGCTGATTTCACGGTTGTAGTACCTGAAGCTGCCCTCCCAGACGTTCCAGCCGTAGTTGCCGCCCGCCGTGATCTGGTTGATCTCCTCGTTGATGTTCTGGCCGATCTCCGCCTCGAACATGTTGCCGTTCTTCGGATCCCAGCAGAACCGCTGCGGATTGCGGTGGCCGTATGAGTAGACCTCGCCGAGCGCCTCCGCGTTCTTGACGAACGGGTTCGACGCGGGGATCCCGTACTTGCTGTTCGGGCTGTTGCGGCCCATCGGATCGATGCGGAGGATCTTGCCGAACACAGACTTCAGGTTCTGCGCCTGGTTGTATGGATCGCCGCCGCTGCCGCCATCGGCCGCCCCGATGTACAACAGCCCGAAGTCGGGCGTGCCCGGCCGCGCCGTGGGGTTGAACGCGATCTGTCCTCCGTTGTGATTGGCGAAGGGATGTGCGATCCGGAACAGCTCGCGCGGCGCTCCCCCATCGTACGCCGCGGCCCTCGGATCCTTCGCCGTCCACTCGAGCAGGACCTCGTCGTGAGTGTGGCCATTGCCGAGCGGTGTGAAGTCCGCCGCCGGCGTCATGTTCGACGTATCGAGGTAGGTGTAGAACTTTCCGAAGCCGGGCGTGCCGGTCTGCGCGAATTGCGGGTGGAACGCAAAACTCTGGAAGCCGCGTTCGCTGCCACCGGCCTGGACCGGATTGCCCCACTTCGGATCGTTGAGATCGATGTACGGCGCCACCTGCTTTCCGTCATAGGTGACGGTGTAGAGCATGCCCTGCATGGTGTTGACGAACATCCGCTTGGTGCCCGGTTCGTCCACGAGGAGATTCACGCGCGGGACATCGGTGCCTGCGTCGGGCACCGACGCGAATTCACTGAACTTGACGGCGATCACACCCTCGGTGGCAACAATCGGCGTCTGGAAGGGATTGTTGCTGCGTCCGGGTCCTGAAGGGACAAAGGGTCCGCGGCCGCCCGCTCCGCCAGGCCGCCCAGCTCCCGGCGGACCCTGTCGCCCGTCCTGGGGCGCGGCCGGGGCTGGTGCCGCGTTCTGCGCAAGCGCCCGCACCATCAGGAATAGCGCCACCACGACTACGCTCGTCATTCCCTTCTTCATATCTGGCCGTCCTCATGAGACCTGTATCGCGGAGCTAAAGTCCGCGCTGCGAAATCACAGCTGAGCCCGCCATCGGTCGAGCGACATCCGAGGCGGCGATATTGTTGATCGAACGCGACCCGATGTGGCGCATGCCATGATTGGGTGGCAGTGTGGAACAGCTGGGCACTTGCACCGCACACTCGGCGGCTGGTGGCATGTATCGCTGCCGCGGTCGTCATCTCGGGCGCTTCAGCCCTGGCCCAACGGACACACGACCCTGCCGATCACGCCGAGCACAAGCACGAGGACGCCCCTGAACCAACGCTCTTCCCCACTCGCGAAGCCTCCGGCACGTCGTGGCGGCCGGATGAAACGCCGATGTACGGCTTTCACCGCAGTCTTGGCGCGTGGACAGGCATGTTACACGCCAGCGTGTTCGGGCAGTTTCTCTACGAGCCCGGCGATAGACATCGCACTGGAGGGTTCGCCACAGACCAGTTCAGCAGCGTCAACTGGGTGATGGGGATGGCACGGCGTCAAGTGTCTGCCGGGCGTCTGGGCCTCCGTCTGATGGCCAGCCTGGAACCGTGGACTGTCCAAAACTGCGGGTTCATCAACCTGCTCGCCAACGGCGAAGTGTGCGAAGGCGACACGATTCACGATCGCCAGCACCCTCACGACCTGTTCATGGAGCTGGCCGCCGACTACGACAGGCCGCTCGTCGGATCGCTGCGCTGGCAGCTGTATGGTGGCCTGGCCGGCGAGCCGGCGCTCGGGCCATCGGGCTTTCCGCATCGCATCTCCGCGATGCCCAATCCGATCGCGCCGATCACCCACCACTGGCTGGACTCGTCGCACATCACCTTCGGGCTGATCACCACGGGCCTCTACGAGCGGCGCTGGAAGGCGGAGGTGTCGTTCTTCAACGGACGAGAACCTGATGAGAACCGCACCGACCTCGATCTGGGCCCTCTGGATTCGATCTCCGGCCGTTTGACGCTGATGCCGACGAGCCGATTCGTCGTTCAGCTGTCCGCAGGGCACCTGGATGATGCGAAAGCCGAGTTTCCGCCGCAGCCACGAAGCGACGTGGACCGTGCCAGCGCCTCGGCGACGTACCACCGGGTCACGGCAACAACGGTGTGGGCGACGACGGTGGCGTACGGATTGGACGCCGGACGCGAGGTGACTCCCGTTGGCGCCGTCGATCTCATCACGCATGCCGCGTTGCTCGAAAGCAACCTCACCTTGCGCGAGCGGCACACCTGGTTCGCGCGAATCGAGGTCGTCGGCAAACCGGGTGAAGACCTGCACGTGCACGAGGCGCCAGCGGAAGTATTCGTCGTCGGCAAGGTGGAGGGCGGCTACGTGCGCTACTCTCGCGGGTGGAAGGGAATCGTGGCCGGCATCGGTGGAACGGCGTCCGCAAACATCGTCCCGGCAGCGCTCGCGCCGCGCTACTCGGGGCGGGTCGCTCCAGGCTTCGGCGTGTTCGTCACCGTTCGACCGGCGCGGCACCAGATGTAACGCCGCCTCGCCTTCGAGACGTCTGCCTCTGTTGCCAAGTCCGCGGCAACCAACTCGTGCGGCCCACAAGTTGCACTGGCGTCGCAGGCTATTCTGCCGCTCATCGGAGGGACCGTGAAGAAGCGCACGCTGGCCTACGTCCTCGTCTGCGCGGGCGCGCTCCTGTTTCCGTGCGCCGCATTAGCTCAGCAGAGCAGCGACCTCGCGCGGGGATCCGAGCGGGCATCGACCGAGGTCGTACGGGATCAACAGTCGAACGTGCCTCCAGGGGCGACACAGGCCGAGGGCGCGATACGAAGCGCCGTCAAGCGGTTCCGGATCGGAGTCCAGGGAGGGTTCGGCATTGACCCGGTGCTTGTCATGTTCGGCGCACATAGCACGTTCGCGCCCATATTCAGCGAGAATGTCGAGTTCCGTCCGGGCTTCGAGCTCGGGTTGGGCGAGGTGACCACGCTCTTCGGAATCAATCTCGACGTGCTCTACGTTCGTTCGACCAAGAAGCTCCGCGGGCGATGGACACCGTATTTCGGAGGCGGGGCGAACTTCGCCATCTCCAACCGCACCTTCGAAGAGACCGTCGAGGAAGAAGACGGCGGGGGCCGTCTCGACTTCAGCGACTCCGACTTCGAGGGGGGCTTCAACCTCATCGCGGGGCTCCGGAGCCAGAACGGCACGTTCGTCGAGGTCAGCGCGACTGCCTACAGCGTAACGGTCATCAGATTCCTCGTGGGCTTCGAGTTCTAGGCTGCCCGACTGATTCGATCACCGGGTCGAGAGCAACGATTTCCCGCCGCGGGCGTTTTCAGCCAGCCGGGTGACCAGCCACGGCCCTGCGCGGCCGAACCACGGAGGAAGGTAGAATCGACCAGGCAACGGTCCAGCTGGTGAATGACAGCCAGCGGAAGTGCTTCGATTCATGAAGCCGCGCGCGCTTCACACTCGCCCGGCATGACGACGGACCTCGTCACGCTCGACGTCCGGAGTCGCCGGCAATGGCGAGCCTGGCTCACGAAGCATCACGTGTCGAGCGCTGGGGTCTGGCTCGTCTTCTACAAGAGGCACACGGGCGTGACGACGATCCGCTACGAAGACGCGGTTCGCGAGGCGCTATGCTTCGGGTGGATCGACAGCCTGGTCAAGCGGCTGGACGCAGACCGGTTCGCGTTGAAGGTCACGCCGAGACGGCCCACGAGCAAGTGGTCCGACAGCAATCGGAAACGCTGGGCCGAGCTCGAGGCGGCCGGTCAACTCGCCCCCGCCGGTCGCTCCGCCGCACCGACGGACCGCACGTATGCGCCAAAACCAGCCATCCCCGCGCTGCCGGCTTATATCGCCCGCGCGTTGAAAGCAGAACCCAGAGCCTGGCAGTTCTTTCGCGAGCTGGCGCCGACCGATCGGCGTCGATTCGTGGTGTGGGTTCACATCGCCAAGAGACCCGAAACACGAGAGAAGCGCCTGCGTGAATCGTTGCGGCTGCTCGCGGCCGGCAAGAAGCTGGGGTTGAAGTAGCGGTGGTTCAGTGCCGCCTGACGAACTCGAGGACGGCCCTGTTGAAGATCTCCGGCTGCTCCCAGTACGCCGAGTGCCCCGCCTCCGGCACGATGACCGATTCGGACTTCTTCATCCGCTCTGCGAAGAGCCTGAGCACAGGCGGCGGCGCGTAGAGATCGGCATCGCCCGTCAGCAGGAGCGTCGGCACCTGGATCTTCTCCAGCAGCGAAAAGGTGACTCGGTTTCGCATCGTCTGCGCCGGCGCGGGCCGGCCCTCGGGTTGGTTCGTGCGCGCCAGCTCCATCCAGCGCGCCGTGCCTTGCGGGTCCGCAGCGCGGTACGACGGTCCCAGCTCACGGAATTCCGGCGGCAGCGCGTTGAATTGCGGCGCCGGGCGGAGCCGGCGGCCGAGCTCCTGATACTCCTCGTCCTGGACCCCGCCGATGCTGTTGGCGATCACGAGGCTGCGAAGCCGTTGCGGGAACGACAGCGCATAGTCCAGGGCGACGAACGCACCGGCCGCAGTCCCGAGAACGTGGAAGCGGTCGATGCCCAGATGCCCGATCAACGCCTGCAGGTCGTCGGCGCCCGTGCCGGGCTGCTCGCCTGACGATGTGATCGTGGACCGTCCGAATCCCCGCCGGTCGTACGCGATCACCCGATACCCTGCCGCCGTGAACGCGGGCAGCTGATGCTCCCACACCTGGCTGCTGCCGGTGGCAGCGTGCAACAACACCAGAGGCACGCCGTTGCCGCCGGTGTCCTTGAACCAGATACGGACGCCGGGAAGCTCCGCGTAGGTCTCGCGCGCGGAGGCCGGCGCCTGCGCCGACGCGTGTGTCGCCCGCATCATCTCCATTCCGACAAGTCCGATGGCCAGCGCGGCGCATGTGAGCCAGCGCCTCGAGAGTTTGCCGAGCTGAAGCTCGGCACTGCGAGGGGTCATGGCGTGGCCGACGAGCATTGCGCCCGGCAGTGTCGCACCAAGGCCATCGGCTGTCGAGCCCTCAGATGCTCAGCGTCTGGCCGGTCGTGTCGCGGCGCGACAGGATCAACTCGAACAGCGTCCGCGACACGAAGACGGCGGTGAAAACGTTGGCCAGCAGGCCGACCGCCAGTGTCGTCGCAAAGCCGCGAATCGGTGCCGTGCCGAACTGAAACAGGAATGCCGCTGCGATGAGCGACGAGATGTGGGTGTCGACGATCGTCAGCCAGACCCGTGAGAACCCCGCGTTCACAGCGGAGCGAGCACTTCGGGCCGTGGCGAGCTCCTCCTTGATGCGCTCGAAGATCAGGACGTTGGAATCGACGCCCATGCCAATCGTCAGCACGAAGCCGGCGATACCCGGCAGCGTCATCGTGGCGCCCATGAACGCCAGCAGCCCCAGCAGGATGACGAGGTTCAGGACGATGGACACGAGGGCATTCAGGCCGGTCAGCCGGTAGTAGGCGAGCATGAACGCCATCACCAATCCGAGGCCGGCGACCGACGCGAGCAGGCCGGCCCGTATCGAGTCCTGCCCCAGCGACGGACCGACCGTGTGCTGCGCGCCGTAGCTGATCGACGCCGGCAGGGCGCCGGACTTCAGGATGATGACCTGATCCCGCATCTCCTCGAGGGTGACGCCGACAATCTGCCCCCGATCCTCGATGCGGCCGATGATCGTCGCCAGCGACGTCACCCGGTCGTCCAGCACCGTCGCCAGACGCCGGTTGATGTTGGCTCCGGTCACCTGTCCGAAGCGCGCGCCGGCTTCCGGCTTCAGCGTGAACGCCACGGCCGGGCGATTGAACTCATCACGCGACGGCTGCACGTCGCGGAGATCCTTGCCGCTGACGGCAGCCGCCTTGTGCAAGGCGAAGTACGTGTCGTGGCTGCTGCCCGAGACCCGGGGATGGCCAGGCAGCAGCTCCAGGTCGGGAGGCAGCGCGCCACCGTACGCGTCGAGAGCCGCCTCGCGGCTGGCAAACGGCCCTCTCTCGTCGACCACCGTCAAGCGGAGCTGCGCGGTGGTTTTGATGATCTGCTTGGCGCGCTCCACGTCGGTCACTCCCGGGAGCTGGATATCGATTTGATCGCGACTGCCGTACCGGGCGATCGACGGCTCGACCACGCCAAGCTCGTTGACGCGCCGTTCGATCGTCGTCATCACCTGATCGACCGTCTCCCGTCGAATCCGCTCGGCTTCATCGGGCTTGATTCGGAAGGTGGACAGGTGACCGGTCGTCACCTGGTCGAAGAGTGATTCCAGCTCGAACGTCGCCTCGCGAAGCGCCCCCACGTCTTCGACACCATCCACCACGAGCTCCCTGGGCCCTGTCGCTTCGATCCTGGTGAATGTCGCCCCTCGTTTCGTCAGCGACTCGCGAACGCGCTCGGCGGCGCTCTGCGTCTCCTGCCGCAGCACATCGTCGGTATGGACCTGAGCGACGAGCCTGACGCCGCCCTTGAGATCCAGGCCGAGATTGATCTTTCGATCGGGGGGATAGAGCGCGACGACGGACAGCGTCAACACAGCAGCGATGCACAGCAACCGAAGTCCAATGCGCTTCATGACCGGCTCCTCTCAGCTGGCGGGCTCGGGCCCGCCCGGCTCCTCAGCGGGCGGGCTGGGGCCCGCCGATCGTGTGAATGCACACGCAGGCACGGCCACCGACGCGACAGGGATGAATGCTGCGGACGTTCTGGCGGTGCCTGACGGATTGCCGGCACCGAGACACACTACGCGCCCGGTGCCGTTGCGAGAGGTGAGATCAGATCAGGAGCGGGAAGTGGATGGAAGGATTACTGACGGCGGCGTTCACCGCGAGCGCCGGCGTACGAGGCCCGCTGGCAAGAAGACCGTCCATGCCCGGCAACAACGCGCTCGTGATGTCGCGAATGGCTGACGGCTTGTGGGACGACTCGTGGATCGCGGCCGGCAGCTGATGCCACGCGTGCCATTGAGCGCCCGAGTCGCCCGCCCTTGTTTCGTCGGGACGCGAGCACTGCCCCGCGATCGCGCCATCCTGGGGGGCGGCTGACGCCGCCGGGCACCACCCTGAGGTGATGACCCACAGCGACGAGGCCAGGAGAACCGCGATGAGGGCGCCGCGAGCCACGACGTGATTGTGAATCTGCCCAGTCGCTCACGTCAACCCACGGAGCCGGGCGAACAAGGAACGAGGGCGCCCCGGCTCATCGTGGCCCGGGGCCGCCTCGTGTCATTGCAGTGGCGTTCTGTCCCATCGCCCGTCGCGGACACCGGACAGCCTGTGACCAGCCACGAGCGAGGCGGCGGGCGACTCGGCGTTCCTGCCCCGGCCCGGTACCGCCGACGCTTCACGAAGGGTCGGTCTCCCGGCACGAAGCGGATGCACCGAGGCACCGTTCGATTCGTCTTCCACGTGCACGTGATCGAAGTGGCCGCGCACCTTCCACAGCACGTGGTAGCCCGCGGCCCGAAACGTATCCGCCAGCCCGTCCGGATCGGACGAGTGGAAGTCGAGCGCCAGCCCGAGATAGTGCGCCGACCCCCGAGTGTGTGCGTGGTCGTTTGCCGACACCAGGCGGACGGAGTTTCCCGTCCGCGCCGCCCAGATGTCGGCAACGTCGAAGATTCGCAGCGCTTCGCGCGACGTCAGCTGCACCGGCATCCGCAGCCCGCGAATCACTGCCGTTGGGCTAAAGGGGGCAGCGTGTACCCCTGCGACGCGAGCAGCGAGCGCACGCCATCCAGCGCCTTGCCTTGCTGTTCAACCGCACCGGCCAGCCGGGTGTTGGCGTCGAGCAGGGCCTGAGTCGTCCGGCGATGCTCGGCGATCAGGAACGTGACGACGCCGCCGGCGAGCAGCCACGGCAGAATCGTGTTCTTGAACTCGGACCAGATACTCATTGCGGTCAACCTCCAGACATCAGCGCGCGGCGCAACGTTCCGGCCCGTTCGATATCACTCGTGCATGCCGGTGCACGCCCACATCCGCATCCGGTCGGTTCCTGCGAAATCCGGGCCCCCGTGCAAAGTGCCTTGTGGCGCACTCGATGACATGGAACTACGCGGCATCATCTTTTCGGATGCGTAAGCCCAGCCCCATATCTGCAGGGGCGAATGGTCGAGCTCGAGGGCGGAACGCCGTCGATCACCGTGCGGCCGAACGAGGCACCGCGTATCGCTCGGCGAGGGCAAACGTGATCAGCTTTGGCGTCGGCGGCGCATTTGGGTTGCCAGGGCTGGTGAAGAATTCACCCACGCCGCCGAGCACGGCGACGAACTGTCGGCCGTCGAGGCGATACGTAATCGGCGGCCCCATCCCGCTGCGCAGGCCGGTGTCGAGCTCGAGCAGCTTCTCGCCGGCGCCGGCACTATACGCCACGAGACGTCCGTTGCTCAGCGACTGAAACACCAGGTTGCCGGCCGTCGAGAGCGTGCCGCCACCGATGCTTCCGCCGCCGGGCATGCGCCAGCGCATGCGCTGCCGGACGGGATCCCAGGCGACGAGCGCGCCACGGCCGCCGGGTCCGTCGATCGGCACGGGCCCGATGGCCGGCGGCGACGGTCGCTTCGGAGCGGGCGCTGGAATGACGATGCCGGTGGTGCGGCCCGGCTGCGGATTGAAGAACGCCTCTGCCGCATACGAGAAGCTGCTCGCCGACGAGGTCGGGATGTACACCAGCCCCGTCGTGGGGTTGAACGACATGGGCGACCAGTTGTGCGCGCCACCGGCGCCGGGCGAGAGGAGGATCGCTTCGCTGCCGTAGTAGGCCTCGGCGTTCACGATCGGACGACCGGTCGCCGGGTTGATCCCCTTCGCCCACGTGACCTGGGCAAACGGCGCCGCCGAGATGAAACGGCCGTTCACCCGATCGAGCACGTAATAGAAGCCGTTCTTGTTGGCCTGCATGATGACCTTGCGCAGCTGTCCGCCGATGCGCAGGTCGGCCAGGATCAGATGCTGGACGCTGTCGAAGTCCCAGTTGTCGCCCGGCACCACCTGGTAATGCCACTTCAACGTACCGGTGCCGAGGTCGACGGCCAGGATCGACGCCACGTACAGGTTGTCCTTCTCCATCGACGAGCGCAGGCGGAAAGTCCACGGCATCGCGTTGCCGGTGCCGACGTAGACCAGCCCGAGGTCCGGGTCGTAGGCCATGCCATCCCACACGGCCCCGCCTCCCCCACGCGTCCACCAGTCGTTGTCCCAGGTCGACGCCGCTCGTTTCAGCGCCTCGTTCTCGAACGGCTTGGAGGGATCGCCCGGCACTGTGTAGAAGCGCCACTTCCGGCGGCCGGTCGCCGCATCGTAGGCATCGAAGAAGCCGCGCGTCGGACGATCGCTGCCGCTTACGCCGACGATCACCAGGCCCTTCGCGATGCGCGGCGCCATCGTGATCGTGTAGTGGTCGTGCGGAAACGCCACGCGCGACTCCCACACGAGCTCGCCGCTCTCCGCATCGAGCGCCCGCAGCCGGCCGTCGATGACCGGCGCGATGATCATTCCTTTGTAAGTGGCGAGACCGCGATTGACGATGCCACAGCAGATCTCGGGGCGGACGGCAATCTGATCAACCTGCGGGTCCACGCGCCAGCGTTCGAACCCCGTGCGCGCGTCGATGGCGACCACGACGCTCCAGTTGGTGATGACGTAGAGAGTCCCGTTCAGCACCAGCGGCGTGGCTTCCTGCCCGCCACCGCCCGAACCGAGCTCGAACGTCCAGACGGGGACGAGGCGGTCGACGTTGCGGGTATTGATCTGGGCGAG
>Ga0075428_100007968_pt1 | contig 11752 bp, 10 predicted proteins | sample RhiMetdeltSRZDD2_FD_75291 | JGI IMG/M metagenome (GOLD analysis project Ga0075428, IMG submission 75291) | Populus rhizosphere microbial communities from Tennessee, USA - Rhizosphere MetaG P. deltoides SRZDD2 | ecosystem: Host-associated > Plants > Roots > Rhizosphere > Soil | place: USA...
TCCAGAGCGCGGGCTCGTTGTCCAGGATGTACATGTGCACGCTGCGGCCGCGCCGGGCGTCGGTGGAGCGGATGGTCCGCACCCACTTCTCCACGAACCCGGGGGACGCGGGGATGGAGGTGAGCGTGGGCGGTCCGGGGGGCAACGGCTTGCCGTCCTTGCCGATGCCGTTGCCCACCTTCGGGCCCTCCATGTACTGCTGCTGCCCGAACACCGAGGCGGGGAACCCCACCGACTCGATGTCCTTGGCCACCCAGCCGATGGTCGGCACCGTGAGCGCGGTCTTCACCCCGTGGGCGATGTCGTCCTCGAGGAAGAGGTCGTAGGTGTAGCGGGGGTTGGGGGTGTAGTTGACGTTGCGGAAGAACCAGTCGCTCGCCGTGTTCCAGGCGTTCCCCAGCACCCAGTTGTAGCGGCTGGTGGGGTTGCCGCCCCACCGCCGCGCGCCGGCGCCCAGCAGCCACTGGTGCTTGTCGGTGGCGTCGTGGCTGGGCTTGAACGCGATCCCGTAGATCATCGGGTTGATGGGATGGCCCGGGAGCAGGCAGTCCACGGTCATCCGCACCTCGATGGGCGCGGCGCGCTCCGCCTTCGCCGTGCCCGCGTCGCCCGCGTCCTGGCCGGTGAAGGCGATCTCCTCGAAGCGGACCTGCGTCCCCTTGGGCAGGTCCCGGTGCGCGCGGATCACGATCCGGTCGAACGGGGCGCGCCTGGGGTCCAGGTCGGCCATGGAGATCCAGACCTCGGACCACCGGTCCGGCAGGTCCCGCCGGTGCCTGGGGCCCACCAGGATTCGGGGGAAGACCACCGCGGACTTCGCGTCCACGCGGACCTCGAGGAAGTCCCCCAGCTCCGGCGGCGCCTGGAACTTGAGCTTCAGGCCGCCGAACTCGGTGGTGGCGTCGGGCTTGCCGATGATCCAGCCGCCCTTCTTCGACAGGTCGACGGTGGCGGGCCCGCCGGCGGCGAAGGTGCGCGGCGCCCAGCCGTAGTCCTGCCAGTCGTTGGTCAGCCCGGTCTCGGAGGTGAAGATCACCTCCGCGTTCGGGCGCGGGACGTCCGGGCGGGTGCCGGGCGCGCGCGGCTCGTGGCGCTGCGGGCAGGCCGCCGCGGCCAGCGCCAGGGCCGCCAGGGCGACCGGGCGCATGGAGAGGCGGCGGCGGTGCCCGGCGGCGGCGGTGGTCAATTCTGGCTCGATCCTGCGCCTCGCCCGCGCCGCTTCGGCGCGGACTGAGCCTCCGGGCGCTCGGGAGGGCTCTGCTGGGTCTGGGCGCCGATGGCGGTGTCCTCCGCCCTGGGCGCCTTCGCCGCGCGCGCGCGCACCGCCGGCACCGGGGCCTCGACCACCGACCCGGGCGGCACGTCCCGCGTGACCACCACGTTGGGCATGATCTTGGAGCCCTCGCCGATCCGGATGGGGCCCAGCAGCGTCGCGCCCGGCGCCACGTGCACGCGCGCCTCCAGCGTGGGCGCGCCGTGCTGCCTGGTGTCCGGGTGGTTCCCCATCCCCAGCGTCACGTGCTGGAAGAGGATGCACCCGGGCCCCACCCTGGCCGCGCCGCTGATCGCCAGCCCGAACCCGTGGACGAACATCACCCCCGGGTCGAAGTCCGCGTCCCAGTGGATGTCGGACCCGTAGAGGTGCCGGATCATCCGCGACGTCATCTTCGCCCCCAGGGTGAAGCCGGAGTCGCGGAAGAACCGCATCAGCCGGAGCGCCGCGGAGAGCTGCAGGCCGATCTTCTGCACCAGCTCCTTGGGGAGCGACCCGCCCTTCTCCCCCTGGTACCCGTACTTGTCCTCGTACTCGCGCCGGACGGCCAGGTCCGCCTGCATCGCCGCCAGGAAGCTCGACGCCGCGGCCATGGACCGCGGCACCCCGGCCGCGCCGGCGCCGGCCGCCGCCGTCTTCTCGGCACCGGCCGCGGCCGCCTTCTGGAGGAACTCCTGGAGCGACCGCACCGCCCCCGACATCGATCCCGCCTCCGCGCGAATGCCGCGGAAGTATTCCATCCCGTAGACCACGCCGGTAGCGCGGACTGCGGCGCGCTCCAGCCCCACCCGGTCCGCCGCCAGCGCCGCGCGGATCAGCCCCTGGGCGAGCGGCGCGGAGAGCTTCGGCCCCAGCACGCTGAGCGCCATCACCGGCCGCAGCACCGGGTGGAGCGAGAACAGGTAGCGCCACGGGTCCGCGTGGAGCAGGTCCGGGTGCTTGCGCGCGATGCGCAGCTCGTACAGCCCGTACCGGTAGCAGCGGCCCAGCCACCTGGTCAGCTGGGTGTGGTCCGAGGAGTGGGTGGTGTAGGGCTCCTCGGCGAACACCAGCCGCACGCCCTTCTTCTCCAGCCGCAGCCCCAGCTCGGCGTCCTCGGACCGCTCCAGCGTCTGGTCGAACCCGCCCACCTCCAGGTAGTCCGCCCGGCGCATGGACACGTTCCCGGTGCAGAGGTTGTTCCCCACCGCGCGGGAGGCGCCCGACTTCACGCTGGAGGACCACTTCTCCAGGGACGCGGCGTGGAAGCGCTCGAACACCGGCATCTTCTCCAGGCCCGGGTCGGGGCGGATCCGCCCCAGCACCGCGGTGGGGTCCGGCCCCTGGTGGGCGTCCAGGTGCGCCTTGAGGAACTCCGGGGGGACCTGCATGTCGTCGTCGACGATGGCCAGGATCTCCCCGCGCGCCTGGAGGACCCCCTGGTGCCGCGCCTTCGCCACGCCCGCGTTCGCCTGGCGGAGCACGCGCAGCGGGTAGCGGACCTGGAGGCGGTCCAGGTGCCCGGCCACCGGCTCCTTGGACCCGTCGTCCACCACCACCACCTCGAACTGCGAGGGCGGCAGCGTCTGGGCGTCCAGCTGCTCCAGCAGCCGCGCCAGCAGCGGGGCCCGGTTGAAGGTCGCCACCACCAGGGAGATCCGCGGCTTCCCGCCGTCCCCGTTCTTCGAGAGCACCACTTCGGCCTGGCCCTGCTCGCGCGCGCTCATCTCTTCGCCACCACCTTGGCGGGGATGCCCACCGCCACGCTGTCCGGCGGCACGTCCTCGCGGACCACCGCGTTGGCGCCGATCACCGACCGGGCGCCGATCCGCACCGGCCCGAGGATGCGGGCGCCGGCGCCGATCACCACGTCGTCCTCGATCACCGGGTACCCGTCATCCTTGTTGGTGCCCACGGTGTTGCTGCCCATCAGCGTCACCCGGTCGCCGATCTGCGCGTTGCCGCCGATCACCGTCCCCACCGAGTGCACGAAGTACACCCCGTGCCCCAGCTGCACGTCCTTGCCGATCTCGATCCCGTAGAGCGCCGTCTGCGCCAGGCGCAGCGCCCGGTTCACCACCGGGATGCGCCAGCGGCGCGCCAGCTGCCGCACCCGGGTGGTGGCCGTCACCACGAAGGAGTCGTACAGCAGCACCGCCCGCACCATGTCCGTGGTGGAGCCCTTCCCCTTGGTGGCCACCTTGGCCAGCTCCATGGCGTCGCGGAGCAGCTCGCGGATCACGGGGTGCCTCCTCCCCGCCTCCCCGCGGGCCCCGACTGCGGTGGAGGCCGCCGGGGCTGCTCCTCCCCCCTGGAGCGCGACAGGGGCGGCGCCGGCTGGGCCTGCGACGCCTGCGACGCCGGCGGGGACGGCCGCAGGGTGACGCAGCCCAGGATGCGGTCCCGGCCCAGGAGCTCCAGCGTGCGCTGGAAGCCGGCGAAGGTGGCCTCCTTCAGCGTGGCCACCAGCAGCACCGCGTCCGCGGCGATCGCCACCGGGATGCAGGCCTCGTTGGTGGCCACCGCGTCCAGGACCACCACCGCGCCGTGCTCGCGCGGCTGGGCGGCCAGGCTCATGTCGAGGATGAACATCGCCGCCCGGGAAGGCGTGAGCCCGGTGCCGTCCAGGAGCTCCGGCGCCTTCCCCATCATCAGCGAGGCGGTGGTGACCAGCGCGTCGGCGACCGGCCGGGCGTCGGTGGCGATGTCCGCGGGGACGATGGCCAGCGAGTGCCAGGGGGTCTTCTGGATGGCGCGCCAGAGGTGGCTCAGCTCGGGGGAGACGGCGCGCCCGCGCAGGATGGCCGCCGCGTCGGGCCTTCCCTCCGGGGGGCGCTGGGAGCTTGGGAGTGGCTTCACGTCAGGACCTCGTTTCCCGGGTGGTGCGCACCCACTCGTCGGGCCGGTTGGCGGGGCGCCGCAGCTTCAGCGCCACCTTCCATGCCACGTAGGCGGGGGCGAAGAACAGGTCGACCAGGCCGCGCGCGCCGGAACCGGACAGCCACCACCCGCGCGCCACGTAGGCGAGCACGAAGAGGGCGCACAGCCAGGCCACCCCCGCGGAGGCGCTGCTCCCGCGGAGCTGGACGGACAGCGGCGCGGAGAGCAGCAGCCCCAGGAAGACGCCCCCGGCCACCGTCGCCAGCGGAGGGACCACCACGTCCATCCCCAGGTCCAGCGCCAGCGGGTCCCGCTTCAGGAGCCCTTCCTTGAGCAGCGAGGGGCCGTGGGTGCGGGCGATCTGCCGGCGGCCGTCCTCCCAGCGCCGCCGCTGGGAGCGGGAGGCCTTCTCGCCGCTGACCATCTCGCCGTAGACGTGCGCCTCGCCCGCGTAGTGGACGCGGTGGCCGGCGCGCCCCAGCCGGATGCCGTACTCCAGGTCCTCCACCACGGAGAACGCGTCGTGGGGCACCTCGCGCAGCAGCGCGTGGGAGAAGCACATCCCGTTGCCGCGCAGGCCGCAGGAGACCTGGAGGCGCTCGCGCGCCTGCGAGCGGAGGACGTGGAACATCCCCAGCGCGATCCGGATCAGCCGCGTCCGCCAGGAGGCCTCCGGGTTCTGCACCGCGTAGTCGGCCTGCACCGCCTTCGCCCCCGCCTGGAGCCGGGCCTGGAACGCCCGCAGCAGGTTGGAGGAGACCACGGTGTCCGCGTCCACCACCACCACCGCGTCCGCGAACCCCTCGCGCGCGCTGTGCTCGAACGCGTGGGCCAGCGCGTAGCCCTTCCCGCGCAGCTCCTGGTCCGTCCGCTCCAGCACCACCGCGCCCGCCTCCCGCGCGCGGTCCGCGGTCCGGTCCGCGCAGTTGTCCGCCACCACCAGCACCCGGAAGAGGCCGCGCGGGTAGTCCACGGCCAGCAGGTTCTGCACCGTCTTGCCGATCCCGCCCTCCTCGTCGTGCGCGGGGACCACGAGGTCGAACTTGACGGAGGGCGGGCCGGAGGGCGGCGGGGCGGTCCTCCGGGACATCAGCGCCAGGAAGAAGAGGTACCCGGTGCCCACCAGCAGCGGCAGGAGCAGGAGGGCCAGCGCCAGGTCCAGCGCGCGGATCACTTGGTCACCTCCGGATCCGGCGGGTCCGGCGGGTCCAGGAGCGGGGAGGGCGCGATGATGGTCCTGGCCAGCGGCGCGGGCGCGATGATGGTCCTGGTCTGCGGCGCCTGCGGGGGCGCGCCGATCACCGTCTTGGGCTGCGGGGCGTACGTCATCACCGGCACCGGCTGCGCCGCCGGCACCGCCCCGGCCAGCGCCGCCACCGGCACCGACTGCTTGGAGGGGAAGGCCCCGGTGGCCACCGCCAGCTTCCCGGCCACCACCATGGCGGGGGCAATGATGAACACCCCGATCCACGACACCAGCCCCATGTCCCCGTACGCCTGCATCAGGTAGACGAAGACGGTGGTGATGCAGCAGAGGGCGGCGGTCTGGTGGTCCACGTCCCGCGTTTTTCGATAGGCGCGCGCCGCCATCAGCACCGAGATGCCGATCACCATCCACAGCCCGGTGAACCCCAGCACGCCCGAGAACGCCCACAGCCCCAGCACGCTGTTGTGGGGGATGTAGCGGTACTGCTGGAAGAACTGGCTGATGTCGTCCGCCTGGACCAGCTCGATGTACTCGTGCCCGAACCCCAGGGGGACGATGGAGTGGTTCTTCAGCGTGTAGATGAGGTTGAAGTTCTCGATGTCGCGCGTCTCGGTGGAGCGGTCGGACTTGGAGTCGGCGATGGACCGGAAGGTCTTCACTGGCTTGAAGATGGCCGATCCGGAGTTCCACCCCGCCGCCAGGTAGACCGGCATCAGCGGCATCATCACCACCAGGCCGCGCACCAGGGCCCGCTTCAGCGGCGTCCACGGCGTCATCAACAGGACGATGATCGCCGAGATGGTGACCTCCACCCAGACCAGCCGCCGCCCGTTGCAGATCATCCCGGCGATCAGCACCGGCATCACCAGCAGGCACATCTGCACGCTCTTCCTGTCGGCCTTGATCAGCAAGCGCACCAGCGGGATGGAGAACGCGGTGGCGAACAGCATGGAGTCCGAGTGCGTGAGCACGTACGGCGGATCCCGGGCAGCGTCATCCTCAGGTAGACGGCCAGCAGCCCCTTCACCGTGGCGGCGGCGATGATCAGCCCGCCGATGACGTGGTGGTCCTTGGGCCCGCGGAAGGTGGCGCTCATCAGCGCGAACATGATCGGCACGTACATCAGCTTCTGCGTCTGCCAGAGCGCGTTGGTGGCGTCCCCGCGGGTGACCACGCCCCACGCGATCAGGAACATCAGCGTGCCGAAGGACACCAGCGCGAACTTGGTCACCGGGCGCGCGGTCTCCGGCGTGTCCGGGGGCACCTCGTGGCGGCCCATCACCCGCCGGTAGAGCCAGACCGCGAACAGCAGCCCGGTGAGGAGGTCTATCCCGGAGAAGCGGAGCGCGCGGATCGGGAGGGTGGTGTTCAGGTTCGCCAGGAGCAGCGCGCCCACGATGTACAGGGGCGACTTCCACTGCCCGTTGCCGGGCCGCTCCGACGGGCTCTCCAGCACCAGCGCCAGGAACACCAGCGCCAGCAGGGTGTAGCGGAGCGGGGCCTTGACGATGGCCACCAGGACCAGCGCGGCCACCATCGGCACCGCCGCCAGCACCGGCTGGTCCAGCGCCGCGCCCGCCATCATCGCCCCCAGGGTGGCGACCCACACCCCCAGCAGCAGGGCGAGCCAGTGGCCGCGCATCCCGGCCAGCCGGGCCCGCGCCTTGAGCAGCGCGCGTTCGGCGGCCGGGCCGCCCCAGAGCGCGCTCTCCGGCGTCACGGCCGGTTGACCTCCGCGATCACCGGGACGCCGATCAGCCGCGACACCTGCCAGGACTCGAGGACCTTCCCGGTGCGCACGTCCGCCAGCACCGCCGCCAGCACCGCCAGCGCGGTGGCGGCGAACCCGCCCATGGCCAGCATGATGGGCACGTTCGGCTTGTCCGCCTTCTTCGGGCGCTGCGCCGGCCGCACCACGCTGTAGCGGTACTTGAACGCGGCGCGCGCGGTGGCCAGCTCGATCTTCGCGGAGTCGATCCGCTCCAGGAGCTCGTCGTACTTGGAGAGCGACACGCCGATCCGCGCCTTGGCGAACTCCACCGCCTGCTCCTCCTTCGCCATGTCCTCGGCGGTCGGCTTGGGGGCCATCCCCTCCTCCGGCAGCTTGAGGGCCTCCTCCGCCGCGGCGGCCACGGAGGCGTCCTTGGCGTTCTGGTCCATCCGCGCCAGCTCCGACTTGAGCGCCGCCTCCTCCTTCTTCAGGTCGGAGAGCTGGAGCGAGTCCTGCTTGAGCGCGCTGATGCTCTGCTGGGCGTGCACCACCTCCGGGTGGGCGTCGGAGTAGCTGGCCTTCAGCTCCAGCAGCTTGCTCTGCAGCTCGGTGAGCCTCCGGTTGCGGAACTCCTCCAGGTCGGAGATCGCCCGCTTCTTGGCGGCGAGCATGGCGTTCACCTGCTCGCGCTCGCGGTCCGGGGCCCTCCGGCCGGTGCCGCCGCCGGCGCGCACCGGCTGCTGGCTCTTCCGGCTGTCGAAGCGGTTGATCCGCTCCAGCGCGCCGTCGATCACCTCGCGCACCCCGGAGGCGTGGCCCTCCAGGATGGTGATCGCCTCCGAGATGGAGGCGATCTCCGACACGTGCCGCGCCTCGAGGAAGTTCTGCTGGGCGGCCTCCACCAGGCGGAACGCCATCTCGTCGTTCGCCCAGTCGATCATGATGGTGACGGTCCCCTCGCCGATCTGGACCTGGAGCTTCTTCTCCAGCAGGCCCACCAGCGCGTCCACCCGGTCCTCCTCGCTGGGCTGGCCCTTGTACATCCTCATCGCCCAGTCCTTGAGCTTGTTGGCCGGGGCCCGGGTGGCCTCCCAGTTGTCCACCAGGTCGGTCTGCTTGATCAGCGAGATCAGGTTGTCGCGCCGGAGGATGGTCTCGGAGGCGGCGCGGGTGGGCGCGTCCGCGTCGCGGGGGACCGACCGGTTGGGGTTGCCCAGCGAGGCGATCACGTGGTTCTGCTGGGCCAGGATCTTCGACTCCACGTGGTACTGGCGCGGGAGCATGGCCAGCGCCGCGCCGGCCACCCCCATCACCGACAGCCACGCCACCGCCACCAGCATCTTGTGCCGCCCCACCGCGCGGCGCACGAAGCCCAGGTAGTCCTTGATCTGCTGGAAGTCGAAGAGGTCCGCGTTCTCCGGCGAGGGCGCGGAGAGCTGGCCTGGATGAAGGGGAGCGCTCATGACTTGGTCACCGCCTTCGTTGGCCCCGGCAACAGGGCCTTGAGGTGCTTGAGAAGCTCGCGCTTGGCGTACGGCTTGGGCATGAAGGCGGATGCGCCGGCCTCCTCCGCCTGGGCGCGGTGGGAGGGCAGCAGCCGCGCGCTCACCACCAGCACCGGGACGTCGCGGGTCCGCGGCTCGTTGCGGATGTGCTCGCAGACCTCGTAGCCGGAGCGGTCCGGGAGGACGAGGTCCAGGATCACCAGGTCCGGGCGGAGGGAGCCCAGCTGCTCCAGGGCGCTGGCCGCCGACGGCGCCTCCAGCACCCGGTACGTCCCGGCGTCCTCCAGGTGCTCCTTGATCAGCGCCCGCAGGACGGGATCGTCTTCAACGACGAGGATGGTCTGCGACATTATTGCAACCTCGGATAGATGACCCGGGTGGCAAACAGGTAGAAGAAGTTGAACGCCACCAGCCACAGGAACGCCTTCTTGTACGACCGGGCGGGGTTCGGGTCCTTGGAGGCGTAGATGGGCACGATCACCAGGGAGAGCACCGTGGAGAGGAGCAGGAGCTTCGCCATCAGCGCGCCCCCGGTCCGGGCCTGGCGGTCAGGCTGAAGCTCACGAAGGCGCGCGCCTCGGTGGCGTTGCTGGGCGGCTGCGAGATCTGGGCGTTGGCCACGCGAAGACCGGCGGAGATCTCCACCGGCTGCTCGCGCCAGCTCAGCGAGGCCTCCCCCAGCACCGTGCGGTCGCCCAGGGTCTCTTCGGACAGCGACCAGGTCCCGCCGAAGGAGGCGCGCGCGGTGTACTGGGAGGTGGGGCGGTACTCGCTGGAGACGGCCACCCCGGCGCGCTGGAAGATCCTCCCGCTCTGCGCGTCCGCCTGCGGCGAGTAGGCGGCGTCCAGAGACAGGCGCACCCGCGGCACCCCGTAGGTGAAGCTGGCGGAGGCGACCGGGAGCACGAAGGGGGCGGGGGCCTGGCCGTCCTCCACCGACACGGCGCCGGCCGCGCCCCCGGAGAGCCGCAGCCCGGTCTCGCGGGTGACGATGATGCGCCAGCTGGCCGTGGCCTCGGCGATGGCGGCGGTCCGCGGCGTCATCGTCAAGAACCGGTCCGCCGAGAGCCGGAGCGAGCCGGAGATCGCGTCGCGCCGCGTCGCCATGTGCTCCAGCTCCAGGGTGAGGCGCGGCCCGTGCTGGAACGGGATGCGCTCCTGCGCCGTCTCGCTCAGGGCGCCGCTGGCGTGGTACCCCAGCGCGCTGCGCAGGCGGAGGCGCGGCGCGATCGATCCGTCCAGGCCGACGGCGGTGTCGGACGTGAGGTAGTCCACGATGCCGAAGAGCAAGGCGGGGGGCGGCAACCCGCCGACACCTTCCCCGAGGTTGCCCAGCGAGGCGTCATACTGCCCGAACACGAGCGACTGGTCCACCAGCAGCCGGCGGCCGGCCGAGAGCCGCCACTCCAGGCCCGCCTGCGCCCGGTGGAGCACCGCGGGCAAGGCGGTGAACGACGTGGCGGTGATCTGCGGATGGTAGCCGGCGGTGGCGCGGAGGGTGCCCGCCACGTAGCCGGCGTCCAGCGCCGGCCGGATGGACGCCTCGGGGGTGAGCCCGGTCGGCAGGCCACCGGCCAGCGGAGCGGCGGCGCGCGCCTCGGCCTGGACGGAGAGGGTGGCGAAGCCGTGATCGGCCGACAGGGCGAGCGCGATCAGCAGCGAGGCGGCGCCCATCACTCCACCACGATCACGTCGCCCGGCTGCAGCAGGAAGCCGGCCGCCTTCTCCTCGCCTCGCGCCAGGGCGTCGTAGTTGAAGCGGATGCGGGCGCGCTCGGCGCCCGCGCGGAGGACGAAGATCCGGTCCCGGTTGGCGAACTCGCCGATGCCGCCGGCGTTGGCGAGCGCCTGGAGCACCCCCAGCCCCGGCTCCAGCGCGTAGGTGCCGGGCCGGGCCACCTCGCCGATCACCGAGAACTGCTTGTTGCGGGTCTCCTCCAGGGAGACGGTGACCGAGGGCTTCATCACCACCGCCTTCAGCCGCCCCTCCAGGTCGCGGGCCAGCGCGGTGGTGGTGTGGCCGGCGGCGGGGACGTCGTCCACCAGGGGGAGGGAGATCTTCCCGTCGGTGCGCACCCGGACGTTCCCGGAGAGCGCCTCCTCCTTGTAGACGCGGACCCGGAGCACGTCGCCGGGGACGATCACGTACTCCGACTCACCCGGCGTGCTGTACTCGTCGACCCAGACGTACTGCCCCAGCGGCTTGCCGCAGCCGGCCACCACCAGGGCGGACAGCGCGAGCGCCAGCCTGCCGGGGCAGGCACCAAAGCTCCTCGAACTCTTCGGCCAGATGCTCACGTTTCCCTGCGAAGGCCCTGCTGTACGTCCGGGCCCCTCCACCCGGACGTCTTACTTCGAAACCGCGCCCGCTTCGACTGTGGCCGCCGCCGGGGCGGCCGGCGAAGCCGGGCCTACGACGCGCCGCGGCCGGTGAGGACCACGGGGAAGGTGCGGAAGATCAGCTGGAGGTCGCCGGCGAAGCTCCAGTGATCGATGTACTGCATGTCCAGGTACATCCACTGCTCGAACGAGATCTGGTTGCGGCCGCTCACCTGCCAGATGCAGGTGAGGCCCGGGCGGACGGAGAGGCGGCGGCGCTGCCACGCCTCGTACTTCACCACCTCGCTGGGCACCGGCGGGCGGGGGCCCACCACGCTCATGTCGCCGCGGAGCACGTTGATCAGCTGGGGCAGCTCGTCGATGGAGAACTTGCGGATGAACTTGCCGATCCCGGTGATGCGCGGGTCGTTCTTCATCTTGAACACCGGGCCGGTCATCTCGTTCTGCGCGGCCAGCTTGGCCTTCAGCTCCTCGGCGTTCACCACCATGGAGCGGAACTTGAGCATGTGGAACGGCCGCCCGTTCAGGCCCACCCGCTGCTGCTTGAAGAAGATCGGCCCCTTGGAGGTGAGCTTGATGGCCACCGCCACCGCCCCGAGCAGCGGGAGCAGCATCCACAGCGCCACGCCGGAGGAGACGATGTCGAACAGGCGCTTGAGGGCGCGCTGGGCCGGCTTGGCGTCGTACGACAGGTAGTGGGTGTAGCCGTCCTTGCTGATGTGCTCGTCCACCGGCCGCGCGCGGTCGAAGCGGAAGGAGTTCGAGGGCAGCGCGAACGGGACGCCCAGGCGCTCGCAGGTGCGGATCACCGCCTGCATCGCCTCGCCCTGGCGCATCATGTTGCCGGCGACGTAGACC
>Ga0075428_100007969_pt1 | contig 11751 bp, 6 predicted proteins | sample RhiMetdeltSRZDD2_FD_75291 | JGI IMG/M metagenome (GOLD analysis project Ga0075428, IMG submission 75291) | Populus rhizosphere microbial communities from Tennessee, USA - Rhizosphere MetaG P. deltoides SRZDD2 | ecosystem: Host-associated > Plants > Roots > Rhizosphere > Soil | place: USA...
CAGCCCGCGGGCCTGGGGACGCAGAAACCGTGTCCAGCTCAGCCCGCCCCGACAGGGGCCGGCCCGAGACCGTGGCGGCGCGAGCGCCTCACCGTCCGCTAACGCCGCCGAATCGGTCACCGACCCGAAACTGCTCACCCGGCTGAACATCCGTCGGCGTGACCGACTCGGTGACATCCTGCACGAATACGAGCATTCTGCCCGACCCGCGCGGGCGGCATTTCGGCAGGCATGGCCTCGGGATTGGCATTTCACTGCCGGGGAAGCTTTGCGCGGACCGTTTGAGCACTGGGGTGTCCGAGGTTAAGGCCTGCCGCCAGGCATCATCCGCAGCGAGCGTGTCACCGACAGTCTGGCAGGTGTCACCGAAACGATTGAGAACATCCGCCAGCGCGAACCGGTCGCCGTTCGCTTCGTTGATTGCTATGGATTGCCGGTAGCACGGCAGAGCCTGGTCGTAGTTTTCCATAGCGTGGTGGATATAGCCGAGGCTGTCCCACGCGGCGGCCTCCCTACTCGGTAACCAACCTGCCGCACCATAGCCAGTGAGGTTTCACAACACTGTAACGCGGTGTGGTACCGGTCGAGGTGGGCGGAATACCAACCAACGACGTTGAGCGCGTCCGCGTCGGCGAGTTGGTCATCGGCTCGTTTCGCCAGATCGACTGAGAGGTGGGCATGACGAAAGTGCCTCGTGCTCATCCGTCATGGGCACCACGATGACGCCGGGTTGGGGCGCCGGAGGTATGACCTGTCGACACTTCTGCGGAGAGATGACTTGGGTGGCGGCATGTGCCGTCAGCAGATAGTGGTCCAAGAGCCGTCGCGTCGCGAGCCGCCGATCGGTGTCCCGGTCTTCCTTTTCGGACAGCTCCTGGGCGTAGGCGCGGAGAAGATCATGAAAGGCGAAGCGGTTGGGCCTGGGAACATTCAGCAGGTGTGCGCCTGCCAATTCGTCGAGCAGCCCCTTGAAGCGCGACTAGCCGCGTTCCGCAGGTGAACGTACGGACTTGAAGGTCGCCTGAAGAACTCTCGCCACCTCGCCGAACCTTGACCCTATGTCGCCCACCGGGAACCGGATCTCCTGCAGCCCGGCCAGGTTGGAGAACTCCTCGACGCCCTCCTCGCGCAGGATCACCACCCGGTCGAAGCCGAGCCGGCCCTGGAACAGACCGGTCTCGTGGACAACGTTCTGTCGCGCCCGCTTCCTGCCCTGCGGGGTTTCGTCGTCGCCGGTATGGATGAGAAACGCAAAGCCCGCCCGGTCGAGCATGCCACGCACGACGTCGAGGGCGATTTGGCTGTACCTTGGCGCGGTCTCGAAGGTCTCCACCTCAAGGTCGAAGCCGTCGAGGTAGTCCTCGAGCTCGCGCCAGAGCTCGCTCCTCCCGTGGCCGATGAAGACCCGCGGCTTCGCTGCGGTACCGCGTTCCCGGCCGATGATCTGCTGCAGCCGCCGCTTCAGCTCCACGACATCGATCGTAGGCTTGTAGAAGAAGTCGACCACGCCACTCTCGTGCAGATGGAACGCCTCGGCCGGATCCAGCCGTTCTCCGGTGACCGCGACGACCGGGAGGTCGGGTCGTTCCCCGCAGAGGAAGTCCAGGAACGTCCGGCACTCGAGCGGAACGTGGCCCGGAAAGGTGGGACCGAGAACCAGGTCGAGGACCAGCAGCGCGTACTCGTTCCGCGCCAGCAGCTCCCGCCCGTCAGCCACCCCCGAGGCGGTGTCGACCTTCAGGTCCATCGCCTCGAGGGCGCCCTGGAAGATTTGTTGCCAGTCCGGCTGATCATCGATGACGAGTACTCGTGACACGACCCCTCCTCAACTCACCGGCCAACGTCATCCGGACGAGCTCGCGGAACTCAAGCGCCTGGAAGCCCGTCTTGGAGATGACATCCAAGAGCGTGACACCCGGTATCCCGGTTACCTCCTCAGGATCTTTTGTCACCACCACGACGGGGAGGTCAGGAGCGAGCCGGTCGATCTCGGCGATCAGCCTCAACCCGTCCCGGTTCGTCTCGTCGCCCTGGCCCAGGTGGACGTCGACCACCAGCAGCCGGAACTGATTTCGCGTCAGCGAGTCGAACGCCTGCCCGTAGCTGGCGGCGGTTTTCACCGAGTACCCGTCGGGCAAGCTGTCCTGCAACATGTCCCGCCAGGCGGGCTCGTCGTCCACGATCAGGACGTCGGTCCTCGTCTGCCCCTGGCTCGCGACCCGGTCCGGTGGGGCCGGTACCCCCGCTTCGAGGAACGGGATTTCGATGAGGAATGTCGTGCCGAGTCCCGGCGCCGTCTCCTTCAGGATGATGTCGCCGCCGGTGGCCTGGAGGAATGTTCGGCTGTACCACAGGCCCACGCCGAGACTCTGACTCTTGGTGGTGACGCCGGGCGAGAAGAGCCGGTCGCGGATTTCGTCCGACATGCCGGTTCCGTTGTCCGAGATTTCGATCTCCACCCGACTTGTATCGGCGTTGGCGCAGGCCCGGATCGTGAGCACGCCGGTTTCCTGCCCGGCCATCGCCTCGATCGCGTTCTTGACGATGTCGTGCAGGACCTGACTGAGCTGGAAACCGACGCTGCGTACCGGCGGGAGGTCCTCTTGAATTGTCGCGTTGACCGCGATTCGGCTGGTGTCGAGGGATGCCTTATCCAGTTCGGCCCGCAGCACGGCCGGTACGCTGACGTCGTCCAGATGGATCTCGCCGCTCGCCTCCCGGAACCGACGGACGAGCCGCTCGGCGAGTGCGAGGAGGACGTCGGCCTGCCGCTCCACCGTATCTAGCTGCCGGTGGGCCTTTACGTCGTCCGGGTCGATACGTTCCCGGAGCAACTGCACCGCGACCCGGCTGGGCCCGGCGAGGTTGCTCATCCGGTGCGCGAAGTTGGCGGAGACGCTTTCCACCAGCTTCATCTGTTCGTCGCGCCGCTGCTCCTCGTGCCGGGCGTTGAGGATCGCCACCGCCGCGTAGTCGGCGAACGTCGCCAGCGCCGACGTCTCGTCGATGTTGAACGAGTGCGAACTTCGGTAGTTGGCGAACATCACGCCAACGACCTCCTCGGTGGAGATCTCCGCCGCGCGGAACGGCAGGAGCAAGGCCGCCATCGACTTGATGTGCTCCCGTTCCACGAAACGCTGCCGGTCCTCCTCACCCGGGCGAGAGACCGGCGAGGTGAGAAAGTCGATCTCCTCGACGTTGGGATAGAACCCCGGCCTGCGCTCCTTGACCACCGTCCACGGGACGTCCCCCGGGTACACCCGCTTGCGCATGCCCTCGCGATAGGCGATGTCGCCACCGATCGTTGGACCCGTGCCCTCGACGAGGAACTCGTCACTCGCCTCGTGGTACTGGTAGACCGTGACGACGTCCGCGCCGAGCGAGCGTACGGCTTGCTCGGCGATCTTCTCCAGAACCCGCTCCACACCACCGTTGCGGGGTAGCCGGGTCAGCTCGACGCCCACTTCGGCCAGTGCGTCGATGATGCTGATCCGTTCCGCGATCGGATCCGCCACTCGACTCGCCACTGCCTCGAGCATGTGCTGGTCGGTCGCGTCGAAGTAGTGCGCTTCCGCCGCGTCGGCGTTGATGACGGCCAGCACCCGCTCTCCGTGGACGATCGGGACGGACAGGACCGACGAGAAGTTGTGCCCCGAGCGGGAGGGAAGGAAATGCGGGTCGCCGTCCACGTCCGTGCAGAGGTACGACCTCTTGCTCCGCACCACCAGGGCAGCGATGCTGTTGTCGTCGGTCCGGAAGACACGTTCTGACTTCCGCCCCGGACGGGGCGCGCCCAGTCGCGCCTTGATCTGCAGGATGCCTTGCCGGTTGTCGACGAGCATGAGCGATCCGGCTTTCGCATTGATCGCCACGAGAGCCTGGTTGAGGATCTGGTGCAGCATCGTATCCAGCGTCTGCGTGGTCTCGATCACGATCGGGGGTGGAGAGTCGGGCATCGCGGTCGGTGAGCCTCTCGCCGGGGGTAGCGCGCTGTTTCACAATACGTGCTTACGCATCGACGGCGCGTCCCGTCAGGATCAGCAGTTCGCCAGATGAAGCCCAAATCAGGCTAATCTAAGCTGCTACGTAACACTCAGGTCGGTGGTAACGGGGCTGCTCCCGTCGCGCTGGCCATGTCGGGGATGGCTGGTGCGGGCTGCGACGACTCGAAAGACAGCGGCGATATGGAGACGACACCGCCGTACGAGGCCTGTATACCTCGTTGCTTGTGCGGCGGCAGGTCGTCGACAACCGATAGACGCGTACTGATTACCTTGACTCGTCGAAATCAGTAGTCATCTCGACCGGTTCTGGCTTGCCGACTTCGGCAAGCGCACGTACTCGGCGTAACCGCCGTGACGGAGGCCGGCATAGCCTGAGGAGGCATGTCGTCGATCTCCTGGCGAGCAGCGGATGATCCCACCGCAACGCGTTCGCCCTGCGCCAGCTGAAGCTTGCGTACGTCCAGGGTCGAGTGCACCTGGCGACAGCGGAGACAGAGATCGACCGGACGGAGCAGGACGGGGCTCTCCGGTCCGCAGGCAGCGGAGGCGGCGAAGCAGCGACGACGCCGGAGTGCGCCGGCCGCTGGCCGGTACGGCGCCCTGGGTGCTCGAACAGCACTCGAACCGGCAGGTCCAGCAGCCACTCCGGTCCGGCCGTCCATCGGCAATCGCTTGCCCACCACGCTGAGCCACCAGATGCACCAACCGGCGAAACTGCGCGGGCGCCAACCCGGTGAACGGATGAAATCCACTCCGAATGCGTCGCCGGTATCACCTGCACCGCAGCATCAGCGACGATCATCGCCAAGCAGTCCCGCCGGGACACGCGACGTGACGAGACGTCCGCTACCAGCTTGGTGATGCCCGACCGACGGGTACCGGACGGGACACCAATCGGGGTCTCGCGTATCCACCGTTAGTACGAGGAGAAATATCTGATCGACTGATAGCAAGGCGGTCCCCCGATCGGGTGAAGCGCGAAGCACATTCCGAAGCACTGACACACGGTTTGACTACCAATAATGCGTTGATCAGCATTAAACATAGAAACCTGGCTATGCATTTAGCTCTTCCGATCTTTGCCGCGATCAGCAGAATGGAGTCGACACGCTCGCGGGGGCGCCGAATTCGTCGGATCCAGGGGGTGCTGTGGACACTCAGTACGATGTGTACTGCATGGCCGACCGCCTATTCTTCGACGCACCCACGACGATTCGCCTCGAGAAATTGCAGTTCGCGGTGGCCGGCCGGCCGGTACCCGCGGGTTGGCAGCGCACCGAACTGGATGACTGGCTGGTATACCGGCCGCCGGGCGTAGAACTGCCGGCTCAGGGCTGGAAGATCCATGTCTCGGCCTGCCTGGACAACGCGGATGCGGTGCTCGACACGGTCTGGGACTACTGTGTCCCGCGCCGGATCACGTTCAAATTCCTGTGCGGCCGGCACATTTTGCTCAACGCCAACGCAAAGTACGCCGATCGCGGTTCCAGCGGCAAGCTTGTGACCCTGTACCCGGTCGACGAGGTGCACCTGGCACAGATCCTCGACGAGCTCGGTGCGCTGCTGGAGGGGCAGCCCGGTCCGTACATTCTCAGCGACCTGCGCTGGAAGGACGGTCCGCTTTATGTACGTTACGGCGGGTACACCGAGCGCCGCAATTTCTTCGATCGTGGCGTGCTGGAGCCGGCCATTGTCGACGATTCCGGCCGGCCGGTGCCGGATCGGCGGGAACCGCGGTTCACCGTGCCGGCGTGGGTCAAACTGCCGGACTTCCTCGCGCCGCACCTCGCGTCACGCGCAGCGACCCGGGTGGACGGACTGCCGTACCAGATCGCCAAGGCCCTACACTTCTCCAACGGTGGCGGCCTGTACCTGGCACAGGACACGCGGACCGACGAACAGGTCGTTCTCAAGGAGGCCCGTCCGTATGCCGGGCTGAGCGCCGACGGCCAGGACGCGGTGGTTCGCCAGGAGCGGGAACGGCGCGTTCTGGCCGAATTGGCCGGGCTGGACGCGGTGCCGGCGTTGCGCGACACGTTCGTGCTCGACGGGCACCACTTCCTTGTCCAGGAATACGTCGACGGCACGGCGCTGCGCCGGCTCATGGTGCGGCGCTATCCGCTGGTCGCGGAGCAGCCAACCGGTCAGGCCATCGCCGAGTACACCGAGTGGGCGCTGCGGATGAGCGCCGGCATCGAAGCCGCGGTGGACCAGGTTCACGAACGCGGCGTCGTGATCAACGACTTGCACCTGTACAACGTCCTGGTCCGGCCCGACGACCGGATCGCGCTGATCGACTTCGAGGTGGCCAGCCTGCCCGGCGAGGACAGCGAGGTAGGGCTGGGCAACCCGGCGTTCGCCGCGCCGGACGGCCGCAGGGGCGTCGAGCGAGACCGGTACGCCCTGGCGTGCATCCGGTTGTTCCTGTTCCTGCCGCTGACTGCGCTGCTGCAGCTGCGGCCGGAGAAGGTCTACGAACTGGTCGGCGTGATCCGAGAGCACTTCCCGGTGCCCGAGGAGTACCTCAGGCGGGCGCAGGACGTGCTGACACCCCGGAACCGGTCGGCGCCGGCGGACCTACCGTCCCCGGCGGACCCGCCGGCGCCGACCGGTGACCCGGCGACCTGGCGGGCGGCGGCCGCCTCGCTGGCGCGCGGCATCGTGGCCAGTGCCAGCCCGGACCGGGAGGACCGGCTGTTCCCCGGCGATATCGCGCAGTTCCTGCTGCGCTCTCCCGGCCTGGCGTACGGCGCGGCCGGCGTGCTCTACGCGCAGCATCAGGCGGGCGGTCCGGTTGATCCGGAGCACGTTGACTGGCTGGCTCGCCACTCGCTTCATCCCGCGCCGGGCGGCGCGATCGGGTTCTACGACGGGCTGCACGGTGCGGCGTACGTCCTGGAGTTGCTCGGCCGGCGGCAGGAGGCGCTCGACGTCGTCGACATATGCCTGCGGGAGCGGTGGACCGAGCTGCCCTTGAACCTCTCCGGCGGTCTGGCCGGGATCGGGCTCAACCTGGCCCACCTCAGCGCCCGGACCGCGGAGCCGGCGCTGGCCGAGGCGGCGCAGCGGGCTGTGGATGTGGTCGCCGACCGGCTCGGTGACGTGGACTCGGTACCCGAGCTCAGCGGTGAGCGGCACTCGTATGCCGGCCTGCTGCGTGGCTCGTCCGGCCCGGCGCTGCTGTTCCTGCGGCAGTACCAGCAGACCGGCGACCGCGCGCTGCTCGACCTGGCCGGTGTCGCGTTGCACCAGGACCTGCGTCGCACCACCCTGCTGGCCGACGGTACCCGGCATGTGAACGAGGGCTGGCGGACCATGCCGTACCTGCTGGACGGCAGTGTGGGCATCGGCATGGTCATCGACGAGTTCCTACACTACCGGGAGGACGACGCGCTGCGCTCGGCCGCGGCAGAGATCCAACAGGCCGCGTGCAGCCTTTTCTACATCGAGTCCGGCCTGTTCAGCGGGCGGGCCGGCATGATTTTGTACCTCGCCCGCCGGTGCGCCACCGGCGCGGCGACGCACCGGGACCGGCAGCGGATGTCCGACCAGATCCGGCGGCTGGCCTGGCACGCCGTGCCCTACCGGGGACACCTTGCCTTCCCCGGCGACAGTCTGCTGCGCCTGTCGATGGATCTGGCCACCGGTAGCGCCGGCGTACTGCTCGCCCTGGTGGCCGCCCTCGACCCCGATCGAGGCTGCCTGCCGTTCCTGCAACCGCAGGCCACCCGAACCCCCGGTCCGAGCCCGGGTAGCAAACCGGACCGGCTGCTTGCCCATCTCAAGCGCTGAAAGGAGGTGTACCTCATGGCACTTCTCGACCTGCAGATGCTGGAACTCCCGGCGGAGGCCAAGAACGGTCGCGCAAACAGTGGTGCGAGCAAGAACTGCGCCAGCGTGCTGAGCCTGCTCATTTGCTGATCGCTCGCATGTCATGACCGGACCGGCCGGGGCATCCCGCCCCGGCCGGGCCGGCGCGGCGCCGCACCGGCGCGCTGGACCTTCGGGAGTGAACCGCGATGTGGACCGACACCGAGCCGCCCGCGAACTTCCGGGCAGCCGATCGGCTCCTGGTACGGCTACTCGTCCGGGCCGGTGGCTGGACCCCGCTGCTGGTCGCCTGCGGGGTGCTGGGCGCCGCCGCCCAGGTGGCCCTGCCCGCGGCGCTCGGCCGCCTGGTCGATGTCGTGATGGCCGGCGGTGCACCGGGTAGGTACGCGGCCCTGACCGGGGTGATCGTGGCGGTCGTGGTCCTCGCCGACGCCGCCGGCGACCTGGCCGTGACCACCGCGAGCGCCCGTACCACCGCCTGGTTGCGCCGCGACCTGGTACGCCACCTGCTCGCCTTGGGCCCGCGGCGGCCGGCCGCCCTCACCCCGGGCGAGGTCAGTGGCCGGGTGGTGGGTAACTGCGCCGAAGCCGGCCGAGTCACCCCGATCGCCGCCTGGTCCACCAGCTCCTTCGTGCCCTCGCTCGGCGGTCTGGTGGCGCTGGTTCTCATAGACCCGTTGCTCGCTGTGGTGTTCATCGCCGGCGCCCCGGCCATGGTCGGCTTGTTTCGCTTGCTGCTGCGCCATTCGTCCACCGCGGCCAGTCGCTATCTACGGGTGCAGGGGGTGATCGGTGCCCGGTTGACCGAGGCGCTGGGCGGCGCGCGGACCGTCGCCGCGGCCGGCACCCAGGACCGGGAGGCGCGGCGGGTCCTGGCTCCGCTGCCCGAGCTGGCCCGCCACGGCCGGCAGATGTGGGCCAGCCAGGCGAACATCGCGGCGGCCGGCACGCTCGCCGCGCCGCTGATCCAGGTGGCCGTGCTGGCGGTGGCCGGAATGCTGGTCAGCCGGCACCGCATCACCGCCGGCGAGCTGGTGGCCACCAGCCAGTACGTGCTGCTGGCCGCCGGGCTGCCCACGCCGCTGGGGTTCCTGGCCCGGTTCTCCCGCGCCCGTGCCGGCGCGGCGCGGGTGGCCGAGGTGACCGCTGTCCCGCCACCCCGGTACGGCACCGCCGCCGCCCTGCCCGGCGGCACCGGCCGGTTGCGGCTGCGCGGGGTGAGCGTGCACACCGCCGGCCGGGCGGTCCTCCGCGACGTGGACCTCGACCTGCCCGCAGGCGCGCTGGTGGCGGTGATCGGCCGGTCCGGCTCGGGAAAGTCCACTGTGGCCGCCCTGGCCGGTCGCCTGCTCGACCCGGATCACGGCGAGGTGTCGCTGGACGGCATCCCCCTGCCTGAGCTGACCTGCCCGCAGCTACGCCGCGCGGTCGCGTACGGCTTCGACCGCCCCGCGCTGGTCGGCGACACCGTCGCGGCCGCCATCGCGCTCGGCTGCCCGGGGGCCTCCGATGACCAGGTGATATCCGCGGCCCGGGCGGCCCGCGCGGACGGGTTCATCCGGCGGCTACCGGCCGGGTACGCGACCAGCCTGGACGAGGCACCGCTGTCCGGCGGCGAGGCCCAACGCGTCGGGCTGGCCCGCGCCTTCGTCCGACCGGCCCGGCTCCTGGTTCTGGACGACGCACTATCCAGTGTGGACACCGTTACCGCGGCGGAGGTCGTCAACGTGCTCACCGGCCGGTACCGTGACCGGACCCGCCTGGTGGTCGCCCACCGGGTCGCCACGGCGGCCCGCGCCGACCTGGTCGTATGGCTGGACTCCGGCCGGGTCCGCCAGGTGGGCCGGCACACCGACCTGTGCCGCGATCCGGACTACCGCAAGGCATTCGGCCCGTGATGCCGGCGCGAGCGACCCCGGCGCGAGCCGCGCCGGCGCGACCAGCCCCGCCGGATCCACGTACCCGACGAGGCTTCTTCTGCGGTCTCCGCGCCGACCGAAGGTCCGGGCGGTCCACGCCGCACAGCCCGCTGCGCTGGCTGACGGGCCAGGCGCTGGGCGGCCGCGTGCGGCTGCTCACCCGGCTGGTCTTGTGGTCGGCGATCGAGGTGGCGCCCGCCTACCTGTCCGGGAGCGCCCTCGCGTACGCGGTCGACCGGGGCTTTCTGGCCGGCCGGCCGGCGCAGGGACTCGGGTGGCTGGCCCTGCTCGCGGTGGCCGTGCTCGCCGCCGGCTGGGCCACCCGACGGGTGGTCGGCTGCCTGGCCGAGGTGGTCGAGCCGGTCCGGGATCGGCTCGTCGAGCGGGTCGTCACGGCCTCGATCCGGCGTGCCACCGGGGCGGCGCCCTCCGGTGAACTGGTGGCCGTGGCCCGGCTGACCCAACAGACCGAGATCATCCGCGAAGCGCTGGCCGGTACGCTCACCGCGGTCCGCGGTTTCCTGTTCACCGGTACCGCCGCCGTCGCCGGGGTGGCCTCGTTGCGGCCCGGTCTCCTTCCGGTGATCCTTCCGCCGCTGCTGGCCGCCCTGGCGGCGCTCGGGGTGATCCTGCGGGCCCGGATGTCGGCGCAGCACGCGCAGGTGCTCGCCGAGGAGCAGATCGCCGACGCCGCCAGCCGGGTGGCGCACGCACTGCGGGACATCACCGCCTGCGGTGCCGAAACCCAGGCACACCGGCTCGTCGCGCGACACATCGACGAGCAGGAACACGCGGCGCAGCGGCTGGCGCGCCTGGAGGCGCTGTCCGGTCTGGTGGTTGGCGTCGGCGGCTGGGCACCGCTGGTACTCCTGCTGCTGGCCGCACCCGCGCTCCGCGACGACGGGCTCACCCTCGGCGCCTTCGGCGGCGCCGTTGTCTACCTGGCCCAGGTACTTCAACCGGCAGTGCGCGCGCTGGTCGACGGGTTGACCGCGAACGGCACCTGGCTGGTGACCGCCACCGCCAGGCTGGCGGCCACGACGTCCATTGTGGACCACGCTGACCCCGGCCCGGCAGGCGGCAGCGGCCGCGTCCCCGACGGGGCCGAAATCCGGCTGCGCGGGATCACCTTCCGGTACGGCCCGCACGCCGACCCGGTGCTCGCCGGCTTCGACCTGGTGGTGCCAGACGGCGAGCACCTGGCCATCGTCGGACCCAGCGGCGTGGGCAAATCCACGCTGGCCGCCCTGCTGGGTGGCACGCTGCTGCCCAACGCCGGCGAGGTGCTGCTCGGCGGCGTACCCGTCACGGCATTGGACCGGGCGACGCTTGCCCGCCAGCGGGTCGTCCTCCCGCAGGAAGCGTACGTGTTCGCGGGCACCCTGCGGGAGAACCTCACGTACCACTGGCCCGACGCCACCGACGACCAGCTCGCCGCCGCGGCGGACACCCTCGGCACAGCCGACCTGGTCCAGCAGCTCGGCGGGTTCCACGCCCGGCTCGACCCGGCCCGCCTATCCGCCGGGGAGCGGCAGCTCATCGCGCTCACCCGGGCGTACCTCTCGCCGCCTCGGACCGCCATCCTCGACGAAGCCACCTGCCACCTCGACCCGGTTGCCGAGGCCCGGGTGGAACACGCCTTCGCCGCACGCGGCGGCACGCTCGTGGTGGTGGCCCACCGGATCAGCTCGGCCATGCGGGCGCGGCACATTCTCGTGCTCGACGGCCACCAGCCGCGCACCGGCAACCACGACACGCTGCTGACCTGCTCGCCGTTGTACCGGGAGCTCGTCAGCGGTTGGCTGGCCCCGACACCAGACAGTGACAGTGATGTCGACGCCACCCGTACCGGCAGGCGTCAACAGACCGACCAGCTCGACGACGTCCCTTAGCCTCGATCCGTGGACTGGTCGTTGAGTCGGCCAGCGAGTTCAGCTAAAAGATCTTGGCCTGGCGGTGTGTGGCTGGTCGGCTGGCCCGGTGTCCAGCGTGCTCGG
>Ga0075428_100007975_pt1 | contig 11747 bp, 17 predicted proteins | sample RhiMetdeltSRZDD2_FD_75291 | JGI IMG/M metagenome (GOLD analysis project Ga0075428, IMG submission 75291) | Populus rhizosphere microbial communities from Tennessee, USA - Rhizosphere MetaG P. deltoides SRZDD2 | ecosystem: Host-associated > Plants > Roots > Rhizosphere > Soil | place: USA...
CTGGTGGCGGCGTGACAAGGGGCGCAGGAGGAAGAAGCCCACGAACCCGCGGTTGCAATGGCGGGCCTGTAGTGACGGTGATGCCTGACGGATCGGCGGGGGGCGGGGTGACAATCGATCCCGGCCCAAGCAAAGCGCGGGGCTCAACACGCTGGGCGCTGACCTTCAGCGGCTTGCCTGTATAGTTACGAAAGGTTCTCTCGATCAAAGCATTTGTTGTATTGAGTTCCTTGATTGCCTTGGCGGCCTGGCGCGTGGCAACTCCCTGCATGGCCTGCCCCAAGCCTCCGAAATCTTTCCCGCCAGAGAATATAAATCGTCCCGCGCCCATCACCATGTCGCGCGCCGCGACAACGCCGCTAAGTTGCTCCGTGAGGTTCATCGGCGCCTGACGGCTCGCTACGTTCATTCGCCGGTAGATCTCTTCTTCAGTGTTTCTCAATGCCCCGTACCGCTGGCTCAATTCCCGCGGCGCAGCGCCCCCGCCTGCCTGATCAAGCTCTCCATAAATCCGCTTTCGCAACCAGTTGGCCTCCGCATCGAGGGCCGCTATGTCCGGGTTCTCCGCGCGGGCCACGCTCCGCGCCGCCGGATTCTTCGCGTAGTAGGTTTTCAGTTCCGCGTTTGCCCCCTCCAGCAATTCTTCAGCTTCCTGAAGCGTGAACGTGCGCCCCCGGTATTTGTCCGCGAATTCCTTCACAGCCTTAGCTTTCGCCGGATCGTGCAGCAGGGTCCGCTTCCCAACCGTTTTCTCGATGGCATCGGCTACCGGCGAAAGATTAATCTGCATCAGATCCCGGTTGCCGGTAATCGCTTCGCGCTCGCCCCACACGCGCTTTTTGGCGTCTTTCACGGCTTCTAGCATGTCTTCAATAGTCGTGATAGGGCGCCCCAGGCTGGCTTCGCTGAGTTTGATCTCGGGTAATGCCCGGTCCATATCGGGGCCGAACCTGATATTCGCGGATCGCGGGCGCAGAGCCTGCGTCATCATTTTTGTCGGTTCGCCCGGTGTTAATTTCTCCAACTGGCGCGATACACCTTTGGCGAACTGTTGCCGCCCGCCTTTCGTGAAAACGGTTTGCCCGGTTTTAGCTAACCCGTAACCCGCGACTGGCAGAACGCCATACGCGCCTACAACCGTGCCTGCCGCGCCAGCTACATCCCCGGAGCGCGCCTGCTGGCCGGCCGTGAGGACGGGACCGACACCTGCCGGGAATGCCGAAGACATCGGGCTCGACACACCGGGAGTTTCCATCCACTTTTCGAGGGCCTTTTCCCGTTCGGGTCCGGGTGTTGCGGGGACTGATGTCGCAGCCTTCCAGACATTGGGGCGGTCGATGAATTCCTGTATGGCGCCCATCGGGTTTAATACATCACCCACGGAGGAAAAAAACCGCGACATGGCGGACGATTGCTCCGGCGGCTTAGCGGCGGGGGGGGGCGTGGTGGAAAGATGCTGGATAAGATCGGGCTTGGCGTAGCCTGACTTAAGCGCCCCCGAGATGTCGAATTTCCGGCTCTCGGTCAGGTGCTTGAGAATCTCATCGTCAGAGTAGCCCGCTTTGCGGGCGCCATCCACGTCGAATCCAGGCATAGCTATTTCTCGAATGAACTAAGGGGCGGCCGGTCTTTTGGCGGCGGAGGTTCCGCACGCGCCGGCACATTGCGCCCGCCGCGACGCTGTTCCTCCTCGAAGATCCTGATGTCGCGTTCCAACGTGGCGAGCAGATTGTCCACTTTGGCAATGGCGGTTGACGGGGTGTCGTACAACGTCGCCAGGATCTGTTTGTACTTTTCCTCGTCTTCTTTGCGCAGCACGCCGCCTTCGAGCGCCTTACCTACACGTTGCCTCACCAGGTTGATTTTGGCCTGGGCTTGCCGCGCCTCTGAGTAGGGGTTCAGGGCCTGCACGCCGCCGATGGGTCCGATGTATTGCTCATTTTCCTTGAGCGTCGTTCTGAGATCCTTTAGCGATTCGATGGCAGAACGGCTTTGCGCTACCTGCCCAATCGCGCTTTCCGCCATGGGCTTGCCGAACCCGGTGAACCCCTTCTCCGCAAGCAGCGGCGCGATGCGCGTCTTTGCCGACGGGGTGAGGTTCTCATAAAGCGCGGGGTTTGCAATCACCGTATCAGCCAACGCCTGGTCCGCCGCGCCCACAGCCAGTGGCTGCCGCGGCGGCCCGGTGGATCGCAATTGCTTCTGTTGCGCGAACACCGCCGGCGCAACCGGCGTCATTTTGCCGTATTCGCCCTGCACCGTGCTTGTGTACTTGTCCGGGTCCTGCGCCCGCTTCATGACCTCGTAGGCGCTGGGAGATCCCGCAAAGAATTGCTGGTGTTCGGGTGCTTCCTGCGCCAGTTGCGCCTCGAAGGCTTCCGGCCCGCGGGATGCGGCGGCGGCCAGCCGGCCAGCTGCGCGCTGGATGCCTTCCTTTTCCGCCTCGCTCAGTTTCTTTGCGGATTCCGCTATGATGCCCGGTTCCTCCAACTCAGCCTTACGCTGCTTGCGCGCCTCTTCGGCCTGCTTGCGCTCCTCTTCCCACTGTTCAGTAGCCTTGACTGAGCCGCTGACCAGGGCCTTCAGCGTGGCCCGCGTCTCCGGGCTGTACCAGGCACGGGAAAGAAACTGCTGCGCCTGCTGCTCATCGATCAGCCCTTCCTGGTACATCTGCAGAATGCCCGCGCTGTGAGATTCCGGGCCGGGGTTGCTGAGTATCCCCTGCGCGAAACTGCCCACCCGAATGACGTTCTCCGCCTTGGCCTTTCGCTCCTCAGCTTCGATGAGACGCTGCTGCTGAATATACGGCATCGCCTGCGCGCCGCCTTCTCTGAAGAGCTCTTGCTCTGTGGGGCGTCTGGGGGGCCGCGCGGCCTCATATCCCGGTGGGGCATGGAATAGCGGCGCCGCCAACCGTGGCGGCAGTTCGGAAAGCGTGGGCACATTGACATCGATGGGCGCTTCCATGCCTTCCCCGAACTGCGACATCCCGCCGCTCACGTCCGCGCGTGGGGAGAGCGTCATCACGTCCGCCGCGCTCACGTCCGGCCTGAACGGCAGCCCCGCCGCCTCGCCGGCGCCGCGTGAGTACAGCGCGTTGATGCGCTCGTCGGCCGCCATCTTCTCGCGCAACTGCTCCGTTTTGGCGCGCTCGTATTCCATCTCCTGCTCGCGCAACTCCCGGCGCTGCATCATGTCGCGCAAGGTCATCATGCGCTGCATCCGCTGCCACGGGTCCGGGGCCTGGATGTTCACATTGGGCGTCTGCACGCCGAGACTGATACGCGGATCAATAGCCATATAAACCTATAGCCCTATAAAACATAACGGCGCAGCCCCCAGCGAAGGATCCGAGGACTGCGCCGTGTTCTGCGCGCGCAGCTTGCCTATTTCTTAACAGGCGCCCCGCCCACCGGCGGTGGAGCCGGGGGTGTTGTAGGCGCCGGCTGTGGGGGCGTTGGCTCGGGCAGAGGCTTCTCTCCAGTGCCAACTAGCATGAACCCCCATTGCCCGGTCGCTGGCGAGTATCCGTACTTCCACTCAAAGCCCACGGGCGGCTGCAACCCTCCAGTCGGAGGTTCCGGCACGGGCGGTTGCGGCCACCCCGGCATCCCCGGCAGCATGATGGGGTGTGACGGGTGCGGCCCCGGCCAGACAGATGGCGGCTGCTGTCCCCAGCCCCAGGGCGGCTCCGCTATCGGATTGGTCGGAAAACCGGGTCCAGTCGATGGCCGCGGCGGCTGCCCGCCACCCGGTTGCCCACCCCAGCCCCAGGGGGGTTCGGCGATGGGATTTGTCGGAAACCCGGGTCCAGTTGACGGGAATGGCGGCTGTCCACCGCCACTTCCCCAGCCCGGCATTCCGGGCAGCATAATCGGGTTCGACGGGTGAGGCCCCGGCCAAATACTGGGCGGCTGCCCTCCACCGCCCGTGGGCGGCAATGAATCGTTAATCGGAATAATCCATGCCAGCATTCGTATGTCTCCTTTACTCCACGTACTCTAGGGTGTCCTGAATCCATCGGTCAGCGTGCTCTTTTCCGTAACGCATCACGAGATCCGTGGCGAGATCCGGCGGCCAGTAGCCGCGCCCGTCGTACTGCGCGTTGGCGGGGTCTATCTCGTCGCCCTCTTTCCGCTGGGTGAAATAGTAGGCCACATATCCCGCAATAAACTCGTGGCCCTGTATGCTGGCCACATACTGTTTCACCGACTGCCCCGTCTCGTCGAACGCTTCCCCGATATCCAAATAGGTCTTCGGGTACACGTCGGCGTCAAATTCCTTGCCCACCCACTCAGCGGTGGCCGGCGTCGAGAACTCGCGCAGCGCCACATAGGTCTTGTAGCTCTTGTCCAGGTTCGGCGTGCCGTCCTCCTTGTAAGCCGGACAGTGGTAGACGCCTTTGTAGAATTGAGGTGTATACGGTTCCATGGTCGCTCTATGGTATACGTTGCCGCTCCTGCAATTCGCGGATTTGGCGCACCAGCACATGCAGGCACTGCCCGCAGTAGATCTCGGTGGCCGGGGCCGTGCCCGCGCTCCAGATGGTATGGCCACAGTCCAGACACATCTCGTGGCCTAACCCGGCGTCATCCGGCGCGCTGCGCAGCACGCGGCGGGGCTTGAGAAGGTCAGTGTCGATACGCCATGCAGGCACGATGATCATGCGGACACGATTGTACCCAATGCCCACAGGGCCAGACCCAGCGCGGTCAGGTTAACGCGGCTGGGCACGCCGGCGGCGGCCAGGGCGAAGCACACGATGGCGAGGATGATCAGAACGAGGCGCACGGTGACAGTCATATTAACCTCCTGCGTACCCGCCGCCATATGGCGCGGCGCGCCTGGCCACTGCCGGGTTTGTCCACATGCTCATGATGTCCTTGTTGGCGTAGTAGTCGCCCACGCCGCCCGCCGCCTGCCCCACATTGCTCAATGCGCCTGTCCATGCGTTGCCCGAGCCCACGATGCCGCCCGCCTCAGCAGCCGCGCCGCCGGTCATCAGGTCCGCCATGGTTCGCTGAGAGTTCAGCGCCCCCTGGTAGATGTCACCCTGCGCGCCGGTGATCCAGTTGCCTTTTTGCCGCGCCGCGTCCAGGTTGAAGCTGCCGGCAACTTCCCCGCCACGCAGGCCCATGTTGGCAGCAGCTTCGGAAGACCGCATCAGGTTCTGGCCCGCCTGTCCGCCCGCCTGCAGTCCCATGTTCGCCATACCGCTCAGACGCCCATAGCGAGCCTCCTGCTGCCGCATGAAGCGGTCATGCGCGGAGCCGAACTCCGAACTCGCAAGCCCCTGCTGCTGCTTGGCAAGGGCCTTGGCGAACCCGCCGCCCAGCACGCCACCTTTAGCAGCCGCGCCCTTCTCGGCGGCCTGCTGCGCCATGTCGAGCCGGAACTTGTAGCCGGGATCGTAGGCTTCCATATCCGCGGCCGTGAACTGCTTTGCGCCCTCGCCGGTCATCCACTCGCGCAGATTGGCCAGACTCTCCTGGCCAGCTCCCACATACGGCTGCAGGAACTCGTTGGCGGCTGCCGCGCCGCCGCGGATCTCCTCCTGGCCCATGCCCGCCAGAACGCGCACGTCCCCGGCTGCTTCGCCCGCCCGCTGCTCCAGTTGTTCTCCGGAGCTTACCGCCGCCCCTTTCAGCGCTTCCGCCTCGCGCGTCTGCACTACCCCGAACTGTTCGGCCTGCCTGACGGCTTCATCCCGCTGGACCCTGGCCGCCTTCTTAGCGGCGCGAGAACCCAGGAACCCACCCAGAAGGCCGGTTCCGGCCTGAATGGCCGCCGGCGCGGCGACTGCTGCTGGCATCGTAACCTCCTGTTACCGATATCTTCCCGGCATACCGCGCCGCGGCGGGGGGGCGTAGTTTCCCAGCCATGGCGGCATCTGGCCGCCATACGCCTGTCCAAGTTCGCCCATGGCCTGCGGAGCATAGCCTGTAACCGGACCATAGCCCGATTCCATTGGCGCAGCCCCATATGCCTGGTTGAGCGCGCCCATAGCCGCGCGAGCGTTGCCCGTGGGCGGCCCCAGATAGCCGCCCTGCGCCATGGTCCCATCGCCCACGGGCGTAAGATTCGGGTTGCGCCCGCGCATCATATCCATCAGGCTGCCGTTGTTGGCCTGACCGCGCTGCGCCATGATGCGCGGATCGAAACCGTCCTCGCTAATGCCCATCGAGCCCAGAATCCCGCTTCGCAGTCTGCTCTGCATGGCTGCAACACCCGGCATAATTACCCTCCCACCTTTTCCGTTTCACGAACCGCTTGCGGCCCGCTGAAGTTGTATTCCGCGGGGCGGCTGATCCCAAGCAGAATCTGATCGACCAGCTTCCCGCCCTTCAGTATCGATTGCGGGTTGCGCCCGAAGGCCCGCATCCCGCACGATTTTGCGAACTCCAGCGCCAAAGTGTTGGTGACCGGCACAGTGGTCACAATGCGATGGCATAGCGTCTCGCGCCAGATCCACTCGGCCACTCCGCGCCCGCACTCGCGCGCAACCGGCCCCCAGGCAACCGGCAGGAGGCAGGTATGCACAGACCATGTGATCATGTTCTCCGGGACAAATAGAAAAAGTCCAAGCAGTTCGCCGTCGCGCCTCGCCAGCACGTACCAGAAAGACTCGCTCTCGACCGGGTGGAAACTGTCCACGTTGGGCGAGCCGTCGTCTGTGATGTGAGGCCACACGCGGGCGTGCGTCATCACCTGACGGATCAGCGCGTAATCGGTGCTGCGCTCAAACTCAATCATTGAAGCTCGCGTTGGGAGGTTTGTTGAGCCTTAAGACGCGCTGAATGGTAGACCGGCAAACATTAAACTGGATAGCTATCTCTTGTGTTGATATTTTGGAGCGCAATTGAAACACGTCATTAATTTGCGCAGAATCGAGTTTCGGCTGACCTCCGCGCAAACGAACTGGCTGACTAGCCGTCAGCTTTTTGTAACGGCGCACCCTGGCCGCACGTTCTCTATCGCAAGCTCCACACCGGCGTGTCAAAGTTTTCAGTGTTTTGAGCGGCCCGCCGCATACCGAACAGGCTGTCTTCTTGGCGTTTTTCGCAGGCGGGCTGATTCCGCGCAGCACGTTTTCGCCTATGGTAACAGCCTCGAGATGATCAACGTTGACACACGCCCTGTTGCGGCAAAGATGGTCAATAGTCAACTTTGTCGGTATAGGCCCGCGTTCAGCCTCGTAGAATAACCTGTGCGCTCTGACATAGACGCCGTTGATCCTTATCAGCCCATATCCGTTTGAACGTGTGCTTGTCCAATTGATACAGCCTGACACTGGATCTACCTGTGTGCGCGTAGCCCTAAGAAACTCTATGCTCCGGTCCATTGTGAGCAGTCATGCAATCCGCCATCCTTTTATCCTTCAAAACTGGCATTGTCCGCGTGCCCGGTTCCAGACCAGGAGCTCCAGAACGTATGGTTCTTTCTGCCCGCCGGCGTAACCACAGGAGGCCACCCTGAGCCCGCAGGGAAAAGCACCTCCAAACAAACCTGCGAAGCCCATACGCTGTTGGGCGGATACTGAACAACTTCAGCGGCGGCCTGCGATTCACGGATCGGCCCCGAAGGCGGCGTCTCATGGACAACCTCGAGCGTCCCCTGGCTGGCCCGCGTGTCCGCCAGTGGCGCGTCTACATGCTCGAGCCCTTGGTGCGATTGCTTGACATCACCCACCTCACAGCGTCCTGGTAATTCCCAACATTAGGCTATTTATCTCTGATGGAGTCCACGGCGTGGCGGTGAACAGGCTGTTCCGCTCCGTCTGGATGTTGTACAGGTAGTCCACAGCGGAGGGGTGGAAGCCATTCGGCGCGAGGTAATTGTGGCCGCTGGCCTGTGTGATCTCGGTGGCGCCGCTTTTCCAGACGCCTTTCACCGCGCCCGCGCCTTCATCGCTTTTCTTGACCAACCACAGGGCCTGTACACCTTTGATCGCGCCCGTAAACGCCGGATCGATGTCGTCCATGTTGTAGAGGTCCTTCAGCCCCACAGTGGCCGCGCTGACATAGCTGGTGTCATCGTCCGCCGGGTGCTCGTCGGTGGCCTGCCAGTTGGTGGCCGCGCCCGTGGGCGTCCATGCTGCGCTGTCGCCCGCCGCGTTGGGGTACAGCACACCGATGCGCACATCACCCAGGTATTCGGTGTCGGTAAGGTACATGTCGTCGAACGTCGCGTTGTTGCCCCCGCCCGGCCCCATGAGGTTTATGCGGTTGAAGTCCATGGCCGCGGGCGCTCCCGTGAGGGTAGCGTCCCACGTCAGGATCTCGACGCCGTTCACGCGCGCGGACGCCAGCGCATGCGGTGGGCTGGCCACGGTGATTTCGAACTGCATCTCGAAGTAGTACCAGGCAAGCGCGCTCATCACCCACGTCGATGGTGTCCCGAAGATGTTCCCCACACCGTTCGAGGCAAACGTCAGTCTCAGCCGCCCGTCGCCCACATGCGCGAGGCCCGCGGACACGTTGTCCGTCACATTGCTGAACTGCATGATGTGGTTGGCGAACGCTTCCGTGTTATACGCCACGCCCATCGTGAGCTTCGGGTATTCCGCATTGAGCGTCTTCGCCGGCAAACTGGTGGCCCCGCCCCGCAGCCCGTTGCCGGTGCGCGCCGCCACGATGGCCCCGCCGCCGGTCGTCCACTTGCGCCCCACCTGGGTGGTTGAATAATGATCGAAGCTATCCAGAAACAGACATGCGCTCATGGATTCGTCGCTTCCCAAGGGCTGTTTGGTTCGTAGGGCAGGTAGCAGCAGAACTGCCAGTCCCCGCCCTGCGCGATATCAAACACCACGTCGTCGCCCGCATGGATCGTCGTCCGCTCCGCGGGGAACTCGAGCACGGCGCGGCTGACTGTGCCGGTAGCCGCGAGCAGCGGCTTTGTGGCGAAGATCGAGACGCCGTTGTTGCGGATGTCGATCTCCAACGGATTCGCAGCGTCTGCCACCTTCACGCGGATGAAGCAGCGGACCACAGCCCCTGTGTATTGCGGGATGACCGGGTCGCTCACGTCGAGGCCCACGGTGGAATCCTGTATGTCCCAGCCGATGACGCGCCAGCCGCGGGTGGCCATCCAGGCCATGCCCAGCCGTTCTACGAAGATCGTCCAGGGGCGGGTGAGCTGCTGCCGCTCATCGACCAGCGGCGTCTGGAGTGGAACGCGCGGAGTTTGCGGCTTCGGCCATTCAGGAGTCATGCTACCGTTAGCTTATGATGCAACGAGACGAATACCTTGCGTTGGCGAAACAGCGCGCCCTCGCATACCTAGACCGTGGCGATTTGCCTAACGCTCTCACTTCCATGGAGTCTGACCTGGCGAAACACCCGGACCTTAAACACATCAACGCGCAGATCGGTTCGCTTGGCCTCATATACGTCCTGAATGCTGACAGCGGCAGTATGCGCCGTTGGATTGAAGGCTTCAACTAGCTGGTCCCCGGCGTCAGAATCAACGAGGCGTCCGCGATGGCAACTTTAACGTTGTCCGAGATCGTCACGCGGTAGATGCGGTCGCGCGCAGAGCCCAGCCGCCGCCAGATGACGCGCCCGCGCTTCGCCCCGCTGATGGAAGGCGCGCGGCTGCGTGGCGCGGTGAACGTGGCCCCGTCGTCATCGCTCCAATCCAACGCCGCCGTGGGCGCGGTCCCGTTGATCTCGAGATCCAACTCCAGCCGGTGCCCGAACACGCGCATCCGGTCATTGGAGATGTGCGGGGCCTGGCGGATGCGCCGCAGCGGAACGCCGTCGTCGTCGTTTAGCTGGTGGCTCATGTGGTAGATCTTGCCGCTGGTGTGGTCGCCCACCAGATGACGCCCCCAGCTAAAAGCGTGACAACGCCCGCGATGCTTCTCCAGGCTCGTCCCGTTCCACCAGGCCCGCTCGTGCCACAACTTTGTGGAGATATCGTAGCACCACGTCTGATTATCCGTTTGAAAATTGATGACCCAAAACTGATGGCCTTCTTCGGTGTAGGTGTAGGCGTAGCCATCGTATGGGCGCACGAACTCCGACCATATCTGCTCCACGGCGTGCGTTGAGACGCGCTGTGGCTGGAACCCCTGCAGCCGGTAGGCCACGATCCTGCCGCGCACATCGCCTCCCAGGAAGTGCAGGCCGTCAGCCAGCGAGCACACGCTCCACGGGGCAATGCAAGCGGTGTGGATGAACCCGCCGGGGTCTCTGCGGAACCCGCCCGCGGCGTCCGGATCGCCCTCGTTACGCCACACCTCGGTGCTTCTGTCGGTGCCGAAGACGTACAGTTCCTGGTGGTCTGACAGCAATGTGGAGATGTTGTCCGGGTACGTCTCTTTGGCGCTCACCTCGAGCGCGTCCCACGTCAGCCCGTCGTAGAGCGCGGAGAAGAAGAACCGTTTGCTATCCGGTTTCGCGGCGATAAAATACCCATCCTGAAAAGCGATGGTGCGCGCCGTCCCCACGGTGTTCGCATCCGAGCCCACAGGCGCGCTGTCGTCCGCGGGCACAGCAGGGACCGATGGCGGGTTGACGCCATCCCACAGCCACGCCTGATCCGCGGACGATATCAGCAACTGAACGCCGTTGGCGGCAAACTGCACCGGGCTGTGCGTAGGCCCGTCGCTGCCTACAGGCCCCGCCGCGCTGAACGTGCCGTCAATGAACACCTCGTAGAGGATGTTGTATGACACCGCGAACAGGCGCTCGCCGCCCGCATAGAGCCCGCGCACGGGTCCTGTGGGCAGCGTGCAGAACGTCTGCAATCCCGGTGTGGAATAGAGCGCCATGCGGGTCTTCCCGCCGGGAACCTCAACCACCTCGGGATAGAGATTGATGGCCCGGTCGGCGGCCACATTGGAGGACCACGAACTGTACGTTCCACCCGTGAACTGCTCGAATCGCATATCACACCGGCTGCATAGTTGCCGCCTGCAGGCTCTCCATGAGCCTGCAGATCCACGCGCCATCGGAGACGCGCACATTCTCGATGCTGTCGAAGACTTGCGCCAGCGCCGCGGCCTCTTCGGCCTCAAGCGCCACCATGCGGTCGCCGTAGCCGGGGCGCGGGCTCTGCCAGGACATCTGGCTGTCCTTCTGCACCAGTTGCGCCTCTTCCATCTCCTTATCGGTGGGCCTGACCTTCTCGATCACACGCAAAAGGACTGCCACGTCCTTCAGCCGCGGGGCCTGGTAGTTGCCAATCAGGTTCCAGATCGAGATGCGCTCATAAAATGAGAGCCGGATATCGGTCATAGCTGCCCACTCTCCCGCCGGAGCGCATCATACGCGGCGAACAAATGTTTGAGGGCTTCCGATAAGCGCGCGCCAAGATTGTGATCGATGGCATACTCCAAAAACATGCGATCTTCCGCCGTGAAATCAGAGACGGCGGCGCTTGTTCCTTCAAGTGGAATATCGGTCATATCAGCTTGTTGACCACACCCTCGACGGCGGTCTGCAACGCGGCGTCGGTGATGGCCGCGCCGTCAAGCTGCACCTGCCCATCCATCACCACGGGCGGCTGGACCTGCGCGGCAACGCTATCGGGGGACTGATAGACCTGCTGCGCCCAGCGCACGCGCGAAGTGTGCGCTGGCACTCCCGTGCCTTCGTTGAGAATATATGAGGCGTAGGTCAGCACAGCCACTTTGATTCGGTTGCGCAGTTCAACGTCTCCCATCAAGGCGGAACTTTCAAGATACGTTAGCGCCATGCTTTCTCCTATGCGGCGAACTTTACGCGGTTGCTGTCGGCGGGGTC
>Ga0075428_100007977_pt1 | contig 11746 bp, 10 predicted proteins | sample RhiMetdeltSRZDD2_FD_75291 | JGI IMG/M metagenome (GOLD analysis project Ga0075428, IMG submission 75291) | Populus rhizosphere microbial communities from Tennessee, USA - Rhizosphere MetaG P. deltoides SRZDD2 | ecosystem: Host-associated > Plants > Roots > Rhizosphere > Soil | place: USA...
GCCGACCATCATGCGCGTGCCCGGTCGGCTCCACATCACATGGGTCGACGACAGCACGCTGAAGATCGATACCGACGCCGGCACGCAGACGCGACTGCTGCATTTCGGCGGTAGCGCTGCGCCAGCGGGTCAGGCGCCGAGCTGGCAGGGATATTCGGTGGCGACCTGGCGCCGTCCCGTACGGATGGATCAGCAGGGCAACAAGAACGCCGGCGATCTTCGCGTCGTCACGACGCGCCTGCGGTCCGGATATCTGCGGAAAAACGGCATCCCCTACAGCGAGAACGCGACCGTCGAGGAATTCTTCGATGCCTTCGCGGAACCGAATGGCGACACCTGGCTCGTGATCGACACCATCGTCACCGATCCCACGTTTCTGACCCAGCCCTACGTCAACAGCGTCGCATTCAAGAAGCAGCGCGATGCATCAGGCTGGGATCCGACTCCCTGCAGAGTCGATCAACCGCGATAGAGTGCACGCACACGTGGACGTAGTGGACGTAGAGGCGGACCTTTAGGTCCGCCTTGGCTGAGGCGCTCGGTCGCGCATTCCCTCGCGGCTCCAAGCTCGACGCCGCGGCAAAACGCTGGCGCCGGCTCGTCATCCACAGCCTCGTGAGCGAAGATGCACCTTTCGATGCTCGACGGACTGCGCCTGTGAAGCCGCCGCCGCGTTTTGTCGTCTGACGCTTTCGCGGCGCTCGCAGTCGCCGCTCGCAAATGCGCGACCGACCGCTTCGTCGTGTTGCCAGGCGTTCCGGTCGAGCAGAATCGCGCAGCCTCCGTCACAACGTGAAGGCAGATTTCCGTCGAAATGCTCGCGGTTCATGCGGTCGACGAACGCGGGATTGGACATCGTCGTCTCTTCAGTTCGGACCCTGTCGCTCGTGCGCCATACGAATACGAGTGCGATGAGGGCGGGTATTGATTTATTTCGTGACGCGCTCCCAGATGAACAGGGTCTCCATCACCGGCTTGGTGAGTTCGGCGGCATCGACTCGTAACGTCAAGCGGTCTGGACCCTGAAACGAATACCACCGCCGGGTCGCGTTGCCGACGATGTTCGGGTTTTGGTTGATGATGTAGCGGCGGTCCATGAAACCTTCCGTCGCGTGGATCTCCAGCGTCGCGCAGTAGGCGTTGATACCCCTGAGCGCCGTCAGCCCTTCTTCCGGGGTCGGTGCGCCCTCAGATTTCCACGTGGGCCGATTTGGATTCATGCTCAGAAAGCACATGTGACTGGCGGCCGCGTCAAAGAATGCGTAGCCGATGTTGGTGACCCCGTTCGCCCCCTGTCTTGTGGTGCCGTCAGCGAGCCGCTGAGGGTTCGATACCAGCCGCCACATGCCGGAGAGTTGCCGGGCAACGGCATCGGTGGACTGAGCCCGGGGCCCGCTGCTGAGCGGAATCGCTGCGAGAAGCACGAACCACACGATTTCTTTTCATCTGTCGCCCTTTCTCTGAATGCCAACTCCAGCCTGCCCAACCTGCCGACAGTACGCCCCTAAAGTGAAGATTTTCCGCCGCATGATAGTCGAGTATTCAGCGCTCTTGCGTTATGCTGCGACCGTTCTTTCAAAAGGAGAGCGTGATGCCGAAGGCCTCCTGGCAAGTCATGTTCAGCGCGGTGGCAGTGAGCGTGAGTGCGTTCGCTCTTGGTGGTGTCCGCATCGTCAGCGGCCACGATGGGATCCTGACCGCGCTCGCGCGAGAAGGAGCGTCCACGGTCTCAGCCAGGGCGTTGGTGATGGCACCGAGCGTCATGCCGCTGGGACTGCCCGACCCGAAGGTGGCGAAGGCCGTCCTGAGCGCGTCGCTCCTCCATCATCACCCGCAGTGGATTGACGTGCCGATGGGTGCCTCCATGATCCGCACGTTCGTCATCTATCCGGATCTCTCCGGCGAGCTGCCGGTCGCGGTAGTAACGGATCAGAACCAGGCGATGAGCGATTGGGCGCGCGCGGTCGGAACGGAAGTGGTCGATCAGGGTTTCATCGCGGTTGTCCCTGACGTGTTGTCCGGCGTCGGACCAAATGGAGGAGGCACCGACGCGTTCGCCGGTCGTGAGGCTGTCGCTCAGGCGCTGACCAGATTGGGGGCAAGTGAAATCGAGCGCCGCACGAAAGCTGTGCGCGACTATTTCGCCGGCCAGCCGGGATCGAACGGTGACACCGTGGTCATATCCTTCAATTGGGGAGAAGGCCGCATCGATACGTCGATCAGCACACCAACGCAGCACCGCGTTGTCCGATTCGACGTGACTGAGCACGCCTGGCACAACACGCTGGCGCTGTTGACGAACATGGCCCCGCTCGGGGCGACCGCGCCTCAGGCTGAGACAGCGGGTATGCCCAAGCCTAAAGACGATGCGGCGTTGACGGCGTCGGCGGCCCGCCAACGTGTGGCACAACAGGAAATCGCCAAGCGAGACGACATCCCACCGGGCAATCTGAATGGGCCCGGGAAAATTGCCGACCAATCGCCGCGCCATGGTCGCTGGATAGATATTCCCGCGACGCTCTCGACAGGCCCCGTGATGATGCGAACGTGGGTGGTCGAACCGCTCGGCAATGACCGAGCTGGCGTCGTGGTGGTCATTCATCCCGGCCCTGGAATGGATATCGGTGGCACCCCGAAGAAGGGTGGAGGCGCAGACTGGATGCGTGCCCTGGCCGACAAACTGGCCCTTCAAGGCTTCATCGTCGTCATGCCTGACTTGGCTTCGGGGATGGGACCCGGCGGAGGGAACTTCGATTCGTTTCAGTATTCGGACGATCTCGCCAAAGCGCTCGGAAGCCGTTCGGCCGCTGACAAGATGCAGTTGGTCAGAACGGCTCGTGACTACGCGCTCAAACTTCCACGAGCCAATGGCAAGAGCGGCGTCACCGGCTTTTGCAACGGCGGCGGCATGGCGTGGGAGAGCACGGCCGCGATCGCCGGCTTCAATGCCGCTGTCAGCTTTTATGGCGCGCCGCCAGACGCCGCCACGATGGCCAAGATCCAGTCGCCGGTCCTTGCCTTTGCCGGCGATGACGATCCGGGGCTCGCACCGAGAGTATCTGGCGCCGCACCGGACATGCAGCGAATGGGAAAGACCTTCGAGTTCAAGATCTATCCCAACGTGACACACGCCTTCCTGCATCAGCAGACGCTCGGTGAAAATGCCGTCGCGACCCTGGACTCCTGGACCAAGGCCATGGCCTTTTTCAAACGCTATCTGAGTTGAAGGTCGGAATGCACGACCGAGCGGCGAACGCAGGGCGGACCTAAAGGTCCGCCTCTACGTCCATCCTCACGGCGTGAGGCGCGTGCCGTCTTTTGGGGACAGCTGTCCACAGCAGCATCGATCGATCACGTCCGCGGCTCGGCCAGCCGATGACCGTCAGCGTCAGGCCAGGGCCAGAATGCCCCGCGTCATTTCGCGGCGCCCTCGGACTTCCCGCGAACGACCGGGTGTAGCGTGCCCAGCCCGCCGTCGTTGCACGCAAGGCCCGGCGCCGCGCCTGGCAATCCCTGTCGCTCGATCCATCCGCAGCAGTAGCGGCCGCATGAGGCCGGAGGTGTGTAGAGATTCCTGATCTTCTTGCGGTACTCGGGATAGAGCGACTCCGCATATCCGAGCGCCGCTTCCTTCGGCAGGTTATAGGTGCGGATCATGAAGTCCGCTTCGGGATTCTGGCCCGGCAGGTAGTGCGGCACGATGCCGGTGTCCTCGAGCCGCGGAATCTCACTGGCGGTGTTGCAGTTGGTTTCGACGTAGTTGCCGGGCGTCGCACGTGGATCGAGCTGCCAGACGCGGCTGACGACGTGCGGCTCGGTGAGATAGACGGGATCTTCCTGAATCGTGACGATGGTGAGCAGGTTTTCGTGACGGGTGATGTGCGTCGTGTAGGTGCTCCGATCACTGCCCGGGATGCCATTGCCCCGGCGGATCCACGCGGTCTTCACGTGCGTCGTCCGCGCGGTGAGCGTGTCGCCTTCCCATTTGCCCGTCGTGAAGCCGGCGCCGGTTGCCAGTGAATTCGGCGAGGGTTCGGGTCGGCCATCCATCCAAATCGTCACGGTGTCGCGAAGGTAGTCGCCCCCGAGCTTCCATGCCATCACCTGACCGTCACGATCTTCTTCAGCCCAGATCGATATTCCGCGCGGCCTGTACTGCATCACCCACGGCGCCTGTGGCAGGCACTGACGCTCGAGGGTCGACGGCAGATTCGACGTGTAAAGCAGCGCCTTGGCCCGCGCTTCGTCGTTCATCGGCATGCCGGTGAAATCGCCCAGGTCGGAGCCCGGCCCGCGCTCGATGTAGTCCTCATAGAGGCGGGGTGCCCACGAACCGGTGAGATCGACCTGTGCAGACGCGGGCAGGCTGACCAGCAGAAGACCGAGCGCAAGCGGAGCGATTCGAGAGATTTCTCGTCCCATCGTCAGAAGGTCTCCTTCCCGAACGGTGGAATCTTTCGCGTGGCGGCCAGGGTCGCGCAGCATATATCATTTCCGAACGGGTCCGGGCAATCGTCCGGAGGCCGTGCGCGATAGTTCGCCGGCCCGAAACCGCTGGAGGATCGTTGGTATGAAGCGCTATCTCGTCGCGCCGTTTGCCCTGCTGGTCATCGGCGCGGCGGCCCAGACGTTCGCGCACCATTCGTTCGCGGCGACGTACATCGAGAACCAGAGCGTCACCATCGAGGGCGAGCTCGTGCAGTTCGTGCTCCGGAACCCGCATTCGTTTGTGGATGTGGATGTCACGGACAAGGACGGGTCGAAGACCCGATACGTGGTCGAGTGGGCGGCGCCTGCGCAGCTGGCGGGAAAGGTCGATCGCGACACCTTGAAGCCCGGCGATCACGTCATCATCACCGGAAGTCCAGGGCGGAACACCGAAGACCATCGCGTCCGCCTGCTCACGTTCCGCCGTCCGAAGGACGCGAATCACGCCACGGAATGGAGCTGGGGTCTGCTACCGGACGAGACCTTCAAGTAAGAGCGAGATAGGCGGGCTGGACGGGAGCCCGTCCAGCCCTTCCCGCCCGTTCAAAACGCAGGTAGAATCGCGCGGCTAGATCTGTCCGGATAACCCTCGGCAGGAGTCGAAGATGTTACGCCGCGCGCCCCTCATTGCCACCCTCATGATGCTGTGGTCCCACTCGGCCTTCGCACAGGTCGACTTTCAGGGCGTCTGGCGCCCGCTACCGCGGAACCAGGACGGCAGCGGGATGACGGGCGACGTCGCTGGCGTTCCAGTCAGCGATGCCGCACGCTGGCGTTTACAGAGCTGGTCGCCCGAGGACTTCGATGTCACCGAATGGGCATGCCGGCCGCATGCATGGGACTACTCGCTCGAAGGTCCGCTTTCCGCGCTGCGGATCTGGGCCGATATCGACCAGGCAACGCAGAAGGTCATTGCCTATCACGGCCATCTGAATCAGCAGGAGCAGGAGACCACCATCTGGATGGACGGGCGGCCGCGTCCGCCCGCAAACGCGCTTCATACGTGGAGCGGCTTCTCGACCGGCGAGTGGGATGGTGACGTGCTCGTCGTCACGACGACGCACCTCAAGGAAGCCTATTTGCGGCGTTCGGGCCTGATGCACAGCGATCAGGCAACGATTCGTACTCGATACCGCCGCATGGGCGACTACCTGCAGACAACCTCCATCATCTACGACCCGGTGATGATGACGGAGCCGTATGTGCGCAGCACGATGATGTGGGTGCTCGATCCGGCGTTGCCGATGTCGCCGTATCCATGTGAGGAGGCGACGGAGACAGCGCTCGCGCGCGGACACGTCCCGCACTTCCTCCCCGGCAAGAGCCCGCTTCCCGGTCTGAATAAGGACCTCACGGATCGATTTGGCACGCCGTACGAGCCGCGGCTCGGCGGTGCGCAGACGATGTATCCGGAATACATCGCGAAGATGAAGACGATGCCCAAGCCGGCGAAAGTGGCAACAGGTGTTGGGGAAGGTGGCAACTGAACATGCCAGGGGGAAGGGGGAAGGGGGAAGGGGGAAGGGCAGCGATGGCCACGGCCGCTGCCGTGGTGCTGGTGTGCGGGTCGATCGCGTATGCGCAAGGACGCGCGGGTGGATCGGGGCGCGGCGGTCAGGCGCCCGCGCGCGCGCAGACTGCGTGGCCCCCGAAACTCGAGGTCCCGGCTCCGGGCGAGGTCGAGATTCTGCCCGTGCAGGGCAACGTCTACATGATTGCCGGCGCCGGTGGGAACATCACCGTGCAGGCCGGCGAGCAGGGCGTGATGCTGGTGGACACTGGCACGGCGACGATGAGCGACAAAGTGATAGCAGCGGTGCAGTCGCTGGCCAAAGGGCGTCCACTTCGCTACATCATCAACACGAGCCATCGTGACGAGTACACCGGTGGCAACGAGAAGATTGCGCCGATAGGTGAAATCGTTCCGTTCCGCGAGCCGGACTACACGGCCGGACCCCAGGGCGCTATCGATACGCACCGCGCCTCTGTCGTCTCGACCCTGGCGGTGCTGAACCGGATGTCGGCTCCAACAGGCGCGACAGCGGCCCGGGCCGAGGGCGCGTGGCCGGACAACACGTTCACCACGCCGTGGAAACGGCTGTATTTCAACGACGAGCCGGTCATCATTACCAAAGTGCCCGGCACGACCGACGGCAACAGCGTCGTCCTGTTTCGAAAGTCCGACGTCGTCAGCTCGGGCGATCTGTTCGACCTGACCGGCTATCCCATGATCGACCTTAGGGCTGGCGGCGGGATCAATGCTGAAGTGGATGCATTGAACAAGCTCATCGAGTTTGCCGTCCCTAGCAATAATGCCGAAGGGGGAACCAAGGTCGTCCCGGCCCACGGGCGCATTTCCGACCACGCTGACGTGGTCTATTACCGCGACATGATTACGATCGTCCGGGACCGGATTCAGGACATGATCAAGAACGGCATGACGCTGGCGCAGGTCAAGGCGGCCAGGCCGACGCGTGATTACGACGCGCGATACGGGAAAATGACCGGTCCATGGACGACCGATATGTTTGTTGAGGCGGCATATAACAGTATTAAGAAGTAGTGAAGGCGGACCTTCATTTCCGCCTGAATACAAGGAGACGCTTCATGAAACGCACGGTTGTGATGCTGATCGCCGGCTTGGCGCTGCTCTCCGGCGGCCGCCAGGTGTTCGCGCATCACTCGTTTTCCGCGGAATACGACTCCTCGCAGAAGGTTGAAATCCAGGGCGTGGTCACCGAGTTCGTCTGGCGCAATCCGCACTCCTTCATGAAGATTGACGTTGCAGACAAAGACGGAACGACGAAGAGCTGGACGCTCGAGTGGGGTTCGGTGAGCCAGCTGTCGCAGTATTCGATTACCCGTACGTCGCTGAAGCCCGGCGACAAAATCGTCGTGACCGGTCAGCCGGCGCGCGATGCCGCAGCGCCGCGTGTCCTCATCGAAACGTTGAAACGGCCGGCGGACGGCTGGGAGTGGAAGGGCCGGGTTCAGTAGGTGATCTTGGGCAACCCCAATTTGGCCTGCCACAGACCGCGCAGATCCGTGCGCATGCGGCGCGGACCCTTTGGGTCCGCGATCCTTTTTTCTATTCTGATCGCTGCGGTCGTCGTCAGCACACCTGCCGCTCAGGGTCGTGGTGGCGCCGCACGTGGCGGAGGCCCTCCCGCAACCGCTCGCGCAAGCGCACCGAAAGATTTCACCGGCTACTGGGTGGCCGTCGTGACCGAACACTGGCATCTGCGGATGTTGATGCCGCCGAAAAACGACTTTTCGATGCTGCCGGTCAATGCTGAAGCGCGGCGGCTTGCCGGCACGTGGACGCCCGCGCAGGACACCGGCGGAAACGAATGCCGCTCGTACGGCGCCGCTTCTGTCATGCGCATTCCGGGGCGGCTGCACATCAACTGGGCCGACGACAACACGCTGCAGATCGACACCGACTCCGGCACACAAACGCGGATGCTGCATTTTGGCGGTTCGGTTCCGGCTGATTTCCAGGCTACATGGCAGGGCTACTCGAACGCGTACTGGGCGGGTGTGAACATGGGGCGCGCCGGTCGCACGCCCGGGCCGAACGGCAATCTCGGCGTCGTCACGACGAAGATGAAGGCCGGCTACCTGCGCAAGAACGGCGTCCCCTACAGCGAGAACACGACGCTGCAAGAGTACTTCGACACCTTCACCGAGCCCGAAGGCACTTCATGGTTGGTCGTCACATCGATCATCACGGATCCGGCGTACCTGACAGGTCCGTACGCGACGACAAATCACTTCAAGAAGATTCCCGACATGCAGGGCTGGGATCCGACGCCTTGCCGCGCCGATCAGCCGCGGTAGCGCATACACAAACTCATCCAATCGACATACGAACGTAGAGTCGGATCTTTCAGTCTGCACGGATTCGCGCTGGCTCGGTGTTGTATTCACGAACGCCAGTCGTATACTCCGCCCTGAGTCACTCGCTGTATTTGCGGAGGCCTCGTATGCGTCGCGTGTTACTCATCGCGTTCGTGGCATTTGCGATCAACATCGGCACGAGGGGTTCGGCCACAGCCAGTGAAATCCTTTTCCTGGCGCCGCAGTTTCCGTGTGGCGGAACACCCGGAACAGTCCTCACGTGCTTTCCCGGTGGGTTCGGGTTTCCAATCGAATGGGGGGGGCCGAACTATGTTCCCATTCAGCTACCAGCGAACTCACTGATCGAGGAGATCGATTTGTGGGGGGAAGCGACGCGAGCGGTGGGGATTTGGGATCGCACAACTCTGCCGCCGCCCTTTCCGCCTGTCGTCATTCCGCGTCACGAATTGGCGGCGATTGCGCCCGGTTCGATCGACGTGACGACAACGCTGTTCGGTATCGATGGCATCAATGGCGCGGGGTATTTCTTTTACCAGGGAATGTTACATAACCCGATTTTTCTCCAAAATGAAGGGCTGTATTACGTCGGGGTCGGCGGGTTTGGGATGGTGGGCGGTTCAGGTGTGGTCTGGCACACTTCAGGCTTCGCGACAGATGTCGACCCGCTCACGCTCTCGTCAACAATTCCCGGAGTGGCGATTCAAGTCGTCGGGCAGGTCGTCCCCGAACCATCAACCATCGTGCTTCTCGGCCTGGGCATGATGCTTCTATGCCTGCGTCGCGTTGACATGCTCCATTTGCCGCGGCGGTACTGCGAAATGAGGAGAAGGCGATAGCCCTGAGGGTCCTCAACGCGGTGAGAGGTCGAATTCATCCTTGGGAAAGAGGTCGGTGTTCACGTCGGCCAGCTGCTGGCGCGGATACGCGGGCGTGTACAGTGTTGGCGCATCAAGATACGTCGCGAGCAGCTTCCTGATATCGATGCCCGCCCGGCCGAAGTATTGCCGCGTCGCGGCATCATCGAGGCGTGCGTCGATCGCCGCTCGATCGACCTGAATCGGATCGTTGCTGCCGATGAGAATGCCGGGCATCCCGACCACATACGGAAATACCCGGATGAACGTGTTGTAGACACGCTGCGTCGGCGCCCACGTCGCCGCGAGTCCGTTCGGCGCGAGATGTTCGCGAACGAGCGCGAAGTACGTGTCCGAGTACAGCGTTCCAGAGTATGCGCTGCCCGGCCGCAGCGCATCGGCCTCGATGATGTCGTAGACGCCGCCCCGCCGAAGGTGAATGCGCCCGTCGCCGAAGACCTGCTCGATTCGTCCGTCCTCAACCAGATTGAGCAGACCGCCGTACGGAAAACGCCGCCGCAGTTCGGTGAGCGTGGTGAGCTCACCCCGGATGATTTCCACGCACGTCACGCGCGCGATCTCACGGCGGCCGGCGACCGCATGAACCGTATCGCCCGACCCTAAGCCGATGACGGCAGCCGTTCGCGGGGAAGGGTGGATGAACGCCGGCAGGGCCCCGAGCGCGGTATGCACCTCGCCGTACGGCATCGAGCCCTGCCCGATGCCGTTGGCGTAGAGAATCGCGTTCCGCCCGTCGGTGTTGATGACGGAGAGTCCTGACCCATCCTCTGCGTACACCATCGCCTCCACGACGGTCCCGTGTAAGTGGGCCCACAGCGTCCCGGATGGCGGCATCACGATCAGCAATGGAACGAACACGAACGCCGAACCAAGAAGTCCCAGCGGAACGGCGCGCGGCCGACGAACGCGGGAATCGCTTCGCGACTGCAAAGCGATGACGATGGCCAGCACGCCGAATGCGCCGCTGACAATCGCAAGCAGCCGCATGGTTCCGGCCGTTCCCAGGCGGTCGAGAAGCAGAAATCCGGTGAGCGCTGTACCCGCCATGCCGCCGATCACGTTCGCGAGCAGCAGCACTCCAACCCGACGGCCGATGCGCGGCAGGCTCGTCTGCACGACGCGCTGCAGAACAGGGAACGAAAATCCCATGAGCAAGGTCGGTGGCAACACCAGTGCTGCAGGGATAGCGATATACAGCGCGACGAATGACCACACGAGGGCGGCCTCGCTGCCGGCCGGCGCGTATCCACCGAGTATCTTGCCGAGCGCTGGAACAGCCGTTCGCATATCCAGCGGCTCGTACGAGCCGAGGTACGCCCATAGGGGAGCGATGTTGTCAGCGAATCGGATGAACGCGGTGAGGAGCAACATGGCCCCCGCGCCGATCGTTGCCTGCAGTGCGAGGAACACGATCGCGGGCCGCTTCAGCCGCGTGGATGCGGCGCTCCCGACCAGTGCTCCCACGCCAAGGCCCGTCAGGTAGACGCCCAGCAACGTTCCGAACGTAAACGCCGTTCCCTTCATGGTCACGGCGAGTACCCGGAACCAGACGATTTCGAGTGCGAGTGCCAGCAGTCCGGAGGTCGCGAAGATGCAGGCCCAGATCCAAAAGGGAAAGCTCATCTCGGAAGGTCCGCCCGAAGAAGGTCCGCCTAAAGGCGGACCCCACCGCTTCTGGCCATCAGCCTGAGCCGCCGCCGTGATGCTGGAACGAAATCCCGCGACGGCGGGCAGGACGATAAACGCGCAGAGCACGTTGAACACGACGCCGACGCGAATGCTGCCGTCGAGGCCGAGTCGCGGCAGCAGAACCCAGGTGGACACCAGGGCACCCGTTGCGGCGCCGAGGGTGTTGACTCCGTACAAGATGCCGATCACTGACGCAGCGCGCTCGAGCCGTGACGCAAGCGCGCGCGAAAGCAACGGGAGGGACGCCCCCATGAAAAACGTCGGCACGAGCAGGCTGATGAAGAGCAGGAGCGCGAGTGCCGGCGCCGGAATCTGCGCGGCCCCGAAGCGGTTGTACAGGAAATCGTAGTACAGCCCGCGGCTGAAGAACCCGAAGAGCGCAATGGCGAGCTCGGCGCCCGCAAAACAGAATAGCGACGTGCGAGGCGAGACGCGGTCGGCCACGTGTCCGCCCGCGAGATGGCCGACACCCATGCCTCCCATGAACGAGGCGACGATGATGGTGACGGAATAGAGATCGGCGCCCGAGAACAGGACGAGCAACCGCTGCCAGATCACCTGGTAGAGCAGCGCTGCGAACCCCGACGCGAAAAAGGCCGCGGCCGAAAGTGGGAGCATCAATGAAAAATCCCAACCCCCAGTTCGTGGGAGTTGGGATTTGGGATTTGGGATTTGGCTTTTTGGGATTTGCTTACGCCAAAGCCGCGTTTTTCAGCGTCTTGCCGACGATCTCCTTGAACTCCTCGGCTGTCAGCAGATCCTTCTTCTCGAACGACTTCGCCTTCACCGCCAGCAGCAGCGCCATGCGCTCTTCGTCGGTGATCTTGATGCCG
>Ga0075428_100007982_pt1 | contig 11741 bp, 10 predicted proteins | sample RhiMetdeltSRZDD2_FD_75291 | JGI IMG/M metagenome (GOLD analysis project Ga0075428, IMG submission 75291) | Populus rhizosphere microbial communities from Tennessee, USA - Rhizosphere MetaG P. deltoides SRZDD2 | ecosystem: Host-associated > Plants > Roots > Rhizosphere > Soil | place: USA...
GATTGCAACACGGCTTCCCCCCGTTGGTCGTGCTGTCGTGTCCGACCAAAAAGTGACACGAGTGTTATGTGATCCGACAGTACCGCGACGGGCCGCGGCCTGCAGCGGCGCCGCATCAGCGGGCGGGGCCCCGGTCGGCTCAGTCCTCGATGACGGTGATCGCCCGCTCGGGGCAGTTGCGCGCCCCCAGCCGGGCCTGCTCCTCCAGCCCGGGGGGCACCTCGAGGCCGCGCGTGGCGCAGTAGCCGACGTCGTCCGACTCGAAGACCTCGGGGGCCAGGGTGTAGCAGCGACCGTGGCCGGTGCAGGTGTCGGCGTCGACCTCGATCCTCACGGGGCCGATCGTAGGCCTGGACGCCGCGGTGACGCGGCCCGGCTGCCGGGATCCTGGGGGATCCCGGCAGCCGTTGGGCCCCGCCGCCCGCTGGGGAGGATTACCAGCGCAGGCCGGGGACCTTGACGACGATCAACTCGGTGTCATCCGCGATCGTCGGGTTCCGGCCGGTGTTCGGCAGGTTGTTGTCGCAGCCGATCAGCAGCTTGGTGCTGCTCACGGGGTAGACGGCCTCGACCGACTCGCAGGTGACCCGGAACGGGTCGCCCAGGCCGACGTCGCCGGGGTGGATCTCGGGGAGCGAGATCAGGTGCGGGTCCGGGATGGCGGCCAGGTCCACGGCGAGCGACTTCACGAGGGCGCCGCCCGGGTCGACCCTGGTCAGATCCACCTCGTACACGTTCCGGAACGCGGCGAGCAGGCCCCGGCCGCCGTCCCGCTCGATGACGACGAGCCGGTCCCGGTCGATCGACCACATGTCGGCCACGAAGTGGCCCGGCTGCTCGGTCCGGTAGCTCCACGTCCGGCCGGTGAACGCCTCCCGCCGAACGTTGAACTCGAACACCATCCGGTGGGTCGACATGCCCTCGGCCACCGTCGCGCCCTCGAGCGCCGCGTACAGGAACGCGCCGTTCGGGCTGATGGCCATGGCCTCGTAGCCCCGGCTGTTGGGCTGCGTCGCCGGGTTGCCGCCCAGGAACGGGTTGCTCGGCGACATCAAGCCGCCGGGCGTGGCGAACGGCGCGTCGAGCAACTTGCCCGTGGCGTCGAAGTGCAGGATCCACGGGCCGAACTCGTCGCCCACCCACAGGTCGCCGTTGGCTCCCCGCTGGAGGGACTCGGGGTCGATGTCCGCCCCGGTCAGCAGCCGGTCCGAGGTCGCCTCGTTGACGATCGGGAACCCGATCTTGCGGTTCGGGTCGCGGAACGAGACGAACTCCCCCGGGTCGGTGTCGACCGCGACGGCGCCGCTGCCGCCCCGGGCCGTCTTGAAGTCGGGCCGCACGTGGTAGGCGCGGATCAGGAAGTCGGCCGAGTTGGCCTTGCTTCCGAACCCGTTGTCGGGCATCGCCAGGTACTCGCCCGGCTGCCGGCCCGCCACGACAGCCGAGAACCCGGCCACCGGCTGTTGCGGCCGGGGGAACGGGATGCCGTTGACCACGCCGCTGAATGCGGCGGCACCCGATGGCGGCCCCGCGGCCAGCGCGTCGGCGGGCAGCACCGCGCGCCCGACGAGCGTCGGGGAGTCGGCGCCGCCGCTGGCGTCGGCCGCCAGCGCGGGCAGGGACATCGTCGCCGCGAGCGCGACGCCGATGGCGGTGAACAATCGCATGTGCATATCCAGGCTCCTCTCCTGAGGTTGAACGTGAGCCTGCGACGCCCGGGGTCCCGGGGGCAGGAGGCCGCCGTCCCGTCTCGGGCCCGGGCGCGGATCGGGACGCGGGTACCATTCGCCCGGGACACCGGGCGCCCTACCGTGAGCACAGGCCCGGAGGTGCGCGGATGGAGCAACGGGACGATCGCCCGGCGACGCGCCCGATCTCGGCGGTCACGAACCCGGTGTGGATGGCCGGGACCGTGGTCGCCGTCGTCGGCGGCGCCACCGCCGCCGCGATCATCGGCCTGCGGGCCGCCAACGAGGGCGCCGAGCCCGAGGGCCAGAACTGGTGGCTGGTGGCCTGGTTGGTGGCCGGCCTGGCGTACTCGGCGGCCGGCGTGGTGCTGGCGGCCCGGCCGGGGCGGCGCCGGCTCGGCGCCGCGCTCCTGGTGGCGGGGGCGAGCTGGCTGACCGTCGCGCTGGCCGTCCAGTACCGCGGCTACGAGCGGACGGTCGCCGGGCCGGCGCGCTGGCCCACGCTGGCCGACGCCGACACGTGGGCCCGCCCGCTCGCGGCCGCCGTCGTCGTGGCCCTGGTCCCCGCCCTGCTGGTGCCCGTGGCGTGGCGGGCGGACCGGCGGGCGGTGGCGCTGCGCGTGCTGGCGCTCGCCGCCACCGCGACGATCGTGGCGGCGTACGCCGCGGGCTGGCACCGGATCGATGTCGCCGCGTCGTGGCTGGTGGGAGCACTCGGCCTGGTCTGGATCGGCGTGCTGGCCGCGCACTGGTGGCAGGTGCGCCGGGCGGCGACCGGCCCCCTGGCCGGCTGGCTGTGCGCGGGCGCGGTCGTCGCGTGGCTGGCGGTCGTCCCCGACGGGCTCGACGTCGTCGACTGGTCGCTCGCCGGGCGCGACGTCGTGTGGGCCGTCCTGCTCATCGCCACCGTGCCCCTTCTGGTCGTCGGCGCCCTGATCGACGAGCTGCGGCGCATGCCGTCGGACGCCGAGCAGCTGTCGCATCGCAGCCTGGAGTGGGCGCTGTTCGCGACCGGGATGATCGTGGTCTACACCGTGGTCGTCGCCGGGCTGGGCCGGCTGGTGGGGGGCAGCGGCCCGACCTGGCTGCTGGTGGCGGCGACCGGGGCCATCGCCCTGTCGATCGAGCCCGCCCGGCGCCGCATCCGCCAACTCGTCGACAAGCTGGTGTTCGGCGACCGGGACGACGCCCTGGCGGTGATGCAGCGCATCGTCGACCACGTCGGTGCCGACACCGGGGACGATCTGCTGGCCGCGCTGGTGCGCAGCCTCGAGCGGAGCCTGCGGTTCGACGCCATCGCGATCGACGTGGCCGTTCCCGGCGGCGGCTGGCAGCGGGCGGCGTCGGTCGGCCGGGACACCGCCCGCCGCCACGAGGTGGTCCTGCGCCACGGGGGCGAGGTGGTCGGCCGTCTGGTCGTCGGGTGGGACGGGACGCCGTCGATGCGGGCCCGGGAGGCCGAGATGCTGGAGCAGCTCGCCGGCCCGCTCGGGCTGGCCGTGAGCTGGGTCCGCCTGGCGGCCGACCTGCGCCGCTCCAGCCTGGCGGTGGTCTCCGCCCGCGAGGAGGAGCGCCGACGGCTGCGCCGCGACCTGCACGACGGCGTGGGCCCGACGCTGACAGGCGTGTCGCTCGGGCTGCGCACCGCGGTGCGCCAGCTGGGCCGGTCCGCGGCGGGCGGCTCGCCCCAGCCGTCGCCCGCCCTCCTGACCCGCCTCGCCGACGAGGTCGACGGGGTCGTGGTCGAGATCAAGCGGATCGTGCGGGACCTGCGGCCGACGGCGCTCGACCAGCTCGGACTGGCCGGGGCCGTGGCCGAGTTCTCCCGCAAGTTCGCCGGTGACCTCGACATCGAGCTGTCGCTGCCGCCCGCGCCCACGCCGCTGCCGGCGGCGGTCGAGGCGGCCGCCTACCGGATCGTCACCGAGGCGCTCACGAACGTGGTGCGCCACGCCCACGCCCAGCGCTGCTGGGTGCGGATCGTGACCAAGGGCCCGGTCTCGATCGACGTCATCGACGACGGGGTGGGCATCGACCTCCGCCGCTCCCCCGGCGTCGGCCTGACCGCCATGCGCGAGCGAGCCGCGGAGCTGGGCGGCGTCGTCCGCTTCGTCCCCGGGTCGCCCCGTGGCACCCACCTGCACGTCGACCTGCCGGCGGCGCTGCCGTGAGCGAGCGAAGCGAGCGAACCGGGCCGGACGCCCCGGGGCCGCTGCGGGTGGCGATCGTCGACGATCACCCGATGTTCCGCATGGGCCTGGCGGTCGCCATCGCCGAGATGGCCGGGATCGAGGTCGCGGGCGAGGCGCAATCCGCCGAGCAGGTGCCCGCCCTGGTCACCACCACGACGCCCGACGTCGTGCTGCTCGACGTCCGGCTGGGCGACGGGTCCGGCCTGGAGGTGAACCGCTGGCTGGCCATCCACCACCCGGAGATCAGGGTCATCATGCTGACGATGTCGGAGGACCACGACACCGCGCTCACCGCCCTGCGCGACGGCGCCTCCGGCTACCTGGTCAAGGGCACCGACCCCGACCGCCTGGAGCACGCCCTGCGGGCGGCGGCCGCCGGCGACGTCGTGCTCGACCACGACATGGCGAAGGCGGTCACCGACCTCGCGGTCACCCGCCGCCGCGGGCCCGGCGGGGTCAGCCGCCCGTTCGCCGAGCTGACGGACCGCGAGTTCGACATCCTCGAGCTCGTGGCCCAGGGGCTCGACAACCAGGCCATCGCCCGCCGCCTGGTGCTCAGCCCCAAGACCGTCCGCAACCACGTGTCGAACGTGCTGACCAAGCTCAACGTGACGGACCGCTCGCACGCGATCGTGCTCAGCCGCCAGCAGGGCCTCGGCCGGGACCCCGCCTGACGTCAGACGTTGCGGCGGTACTTGCCGCCGACCTCGTACAGCGTCCGGGTGATCTGGCCCAGCGTGCAGTGGCGGACGGCGTGCATCAGCGCGTCGAACGTGTTGGTGCCGTCGAGCGCCGCCCGCCGGACGCCCTCCAGGGCGGCCTCGCGATCGGCCGCGTGCCGCTCCTGGAAGCCGCCGACCCGGCGCAGCTGCTCCTTCTTCTCCGCGTCGTCGGAGCGGCGCAGCTCGACGGTCGGCGGCGCGGTGCTGCCCTCCGGCGGCAGGAACGTGTTCACGCCGACGATGGGCAGCGACCCGTCGTGCTTGCGCTGCTCGTAGAGCATCGACTCGTCCTGGATGCGACCCCGCTGGTAGCCGGTCTCCATGGCGCCGAGCACGCCGCCCCGCTCGCTGATCCGCTCGAGCTCGGCCAGCACCGCCTCCTCGACCAGGTCGGTCAGCTCCTCGACGATGAACGAGCCCTGGAGCGGGTTGTCGGTGCCGGCCAGGCCCCACTCCCGGTTGATGATCAGCTGGATGGCCATCGCCCGGCGCACCGACTCGTCGGTGGGCGTGGTGACCGCCTCGTCGTAGGCGTTGGTGTGCAGCGAGTTGGCGTTGTCGTAGATGGCGCAGAGCGCCTGGAGCGTCGTGCGGATGTCGTTGAAGGCCATCTCCTGGGCGTGCAGCGACCGGCCCGAGGTCTGGATGTGGTACTTCAGGCGTTGGCTGCGCGCGTCCGCGCCGTAGCGGTCGCGCATGGCGACGGCCCAGATGCGGCGGGCCACCCGGCCCAGCACGGTGTACTCGGGGTCCATCCCGTTGGAGAAGAAGAAGCTGAGGTTGGGGGCGAAGGCATCGACCGCCATGCCCCGCGCCAGGTACGCCTCGACATAGGTGAAGCCGTTCGCCAGCGTGAACGCCAGCTGGCTGATCGGGTTCGCGCCGGCCTCGGCGATGTGGTAGCCGGAGATCGACACGCTGTAGAAGCGGCGGACCTCGTGCTCGATGAACCACTCCTGGATGTCGGCCATCATCCGCAGCGCGAACTCGGTCGACAGGATGCAGGTGTTCTGGCCCTGGTCCTCCTTGAGGATGTCGGCCTGCACCGTGCCCCGGACCTGGCGCAGCACGTCGGCGGGGTCGAGCTCGGGGTGCTGGTCGATCGCCGTATTGAGGAACATGGCGAGGATCGTCGGGGCGGGGCCGTTGATCGTCATCGACACCGACGTCGACGGGTCGATCAGGTCGAATCTGTCGTAGAGCAGCTCCATGTCGTCGAGTGACGCGATCGACACGCCGCTGTTGCCGACCTTGCCGTAGATGTCGGGCCGCTCGTCGGGATCGGCGCCGTACAGCGTCACCGAGTCGAACGCCGTGCTCAGCCGGGTCGCCGGCTGGCCGTCGGCCAGGTAGTGGAAGCGGGCGTTCGTCTTGGCCGGGCCGCCCTCGCCGGCGAACATCCGGGTCGGGTCCTCGTCCTCCCGCTTCATCGGGAACACGCCGGCGGTGAACGGGAAGTGGCCGGGGAGGTTCTCCGCCCGCAGGAACCGCACCAGCTCCGCCGGGCCGGGCGTGCGGGGCAGCGACACCCGGGGCACGAGCGTGCCCGACAGCGACTCGCGGGTCGGCCGCTCCTCGGCCACGTGACCCGCGTGATGCTCCAGCAGCTCGGTCGTCGCCGGCGACACCGCCCCCTGCGCCTCGGCCAGGAGCTCGGCCACGTCGCCCGCGGGCCTGCCCGCGCCCTCCAGCAGCCGGCCCGCCGTCGCCAGTGCGTCGGCGCGGTAGACGGCCTGGGCCTGCTCGGCGGTCTCGGCGTGGTAGTCGCGGACCGTCCCGGCGATCTCGGCCAGGTAGCGCACGCGGTCGGGCGGGATGAACGACGACATCCCGGTCGACACCTTCGTCGCCACCGGCGCCAGCCGACCCTCGGGCAGGCCCAGGAGCCCGTGCAGGTGCTGGTAGAGGGCGGTGGTGCCGTCGTCGTTGAACCGGGCGGCGACGGTGCCGAACACCGGCATGTCCTCGGGGGAGGCCCCGAACGCCTCGCGGTTGCGGGCGACCTGGCGCCGCACCTCGCGCAGTGCGTCCTCGGCGCCCCGCCGCTCGAACTTGTTGATCGCCACGACGTCGGCGAAGTCGAGCATGTCGATCTTCTCCAACTGCGACGCGGCGCCGTACTCGGGCGTCATCACGTACAGCGACACGTCGGCGAGGTCGACCACCGCCGAGTCGCCCTGGCCGATGCCGGGGGTCTCGACGATCACCAGGTCGTAGCCCGCGGCCTTCAGGGCCTGGACCATGGCCGGGACGGCGGGCGGCACCTCGGAGCTCGCGGACCGGGTGGCCACGGAGCGGAAGAACGTGACCGGCCCGCCGATGGCGTTCATGCGGATGCGGTCGCCCAGCAGCGCACCGCCCGCCCGCCGCCGGGTCGGGTCGAGCGCCAGGACGGCGACCCGCACCTTGTCCTCGTGGTCGAGGCGCAGCCGCAGGATCAGCTCGTCGGTCAGCGACGACTTCCCCGAGCCGCCGGTGCCGGTGATGCCCAGCACGGGCACCTCGCGGCGCGAGGCGGCCTCGGCCAGCCTGGCGGCCGACGCCTCGTCGAGGGCGTCCAGCTCGGTCGCGGTCAGCACCCGGGCCAGCTCGCGGGTCGAGCCGGCCAGCGCGTCGTCGACCGACCCGGGCAGCTCGGGCCGCACGTCGCACTCCCGGATGATCTCGTTGATCATCCCGGCGAGGCCGAGGCGCTGGCCGTCGGCCGGCGTGAAGATGCGGACCCCGGCGGAGGCCAGCCGCTCGACCTCGGCGGGGACGATGACCCCGCCGCCGCCGCCGTAGACCCTCACGTGGTCGCAGCCCTCCTCGGCCAGGCGCTGCACGAGGTACTCGAAGTACTCGACGTGGCCGCCCTGGTAGGAGCTGATGGCCACGGCGGCCACGTCCTCCTCGACCGCGGCCTCGACGACCTCGTCCACGGACCTGTCGTGGCCGAGGTGGACGACCTCGGCGCCTTGGGACTGGAGGATCCGCCGCATCACGTTGATCGCAGCGTCGTGGCCGTCGAACAGGCTGGCGGCGGTGACGACCCTCACCGGATTGGTCGGCACGTGGAGCGACATGTTCACCAGCCTACTTGCACTTACTTGGACGACCAAGCTTTTGTCTTCCTAGGACTCCAGCGGTATCGTGCCGCCAACTATCGTTCGCGGTCAGCGCGCGATTGTTCTCGGCCACCCGGCCCCACAGCACCTATCGAGCCGAGAGGCTGCAGATGAGCGAGCGTCCACGTCGATCTCCGGACCGGCGCCGAGCCGGCGGGTCGAGCGCAGCGACTGTGGCCCCGCGCCTGCACCTCGACCCCATCGACGAGGCGGTCCGCCAGTGGAACGACCACGGGTGGGACGACGCGTCCAAGGGCATGGCTGTCGTCACCTCCGTGTACCGGGTGCAGCAGATCTTCGCCGCCCAGATCAACGAGGTGCTCCAGCCCTTCGACCTGACCTTCGCCCGCTACGAGGTGCTGGCCCTGCTGTCCTTCAGCCGGCACGGCATGCTGCCGATCGGCAAGGTCGGCGAGCGGCTCCAGGTGCACGCCACCAGCGTCACCAACGCCGTCGACCGTCTCGAGCGCCAGGGGTTCGTCGAGCGGCGGCCGCATCCATCCGACCGGCGAGCGATCCTCGCCGTCATCACGCGCAAGGGCCGGGCCGTGGTCAAGGCGGCGACACAGCCGCTGAACGAGGTCTTCGCCAAGCTCGAGCTGTCGGACTCCGAGGCCACGATGCTCTTCGACCTGCTCAGGAAGCTCCGGCGGGCCGCCGGCGACTTCCCCTGACCACAGCGCCTCGCCGCCCGCCCGCCCGGCGGACTACGCGACCTGGTCGACCGAGCGTGCGGCGTCGAGGACCACGCCGAGTTCGCCGCCCGCGCGCCACGGCCCGGTGCTCACCAGGACGACGTGGTCGACGCCGGCGTCGGCGAGCCCGGCACAGCGGTCGGTGAACTGCTCGGCCGTCTCGCCCTCGCCCAGCCGGCTGCTGATCGTCACTTCGACGTCGGACGGGTCGCGGCCGATCGCCTCGCAGGCGCGGGCGAGGACGGCGAGCTTGTGGCGGAGGGTGGCCCCGCCGTCGGGGATGTCGAAGAGGTTGCAGGCGTCGGCGTACCGGGCGACGAGCGGCAAGGTCCGCCGCTCCCCCATCCCGCCGACGAGGACCCGCGGCCGGGCGACGGGCGGCGGGCTGTTGATCGGCCGGTCGAGGTGGTGGCGAGGCCCGTCGAACGGGCCGCGGTCGCCGTCCCACATGTGGCCGGCCAGCTGCAAGAGCTCCTCCAGCCGCACGAACCGCTCGGCGGTCGGCTCGAACGGCAGGCCGACCATGGCCGCCTCGTCGGCCTGGTAGCCCGCGCCGACCCCGAGCCAGGCCCGCCCACCGGACAGCACGTCGAGGGTCGTGACGGTCTTGACCAGGAGCGCCGGCGGCCGGATCGTCGCCCACGTCACCATCGTTCCGAGGTTCACCGACCGCGTGGCGGCGGCGAGGAACCCGAGCGTCGTGTAGGCCTCGAGCATCGGTTCGTCGATCTCGGCGTTCGGGTCCATCTGCAGCACGTGGTCCGCCACCCACAGCGTGTCGATGCCGGCGCCGTCGACCGTGCGGGCCAGGTCGAGCAGCCGCGGGGTCAGCTCCGCCGATCCTCCCGGCCACGAGTAGTTGGTGACCGCGATGCTGAGCTTCACGACGGCACCCCCGCCGGCGCCATGAAGCTGTACTGGATGCCGGCGATCTGCTGCCGCCCCCCGGCCCCCGGCACGACGACGAACGACACGCGTGTGTCGGGCGGCACGGGGTTGCCCCGGGCCTGGCCGGCCGCATGCTGGCGAGCCACGACGACGGCGGCGTCCCCGTAGCGACGGGTCGACACCTCGTCCAGGTCGAGGCTGTCGTAGCGGAGGTCCGGACCGAAGCGCGCCAGCCAGGCATCCTTGGGCAGCATGAACCCGACGGGTCCGATGCCGACGAAGTCGGAGGTCAGCAGCCCGTCGAGCGCAGGACGGTCGCCCGTCCGCTCCGCGTCGGTCCAGGTCGTCAACAGCTGGTCGATGTCATTGCTCATGCGTGGGCTCCTTCCTGGGATGTGGCAGACGTGGCGTTGTCGCCGAGCCGCTGCAGCAGGAGGCGCAGCGTCGCGAGCTCGCGCTCGCTGAACCCGTCCCGCAACCGGCGATCGAAGTCCGCCACGACGGACACCATGGCCAGGAACACGGCGTCGCCCTCGGGCGTCAGCTCGACGTCGTGCACTCGCCTGTTCGCCGGGTTCCGCGCCCGTCGCACGAGGCCCGCGGCCTCCATGCGGTTCAGGTGGTGGGTCAAGGTCGGCCCCTCGATCCCGATGTCCCGGGCGAGCTCGCGCTGGGACCGGTGCAGCCCACCCATCAGCGAGGCCAGCACCAGCCAGGTCGCCAGCGACCCACCCACCCCGGCCAAGGCCGCCTCGAACGCCCGGCTCACCCCCCGAGCCGTCCGCGTCAGGAACAACCCGATCGGCAGGTCCGTCTCTGGCACGACCCCAAGGTTAGATATCGAACGATTCGATCCCAACCAATCACGGCGAGAGTGCTGTCAAGCCCCGAAGCGCACCGCCGCGAACGCCGGGCAGCGCAGCGACTCGTCGAGGATCTCCTCGACCTCGAGCGCCTGGTCCACCTCGGCCGGGCTGGGCCCGTGCCGGTCGGCCAACCGCTCGAGCAGCGGCCAGTCGAAGCCGTAGACGTCGGCCGCGTTGCGCCCGACCATCAGGCGGACCTCGTCCTCGGGGACGCCCGCGAACGCGAGGCGCAGGTGCTGGCGCGAGTACGGCCAGCAGCCCTCGAGGTGCGGGTAGTCGCTCCCCCACATGATCCGCTCGACCCCGACCCGGTCCCGGAGGGCGACCTCGTGGCGACGGATGAAGCTGGAGCCGAGGTGGCACTGGCGGCGCCAGTACTCGGACGGCGCCAGCGACAGTTCGTCGATCGCGCCGGCCCCGAACTTCGCCTCCTGCGACCCGCCCGCGCCCGATGTCCCCGACAGCCGGCCCCGGTAGTAGTCGAGGCGGGTGAGCTCCTCGGGGATCCACGCCGTGCCCTGCTCGGTGAACACGAACTGGAGCCTGGGGTGGCGCTCCATCACGCCCGAGTAGATGAGGTGCCACAGCGCCCGGTGCGCCCACCAGGTCACCTCGAGCAGGAACATCATCTGCGCCGACGGGTACGGCCCCATGTCGGGCACCGCGCTGCCGCTGTGGTGCGTGATCGGCATGCCGAGGTCCTCGCACGCGTCCCAGACGGGCTCGTAGTCGGGGGCGTAGAGCGGTGGCACGCCCGAGCCGGGGGGCGCGCCGGGCAGCAGGATGCCGCCGGTGAGCCCGTTGGCCTTCGCCCACTCGATCTCCCGGACCGAGGCGTCGACGTCGTGGAGCATGATCTGGGCGATGCCGGCCCGCCGGCCGGGCGCCTGGGCGCAGAAGTCGGCCAGCCACCGGTTGTGGGCCTGGATCCCGGCCCACCGCAGGGCGAGGTCGCCGTCGGTGGCGCCGGGCGGCTGCTCGACCAGCGAGCCCTTGGGGAAGAACGGCGGGACGGTGTTCGGGAAGATCACCTCGGCGACGACGCCGTCGGCCTCCATCTCCGCGAGCCGGCGCTCCGAGCTCCAGTTGCGGTCGGCGTCCTCGCCGACGTTGTCGGCGTAGGGGTTGACGAACTCGGCGGCCCAGCGGTCGAAGTCGTCGTGGTGCCGGGCGGCCAGGAACGGCCGGTAGCCGAGCACGCTCGCGCCGCCGTGGCAGTCGGCGGAGATGACGACGTACCGGTCGGTGGTGGCCCCCATGCTGGTCTCCGTTCGATCGTGCTGTTCGTGGGTGTGGGTCGAGGTCGGGTCGGGCTCGGGGTCAGGCCGGCAGCGGTCCGCCCCGGTGGCCGGGCCAGCGGCTGCCGCCGATGACGTCGGCGTGGGGCCAGAAGGCCGCCGGGTCGAGCGGGCCGGCGTCGGTGATGGCCCGGGCCTTCGGCTGGTGGGTGACGAGCTGGGCCCGGCCCGGCTCGACCATCGGGAGGTGGCGGGCGATCGGGTCCCACGGGCTGTCGCGCAGCACGAGCTCGCCGTCGACGTCCTCGAGGTGGCGCTGCTCGAAGGTGGTCGCCACGTCGACGA
>Ga0075428_100007983_pt1 | contig 11741 bp, 9 predicted proteins | sample RhiMetdeltSRZDD2_FD_75291 | JGI IMG/M metagenome (GOLD analysis project Ga0075428, IMG submission 75291) | Populus rhizosphere microbial communities from Tennessee, USA - Rhizosphere MetaG P. deltoides SRZDD2 | ecosystem: Host-associated > Plants > Roots > Rhizosphere > Soil | place: USA...
TTCGATCTGATCTCCGTGCTCGGTAAGCACCGCTTCCGGGGAGGTCACTACGACCTCGAGTCGATGGACACCTTCCTCGCGGCCTACTCCGAGGAGTTCGCTCTCACACATGACGAGCGGGCCTTGCTGCCGGAGGCATGGCAGCTGTACAAGCTGCAAGCTGCGGTCCAGTACTGGAGCTCCTACTTCGAGACCAATGGGCCGGTTCGCAAGCTGGTGTCCTCACTCGACGCAGTTGCCCAGGCTGACCTGGTCGCCGCGCACCCCGAGATCGTCGGTCGCTTGGCCCGTGCTGCGACATGACCGCGTCGACCGAGCTCACCGTGCTGCAGGTCACCCCGAACCTCGAGGTCGGCGGCGCGCAGGAGACGGTCCGGATGCTGGCCAGCTACCTACCGCGCTATGGCTGCCGGACGGTTGTGTGCAGCTTCGCCGACGGTCCGCTCCGATCGGAGATCGCGCGCCTCGGTGTGCCTGTCGAGATCCTCGCCGGCCGCCGCCACAGCGTCGTCGCTCTGCCACGGTTCCTGGTGGAGGTGGCCCGCATGCGACGGGAGCTGGTGCGGCTCGTGGAGACGCACCACGTCGACGTGGTCCTCACCAAAGGTCTCGGAACGCTCGACTTCCTGGTGATGACGCTGCGGATCGGGAGGGGGTCAAGGGTCTCGAGGCCGCAGGTCTGGTGGACGATCGAGAACTCGGCGTTCATGGTCCGCCGCGACCACCTGGTCATTCACCCCTGGCTGCTCGGTCCCAAGCGGCTGTCCCATCGACTGCTCTACCGCATCGGGGTCAGGCTGGTGAACGGGGTCATCGCCGTCTCCGACGCGACCGAGCGCTCATTCCGAGAGACGGTGGGCTACGAGGGCGATCAGGTCACGGTCGTCTGCAACGCCGTCGACATCGAGCGCTACCCCGCGGGGATCGATCGAGAGGCCGTGCGGGCACGGCTCGGCTTCCGGCCCCGGGACCACGTGATGACCATGGTCGGAACGTTCAAGCGGCAGAAGGGCCACATCCACCTCCTCGACGCGGTCGCATCGGTCGCCGGCCGACTCCCCGACCTCCACCTCCTCCTGGTCGGCGACGGCGAACTGGTCGAGGACGTACGGGCGCGTGTGGCGGACCTCGGGCTGGACGGTCGGGTCCACCTGCTCGGGACCCGGCGGGACGTACCGGCGCTTCTCGCCGCCAGCGACTCGTTCGTCCTGCCGTCACTGTGGGAGGGCTTGCCGGTCGCGCTCGTCGAGGCGATGGCCAGCCGGCTTCCTGTCATCGCCACCGACGTCAGCGGCACCAGCCAGGTGATGGAGGCCGGCGTGACGGGCTGGATCGTCCCGCCCGGTGACGGCGCCGCCCTGGCCGCGGCGATGGTGGAGCTGGTCTCGGACCCGGTGGGAGCCGCGGCCAGGGCCGAGGCCGCGGCGGTCCGTGTGGCGGCCTTCAGCGCCCACGTCCAAGCTGAGCAGCTCGTCGCGTTGTTTCACCGTGGCCGACCGGGCGGGCGAGTCGCCCGGCCCGGCGCGCTCGGTGGGGGGAAGGCGGCATGACCGGCCCCGTCTTCATCGGGGGCGCCAGTCGCTCGGGGAAGACCCTGATGCGCTGGCTGCTCTCGTCGCACTCCCGTCTTGCGGTGAGCCGCCGCGCGGACATGTGGCCCCGCTTCTACGCCCGCTACGGGGACCTTGCCCGGCCCGAGAACCTCGAGCTGTGCCTCCAGGCCATGTGCGCCCGGCCGCAGGTCATGACACAGATCACCGATCTGGAGGGGATCCGGAGCGCCTTCGTCCGTGGAGCACCGACCTACGGTCGTCTCTTCGCCCTCGTCCAAGAGCAGTTCGCGGCGCAGCGCAGCAAGGCGAGGTGGGGCGACCAGTCCGGCCCGATCGAGCTGTTCGCTGCGCCGGTGGTGGCGGCCTATCCCGAGGTCAAGATCCTCCACCTGATCCGCGATCCACGGGATCGCCACGAGGCGGTCGCTGCACGTGACGGCAGTCTCCGCCCACGAGCCGTCGGCCAGTCGACCGCCTCGTGGCTCCGTTCCGCCCGGCTGGCGCAGCGCAACACCCGCCGGTGGCCGGACAGCTACCGGGTCGTTCGCTACGAGACCCTCGTCAGCCGTCCGGAGGAGACCATGCAGGAGGTGTGTGCGTTCGTCGGGGAGGACTTCGAACCGGCGATGCTCCGCCTCGAGGCGGCTCGGCGCTATGACCACGACCGCGGGGCGGATGGTGGCTCTCCCATCTCGACCGACTACGTCGGTCGATTCCGGGGGCGCATCAGCCTGGCCGACCTCTGCTTCATCCAGAGCGTCGCCGGTCGCCGGATGAGCGACTTCGGCTTCGCCCTCGCGCCCCTGCCGCGCCGCGTGGCCGGATGTGCCCGACGGGCGGCCCACTGTCCGGTCAACCTCGCGTGGCTCGGAGCTGAGCTGCTACGGGTCGGCCCGCAACGATCGGTGCCCGCGCCGTGAACGTCTGGCACAGCGTGACCGACTCCGACGCGTTCCGGTGGTTCGTCAAGCGAGGTCCGGGCCGGCCGATCGTCCGCAGCCGAACCTTCCGTCGGGTCGACATCCTGCGCCGCCACGTCCTGGCGGCGTCGGCCATTCGTCGTTCGCCTGATCGATTCGCACAGACCCGCACCTTCTGCTTCTTCGTCGGGCACAACAAGAGCGGGACGAGCCTCGTCGGTGGGCTGCTCGACGCCCACCGCGACGTCCTGGTCGCCGACGAGGTCGACGCCCTGCGCTACGTCGAGGCGGGCTTCGCTCGTGACCAGGTGTTCCACCAGTTGGAGCGGGGCTCCCGCAGCGAGGCGCGCAAGGGCCGGGTCACCGCCCGACGCCTCCAGCCCTACTCGTACCGAGTGCCGGGACAATGGCAGGGCCGCGCGCCGGTTCCGCTCGTCGTGGGTGACAGCACGTCAGGGAGGTCCACCCGACGCTTGGGTGCTCGTCCAGGCCTGTGCGCACAGCTGCGGACGATGATGCCCGGCGTCGACGTGCGGTTGATCCAGGTGATTCGCAATCCCTTCGATCCGATCAGCCTGATGATGGTGCGCGGCGGCCGGTCGTTCGCCAACGCCATCGACCACTACTTCACGGCGTGCGAGACACTCACCCACATCCGGGACACGGAGAGAGGGGCTCTCCTGCCGATCCGGTACGAGGCCTTCGTCGGCGACCCCGTCGCCGGGCTCACGTCGATGTGCGCCTTCCTCGAGGTCGACGCCGATCGCCAGTACCTCGACGCTTGCGCCTCGATCGTCCGACCTCAGCCGGATCGTGGCCGGGAGCTGGTGCGTTGGACACGGCCCTGGATCGACGCCGTGGAACGCCGACTTGCTGGCATCGACTTCCTCGACGGGTACTCCTATGAGTGCTGATTCACCGCTGTTCATAGCCGGGCCCGATCGCAGCGGGACCACCTTGATGTACGCGCTGCTGGCCTCGCATCCCGACGTGTCCATGGTCCGCCGCACCAACATGTGGCGCTACTTCCATGGGCGCTACGGCGACCTCGCCCGGCCGGCCAATCTCGATCGCTGTCTGTGTGCCATGGTCGGCTATCGGCGGATGCGGTCCCTCCACCCGGATCCCGAGAGGATCCGCCGGGAGTTCGTGCGCGGGGCACCGACCTATGGACGGTTGTTCGCTCTGTTCCACCAGCACAACGCCGAGCGCTGCGGCGCGACGCGCTGGGGGGACAAGTCGCTGCACACCGAGCACTACGCGGACCGGGTGTTCGCCGAGTTCCCCGACGCTCGGATCATCCACATGCTCCGTGATCCTCGCGACCGCTATGCGTCGGTGCGCGTCCGCAACGGCCAGGAGCTGTCACGGGTCGGTGCTGCCACGGGCCGATGGCTGGCGTCGACCCGCGCCGCGCGTCGCAACCACGCGCGCTACCCCGACCGCTACCTCCTCGTGCGTTACGAGGACCTGGCGCGGGAACCCGCTCCCACGCTGCAGCAGATCTGCGCACTGGCCGGGTTGAGCTACTCCGCGAGCCTGCTCTCCATGTCCGGTGTACCCGAACATCGGGACCGTGGCGGCAACAGCTCATACGGCGACATCGAGCCCGGCAAGATCTCGACCCGGGCCATCGGCCGCTTCCGCGAGGCCCTCCCTCCGTCCGACGTCGGATTCATCCAGCTCGTCGCGGGGCGCCAGATGCGGGCGCTCGGCTACGACCGGGTGAGCACCGACCTGGGGAGGCCTGGCTGGCTGCGCTTCTGGCTGGCGACGGCGCCGGCCGACCTGGCCCGGATGATCGGGTGGATGACCTTGGCATGGGTGCGCCGTCGTCGCGGCGTGCGGGTCCCTCGGGCCAAGCAGGGAACGGCCACGCCATGACGGCCGATTCACCGGTCCACCCACGAGTCGAGGCCCACCCGACAGCCGTGGTGGAGGAAGGCGCCGTCATCGGCGACGGAACCCACATCTGGCACCGGAGCCATGTGAGGAACGGAGCGCGGATCGGGGCCGGATGCACGATCGGTTTCTCGGTGTACGTCGACGCCGGGGCCGTGATCGGAGATCGGTGCAAGGTCCAGAACCACGTGTCGGTCTATCGCGGGGTCGTCCTCGAGGACGACGTGTTCGTCGGCCCTGCGGCAACGTTCACGAACGACTTGTACCCCCGGGCAGGGTCGGAGGACTGGGACGTCGTGCCCACCCGGGTTCGGCGCGGCGCCAGCATCGGGGCCCACGCCACGATCGTGTGCGGCGTCGACCTGGGCTCCTGCTCGATGGTCGCTGCCGGCGCGGTGGTCACCCACGACGTCCCAGCGCATGGCCTCGTCACGGGATCGCCGGCCCGGCTGAGAGCGTGGGTGTGTGCCTGCGGCCGTCCGCTGGTAGCGGTGGGTGGCGACCTACCGACCCGATGCAGCCACTGTGGCCGGATGCCGTACATCGAGGTGGCTGGATGATCACCCTCGCTGAGCCGCTGATCGGCGAGCCGGAGGAGAAGCTGGTTCTCGAGGTGCTCCGATCGGGCCGATTGACCAAGGGCCCCATGGTCGAGCAGTTCGAGGCCGCCGTCGGTCGCGTTGCCGGCACTCGTCACGCGGTTGCGGTGAGCAGCGGGACGAGCGCGCTGATCGCCGCCCTCATGAGCAACGACATCGGACCGGGTGATGAGGTCATCACGTCACCGTTCACCTTCGTAGCCACGCTCAACGCCGTCCTCCACACGGGTGCCTCGGTGCGGTTCGTCGACATCGGGGAGGACTTCACCATCGACACCGAGCAGCTGGCGGCCGCGCTGGGACCCAGGACGCGGGCGGTGGTCCCCGTCCACCTCTACGGCTGCCCCGCGGCCATGGATCGGATCGAGGCCGCGGTTGCGGGCCGGGCGATCGTCGTCATCGAGGACGCAGCGCAGGCGCTCGGCGCGAGCAGCCGCGGCCGGCCCGCTGGCTCGTTCGGTACCGGGTGCTTCTCGTTCTACGCGACCAAGAACGTCACTACCGGCGAGGGTGGCGCCGTCACCACGGACGACGACGACGTCGCGGAGACCGTTCGCCTGCTCCGTGACCAGGGACAGCAGACCCGGTACGGCTACGGGCGCCCGGGGTTCAACCTGCGGATGACGGAGCTGCAGGCTGCCCTGGGGGTAGCGCAGATGGCCCGGCTCGTCGACATCCTCGGGGCGCGCGGACGCCACGCCCAGCTGTTGACCGAGCGGCTGTCCGGCATCGAGGGGCTGGTGCTCCCGGCCGAGCCGCAGGGGCGGCGGCACGTCTACCACCAGTACACGGTGAGGCTGACCCCCGATGCCCGGCTGACACGTGACCGGCTGCGACAGCGGCTCGCTGCCGACGGGATCGAGTGCGGTGTGTACTACCCGCGGCCCGTGTTCGACTACGACTGCTTCCGGGGTGACCCCCGCATCGCCGACCGCTCGACGCCGATGGCCGCTCAGTTCGCCACCGAGGTGCTGTCGCTCCCGGTGCACGCGAAGCTCGACGACGCCGACATCGACCGGGTGACCGAGGCTGTCCGCCACGCGCTGACCTGAGTCGCCGCTGTGAGCGCCTCACGCGTCGCCGGTCGCCAGGCGGCAGGCGACCCCCTTCCAGAGGCACCGTTGCACCCAGGCCTCCAGCTCGCGCTGCTGCCAGGTGTTCCAGAAGTCGGCGTGCGGGACCGACTCGCCGTTCGAGAGCCGGTACCCGTCGCCGCCGGCGGCCGGGTACAGCACCCGGTAGTCGAGCTGCGGGATCTCGACCGGATGTGATGGCGGGCACCTGACGGGGTTGACCCCGTCCGGTTGGCCGTCCTCACCGAGCCCGTAAGCGACATGGCTGCGGTGGTCCGGCGAGTCGAGGCGCTCGCCGTCCCAGCACGATGGAAAGAAGACATGCAGCTTCACACGGCCCGAGGCACCGCAGTCCGGTATGTGTGGCTTTCGGGTGGCCCTGGCCATGTCCCTCTCGCCGTCGCACGTCCAGTAGGCGTTGGGAAAGGCGCCTTCGCCGCCCGCGAGCATGCGGAAGTCGCGGGGGAACGGCACGGTGCCAGCCGGACGGTTCCGGTAGTAGAAGATGGCCCGTTCGGGCCGCACGACCGTGCCGTCGGGGGCGATGAGCGCCGGCGACCAGTAGCCAGCCGTATCGCCCGATGCGGTGCAGTCGGAGTCCGCCGAAAGCATCGAGACGTAGGTCGAGTCCGCGGTGGTCGAGGTGTTGCCGAACAGATCGTGCAGGTGGTGGGACCGCCTGCCGGGAGTGACGATCGGGTCGACGTACGCCTGCCGGACCAGCGGGCACTCAACCCGGAACGCTCCGGGCGGCTCGGCCGTTGGCGGCTCGTCGGTGTAGACCGAGCTCGGGGGTGGCTCGTCCCCCCGCGTGTCCCCGACCATGGAGCCGGTCAGAGCCCCGATGATCATGCCCAGCGCGGCCGCCGACGCCAGGCGTCGGCGGCGGCGCCAGGGACGCCACCGGCGGCTCGTCGGCCTCTCGCGACGCCGGCCCGGCCGGGTGGATGAAGAGGGCACATCGCTCGCCTACCACGGAACCCGCAGCAGCTCCGCCGTCCGTACGGCTGACGGGACCTACGACGATCGGACGATGAATCCGTCGGGACCCGTCCCTAGGTTCGATGAGCGAGCGGCTTCGCCGCGCGTAGGGACCGGGAGGTACGGCGGTGCGACGTCCCCAGCGGTTGGCAGTCGTGGTGGCGGCGCTGTGCCTGCTCCTGGTGCAATTCGCGCTCGGTCACGTCGCTCCGATCGGGGCCGACGCTGGTGCACCACCTCCTGCGGGCGAGCTGCGTGAGCTGCGGTCGATCCCGACGGGAGAGCTCGGCGCGGCGAGGCCCACCGGGCTCGCCGCCGGGGAGGACGGCTCGCTGTTCGTGGCGTACCGGAGCGGCCCACGTACCGGCCTGCTCCATCTGTCTGCTGCCGAGGATCGGCTGGCGACGCTCGAGCTCCCAGGGTTGACCGACCCGACCACCCTGGCCTTCGACCCCGCTCACCACCGGCTCGCAGCCTTCGACCGGGGCGATGTGATCGCCGTGGCGGATGCCGACCTGCGGGCCACGCGGCCCGCCACGCAACGGATCGACGCCGATCTTCGGGTGGGGGGCCCCGGTGGCGCGACGTTCGATCCCGCGACGGGCGCATGGTTCGTGCTCGACGGCCAGACCCGCACGATCCTGAGGGTTCCGATGGTCGACGGTCGGCCCCGGTCAGCGAGCCGCATCGCCCTTGCGGCGCTGGGTGGCCACGACCTGCGGGGACTGGCCTTGAACCCTAGGGACGGGCTCCTCTACGTCGCGAGCCCCGACGCCGGCCTGGTCTACGCCGTGGACCTCTCGGGCGAGGTCAAGGCCACGTACAGCGCGGCATCCCTGGATGTGCGCGACCTGCGGGCCATGGTGTTCGCCGCCAGCGGCGACCCGACCGACAACCCCGCGGCGGTGGATCTGTACATGGCCGACGCGGGTGACGCGACCGCCGGAGGCCGGGTGGTCGAGGCAACGCTCACCGCCCGGAGTGCCGTCGCCGCCACCACTGTCACGCCAACCTTGGTGCAGACCCTCCACGTCTCGCAGCTCAACCCGCCGAGCCCCGATCCGGCTGGCATCACGTACATGCCTGCCACCGACCGTCTGCAGGTCAGCGACTCGGAAGTCGAGGAGATGCCGATCTTCCAGGGCGTGAACCTGTTCCAGGTCACGAGAGGCGGCCAGCTCCTCGACACCGGCGTCACGACGGCCTATTCCCGCGAGCCGACCGGACTGGGGTTCAATCCGGCCGACGGCACCCTGTTCATCTCGGACGACAACGCCAAGAAGGTCTTCGCCGTGCGGCCCGGCGCCGACGGCCGCTACGGAACGGCCGACGACCCCCGGACCGCCATCGACACCGCAGCCTTCGGTAGCCAGGACGCCGAGGGCACCGAGTTCGACCCTGCGACCGGCCACGTGCTGATCGCCGACGGCCTGGCTCGCGAGGTCTACGACGTCGACCCGGTCAACGGGGTGTTCGGTGATGGCGACGACGTCACCACCCACTTCGATCTGGAGCAGTACGGCGTGCTCGACCCGGAGGGGATCGGCGTCGACACCGCTCGGAACAGCATCGTGGTGGTGGATCGAGCCGGCAAGAAGGTCTTCGAGGTGACCAGAGCCGGCGCGCTGGTCCGCGTGATCGACCTCGCGCCGATCGTCACCAAGAACCCGGCCGGGATCACCGTGGCCCCGGGCTCCGGCGGGGGCATGAACTACTGGATCGTGGACCGTGGTGTCGACAACGGTGTCGACCCCAACGAGAACGACGGCAAGGTCTACGAGGTGTCGGTGCCCGGCGACCCTCCGCCCGGCACGATCGTGCAAGACATCGCCGTCGCCGCGGGCCTCGACGACGTCGAGGAACGGTCGAACGGCCGGATGTGGGTCGCGACCACCGACCTCGACCTCGTCGTCGACGCCACCGTGACACAGACCGTCGGCGTGCGCTTCACCGGGATCGGTACACCGCACGGCGCCCAGATCCTGGACGCCTACGTCCAGTTCCAGACCGACGAGGTCTCGACCGGGCCTGCCGACCTCACGGTGCGTGCACAGGCCTCGGACGACGCGCCGGCCTTCACTACGAACCGGTTCGACGTTTCGTCCCGACCGACCACGGCCGCATCGGTCAGCTGGGTGCCGGCGTCGTGGCCGACCGTGGGGGCGCACGGGACCGCCCAACGGACACCCAACCTCGCGCCCGTGCTGCAGGAGATCGTCGATCGCCCCGGATGGGCCGGTCGGGCGCTGGTCCTCGTCATCTCGGGATCGGGGACGCGGGTGGCCGAGTCGTTCGAGGGCACGTTCGCCCCCGTGCTCCACATCGAGTACAGGGCGGCGTGAGCAACGGGATCGGAGGGCGGATGCACTCCATCGCCATCGCGACACGGGGCAAGGGCCCGTGGAACACCGTGCGTAGGGCTGGCGTGATTGGCAGCCGCTACGGGATCAGCTGCCACCGGATGGAGCGACGGCTCGCCATCATGCTCGGGTTGGTGGAACGCCACGGATGCAGCGCCACGCTGCCCGTGCCAGCGGCCGTGGTGGAGCGGCACGCATCGGTCGTCGCCCGCTACGCCACCTTCGGTCTCGAGTTCGCGGTCCACGGCCTCTACCACGTCGACCACACCGACCTCTCGGCGGCCGAGCAGCGCGACCAGCTCTCGCGGGCGCGACAGATGATGCGTGAGGCACGCGTCCGCGTCGTCGGGTTCCGGGCGCCGTACCTGCGCGTGAACGGCGGCACGCTCGCGGCGATCCGGGCCAACGGCTTCCTCTACGACGCCAGTCAGGCGTTCCATTGGCACGACGACTTGGTCGCCGGGGACGGGGCCTACGAGCGGGCGCTCGACTTCTACGGCTCTCGGCCCGCCGCGGACCATCCCGTGGTCCCGTGGTGTGAGCAGGGCGTCGTTCGGCTCCCCTACTGCCTTCCGGACGACGAGGCCGTCGTCGACCGCCTCGGGCTCCGACCGGACCAGATCGCAGCCATCTGGCTCGGCGTGCTGCGCGCGACCCAGGCCCGCGGCGACCTCTTCACCCTGGCTGTCCATCCGGAACGGATCGACACCTGCGCCAGCGGAGTCGCCGCCGTACTGGAAGCCGCCCGCTCGGCTTCGCCAGCCGTCTGGATGGCGCGCCACGACGAGATCGCCCGCTGGTGGCGAGCCCGCCTTGGCACAAACGTGACGGTGACGCCCGCCGCTCGGCCCGGGTGGGTGCGGGTCATCGCCCGGGGACCTGAGGAGCTGACCCTCCTGGCCCGCAACGTGGCCGTGACCGGGCGGACCGAGCCGTGGGCGGGTGACACGGTCAGGGCCTGTGGCACCGAGGTCGAGGTCCAGGCCGAGCCGCGCCGGCCGTTCATCGGTGTGCATCCCGATTGCCCGGTGACGGTCTCCGAGTTCCTACGCGAGCAGGGCTACATCGTCGAGGAGGCCGGCTCGGACGACGAGCACAGCTGCTTCGTGTGGCGCGATCGCTTCGGGCCCGAGGATCGCCAGCCGTTGCTCACGGAGATCGAGGCGGGCTCCTTCCCGCTGTTGCGGATGGGCCGCTGGCCGTCCGGTGCCGCCAGCGCGGTCTCAGTCACGGGCGACATCGACGCCCTCACCATCGGCGACTACGCGTCCCGGCTCCGTGGGCACTGATGGGGGACGAACGCCGGGACGGCTTCCGGGTCACTCGTCACCTCGACGACCACGCCTGGCGCGACTTCGTCGCAACCCAGCCCGGCACGAACATCTTCCACACGCCCGAGATGACCGAGGTGTTCGCTCGGGCGCGGGGGCACCGGGTGTCGACCTGGGCGGTGACCGACACGGCGGGCTCCCCACGCGCGCTGTTCCTCCCCGTCGAGGTCACGCTGGGGGGCCGTCTGCCGCGGCTGGCACAAGGGTTCACCCGGGCGTTGACGGCGCGTGCCGTCGCGTATGGCGGTGCCACGTGCACGGGTGACGAGGCCGGTCGCCGCGCTCTCGGCGAGCTCCTGACGAGCTATCGACGGCACGCGGCGCAGGTCTTGTTCACCGAGGTCCGTCACGTCGCGGACACGCCTCACGTCCGGGCGGGTCTGCGAGCAGCGGGCTTCGTCCATGAGCACCACCTCAACTACCTGATCCGTCTCGACCGACCCGAGGCCGACCTGTGGGCGGCGTTGAGCCGCTCAGCTCGGCAGCGTGTCCGCAGCGGTGAGCGCAAAGGTGTGGTGGTCGAGCCAGTGGGGGTGACGCGGAACGCCAGCGCGGCGCGCGAGGCAGACGAGGCGTATCGCCTCCTCGAGCACGTCTACCAGCGGGCCCGCGTCCCGCTCGCCGACCGGTCGCTGTTCGACGCGGCAGTGGCGGTGCTGGCCCCCCGGGCGATGTGCCGCCTGGTCACCGCACGGCTCGGCGACCGGATGATCGGTGCCCGCTTCGTGCTCGTCCACAAGGGACGGATCATCGACTGGTACGCCGGCTCCGACCGGTCGTTCGCCGCGTACTCTCCCAACGAGGTGCTCGTCTGGCACGTGCTGCGCTGGGGGCGCGAGCAGGGCTTCGACGTGTTCGACTTCGCCGGCGCCGGACGACCCGACCAGCACTACGGCCCTCGGGAGTTCAAGGCCAAGTTCGGCGGCGAGCTCGTCGACTTCGGCCGGGACGTCCTGGTGCACACTCCGCTCCGTCTGCGGATCAGCCGGGCCGGCTACAGCGTCAGTCGGAGGCTGCCACGG
>Ga0075428_100007985_pt1 | contig 11739 bp, 8 predicted proteins | sample RhiMetdeltSRZDD2_FD_75291 | JGI IMG/M metagenome (GOLD analysis project Ga0075428, IMG submission 75291) | Populus rhizosphere microbial communities from Tennessee, USA - Rhizosphere MetaG P. deltoides SRZDD2 | ecosystem: Host-associated > Plants > Roots > Rhizosphere > Soil | place: USA...
CGAACAGGCCGGACTCGAAGGCACCATCGACTGGTATCTTTCGACGGTGGAGCGCCAGACCGGTCTGCGCGTGTCGTACGAGCGCGAGGGGCCGCCAGTCGCGATCGATGGGACGACCGCCATACACGTGTATCGGGTCATGCAGGAAGCGTTGAACAACGTCGCGAAGCATTCAGGGGCGAAGCAGGCCTGGGTGCGATTGCGATCGAAGAGTGACATGATCGAACTCGACGTGGAAGATCACGGGAGAGGGACCGACGCAGCGGCGAATCGTCGCGGGCTGGGAATCATCGGCATGCGAGAGAGGGCAGAGATGCTCGGCGGGTCGCTCGAATTTCTCCGGCCACCCGACGGCGGCACGCTCGTCCGGCTGAAGATTCCAGTCGAGGGTAAGGACGCACATGGCGAATAAGATCACCGTTCTCCTGGCCGACGACCACACATTGGTGCGTCGCGGGTTCCGCCGGCTGCTCGAGGACGACCCGGCAATCACCGTCGTCGGCGAAGCCAGTGACGGCGACGAGGCAGTCACCCTCGCCGCGGCGCTCAAGCCGCAGGTCATCGTGATGGACTGCGCCATGCCGGGAACGTCGGGGCTCGTCGCGACGAAGCAAATTCTGCAACGCGCGCCAGAGACGGCTGTGTTGATGCTGAGCATGCACAGCGAAGGAACGCTCGTCCGTCAGGCGCTGGATTCAGGCGCGCGCGGATACATTCTCAAAGACGCGCTCGACCTCGACCTCGCCGCGGCCGTCAAGAAGGTGGCAGCGGGTGAGACCGTGCTCGATCCCAAGTTAGCGCGGCCCGCAGCGCTGAAGGGCGAGCGCGACCATGGTCTCTCGGCACGGGAACTCGAGGTCCTGCGGTTGATCTGCGACGGCCTGTCGAACCGCGCCATCGCGACCAAGCTCGGTCTCAGCGTCAATACGGTGGCGGTGCATCGGGCGAACATCATGAAGGCGCTCGGTGTTCACAAAACCGCCGAGCTCGTCGTCTACGCCATTCAGAACGGGCTGGTGAACGTCCTGTGAACCGCCGCGACTTCCTGCGGCACGCCTCGGTGTCGCCCTTTGTCGCAAAGTACGTAACCGAACGACCGGTGTCTGACCCCGGTCGATCGGGCGGCTGGGGTCAGGCCCCGGACGGTGGTTTACACACTCGCGTACGGCTGGTTGACGTGACCGCCGCGGCGGGCATCCAGTTTCAGCACAATACCGGCGCGTACGGCGGAAAACTTCTCCCCGAAACATTGGGCGCCGGCTGTGCCTTTCTCGATTACGACGGCGACGGCTGGCAGGACATTTTGCTGGTCAACGGAACCGACTGGCCGGGGCACAAACGCAAGCCGTCGACCCTCAAGCTGTATCGAAACAATCGCAACGGCACATTCGCCGATGTGACGAAGACCGCCGGACTCGATGTCGAAATGTACGGCATGGGTGTGGCGGTCGGCGACTTCAACAACGATGGATTTCCCGACCTCCTCGTAACTGCCGTCGGTCAGAATCGTCTGTTCCGTAATACCGGCAAGGGATCGTTCATCGACGTCACGCGGACGAGCGGCCTCGCGGGACGCACAGCATTCAGCACTTCGGCGCTGTGGTTTGATTTCGACCGTGACGGACTGCTGGATCTCTTCGTTTGCAATTACGTCCGGTGGTCGATCGATCACGATGTGTGGTGCAGCAATGACGGCAAGCAGAAGTCATACTGCACACCCGAGGCGTATCGCGGAGACACGTGCTGGCTCTTCCGAAATCGAGGCAATGGCACGTTCGAGGATGTCACCGCAACAAGCGGTCTGTTCGATACCAGCTCGAAATCTCTGGGCGCCGCCATTCTTGATGTCGATAACGACGGCTGGCCCGATCTGTTTGTCGCCAACGATACACAACCGAACAAGCTGTATCGCAACCAGAAAAACGGCACCTTCAAGGAAGTTGGTGTCGAGAGCGGAATCGCGTTCAGCACCGAAGGAAAAGCGCGCGCCGGAATGGGCGTCGATACGGCCTATCTGGGAAACGCGCTATTGCCGACGGTCGCAACCACCAATTTCGACAATGAAATGATCGGACTGTACAAGCCGGGGGCCCCCGTCGCCTACGAGGATGTCGCGACGCGAGTCGGCGTCGGCACAGCGTCTCGCACGACGCTCGGCTTCGGTTGCGTCTTCGCCGACATCGATCTTGATGGCAGTCAGGACTTGATCGTGGCGAATGGCCACATCGACAAAACAGTACGAAACATTCACGGCCACGTCGGCTACGCGCAGGCGCCGCACCTGTTCCTGAACGACGGGAGCGGGGCGTTTCGCGACGTCGCCTCGACCGCCGGTGACGCCTTTGCCGCGCCGAAGGTCGGCCGCGGTCTTGCCTACGGTGATTTCGATGGCGACGGCGATGTCGATCTGCTGTTGACGACCAATGGCGGTCCGGCGCTGCTCTTCCGCAACGATCAACTCGCCGGCAATCGCTCGGTCCGGCTGCGGTTGATCGGGACAAAATCCAATCGTGACGCAATCGGGGCAACGGTTCGGATCTTCCACGACGGCACTTTCCAGACACGGATGGTAAAAAGCGGATCGAGCTACCTGTCGCAATCCGAGCTGCCGGTCACGTTCGGCGTCGGCCGTCGCGACAAGGTCGATCGCGTGGTCATCGCCTGGCCGAGCGGTAAGGTCGAAGAGTTCAAGGACGTCTTGACGGGACGCGCATATCAGTGCGAGGAAGGTAGGGGGCTACGTTGAGAATCGCGTTTTTCTGTTGCTTGATGGTGGCGACTGGATTCGCATTCCAGAGTTCTCCCGCGAATCGTCCCTGGCCACCAGGCGTGCAAAAAGTGTCGAACGAATCGCCGGTGCTTTCCCCCGTCGACGCGCTCAAGACGTTCTACATGCCACCCGGTTATCACCTCGAGCTCGTCGCCAGCGAGCCGCTCGTGCAGGATCCAACCGTCATCGACTGGGATCTTGCCGGACGACTGTGGGTAGTCGAGATGACCGGGTTCGTCCGCGATCTCCAGACGAAAGAGCCGAACCTCGATCCGATCGGCCATGTTGCGGTGCTCGAAGACACGAACCGTGATGGCGTCATGGATAAACGTACCGTCTTTGCCGACGGATTGATTCTGCCTCGTGCCGTCAAAGTTCTCGACCAGGGCGTGCTGGTCGGCGAGCCGGGAAGTCTCTGGCTCATGCGCGATACGAATGGCGACTTGAAGGCAGACACCAAGGAACTCGTCACGCATAACTATGGGCGGCTCGAAGGAAGTGTCGAGGGCAACGCCAACAGTCTGCTGTGGGGACTCGACAACTGGATCCATACATCCGAGGCCGAGGTCTACCTGCGAGTCAAAGACGGGAAGGTCGACGTGCAACCGACGCTGGCGCGTGGCGAATGGGGTGCAACGCAGGACGACGCGGGCCGGATTTATCGCAACACGAACGAATCCGCGCTGCACGTCGATTTCGTGCCGACGCCGTACTACGCGCGCAATCCCACGCTCCTGCGAACACGTGGCAGCTACGACACGCTCGAGGACGAGACCAACGATCTGAATACCGTCTGGCCGGTGCGACCGAATCCGGGAACCAACCGCGCGTACCAGGCTGGCATCGATCGCCCGGATGGCACGCTCGCACGGTTCACCGCGGTCTGCGCGCCGATGGTGTATCGAGGCGATCGCCTTCCGCCCGACCTGTACGGGAATGCGTTCGTGGCCGATCCGGCCGCGAATCTCGTCGGCCGCATCGTCCTCAGCGACGACGGCAAGACGCTGCGCGCGCGAAAGGCGTACGATAACGCCGAATTTCTGGCGTCAACCGACGAGCGCTTTCGTCCTGTATTCATTTCGAATGCGCCCGATGGGACTCTCTACATCGTCGACATGTATCGCGGGATCATTCAGGACCGCGCCTCGACGACGATGTACCTTCGCGATCACATCATCGCGCGCAAACTTGATCAGCCAACCGGGCTCGGGCGGATTTATCGCGTCGTCCACGAGACGACGAAACGCGACACTTTGGCGCCGTTTGCCAACGCGACACCGGCGCAACTGGTGGAAGCGCTGTCGCACCCGAATGGATGGCGACGCGATACCGCGCAGAGGTTGCTGGTTGAACGCTATGCCAGATCCGTCGTTCCGGCGTTGGCAAAGCTGGCCGAATCGTCAACCAGCGTCCGCGCGCGCCTGCATGCGCTCTGGACGCTCGATGGGATCGATAGTCTCGAGCCGACGCTGGTAACGAAGGCGCTCGCCGATCCGGCGAAGGACGTTCGCGTGTCCGCAATCCGCCTCGCCGAGCGCTGGCTCGCCAGTCCAAATCATCCGCTTCACGCACAAGTTCTGAAACTTCTCGACGATCCGGATTGGTCGGTGCGACAGCAACTCGCGGCGTCGCTTGGATCGCTTCCGGCCGGCCCTCGTGAAAGTGCGATCGCGTCCTTGCTCGAGCGCCACGCTGACGATCCGATCGTCGTCGATGCTGGCTTGAGCGGCCTTCGCGGAAGCGAGGGTCTCGTTCTCGACAAGCTGCTCGCATCCACCGCTCAGACACCACAACGTGAAACCGCGATCACGATGCTGGCCGGCACGGTCGTTCGCGCCGGCCAGGATGCGGCGATCCAAAAACTCTTCACGTGGCTGGCTGACGAGGCACAGCCGCAATGGCAGCGTGCGGCGGTCCTTCGCGGCGCGGAAGTCGCGGTGCTGGGTGCCGCCATGCCGGGGGTGCCGACGTTTCGTCGCCCGGCGCCGAACGCTGAGAACTTGCCGTGTCCCACCTGCCCGGGCGGTCGCGCCGGGCCCGGTGGCGCGTACGCGTTCGAGCGGCCGGCGGCGACTGGAGGCGGTCGCGGCGGCGCACGGATACTTCGTTTGAATGCGGAACCGTCCGCGCTGTCCGCGATGAGTAAGCGCAGCGACGACCTGGCCGCTCGTGCAGGCAACGTGCTCGCGCGGGTCGAGTGGCCAGGGAAGCCGGGCGCTTCCGCTCCGGTTGCACCGCTCACGCCGGATGAACAACAGCGGTTCGACGCGGGCCGAGATGTCTACAGGAACATCTGTCAGACGTGTCACCAACCAGATGGACGTGGGCAGGAGAAGATCGCGCCAAGCCTGATCGGCTCGACCCTTGCGTTAGCTTCGCCCGACATTCCCGCCAGAATTCTGCTGAATGGAAAAGAAGGGCCGATTGGATTGATGCCGCCGGTTGGATCGGTGTTGACCGACGATCAGATCGCCGGCGTGCTGACCTACATTCGCCGCGAATGGGGACAGACCAGTTCGCCCGTGGATGCGGCGACAGTCAAAGCCGTTCGCGACGCGAATGCGGGACGAACGCGCCCCTGGACGCACGCGGAGTTACTCAAGCTCGCTGGCGCTCGCCAGTAAAGGCAAAAGGGAAAAGGGAAAAGGCAAAAGGAAAGATGTAGGGCGCGGTCTTTAGACCGCGCCAACGGACCGAGGATCACATGAAACGCCTGACACTCGCGCTAGTAATCGTCGTAATCGCTGCTGCCCTCATCAACGCGCAAAGCAAAACATCAAAGCCGCTCGAAATCTGGGTCGTTGATGTCGAGGGTGGAAAGGCGGCGTTGTACGTTTCACCGACGGGGCAGACCGCCATCATCGACACCGGCTTTCCCGGTGCGAGGGATCTCGATCGCATCACGGCGGCGATTGCCGACGCCGGTGTGAAGCAGATCGACTATCTCATCTCGACTCACTATCACGTCGATCACATCGGCAACCTCGTCGAGCTTGCCGGCCGCATTCCCATCGGCACCTTTGTCGATCATGGACCTACGGTTGAAGGTCCAGACGTGCCGCAGGTTGCGCCCGGCCCCGACGGCATTCCAGTTACGAAGCCACGAGAACAGATCGAAGGCTTTCAGGCCAAGTACGCGGACCTCTATGGGAAGGCGAAGCATCTCGTCGTCAAACCGGGGGATCGAGTGCCAATCACCGGTGTCGACTGGCGAATCGTTACGTCCGCGGGGCACGTCTTGAAGACTCCTGCGTTGCCCGGCGGAGGCAAACCCAATCCCTTCTGCGCAGGTTTCACACCAATGGCCGGAACCACCGGGTTGAACGATCCCGACGATGCGCAGTCGGTTGGCAGCGTGATCATGCTTGGCCAGTTTCGCGCGCTCGATTTCGGGGACATGTGGCGAACCAAGGAACTCGAACTGATGTGTCCGACCAATCCGATCGGAACCGTGGATCTGTATTTTGCCAGCAGCCATGGCGCGATTGCGTCCGGATCGCTCCCGTTCGTGCACGCCATTCAGCCGAGAGTTGCGATCGTGCAGAACGGCACCCGCAAGGGTGCTGCCCCCGAACCGATGCAGACAATCCTCTCGTCTCCGGGCCTGGAAGGGTTGTGGCAGATGCACTGGTCGTACAACACACTGCTCGAACAGAACAGTCCGGCGCTGTACATCGCGAATGTCGACGACCCGGCGACGATTGCTGGTCTCTTGACGACACCGGCGGCCGGTCGAGGACGCGGGAACGCAGCGCATTCACCCGCGTACTGGCTCAAGGTGTCGGCCTATCCTGATGGCGCCTTCACGATCAGCAATCCACGCAACGGCTTCAGCAAGACGTATCCGGCGAGGACGAAATAAGCGAGCCGCTACCAGCTGCGAGACACCTTAAGCGTGATCCGTTTGTTGTTGCGGCGATCCTCGATCGCAATCGCATCTCTCTCGAGCCGCACGTCGTCTACTTGCGAGAAACCGTCAGGCGTTCGCGTGTAGAACATGATGAAGCTCGACGTAATCTTCGACTGCGCTGGCAGCCAGCGATACGTTGGCGTGTCGAACATTGAGTTCGTCTGAATGACATCGCGGCGAGGCAAGTCGAAAGGCTGCACCGCGAACTCCATTCCCCGATACGATCGACGGCCTCCTCCTGGGTAGGAGTCCCAGATCTGGATCCACGGATATTCCTCACGACGAAACACGTATCCGAGAAGCGCCTTTCGCTCGGGATGCAGCGCCGTGACATATGCGAGCGGACGCGACGGATCCATCAGCGACGTCGTCTGATCCATGACCGGGGCGATGGTGGGGGAGATCCGCATGTCCACCAATGTCCCGGTGACAGTCGGCGCCATCGGCCATTTGAATTCCTTGAAATCCGCCAGGTTGTGATGATCCGGCGGATCTACCGCTTCGGACTCGTACGAGCGGGTCATCGCCCGTGTCGCCGACATGTCGGTGACCGTCTTCCCCTGCTCGAGAAAAGCTCCGCTGATCGTGGCGTGCTCACCCCAGTTGATCGGCCGATCGAACGCCAGCAGGCTTTCGAGCTCGCTCTCGATGTAGATCACGCTCTCTCCATCGACTAGGCGCAGCGTGCGGCGAAAGTTCTCGTGGACAAGGGGCAACGCAGCGCTGAATTGGACCGTGAGCGTTCCGTCTTCCTTGCCCGATGCCACGACGTCCCATGGGACGCGGTGCGCTTCACCGTGACCAGGCAGGCGCGCCGCTTCTTCCTCCTTCGAGACCGGTCCGAATCCGTCGACGCATACGAAGTGTCCGAGCCCCTCGAACGGATTCAGTTGGCCGGAATCGTCCTTCATCACGAGTCGGACCATCGAGCCGCCGACGGCGCGAAGCGCGAGCGACAGTTTGTCGTTCGAGAGAGTGATGACCGGCCGGCCGTCGAGCGTGCCGCGATCAATTGATTCCTGCGGCGATTGCGCCGCAACCGCCGCCGTAACGACGGTCAAAACGAGGAGCAGGGCGAAACGCCTTGACAGACTTCTCACGCGTGACGAATCTTAGCTCGTGCGAATGCGATTCGTCTCGAGAATCATTGTCGTGGTGGCGGTCGGAGTCGCCCTGCTCGTGCCCCTTGCGGCCCGGATCCCGGATCCCGGACCCACCTCCGCTGAAGCTCCGGTGGGCAAGCAACGGATCCCGGATTACGACCTGGTCATCGCGAACGGGCGGGTCGTCGATCCCGAGTCAGGGCTCGACGGTGTTCGGCATGTCGGGGTGCGGGCCGGCAAGGTCGTCTCAATCTCCGAAACGCCGCTGGCCGGACAGCAGCAGATCGATGCCAAAGGCCTCGTCGTCGCGCCAGGGTTCATCGATCTTCACTCGCACGGCCAGACTGACGAAACGTATCGATGCCAGGCGCTCGATGGCGTCACGACCGCGTTCGAGCTCGAGGTCGGCACGGCCGACATCGATCGATGGTATGGCGAGCGTGAGCCAGGACGGCTAATCAATTACGGTGTCAGTATCGGTCACATACCGGTTCGCATCGCGGTCCTTCACGATCCCAGCCCGTTTCTTCCGAGCGGGGATGCGGCGCACAAGGTCGCATCGCCAGGCGAAATCGCAGAAATGGCGCAGCGTATTGACGAGGGGTTTCGCAAGGGCGCGGTCAGCATGGGACTTGGACCGTCTTACACGGCTGCTGCCACCCAGTGGGAGGTTCTCGAGATGTTCCGCGTTGCCGGACGCCATCATGCGTCGGTACACGTGCATATCCGCGGCGGCATGCCAGGGCTCGAGGAAGTCATCGCAGGCACGGCACTGACCGGCGCTCCGCTGCATATCGTTCACATAAACAGCTCCGGCCTCGCCCAGACGCGCGAGATGCTCCAGGTGGTCTCGGAGGCGCAGTCGCGCGGACTCGATGTGACGACGGAAGCGTATCCGTACTCCGCGGGGATGACCGAGATTCAATCAGCGAACTACGACGCCTGGCAGCAGTGGCCCGACGAGCGCTTCGGCACGCTCGAGTGGCCGAAGACGGGGGAGCGACTGACTCGCGAGACCTTTATCAAGTATCGAAAAATCGGCGGGCCGGTGATCGGCCATTCGAATACCGACGAAATGGTGGCGGTCGCGATCAACAGTCCGCTGACCGCAATTGCCAGCGACGCCTACATGCTCAACGGCATTGGTCACCCGCGAACTTCCGGCACCTACTCGCGCGTGCTTGGGCACTACGTGCGCGAGGCACACTCGCTCTCGCTGATGGATGCGTTGCGAAAGATGACGCTGATGCCGGCGCGCCGACTGGAAGCGCGAGTGCCAGCGATGCGCAACAAGGGACGTATTCGCGTCGGCGGGGATGCCGATCTGACGATCTTCGATCCCTCCCGGATCATCGATCGAGCGACATACCGCGAGCCATCGCTGCCGCCAGAGGGAATTCAGTACGTCGTAGTCAACGGCACACCGATCGTGCGTGGGGGAGCACTGGTCAAAGGGGTCACGCCGGGCCGCGGCGTGCGCGCGCCAGTGATGTAGGGCCGGGACCCGGCCTTAACGCTCTTTCGAAACATCGTACCCGGCAAACTCCACCTGGTACGTGTTCCCTTTGTATTCCATCTCCTGCTTGATGCCGATCTCCGACGTGTAATAGGCGTAGACGACGCGTGATTTCAGCTCCTTAAAAAAGATTTCTTCTTGCGCTTTCGGATTGTTTTCGTTCTGTGCCATCCGCGTGAGCACCGCCGAACGCTGCTCGGCGGAAGATTTCATGAACGGTGCGCCGTTGATTTGCTGACAGAGAGCATCGACCCGCGCCAGGCCGGCGCGCCAGTCCGATCGATCCTTCTCGTCCCACGCTTCGGCCAGGCGGCTATCGATAAACGCCGCCACGTTCGCCGCTCGCGCCCCTGGTGAATGCGAGTCCGTGGGAATGATCATCTCGCTCAATTCGTCGAGCATGGCAAACTCACTGTCGGTGAGGAAACCGCCGACGCGAGCCTGCGCTTCGGCATGGCCGACTCCGAGCGATACCGCGGCCGTCGCAGCCGCACCGAGTTTGATGACATCCCGGCGAGACAGTTCGTTGTCGTGGTCGCTCATGACAGGTTCCCTTTCCTGAACTCCGTCGCCAGGTAATCGCACGAGCGCCATGCAAGCGCCATGATCGTCCACGTCGGGTTCTGACATGATGCGCTGACGTGGCTGCTGCCGTCGACGACAAAGAGATTTTTCACGTCGTGGCTCTGCTGAAATTGATTGAGGACGGATTTCTTCGGATCGGTGCCCATCCTCGCGGTGCCAAGCTCGTGAATCGACCACCCTTCCGTCAGCATGTTTCGATTGACATCAAGGATCTCGAACCCAGCCGCCTCGAACATCTCTTGCGCGGCGTTCGCCATGTCCTGGCACATCTTCTTTTCGTTGTCTCCGAACTTGTAGTGGAAGCGGATTGTGGGAATACCCCAGCGATCTTTCAAGGCGGGATCGAGATCGATGTAGTTCTCGAATCGCGGAAGCACTTCGCCAAATCCGCCCATGCTGATGTACGCGCCGGCACGGTCGCGAACTGACTTCTTGAAGCCAGCGCCAAAGCCAGGAGTTTCCATGGCATGCTCCGGAAAAATCGTCGTCCCCGCGCCACCTTCGAATCCGTATCCACGAATGAAGCTCGGATTCTTGTCCTTGAGATTCCTGAAGCGAGGCACGTAAAAACTTCCCGGCCGTCCGTCGTCCAGGGTTCGTGGCTGCCCAATGCGATCCTTCACCAGCCCGGTAACGCCTGGTCCCATCACATGCTCACAAAAGTTGTGACCGACATGGCCGCTTGAATTTGCCAGGCCATTTGGATAGGTCGTCGACTTCGACAGCAGTAGAAGCCGTGCTGATTCGAGAGTCGATGCCGCGACGACGACGACCCGGGCGCGGGCTTCATAGTCGCGGCCGCTGTCGGTATCAACGAAGGCGACGCCTCGTGCTTTCCCCGTCGTCGGATCGACGAGCACCTCGCGCGCAGTCGCATTCGTCCTCAATGTGAGGTGCCCCGTGTCCATTGCGGGATAGATCAGACCCGTCGGCGAATCGAAGGCCGCGTGAATGTCGCAGCCGCCGGCGCGCCGGCCGCACGCGCCGCGGCCGAAACATTTGCTGCGATACTTGTTGTGTTTGAGTCCGTCAGTCGTGACGCCTGCACGATAGGGCGTGAGAACCCGATCCATCTTCTTGAGCGTGTTGCGCAACGTGACTTCCGCGGCAGCAAGTGTGTTCGGCCGCTGAAAGAGGCTGTCGGGCAAGTGCGGCAGGTTCTCCTTGACGCCGGAGATTCCAAGATACAGGTCGACCTTGTCGTAGTAGGGCGCCAGATCCGCGTACGAAATCGGCCAGTCTTCCCCGTAGCCGTCGTGGCTCTTCGCTTTGAAGTCGTAGTCCGACAAGCGCAGGGCGAGGCGCCCCCAGATGTTCGTCTTGCCGCCAAGAAGCCGCGCACGCACCCACGCGTAGTTGGTGCCGGAATACGGATGATCTTTCTCGTCGACGACGATGTTCTTGCTGTAGTCGCTGCCCCCCCAGCCCTGCACGTACGAGTAGACATGCCTGAAAGGTGAACCGACTGCGTAGGGCGGCTGGCGAACGGTGTACTCGTTGAGCGAGAGTGCATGAGAGCTCGGCGGCATGACACCGCGGCGCGGATGCTCGTACGGCCACTCCATCGATTTCAATTCACTGTTGATGTCGAATTTCTTCCCAGCTTCGAGCATCAGGACTTTCATGCCGTGCGACGTCAGCACGTGCGCCGCCATTCCGCCCGCGGCGCCAGAGCCGACAACGATCGCGTCGTACGTGGTCTGAAGATCGACTTCGGGTGTGGGGGTTTGTCTGATTCGAATAAAGGGCATATGTATCACTTGTAATTTCTCATCGCTGATTTCTGATTGCTGATTAAATTTCCTTTCAATCGGCAATCAGCAATCGAAATTCAGCAATTCCAGATTTCACCGTT
>Ga0075428_100007990_pt1 | contig 11735 bp, 9 predicted proteins | sample RhiMetdeltSRZDD2_FD_75291 | JGI IMG/M metagenome (GOLD analysis project Ga0075428, IMG submission 75291) | Populus rhizosphere microbial communities from Tennessee, USA - Rhizosphere MetaG P. deltoides SRZDD2 | ecosystem: Host-associated > Plants > Roots > Rhizosphere > Soil | place: USA...
GTGCGGCAGGCCGCGGCACAGGCGGCCCGGCGGGCGCGCGAGCTGGGCGCGGGCACCCTGGTGACCGTGGCCCTGGGAGCCGAGGGATCCGGGGGCGGACTGGAGCCGGCCTCCGCGGCGCAGGCCACGGCGGAGGGTGCGGTGCTGGGGCATTACCGCCACACGCCGTATCGCCGTGACCCCGGCCCGGGACCGCTACGCCGCATCGAGGTGCTGGAACGCGACCCCGGCATTGCACGGACCCTGGCGCCCGCGGTGGCGCGCGGCGGCCGCTGGGCCGCAGCCGCCTGCCTCGCGCGCGACCTCGCCAATACGCCGGGCCAGGATCTCACGCCCGACGGGCTCGCCGCGCGGGCACGCGAGATCGGTCGCGAAGCGGGCGCACGGGTGGACGTGCTGGGCGTCCCGCAGCTCGAGCGGCTCGGCATGGGCGCGCTGCTCGCGGTCGGCCGAGGGAGCGTCCATCCGCCACGGTTCATCGTGCTCGATCGGGCGCCGCGCCGGCCGCGAACGGGCTCGGCCGCCGATGGCGTGCGCTCACGGCGAGGGGCGCGCGCGGCGGATACGGTCGTGGTGATCGGCAAAGGCGTCACGTTCGACACCGGCGGCATCTCGCTCAAGCCCCGCGAGAACATGCATCGCATGAAGTACGACATGTCGGGTGCCGCGGCGGTGCTGGGGATGGTCTCGGCGCTCCCCTCGCTCGACCTGCCGTTCCGTCTGGTGGGACTCATCCCGTCGGCGGAGAACATGCCGGGCGGCCGGGCGTTGAAGCCCGGCGACGTGGTTCGGGCGATGGACGGCACCACGATCGAGGTGACCAACACCGACGCCGAGGGCCGGCTGCTGCTCGCGGACGCGCTCGGCTACGCGCGCCGGTTCGACCCCACGGCGGTGGTGGACCTGGCGACGTTGACCGGCGCGATCGCGATCGCGCTCGGCCATCTGGCGGCCGGGCTCTTCACCGGGGACGACGCGCTGGCGGCGGAGCTGATGACGGCGGCCGACCGGAGCGGTGAGCGCCTGTGGCGGATGCCGCTGTGGGACGACTACCCGCCCGAAATGCGGAGCGACACCGCGGACCTCGTGAACTCGGGGTCACGGGAGGGCGGGGCCTGCCTCGCCGCCATCTTCCTCAAGCAGTTCGCGAGGGATCTGCCCTGGGCCCATCTCGACATCGCGGGCACCGCATGGGCCACGACCGACCGCCCCCACGAGCCGAAGGGCGCCACCGGGTTCGGCGTCCGGCTGCTGCTCGAGTGGCTCAGCCGCCGGGCTTCGACGCTGGCCGGCGCTTGACGTCCGGCGGATCGCGCTCGGCGCGCAGGCCCCCCAACGGCTCCTTCAGGCGCAGCAGCTGGCCCTGCGGGCCCACCCAGAGGGTGAAGGTGGTCTGGCGGTCGGCGACGACCTGGAGCTTCCGCGCGACCACCGGCTTCGCCCCCCAGCGGATGGTCTCGTTGGGAAGCACGATCGCCCTTGCGTCGAGCATCGTGTCGCGCGGCCCGAGCGCCAGGAGGTTCAGCGGCCGACTCTCGAACGACACGGCGTGAAGGCTCCGGCAGATGATGTCGAAGAGCGCGACGAGCTGCGCTTCCATGACGTAGATGCGGCCCGGCGCCAGCGCGCGCGATTCGCCTTCACCGCGCCGGTCATCCTCGCGGTAGGCGACGTAGAATGTGTCGGACAGCACCAGCCCGCGCTTGGTGGTGACTCCCTGGAAGGTGCGGTTCGAGGTGTAATCGCGGAGCGAGAAGTCGGTCCGGTCGACCCTGACGTCTGCGCCCCGCTCCACGGGCTCCTCCCCCTCGGGGGTCGGGACGGTAATGTACTGACGCGTGCGCACGTACAGGCTGTCGTGGGTCTCGAAGATCTCGAAGGTTTCGGCGCCCAGCGCGCGATCGCCGCGATAGATCTTGAAGCTGCCCTTGTCGATGACCCCCGAGCGTACAGCACCCGGGGTTGCGGCGATCGCCGCGGCGACCAGCAGGAAGAGCCGTCGGTGCATAGGCCGATCAGGCTAGCATAGCGAGGACGTGGACATGCGAAGGGTCTGTCAATGGTGCGCGCGATGGTCCCCGTCCTCCCTCACCCGCTTCGGGGTCGGTGGGTCGGTGTCGCCGGTCCTTCGGGGTCTTCTCGGGAGCCATCTCGGGACCTGGCGGCGGTAGGCGTCGTAGGTGGCGCCGAAGGTTCGGCGCAAGGCGGGCTCCTCGACCCACAGCACGAACAGGTGAAACGCGAGCGCCATGGCGCCGGTGTAGAGCAGGATGGGCCCGCTCCCGAGCAGGAGCGCCTGGCCGAGCAGGATGGCGATCGCCGCCAGGTATCCCGGATTCCTGACGTAGCGGAACACGCCGCCGGTGACCAGCCGGCGCGGCGGCGCCAGGGGCATCGGGGTTCCATGCCCCTCGCTCACGAACCGCAGGAGGAAGTCCGCCAGCACCGGAAGCGCGAGGAGGATCAAGACAGCGCCCATCCAGCGCACCGGATCGCCGAACCGGGTCGTGGGCGAAGGATGCCAGCCCCAGAGCGCGTAGGGCACATACACGATCACGGCGCCGATGAATGCCGGTGCCGCCAGCATGGTGCCGACCACCGACCAGCGCGGTGGGCGGTCGCTCACGAGCGCTCGAGCCTCGCCACGCACTCGATGTGCGGCGTGTGCGGGAACATGTCGAACGGACTCACCTCGGCCAGCGGGTACCCGAGGGCGGCGAAGTCCTTGAGGTCGCGGGCGAGCGTCGCCGGGTTGCACGAGACGTAGACCACCCGCCTGGGCGTCAGCTCGGCGATGCGCGCGACCACGCGTGGATGGAGGCCCGCCCGTGGCGGGTCCACCACCACGATGTCGGGACGGACCGCGCCGGGGCGCTCGCCGCGCGCCCATTCGCGCAGCACGCGCCGCGCCTCGCCGGCGACGAAGCGGGTCTTCGGCAGCCCGTTGCGGGCGGCGTTGCGCACCGCGCGCTCGACCGCATCGGGCGCGCTCTCGACCCCGACCGCGGCGCCACCCCCCACCGCGCGCGCGAACAGCAGGGTCAGGGTGCCGGTGCCGCAGTAGAGGTCCAGCACCTGCTCGCCGCCGGCGAGCCGCGCCGCCTCGAGTGCCGCGGCGTAGAGGGCTTCGGCCTGGCGGCTGTTGGTTTGGAGGAACGCGTTGGCCGAGACCTCGAACTCGAGCCCCAGCAGGCGCTCGACGATGGTGCCGTCGCCGCGCAGCACCCGCTCCTCCTCGCCGAAGGCGACGTTCGCCCGCGAGCGGTTCAGGAGCAGCGTCACCGTCCGCACGGCGGGCGAGAGGTCGGCGACCGCCCGCGCCCACTCCGCGAGCCCGGGAATCTCGTCCGATGCCGCGACCAGGTGGACGGCGCACTGGTTGGTGATCGGCAGGTGCCGTACGGCGAGATAGCGCACCACCCCCTCGTGGCGGCGCGGGTGATACGCATGCCAGCGCCGCTCGGCGGCGACGCGCTGGGTGAGGCGGACGATCTCGACCGTGAGCGGGCTCGGGAGCAGACAGGTCTCGAGCGCGAACACACGATCGAACGTGCCGCGTTCGTGCAGGCCCAGCACCGGGGCGCCCTCGGCGGCGGGGTGGAAGCTGAACTCCATCTTGTTCCGGTAGTGAAATGGCTCGGGGGCGGGGGTGATCGCGCGCACCGGCGGGTCGGCGATGCCGCCCAGGTGGACCAGGGTCTCCCGGACCTGGCGCTCCTTGATCCGGCACTGGGCGGCATAGTCCAGGTCCTGGTAGCGGCAGCCGCCGCACTGCTGGACGTGCGGACAGGGCGCGCTCACCCGCTCCGTCGATCCGGTGATCAGGGCTCCCAACCCTGCCTCGGCCAGATTGCGTCTAATCCTCGTGATGCGGGCCTCGATCACGTCCCCGGGCAGCCCGCGATCGACGAACACCACCCGGCCCTCGTGCCGGGCAAGCGCCTTGCCGCCCAGCGCCACGTCGGTGACGGTCAGGGTTAACAGGTCATTGACCTTCATGGGCTCGGCACTCGGGGACACCGGCTCGGCGGGGAACTTCCGGGAACCACAGTGCGTGGCCAGGAGTCTGTACTACTGCAGACGGCAGCAGCAGGCGCCATCGCCCGCACGCTAGCACAAGGGGGAAACACGATGCGAAAGCGGTGGGTGGTATGGACGGCATGGGGCGCCCCGCTGGCGGCCCTGGTCATCGCGGGGGCCATGGCGGGCCCCGCCGAGGCTCAGTCCACGGCCCCGAGCTCGGAACGGCCGTGGCTGGGCGTCAGCACGCAGGAGATCACGAGCGACCTGCGCGAGGGCCTCGATTACCGGGGCAGCGGGGTGCTGGTGACCCGCGTGGTCGTCGACAGCCCGGCCGATCGCGCCGGCCTCGAGAAGGGCGACGTGCTCGTGAGCTTCAACTCGCGCACGATCGACACGCCCTCGGAGCTGGTCGAGGTCGTGCGGGCCGCCCGGATCGGACAGAGTGTTTCGCTGGCGATCATTCGGGACGGCCAGCGCCGCTCGCTCACCGCGCGACTCTCGGCGCGGGCCGAGGGCGACGAGGAGTACTACGACGCGCCGGTGCCCCGTGCGCCGCGCGCGCCACGCGCCCCGAAGGCACCCACCGCCCCGCGGGCGCGCATGTTCGAGTGGGACGGCGATTCGTTCGAGATGCCCGACATGAGCGGCCTGACGATGCTGCGCGGCCGCGGCCGGCTGGGGGTCCACATCCAGGACCTCAACGCCGACCTGGCCGATGCGCTCGGCGTGCCGAACGGCAAGGGCGTGCTGGTGACCGACGTGATTCAGGACACGCCGGCCGAGACGGTGGGAATCAAGGCGGGGGACGTCATCGTCGAGGTGGGTGGCCGCCCGGTGGATGACGCGAGCGCGCTGCACACGGAGCTCCGCGCCCACGAGGGTCGGGTGTCCATCACCCTCATGCGTCGCGGCGCCCGGCGAACGGTCGAGCCGGACATTGGCGACCGACAGCAGACGATGCGCTGGCGGAGCAGCGATGGGGAGGGCGACCGCGAGATGACCCGCGTCCCCGACGTCCGGCGGCGGGTCGATCGCGATGTTCGTGGCCGTGACACCCAGCGCGAGGACCTGGAGCAGCAGATGAACCAGCTGCGCGAAGAGATGCGCGAGCTGCGTCGGAAGATGGAGGCGAACGAGAAGCCCTGAACGAGCAACCCTGAACGAAGAACATCCCCCAAAGGCCCGTGCCAACGGGTCGCCGCCGCCGCGGCAGGGGAGCGTCGATCCGACCCGGCCCACCCGCAGGGTGCCAGCAAGGGGCGAAACACAGGTCGGGCGGTGCAGCGCGACGCTCCCTTGATGCGGCGGCGGCCGGAGAGCCCGGCCGCGCGACGGCGGTCGGGCTCCTTCCGTTCGATTCGATCATACGCGGGGCGTCGCTGCAATGCACCCGCCGGCCGGCCGCCTTGCACGGGCGGCTCCCGTCCTCGTACTGTCGGCGGCCCATGTCGAGCGATCGCCATCCCCGATTCTGCCTGCGCTGCGGGACGCGCCTGGTCATGCGCGAGGAGCACGGGCGGCCGCGGGCGACCTGTCCGGTGTGCGGGTTCATCCACTATCGCAACCCGGTGCCGGCGGCGGGCGTGATCCTGCCGGGGCGCGAGGGCCTGCTGATGGTGAAGCGCAAGTTCGAGCCTGCGGTGGGAGCCTGGTGCCTGCCGGCGGGGTTCATGGAGTACGGCGAGACGCCCGAGCGCTGCGCGGTGCGCGAGCTGCGCGAGGAGACCGGGATCACCGCGCGGATCACCGGGCTGTTCGGCGTCTACGCGGGCTTCGACGATCCGCGCGCGCGCACGGTGCTCATCCTCTACCGGGCGGAGCGCACCGGGGGGCGGCTGACGGCGGGAGACGATGCGACCGAGGCGCGCTACTTCGTGGAGTCGAAGCTGCCGCGGCGGATCGCCTTCGAATCCCACCGCCGCGCGCTGGCGGAGTATCGCGCGAGCACGTGAGCGGTCCGCCTACGCCCAGGCGGCACTGCGCTGCGCCGTGTCCGCGGCGCCGAGCGTCATCGCGAGCAGCGAGCCGGTGAGCGTCGCCCGGTCGAGGTCGAGCTGGTCGAACGGCAGCCCGGCCGCCTTGTTGCTCAGGTTGAGCACGCCCACCACCCGGTCGCCGTGGATGAGCGGCACGGTGATGAACGAGTCCGAGTTGTAGACGTCCTGGCCGGTGTGCGTGACCTCCCTCGCGTCGGTCTTCACGCGCACGAACAGAGGCTTGCGGTTCTGCGCCACCCAGCCCGAGATGCCCTGGCCCACGCGCACCCGCACGCGGTCCGCCACCGCCGGGTCGAGGCCGCGCTGCGCGGCGATGCGCATCGTGTCACGGCTGCCGTCGAGCACCATGAGACTGCACCGCTCGATCCCGAAGGCCTCGCTGAACCACATCACCATGGTGCTCGAGAACTCCTGGCTGTCGTGCTCCTGGGACAGCATCTGAAACAGATCCTGGAGGAATCCCACCGTGCGCTGCAGCTCCGCCATCCGGTCCTGGGTCTCGGTCAGCTGGGTGCACGCCTCGGTGAGGTGCTGGGTGGCGGCGTTCGACTGCTCCTCCAGGGCATGCAGGTGCTCTTTCACCCGCTCCAGCTCCTGCCGGTAGTTGCTCGAGCTCTTGTCCGCGCGGTCCAGCTCCTGGGCGAGCGCCTCGAGCTTCGCCGCGTTGGCCTCGATCTGGCCGGTCTGGCCCGCCGCCTGTTGATCGAGGAGCCGGATCTGCTCCTGGAAATCGGCGGCGGCATCGCCGGGGGCCTCGTCGAGGGGCTCGTCGGCGACCGCGTTCTGCGGGGTGAGGTGCGCCGAGCGATAGAGGTGCTGCGCCAGCGCCAGGGCGGCCATGCCCTTGACGGCGACGAGGTCGTCGACCACGCGGTTGCCGAAGGCTCCCTTCTGGCGGCTCGCGAGGACCAGCATGGCCAGGAGGTCCTCCTGGTCCGCGAGCGGCATGCAGACGCACGAGACCCAGTCGGGGATCGGGGCGACCGGGCGCAGGGCCACGGCTTCCGCCCCCTCGGGCTCGTAGAACGGCGAGCTCTTGAACAGGCTCGACAGGAGCGAGCGCCGGCTGGGCGCATTGGAAAATGCACTGGGGTGGAAAAATTTCCGCACGAGCCGGGTGGGCAGCTGATCCACGGGGACCATGATGTCCTGCCGCACGAGCCGATCGCCCTCGCGCAGGTAGAGGCTGACCAGGGCGTCGCGGCTGACCTCGTAGAAGGCCAGCGAGGCCTGCCAATCGGGCTTCAATCCCTGCAGATAGCCGAGGAACTCGAACACGACCGCCTCGGTGTCGCGGGACTCGGACAGGCGCTTCGAGACGTCGCGGAGATCGAACTTCGACACGGGGCGCGCTCCTTCCTGGAGACGGGTCGGGTGTGGACGGTGCGGGGGAAGGCAATGGTCGTGCCGTCTCATCGGGCGTGGCACCCGGAGTCGTGCATTTCGCACGGTGCGGGCGCATGCTAGATTGCGCGCGGCGGCTCGCCAACGCCCATATCCCCGACGTCCCACGAGGAGGCTCCGACCCGATGCCGAGACTGATCGCCGACCGCCCCGTGCTGCGCATGACCTCCGAGCTGGGCCGGGTGATGGCGGCCGCACGCGCCCGCGAGCAGGCGGGCGAGCGGATCCTGCACCTCGAGCGCGGCGAGCCGGACTTCGACACGCCGCCCCACATCGTCGAGGCGCTCGCCGCCGCGGCCCGCGCGGGCGAGACCCACTACCCCGACCAGCGCGGCACCCTGGCGCTGCGGCAGACGCTGGTCGAGAAGCTGGCGCGCGAGAACGGCATCCATTGCGAGCCCGACGACGTCGTGCTCGCCAACGGGGGCACGCACGCGCTGTTCCTCGCCTTCCAGGCGCTGCTCTCGGCCGGGGACGAGGTGCTGGTGCTCTCGCCCCACTGGATGGCGATTCCCAAGCTGGTGGGCTTCTCCGCCGGCGGGGGCTATCGCACGATGCCGCTCTACCTCGAGCTGCTGGAGGGAACCCTCGACGCGGCGGGCCTCGAGGCCCGGCTGCGCGCCGCGCTCCAGCCGCAGACGCGAGGCATCTATCTCAACACGCCCAACAACCCGACCGGCGCGGTGCTCACCCGGGAACAGCTCGCCGCCATCGCTGCGGTCGCGATCGAGCGGGATCTCTGGGTCATCAGCGACGAGGCCTACGAGCACCTGGTGTTCGACGACGCCCGGCACATCAGCCTCGCGAGCCTGCCGGGGATGGCCGAGCGCACGCTCAGCGTCTACACCTTCTCCAAGTCCTATTCGATGACCGGCTGGCGCGTGGGCTACATGGTCTCGCCGCCGGCGCTGCGACAGGTGATGGGCCCTCTGCTCGCGTTCTACACCACGCACGGGGTGTTCCCCTCGGTGCAGAGCGCCGCGCGCGCGGCCGTGCTCGGGCCCCAGGGGGTGGTCGACGACATGCGACGCGCCTATCAGGAGCGCCGCGACGTGCTGCTTTCGGGGATCTCCGGCCAGACGGCGTTCCGCGTGCCGGTCCCGCGTGGGGCGTTCTACGCGTTCGCGAACGTCGAAGCGGCGCTCGCGGGGCGCGATGTCTGGGCGCTGGTCGAGGCGTGGCTCGAGCTGGGCGTCGCGGTCCTGCCCGGCACGGCGTTCGGCCCCGAATACGGAGCATGGGTGCGGCTCTCGCTCGCCACCCGACGCGAGGACGTGGCCGAGGCGGCCGGGCGGCTCAAGCACCACTACCAGTCGGTGGGCACGCCGTAGTCGCGGCGGATCCGGTGGGCTACTGTCCCGAGTGCGGTGCCGCCTACGAGCCGGCGGTGGTCGCCTGCCCGCGCTGCCGCGTGGTCCTCGGGCCTGAGCCCCCCGCGCGCGAGGGTCCGCCCGAGGTCATCCATCGGGTGCCCGACGCGGCGGCAGGTGCGCTGCTCGAGGGGATGCTCCAGCATCACGGCATCCGCGCGGTGCTGCGCAGCACCGCGTTGCCGGGTTACGGCCTCGTGCGTCGGGACTGGTCGACCTCGGCCTGGGGGGAGATTCTGGTGAACCCCGAGGACGCGGCCGAGGCGCGCGCCCTGATCGCCGACTACCTGCTCGCCCTCGAGCGAGGCGGCGAGGTGCGTGACGAGGACGTGGACGAGGGTGGGGCGGAGAGCGGTCCGCCCTAGCCCCGGGACCCCGGTCCGCGGCCCAAGGGGCGTCTATCCCGCGCGGCGCGCGCGGCGCGCCACCCGGCGGAGCTCCTCGGGCCCATCGTGCGAGGGTGGCATCTCGTCCTCGGCGACCTCGATCACGAAGTCGCCGGCGATGCGCTGCGGCACGATCACCCGATGGAGGGCCAGCGAGAACACCTCGTCCATGCTCTCGACCGGCACCAGGTCGAGGTGCGACCGCACGTCCTCCGGCACGTCGTCCAGATCCTTCACGTTGGCGGCCGGGAACAGGATGGTCTTGACGCCGGCGCGGTAGGCGGCCAGGGCCTTCTCGCGCAATCCGCCCACGATCAGCACCTTGCCCCGGAGGCTGACCTCGCCGGTCATCGCCAGGTCGCGGCGGATGGGCTTTTCGCTCAGCACCGAGGCGATGACCAGGCCCACGGTGATGCCGGCGGAGGGGCCGTCCTTCGGCACGCCCGCCGCCGGGAAGTGGATGTGGATGTCGTAGTTCGCGAACGCCTCGGCGTCGATCTCGAGCATCTCGGAGCGCGAGCGCACGTACGAGTGCGCCGCCTGCACCGACTCGCGCATGACCTCGCCCAGCTGCCCGGTGGTCACCACCCGCCCGCTGCCCGGCATCTTGAGCGCCTCGACCACCAGGATCTCGCCGCCCGCGGCCGTCCAGGCCAGCCCGTGCGCCACCCCGACCTCGTCCTGGCGCTCGATCATCTCGGGCGTGTAGACGCGGTGACCGAGGTACGGCTCGATCGTCTCCGGCGTCAGCGCGTGGCGTCGGTTGTCACCGGTCGCGCGACCGCGCGCCACCTTGCGGCAGACCGTGGCGATCTGGCGCGAGAGGCCGCGCACGCCGGCCTCGAGCGTGTAGTGGCGCACCATCGCGCGCAGCGCCGGCTCGGGAAACGCCACGTCGCGGACGCTCAACCCGTGATCGAGGAGCTGGCGCGGCACCAGGAATCGGCGCGCGATCTCCAGCTTCTCGTCCTCGCTGTAGCCGGGCACCTCGATGACGTCGATGCGCTCCTGGAGCGCGTCGGGGACCAGCTCGATGTTGTTGGCGCACAGCAGCAGCACGGCATGCGAGAGGTCGAACGGCAGGCCCAGGTAGCGGTCGATGAACCGCGCGCTGCTCTCGCGGTCGAGCAGCTCGAGCAGCATCTCGATCACCTGGAGGCCGCTCTCGCCCACCAGCCGGTCCACGCCGTCGATCATGAGCACCGGATTGCGCACGCCGCTCTCGCGCAACGCCCGTAGGATCTTGCCCGGCTGCGCCGTCGGCGACGTGCGCGCCACACCGGCCAGCTCGTCGACGTCGCTGGTGCCGGAGACGCTGATACGCGCGAACGGGCGATTCAGGGCTCGCGCGACCGCGGCGCCGAGGGAGGACTTCCCGGTCCCCGGCGGGCCCACGAGGCAGATCGCCGGACCGGGCAGGTCCGGCTTGAGACGCCGCACGGCGAGGTATTCGAGGATGCGCTCCTTCGCCTTGGAAAGCCCGAGATGCTCGCGCTGTAAGATTGTCTCGACCCGGCGCAGATCGGCGTCCTCGGGTGCTTCGGCTTCCCAGGGAAGGGACCACAGCCACTGGAGGTAGCTGCGCACCTGTGCCGCTTCGGGCGCCCCTGCGGGCAACCGACGCAGGCGGTCCATCTCGCGCTGAGCCTGGCGGGCGATCGCCAGCGGGAGTCCGCGCGCCGGTGGTGCGACCGGATCACCCGGCTCGCGCTCGACGACGCCTAGGGACGGCAGGGCCGCGACGCTGCGCGCGCGCAGACTCCGACGCTTCGTTCCGGAGCGGGGCCGCAGCGGTCGGGCCATGGGTGCCTCTCGGGGATGGGATGCGCCGTGGGCAGCTGGCCGCCCGCGCGGGTGGCCGGTTGACGGATGTGGCTCTCCTACCTCAGGGCCAAGCAAGTCATCGGCCGGACGAGGGAGGATCCTGGCGCCTCACCGGAGGGCCGGGCAAGCCATTGCGGGGCTTGGTTCTCGGTGCCACGGGGTGCGCGAATGCCCGAATGGACGTGCGCCTGCGCCGGGAATGTATGGGTCGTGTCGCATGTGCGGGCGGCCGATTGTGGGCCGTTCCGCGCAGCGGGTGGCCCCTGGCAGCGGCGTGTTGCAGCCTGCACGGTGCGGGGACTTCGCGCGACGCACGCCGACCCGGAGAAGCGAAAGCCCCGTCGTGTGGACGGGGCTTTCGGAGCAACAGATCGCGAAACTACCTGTAGATGGTCTTCAACGTTCCCCAGCTCCGCTTCGCGGCGCTCGTGGCACATCCAGCGCAGTCGGTGCCGTCGCCGAGGTAGGCGCCACCGCTTTGGGCGCAATCGGCTGCGGTGGTCACGCTGCAGGAGCTCGGCTGGCAACACCCGCCGGTCGGCGGCGGGATGGCTTCGCCCGTGACCGAGATGTTGTCCACGCCCACGGCCTCGTCGTTGCCGCCGGCGTTGGCCGTCATCACCCGGATCTGGAGCTCGCTCAGATTGTCCGCCCCCGACGGCAGCACCACGCTCACCGGCGTCACCTGGGTATCCGTGGTGCCAGTCGTGGCGTCGGCGACGAAGGCCAAG
>Ga0075428_100007992_pt1 | contig 11732 bp, 8 predicted proteins | sample RhiMetdeltSRZDD2_FD_75291 | JGI IMG/M metagenome (GOLD analysis project Ga0075428, IMG submission 75291) | Populus rhizosphere microbial communities from Tennessee, USA - Rhizosphere MetaG P. deltoides SRZDD2 | ecosystem: Host-associated > Plants > Roots > Rhizosphere > Soil | place: USA...
GATGGCCACGTCCACTTCCACGTGTTGCCGATGTTTTTCGACGAGCTGCTGGCGCTTTGTGCGGAGTACCCGATTGCCGGAATTCGTCTGCCTCGCGAGCGTTTCTGCTGGCCCGCGGTGCGCAAGGCGCCGCACGTCGGCATGCTGAATCTGACGAAATGCGCCGTGCTGCGCACATTGTGTCGCCGTGCGGATCGGGCGCTCCGCGCGCGCGGCGTCGCGACGGCCGACGCCTTTATCGGCTTGCTCGGCACCGGTGCGATGACGCTGGAGTATGTGAGCGCGGCGCTGAATCATCTGCGCGCAATTGGCACCTCCGGTACCGTTGAGATCTTGTTCCATCCTGGCCGTGCGCATGTAGATGAGGCGTCCCTGTGGAACGGTCGGCCGGCGCTACAGGAGTTTTACCTCTCTGAAGACCGGGATCGCGAAGCCGAGCTCTTGCGAAGTCGCGCTCTTGGCGATTTACTGAGCGCGTACCGCGCCGCCGACGTCGGTTCGGCGCGCCGCGCAGAGTTCGCACGATGAATGTCCTCGGGGTGTTTGGCGCGACCGACGTCGTGCATCCGGCCGCGTGCCTTTTCCGCGACGGGCGGCTCGTCGCGTTTGCGGAGGAGGAACGGTTTGCGCGGGTGAAGCAGGCATCCGGCCTGTTTCCGTCAAGGGCGATCGCATGGTGCGTTCGCGAGGGCAAGCTCTCGCTGAACGATATCGAGTCGATGGCGTTTCCGTGGGACGCGAACGTGAACTGGTTTCGGATGCCGCTGTCGATGGCGCGCTCCTTCATCGGCAGCCGCTTGTCCAGATCCTCCGGAAAGCGAATGCCGGTCGTGCCCGGGCGCCCTTCCATGGGCTCGGCAGCCCTTTCAGGGCTCCAGACGCTGCTGCATCTCCATCCCTGGAATCTTCAAGAGCGCTTGATTCTCGCCTTGCGTGAAGGCGGGTTCGTCCGGGATCCGGTACCGCGTCTGCGTTTCTACCGCCACCATCTCTGTCACGCTGCGACCGCCTTCTACTGTTCAGGGTTGAGTGAAGCGGCCGTGCTCATTTTCGATGGACACGGCGAGGAACGGACGGTGTCCATCTATCACGGCGAGGGCCGGTCTCTGCGAGAGGTGCGGTACATCGGACTGCCTCACTCGCTTGGCTGGTTTTACTCCGCGGCTACTGAGTATCTCGGCTGGGACGCCAACGAAGGCGAGGTCAAGCTGATGGGCCTGGCGCCGTACGGCCGTCCCGAGCCGACCTTGCGCACATTCGTCGAAGAGTTCCTTCAACTGACCGAGGACGGAATACGCATCGATCCTGATTGCATGTTTTACGGTCGCCGAAGCTACGGCCGCTTCTTCGGTGACAAACTCGTCGATCGGCTCGGGCCACCTCGCAGTCCCGATGAGGAAATCACGCAACGCCATCGTGACATCGCGTTCGCGGTGCAGCAACGGCTTGAAGAAGCGGCGCTCCACCTCGCACGCCGTGCGTTGCAGGAGACGGGAAGCCGCAATTTGTGCATCGCAGGAGGTGTGGCCCTCAATTGCAAGATGACCGGCGCGGTGCACCGCGCACGACTGGCCGAGCGGTTATTCGTGCAGCCGCTCTCGTACGATGCTGGAGGGGCCATGGGTGCCGCTATGCTTGCAAGCGAGCAAGCGGGCGACGACTGCCGCTTCGCGATGAACCATGTGCAGATTGGCCCCGAGTACGACGACGTCGCGATCGAGGCCGTCCTGCGGCGCAATGGACTGTCCTACCGACGCTGCGACGATATTGCCGACGAGGTGGCCGCGCTCATCGCCGACGGGAAGGTAGTCGGCTGGTTCCAGGGTCGGATGGAAGCGGGCCCTCGTGCACTCGGCGGTCGATCGATCCTTGCCGATCCGCGGCGTGCGTCGATGCGTGACGTGGTCAACGACAAGGTGAAATTTCGCGAGCGATGGCGTCCCTTTGCGCTTTCGATTCTTGCCGAGTACGCTGCCGATTACTTAGTTGATCCCGTTGACGCGCCGTTCATGGTGATGGCATTCGAGGTGGTTCCGTCGAGACGAGAGCAGATCGCCGCGGCACTGCACGCTGCCGATAACACGACGCGCCCCCAGACCGTGCGCCGCGACGTGAATCCATTGTTTTGGAACCTGATTGAGGCGTTCCGGTGCCGCACCGGCGTGCCTGGGGTGCTCAATACCTCGTTCAACGTAAAAGGTGAAGCTATTGTGTGCAGCCCCACGGACGCGGTACGGTGCTTCTATGGCACCGGGATGGACGCGCTCGCCATCGGGAGATTCCTGCTGGAGAAGTCTGGACTGCATAATCCTGCCCTGGACGGGCTCGCAACCGAGTTGCTCGCCGTCCCCGAACGACTGCCGTCGTAACGAGGCATGATGTCAGTTGCCGCCGCAAGGCACGTAGACGTCGGCGTCGAACGGGAGTGCCCCGCGTGTGGTGGCAGGAGTTTCCGCGACTGGCACATTGCGCATGGTCTCTCCATGCACACGTGCCAGTCCTGCGGTCTGATTCTCAGTTCCCTGCTCCGCCGGTACGCGAAGTTGGGTCAGTACGAGAACGTCGATTTGCCCGCCTATATGAGTTCCGTTGGCGCGGTCCGCGACGAACAGTCATTGAAAATTCTGTCGATTGTGCGGCCGTATGCCCGGCAAGGCGCGCGCGTGCTCGACATCGGGTGCGGATTCGGGTCGTTTCTGCAGCGAGCCCGTCAGGCAGGGTATGCGGTGGCAGGCGTCGAACCGGACGCACATGCATGCGCGGGCGCCTGCGAGGTGCTTGGCGAGGGAGTGGTCTGCAATGGAACGCTGCAGCAGGTGAAGTTGGCTTCTGGATCAGCCGATGTGGTCGCCACCCTCGACGTGCTCGAGCACGTCCCCCTCGCTGATCACGCGACGTTTGCGCGAGCAATTGCCGACGTGCTGGCGCCAGGCGGCATCTGGGTGATCAAAGTGCCGAGCACGGATGGTCTTTACTATCACGCGTCGGCGATGCTGGCGCGGGTCGTGCCACGAGTCGGCGCGGTGTTCATGCACCGGCTGTGGCAGACGGATTATGAGTGGCCGCACATGGTGTATTTCAATCGCTCCACACTACAGGCATGGCTGCATCGCCACGGGTTCACCATGATCGGGTCAACGTATCTGCTGGAAGTGCCGCTCCGCAACATCATCGACCGGCTGACCCACGACGGCGATATCAGTCGCTGGCAGGCCTATCTGCTTGTTCCCGCGGTCTTGCTCATTAACGCGATTGAGTGGCTCCGCCGCCGCTCTGATGCCCTCGTGGTGGTCGCACGGCGGCGTTGAGACGGACGTAGATATCGAGCTATCGGATGTCGATCCACGATCTTCCCCCGACTGAGAGCGACTCCCCGCTGATGCGGAGAGCCAGCACACATTTGTCCGTCGTGGTCGGCTGTTACAACGCGGCGCGCCACCTGGAACGTCGGTTGCGCCAGTTGGTCGCGTTCCTCGATGGGATCGGTCGTGAGTACGAAGTGCTGATCGTCGAGGACGGCAGCCTCGACGATTCGCTGCCGATTCTCCGACGTCTCGAAGCCGAGGTTCCCTCCATGACCGTGTTGCACAACCCACGCAACATGGGGAAGGGATACTCGATCCGCAACGGGATCCTGAACTCGAGAGGCAAGTACATCATCTTCACAGACGTCGACATGACCTACTCGATGGGCAATCTGTTGTCGGTGCTGGAGCGACTCGAAAGCGGGGCTCCGCTTGTTGTCGGCAACCGTCGTTTGCCGGAATCGGTGTATGTCGTCAATAACGCGCTGGTGAAGTATGTGTATCGCCGACACCGCGGCGGTCAGGCGTTCAACGCGCTTGTGCGCCTGCTATTCGGCCTGGCGACACGGGACACGCAAAGCGGCTTGAAGGGATTCTCGAGGGGCGCCGCGGCCCGTATCTTTTCCCACCTATATACCGATGGTTTCCTGTTCGACATCGAGATTTTCATTCGAAGTCGGACCCTCGACATACCTGTCACCGACGTCCCAGTCCAGTTGACATACGAAGACGACGTGACGACGGTGCAACAGTTTCATCAGCTGTTCAGCGTGATTCCGGAGCTTGTTCACATCAAGATGCTGGAGCTGCGCGGTGCGTACAAGTCGCGCGAGCACGGCGCGGCTGACGAGGAGAAGAGCGCGGAATCCGACAAAGCCGCGGCGTCATCGTGGTCGCAGGGCCGCTAGCACTGGACGTCGGGCGTATCGCCGCGGCGAACCCGCCGCAGTCTGTTCTCGGGCGGGCGATACCAGTAGCGCTGTGGACCGTCGCGTTGGCGATTCTCGCGGGCTGGTTGATATTGGCCGCGGTTCACGTCCGTGATGACTACCGCGTGTCACACGTGCAGGGAGTGTGGATCGCAGCCGCCGAGGCGGCGCGCGGCGGCGGTTTGTACCCACCATTGTTTGATGGCGAGCACTACTCCGGGACGCGCTATATGCCGCTGCCGATTTTGCTGAACGCTTTCGGTTCGGCGACCACGGGCGATCCCATCATCGGCGGCAAGATGATCGCGGCCACGCTGATGGCGGTGCTGCTGGCGACCATCATTCTGGTGCTGAGACGTGCCTCCTGCCCGTTGCCGCTGTCGTTTGCCCTCGCAGCGGTCGTCGTGGCAACCGACACCGGCCTGCAGGCCGGTACTACGATCGGCGGGGACTTGCTGCCGGTCGTGTTGCAAACCGTTGCCCTTGCGCTTGCGGCGCGCGGTCACAACTGGCGTCAATTCGCTCTCGCCGGCGCCATGGCAGGTCTGGCCTTCGCCAGCAAGCTGACTGGAGTCTGGGGCGCGTTTGCGGTCATCACGTGGCTGGTGATGAAGCAGCAGTGGCGACCGGCTGCAATCGTTGCGATGGCGACCGTTGCAACAGCGGCTGTGACGCTTGGCGTCATTCAACTGTTCACGAACGGCGGCCTGTCCGAGCACCTGCTGGCATTCGCGTTTGCAGGTGTGCTCGGGGGCGCAACCCTACTCCGCGGCCCCAACCAACTGCTTTTCAACCTGCTTGGCCATGCCACGGGAGCCGTGGTTTTGTTCCCGCTTGCGCTTATAAGCGCGCTGCTGGCGGGCGGTTGGAGGCACCTCTCGGTTTTTCATGTTGCGTTGATTTACGCGCTCCTGGTGTTAATGGTCGTCTACGCCGACCTCGGCGCCGGCTTCAATCAGCTGCTCGACGTCGTTGTCCTGGTCGTCCTCGTGATCGGCGAGTGGGTCGGTCGAGTGACGACCAGAGTCGATGTCCCCGCCGCGTCTGTCCTGGCACTCGTTGTCTCGGTCTCGGTGGTATGGGCCGCCGGTCTCGACCTTGTGCGGACGGTCGGGTTCGATGTTCGGGGCGCTGTCGCCGTGGCACGCAACGGCGCCGCCCAACGTGCCGCACTCGCCGTCAGCCGAATGGTGGGATCGGGAAACGAGGTGTTGGCCGAAGACCCATCGATCTACGTTCCCTTGCACCGCCAACCCGTGGTCATGGATCCGTTCATGCTCCGACGGCTCGATCGACAGCATCCCGAGTGGGTCGATCCGCTGCTCCGCCGTATCAGCGAGCGGCGGTTCGCGCTGGTCGTTCTCGTTGTGCCGCTCGAGGATCGCACGCTCGATTACTGGTGGAACGATTTTCAGTTCGGTCCGCGTGTGGCGGCTGCGCTCCGACAATCCTATCGACCCGACGGCACGTCAGGCCGTTATTTTCTGTATCGGCCGCGATGATGCGCACAGCGCGCACGATGCCGTTCGCTCCTGAAACCCAGGCTACTGCGGAGACGGGTGCATCGCGATTCGTCAGATCCATGGCCGCTCTGTTGACGTGGGGGTCGGCCGTCGACGGACGACTGATCCTCATGGGTGCCGTCATCGTGTACCTGGCGCTCATCGCGACCGTTCGTTTGGTATGGGGAGTCGACGTGTGGCCGTTCCTCGGTGTGCCGTCCGGGCCATCGCTGTTCTTCGATGCCCGCAATCTCACGGCTGCCTGGGAGAGCAGTCGCCTCGGCTATGACCCCTTATATATAAGCCCGCGCGACCCGTGGGGACGGCCGCTGATGTACCTCCGTCCATGGCTGCTGCTCGGCGTACTCGGACTTGACCAGTCACACACCGTAGCCATCGGCGTCGTACTGGGGACGGCGATGTTCGTATCGTTCGTATCCCTGGTAGGGCGTGTGACGCTGGGGACCGGGGTCGTTCTCGCTTTCGCGGCATGCTCGCCAGCCGTGATGTTTGCCGTCGAGCGCGCAAATCTGGATATCGCGCTGTTCTCGCTTATTGCTCTTGCGCTTCTGCTGTGGCGCACCTTTCCCCGCCCTGCCGCGGTGGTGAGTCCGACGCTCGTACTAGTCGGCGCAATGGCGAAGCTGTACCCCGTTTTCGCATTGCCCGCCTTCGTTGTCGCCTCCAGTCGAACCGCGTCAAGGGCCGCGATCGTCTGCATGGTGGTCTTTGCTGTTTATTGCGTCTACAGCCTGAAGGACATCCTGCACGTCGCCCAGATTGCGACACAAGGGGAAGGGTTCTCGTATGGGGCGCGAATTCTGCCTGCCCACCTCTATCACCAGGTCGGAGCGGACCGCTGGGCAGGCCCGGCCGCGCTCAAGCAGCTCCTCGCTGCGGTTCCGCTCGGCTGCCTCGCATTGGCGATCGTGCTTCGCGTCCGGCGGCGCATCGGGTCGCGAGACGATGAGGGTTCTCCCACAGCTGCTGCGCTGCTCGGGTTTCATGTTGGGACGTTGATTTATCTGGGTACGTTTGCGACGGCCAACAACTTCGATTACCGGCTCGTGTTTCTTCTGCTCACTTTGCCGCAGCTCGTCGAGTGGGCCGCGCAGCCAGCGCACCGCCTTTGCTCGCTCGCAGCCGCGACTCTTCTATCGATTCTCTTACTGCTCTGGGTCGGAAGCCTCTCCGAGCAATTACATCTCTGGGACGAGTTGGCGAGCTGGGTTGTCGCCGGCCAGCTGACCGCCTTGCTTGCCGTGACCGTGCCCCGCTTGAGCTCTGTTCGGCACATTGAGAAGTCCTGAATGCCGCTGCGAATTGCGCACGTGGCCAACGAGTCGTTCGGCCTGGAGATGGCCAGCGGAGTACAGCATGCTGTGTACTGTTTGGCGCGGGCCCAGGCGGAGGCAGGCGAATCGGTGGCGGTCTTCAGCCGCGACGACGGCGCGGTACATCTGCTTGGGCGCTGCGCGGAATCGACGGCACCCCATTACGAGAGCGTTGACCGCTCCGAGCGGTCGTTGCGCGAGCGGCTCCTTTCGAGCCACTTCGAGCGCTCGCTGGCCGACGACATTCTGGCGTGGGCGCCCGACATCGTTCACTTTCATTCTGTGCACATCCCGCAGAACGTGGCGTTGGCGGCGTATCTGGGTCGCGTGGGTATCCCGTACTGCGTAACAGCGCATGGCGGGTTGTTTCCGGCGGCTCTGCGGCGACGCCGGTTGAAGAAAACCATCTTCAACGTATGCTTCGAGCGGCCGTATCTCAACGAAGCACAGTTCATACATGCATTGAGCCGGCATGAGACCGACGTTCTCCGGAGGCACGGCGTAAGGCGACCTATCGTGACGGTCCCGAACGGCCTTCCCCCGGGCGCCGAGATTCAACCAACGCAACCCGACGCGTTGTATGCGAGATTTCCATGGCTGCGCGATCGTTGTGTCTTCATGTTCATCGGCCGACTGGATCCCGGGCAAAAGGGCTTGGACCTGTTGCTCGAGGCGTTCGCGGGCGCCGGTCTGCGCGACGCGGCCCTCGTGCTGGTCGGCCCGGATTACCGTGGATCGCGCCGTGCGTTGACCATGCTCGCCGGCCAGCTCGATCTGTCATCCCGCGTCATATTTATCGATGCGGCATTCGGCCAGGACAGAGCGAACCTCTTTGCGGCAGCCGACGTGTTCGTTCACCCGTCGCGATGGGAAGGTGTGTCGCTGTCGGTTCTGGCGGCAGCTGCTGCGGGCAAACCGTGCCTCATCACGCGCGAGGCGGATCCACTCGGTGAGCTCGAGCAAGGACAGGCCGCAATCATCGTGGAACCGAGCGTGTCGAGCATTACTGAGGGACTGAAGCGGGCGACCGGACTTGGCCGTCCGGTGCTGAGAGAGATGGGACGACGCGCCAGGCATGTCGCTGAAGCCTGCCTCACGTGGAACTCGATTGCCGCCCGGCTGATCCAGGCCTACCAAAGCGCGGTGAGGCCGCCGTCGCGGCGCGAAGACATCTCGTCTACTGAACAAGTCGACAGGGAATCCAATTCGATCGTGGCCCGTGATGCAGGCGAGCGATCACATGAGCGCGGCTGGTTTGTCAAATGAAGGTTCTGCTGTCGGCTTTGGCGTGTGACCCGGGGAAGGGGTCGGAACTGGAGGTCGGATTCCGAGCTTTGCTGGCCGCCGCCAGTCGTCACGAAGTGTGGGTACTCACCAATAGCGCCGCGGTTCCGGCGGTGCGCCGCGCGCTCGACGAATACGGGTACGCCGACAGAGTTCACCTCGAAGGCATCTACTTCGAGGTGGACGACGAGATCTATCCCCGACTCACCGTTCCGCGCTTTCACTGGTATTACGACCGCTGGCAGCGGAAGGCCGCGGTGCACGCCGCGGAACTCGACCGGCGCGTCGATTTCGACGTCGTTCATCACGTGACGCTGGCTGCCAACTGGACGCGAGCGGGAATCACTGTGGTCGACAAGCCGCTCGTCTGGGGACCTGTGGGTGGCGGCGTCGAGATGCCGCTCAAATTGGTGGGGGAGCTTGGATGGCGAGGGATCGTTGAAGAAGCTGCTCGTCTGCCTGCTCGTCGCCTGCTGGCACGTATCGGACCCGCACGCCTGACGAGGGAGCGAGCCGTCGTGATTTTTGCGCAAAACGAGGACACCGCCCGGCGCATGGGCATCGACGACGGCCGTTTGCGGGTGCTATCGAACGCGACATCAGTTGACGTTCGCGAAATACATCCAACGGGCACCAGGCGAAGCGATATCGTGTTCGCGGCGCGCTTGCTCCCGTGGAAAGGGGGGCAACTGGCTGTTCGCGCCCTTCGCTACGTCCGACACCCGGACGCGGTGCTCCGCATCTTTGGTGAAGGTCCGGAACAAGGGAGGATTGCGCGCGCTGCGCGTCGATGGGGCGTCGCCGACCGAGTGCGGTTCGAGGGTCGCGTGGACCGTGACGGACTGCTCCGCACCGTTGCTACCGCTGGAGTGTTCCTCCACCCAGCTTTCCATGACGAGGCGGGACTCGGCGTGGCCGAGGCGCTCTCGCTGGGTACGCCCGTGGTGTGCCTCGATCGTGGCGGGCCATCGGAACTTCTCCGCTATTGGCCGGGCGCGCACGCCGCCGTGATCTCAACTCAGTCGCCGGAGAACACCGCTCGGGCCATTGCCGTGTCGATCGATCGGTTTCTGCTTGATGCCCCGCCAGTGCCGCCAACTTCCCGATGTCCGGGGATCTCCTTTGACGAGCACTTGCTAACGGCCTACCAAACCGCGTTCGCTCACCGCGGTGAGACCCACCCCCCAAAAGTATGGGCTTTCCCAATAGGCAAGCCACAGTTGTTCACGGAGTCGTCGCGGTCGTTATCAGAAGGCGTCCTGGTGTATGGCTTCGGTCGCCGGTTGCCGACGTGGACTCAGATTGCTTTGGCGTGGCAGGTACGCGTGCCAGGTGTGCGGCGCCTCTTGTCCGAACGGAAATTACAGGAGCCACCGGCTTGTGGCTGGTCGAACTGGCACCGCATTGAGGAGGAGGTGAAGCGGCGCCACAAGTCTGGGTTGTCATGGGTGCACTTCCGTTCGCAGTGGGGGAAGGAGCGCTCCAACATGTTGGGATTGGACGGCGACGGCACGCCGCGCGTGTTCGTGGTTGTCGACCCGCAGAGCAGGGCAAACCTCACCGACCGGATACGGTCGACTCGTTCGTTCCGCGTCACAACGTGTGTCGATTCGTTCTCCTACGAGAACTGGTCGGTGCGCCTGTACGAACCTCTTCCTCGCCTGCACAGACCTGCGCAGTGGGACGCGGCGAGGATTCGATGCGTATCTGAAGAAGTGTCACTCGCGCTCGAGCACTTGCTCCCGCGTGCCGACGGCATCCCGCGTCATTGGCGGCCGATGCATGGTGATTTCGTGCCTTGGAATCTGCGAGAGGATTCGCTGGGCCAACTGTGGCTCCTCGATTGGGAGGATGCTGGGTGGGGGCCGCCGCTTGCCGACTTTGTCCGCTATGTTGTTGCCTACCATTCGCTTGGCTGGATGAGTCCTACTCGGATCGCCGCCGTCGTGACAAAGACCGTTGGCCTCGAATCATTACCTGCGCTCGCGGAGGTCGCGTCCTTCTGGTTGTCACATCGCAACATCGATCCGGGAGGAAACAGCGCAAGTTTCACGCGTCGACGCGATTCCGCTCGTGCGGCTCGCGAATTGGCCGCGTTCCGCGTGATAGGGGCGCGCGCCGACGTCGGTGTGATCAATCCACTAGTCGCGCGCTAACAGTCCGGCAGCCGAGGGCAGTACAGCGTCGTATTTCGCATCCTCGTATCGGTGCTCGACGCCTACGATCATCGCCAGAATCGGCGACGCGGACGGCGTGGAACAATCGCCAGGACCTCTCGCCCGCGTTTACAGTGCGGTAATTGCACCCACGGCATTGTTTCGTAAGGCGTCGCGTCGGTATCTCGTAAGCATTGTAGATACTTCACTTTACCCACCGGCATACCCGTTGCTCCGCAGCTGAGCCAAGCCCCCGACACCTGAATTCCGCCACCCTGCAGCGCTGCCCCGCGGGATCGGAAGGTCATTAGGAGGAGCGCACATGTCTCGTTTGGCCCGATCCGGTATATGCGGCCTGTTTGCCTGTATCGCACTACTCGCTCCAGTGCGGGCGAGCGCAGACCCTGTTCTATCGGTGAGCGCCCCTTCGGTGACCGTGCAGGGGAACGCTGGCAGCGATATCCCGTCGGCAACGATGCAAGTCATCAACGCTGGCAATGGGGCGCTGAAGTGGTCCGTGGTGGCTCCGACCGCAAGCTGGCTGACGGTATCGCCGGCCTCCGGCATCAACACCAAAAATTTGACGCTCACGTTCCGGACGTCTATTTTGACCGTCGCGGGCCAGTACCAGACCTCGTTCAACGTGACGGGCGGCGGGTCGACGAAGACCGTCTATGTGACAGTGAACCTGATCGCAGCGGCGGCGGCGCCCCCAGCACCACCACCACCACCAACACTCGTGGTTGCGTGCCCCGCGAATGCGTCGGTGGCATCGAACGATGGCTCGCCGGTTGTCGTGAACTATACCGCCACGACTTCTGGCGGCGTTGCGCCCATTTCGATCACCGGAAGCCCCGCCTCCGGCAGTGCTTTTCCAGTCGGGACGACATCCGTGAGCGTTACCGCGCAATCGAGTGATGGCCAGACTTCTCGCTGCGGCTTCTCCGTGACCATTACCTACACGAGTGGATCCAGCGATTGGACGTTCTGCGCGATGGAAGGTGGAGTGTGCGCATTTAGCGGCACGAAGCAGGTGCGGTACGGAGCGAACGGCTTGTACGCGTACAAAACGTTGACCGACGGAACGCCGTGTACCAACAGCGTCTTTGGCGATCCGGTGGTTGGAACCGTAAAACAATGCGCGACCGGTGCGACATCTACCGCGCCGCCACCGCCACCGCCGCCACCGCCTCCACCGACTTCGTCATATGGTCCGCAGTCG
>Ga0075428_100007994_pt1 | contig 11731 bp, 9 predicted proteins | sample RhiMetdeltSRZDD2_FD_75291 | JGI IMG/M metagenome (GOLD analysis project Ga0075428, IMG submission 75291) | Populus rhizosphere microbial communities from Tennessee, USA - Rhizosphere MetaG P. deltoides SRZDD2 | ecosystem: Host-associated > Plants > Roots > Rhizosphere > Soil | place: USA...
GGGACCAAGCCGGTCGAATCCCCGTGCGAGGTGGAGCGGGCAGGGCCTCTTGCGTGGGCTCGATGGCTCTGGGCCTTGCCGGTCTTCGTCCCGTCCCCCGGAGCGGCTCCGCATCGTCTCCCGGTCTCGACCACCGGCTCGGGCCGCAAGCGCCGCGACAGCGGCGCGCGCAGCGAGCCGTAGGCGAGCGAAGGCAGATCAGAGCGGAGTCACTCCAAGATCCCCCGCCGCAGCAGTACTGAATAGAGCGTCTCGGCCTCGAGGTTGTGGCCGGCCTGGGTCGGGTGGATCGCGTCGCGCGGGTCGAAGAGCGGCGCCTCGGCGTGCGGGGCGTAGACCGCCTCGAGGTCGACGACGAGCGTCCCCGTTTCCTCGCCGACGCGGCGCACGATCTCCGCGTACTCCTCGTGCACCTGCATCAGGCGCTCGAAGTCGAGCCGGTTGTGCAGCGCGATCTGGTTCCGCGCCTCGAGGTCCGGGGCGGGGTTGCGCGGCGCGGTCAAGAGCCAGACCTCGCCACCGCGCCCGCGCACGACCTCGACGATGCGGCGCAGGTTGTGGGCGAAGAGCTCGGGCGGGATCGTCGGGGCCCAGCTCCGCGCCTCGCGGAAGGCGCCGGCCGCCTGCGCGGCGACCGGCTCGCGAAGCGCGCGCAGCTCGAGGCCGAGCCGACGCACGAACGCGTAGAGCCGGGAGCGCAGCAGCAGATCCTGCGCGGCGATCCCGAGCGGCGTCGCCGGCTCGCGGAAGGCCTCCGCCTCGCCCGCTCCGGAGAGGAAGTGGTCGTTCCAGCCGAAGCGGACCGTCACGAGGTCGGGCTCGAGGTCGCGGAGCTTCGTGCGCAGCAGCAGCAGGCCCTGGTAGCTGTTGTAGCCCGGCAGGCCCGCGTTCAGCACCTCGACCCGCCCGGGGCCCTGGCGCCGGTCGACCAGGCGCTGGAGCCGCAGCGGGTACGGCTGCGCGACGAAGCCGATCTTGTCTCGCGTGAGGTAGCCGAAGGTGCAGGAGTCGCCGAGTGCGAGCACGCGCAGCACGCCGCGGCGCTTCGCCCCGAACTCGGGGCCGCGGAAGCCCGCGGCGTTGAGCGGCTCGCCGTTGGGCCGGACCCCCGGATCGACCTTGAAGTGCAGGATCGGATCGCAGGCCCAGAGCCGGGAGCGCGTGAAGCGGTTCGGGCAGCTCTCCGCGGCGCCCGTCGCCCGCACGGCGAGCTCCGCCGCGACGAGGAGCGCGCCGACCGGCACCACCGCGAGCAGCGCGTGGGCGAGCCAGCGGCGCGGCCGCACGGGCCGGGCTCCGCCTAGCGCCGCGTCGCGGCCGCGGCGTCCGCGAGGAAGCAGCGGCTCGCGCCGCCGCCGGGCTGCGGGTAGAGCAGCGGCTCCTCGCGCGAGCAGCGCTCGAAGACCTCGGGGCAGCGCGTGTGGAAGCGGCAGCCCGTCGGCGGCCGCGCCGGCGAGGGCACGTCGCCGCGCAGGCGTGCCTGCACGCCGCGGCGCGCCGGGTCGATCGACGGGATCGCGGCGAGCAGCGCGCGGGTGTACGGGTGTCGCGGCTCGCGGAAGAGCCGCTCCGTCTCGGCCTCCTCGACGATCTGTCCGAGGTACATCACCGCGACGCGGTCGGCGAGGTAGCGCACCACGCCGAGGTCGTGGCTGATGAAGAGGTAGGCGAGGCCGAGCTCCTGCTGGAGGTCGCGCAGGAGGTTCAGGATCTGCGCCTGGATCGAGACGTCGAGCGCCGAGGTCGCCTCGTCGCAGACGAGCACGCGCGGCTCGACGGCGAGCGCGCGCGCGATGCAGATGCGCTGGCGCTGCCCTCCCGAGAATTCGTGCGGGTAGCGCCAGATCTGCTGCGGGTCGAGACGCACCCGCGCGAAGAGCGCCTGCACGCGCCGGGTGCGCTCCGCCTCGTCGGCGCCGATGCCGAAGGCCTGCATGCCCTCGGCCACCGCGTCGCGCACGCGCATGCGCGGGTCGAGCGAGGCCAGCGGGTCCTGGAAGACGATCTGGATCGCGCGCCGGAAGGGGCGCAGCTCGCGCTCGGCGAGCCCGAGGAGATCCGTGCCGTCGAAGAAGACGCGGCCCGCCTGCGGCTCGACGAGGCGCAGCAGCGAGCGGCCCACCGTCGACTTCCCGCAGCCCGACTCTCCGACCAGCGCGAGCGTGCGCCCGGCCTCGAGCGCGAGATCCACGCCGTCGACCGCGCGCACCCAGCCCGCGGCGCGTTGCAGGAGCCCACGGCGGATCGGGAACCAGGTCCGCAGCGCCTCGACGCGCAGCAGCGGCGCGGCCGGCGCGCTCACGCCCCGGCGCCCCCCGGCACGGCGAAGCAGCGCACCGAGTGCGTCGGCGAGAGCGGCGTGCGCCCGGGCATCGCCTCGGCGCAGGCCGGCAGCACGCGCGGGCAGCGGCTCTGGAACGGGCACCCCGGCGGCCACTCGCGCGGCGAGGGCACGACGCCCGGGATCTCCGCCAGGCGCTCGCCGCGGCGCCCGTGCGCCGGCATCGCGCCGAGCAGGCCCAACGTGTAGGGATGCCGCGGGCGCGCGAGCACCTCCTCGCGCGTCCCCTCCTCGACGATGCGCCCGGCGTACATCACGGCGATGCGGTCGGCGAGCTCGTTCACGACGCCGAGGTCGTGCGTGATCAGCAGGATCGCGGTGCCGAGCCGATCGCGCAGCTCGCGCAGCAGGTCGAGGATCTGGGCCTGGATCGTGACGTCGAGGGCGGTCGTCGGCTCGTCGGCGATCAAGAGCTTCGGCTCGAGCGCGAGCGCCATCGCGATCATCACGCGCTGCTTGAGCCCGCCCGAGAGCTGGTGGGGGTAGGAGTCGACGCGCTCGGACGCGTCGGGGATGCGCACGCTCTCGAAGAGCGCGATCGTGCGCCGGCGCGCCTCCGCCGCGGAGACGCGCTCGTGCAGGCGGATCGCCTCGTCGACCTGCGCGCCGACCGTCACCACCGGGTTCAGGCTCGTCATCGGCTCCTGGAAGATCATCGCCGCGTCGGAGCCGCGCACGCGCCGCATCTCGTCGACCGGCAGCGAGAGCACGTCCTTCCCGCACAGGCGCACGCGTTCCGCCGCGACGCGGCCCGGCCGCGGCACGAGGCGCAGGATCGAGAGCGCCGTCACCGACTTGCCGCAGCCCGACTCGCCGACGAGTGCCACCACCTCTCCCGCCGCCACGTCGAAGCCGACGCCGGAGACGACCGGGAAGGACTCGCCGCCCTGCGGGAAGCTCGTGACGAGGTCGCGCACCGAGAGCACCGGCTCGCTCACCGGCGCTCCCGCAGCGTGCGCGGGTCGAGGACGTCGCGCACCGCGTCGCCGACGAAGTTCACGGCGAGGATCAGGCCGAAGAGCGCCGTCGCCGCCGCGCCGAGGCTCCACCACACGACGGGCTCGCGCGAGAGCTCGTCGCGCGCCTGGTCGATCATCTGGCCCCAGGAACCCTGGATCCCGATCCCGAGCCAGGAGAGCGTGGCCTCCGAGAGCACGAGCCCGGAGAAGGTCAGCACGAAGGTGATCACGACGAGATGCAGCAGGTTGGGGACGACGTGGTGGAGCAGGATGCGCCGGTCGCCGGCGCCGAGCGCGCGCGCCGCCTGCACGTAGTCGAGCTCGCGCAGCTTCAGCGTCTCGCCGCGCACGAGCCGGCAGAAGCCGACCCAACCCGTGATGCCGAGGGCGATGCACACCTGCACCGAGCCGCGGCCCATCACCATGATCAGCACGATCAGGAGCAGGAGCGACGGGATCGAGGCCAGCACCGAGATGACGAAGAAGACCGCGTCGTCGACGCGCCCGCCGTAGTAGCCGGCGGCGACGCCGAAGAGCAGCGCCAGCGGGATCGCGATCAGGCTCGTGAGCCCGCCGATGAGCAGCGCCACGCGCGCGCCCTTCAGCGTCTGGTGCACGACGTCGCGGCCGAGGATGTCGGTGCCGAGCAGGTGTCTCCCGGGGTGGTGCAGCGGCGCCGCGCCATAGAACTCGACGGCCGCGAGCGGCGCCGAGTAGGAGCGCTCGCCGAAGTCGAGCGGGAAGAGCCGGTCGATCGCGCTGCGCGCCTCGTGGCGCGCGAGCCGGTCGGCCCCGGGCGAGTCGGCGCCGCCGCCCCCCACCCAGGCGACGCTGTCGAGCAGGGCGACCCCCACGTAGACGCCGACCACCGCGAGCGCGAGCGGGCGGCGGCGCACGAGCCCGCGCGCGGCGTCGCGCCAGAGATCGCTGCGGCGAGCGGCGAGCCCGGCGAGGATCGCGCCGGAGACCAGCACCAGCACCAGCAGGTTCGACCAGACGTGGGGCTCGAGCACGCGCTACTCCAGCCGCACGCGCGGGTCGACCAGGGTGTAGGAGACGTCGGTCGCGATCTGGCCGGCGACGAAGGCGAGCGACCCGATGTAGACCATCACGCGCAGCGTCGCGAAGTCGTTGGCGTGGATCGCATCGACGGTGATCGAGCCGAGCCCCGGGATGCTGAAGAACGACTCGGTCAGGATCGCGCCGGTGAAGAGGAAGGGGATCGCGACCACCACCTGCGTGAGGATCGGGATCAGCGCGTTGCGCAGCACGTGGCGCGTCATGATGCGCGCGTCGCCGCAGCCCTTGGCGCGCGCGGTGCGCACGTAGTCGCGGCCGGTCTCCTCGAGGAAGACGGTGCGGTAGAAGCGCACTTCGCCGCCGAGCCCCGCGAAGAGGCCGACGAGCCACGGGATCGCGAGGAAGCGCGGGATCAGCAGCGGGTCGGGGTCGAAGCCCGAGAGCGGGAACCAGCGCAGGAGCTTCCCGAACAGGTACTGACCGCCGATGATGTAGAGCAGGATCGAGACGCTCATGCCGAGCACGCAGAGCACGACGCCCATGCGATCGATGTAGGTCTCGCGGAAGTAGGCGACGAGCAGCGAGAGCCCGACCCCGATCACGAGGCCGGCCGCGAAGAGCGGGAGCGTCACGCAGAGGCTCGGCCCCACGCCGCGGCGCAGGCGGTCGACGATCGGCGTGTCGTCCGCGTCGCTGCGGCCGAAGTCGAAGGAGAGCATGCGCCGGAAGTGGTCGGCGAGCAGCGTGTCGCCGAAGTTCCCCGGGTTCCAGACGCGGGGCCGGTCGTAGCCGTGGTTCGAGATCCAGCGCTGCAGCACCTCGGGCGGCGCCTTCTCGCCGACGGCCCGGCGGGCGATGTCCTGCGGCGTCGCGTAGAGGAAGAAGAGCGCGAAGAGGAGCGCCAGCACGCCGAGCACGGTGACGAAGCCGTAGGCGGTGCGACGGATCAGGTAGGCGAGCACTACTGCCTCTCCCGCAGCCAGGTGCGCACGGCCGGCACGAGCAGCCCCACCGCCGCGACCGCGAGCACCCAGGCCGGCCACAGGATCGGCTCGTTCCGCTCGCGGCGCAGCCGCGCGCGCTGCTCGGCGTCTAGGTCGACGTACTTGGCGGTCGGCTGCGAGAGCTCCGCCGGCTTGACGTTCCGCAGCCAGGGCTGGTAGAGCGTGTAGGCCTCGCGGTGGATGAGCTCGATCCACGGCCGCTCGCGCTCGAGCAGCTCGCGCATCTCGCGGATCAGCTCCTTGCGGCGCGCGTCGTTCGGGCGGTTCTTCATCTCGAGGAAGAGCTCGTCGTAGCGCGCGTTCGCGAAGTTTGCGCTGTTCGGCCCGCCGCCGTTCGAGGCCGACATCGGGCCCCAGAGCAGGAAGAGGAGGTTCTCGGGGTCGGGGTAGTCGGCGATCCAGGCCCATTGGAAGATCTGGTAGGCGCCGCGGCGCACCTTGGCCTGGAACTGGTTGTAGTCGGTGGCGGCGATCTCGACGTCGAGCCCGAGGCGCTTCCAGGCGTTGGTGAAGAAGAGCGCGGAGAGCATCCCGCGGCTCGAGGTGTCCTGCGCGTCGAAGCTCAGGCGCAGGGGCCTGCCGGTCGCGGGGTCGATCCCGTCCGGGTAGCCCGCCTCGCGCAGGAGCGCCCGCGCGCGCTCGAGATCGGGCTCGCGGAACGGGTTCCGGTAGGTCTCGTCGTAGCCGAAGATCCCCGGCGGCAGCGGAGACTGCGCGGGGACGCCGCGCCCGTTGGCGAAGACTCGCGTGAACTCGCGCGAGTCGATCGCGAGGCTCATCGCCTGGCGCAGCATGCGCCCGCGCTCGCCCGCCGGCGCGCCGACGACCGGATCGTTCATGTTGAAGCCGAGGTAGTCGATCGACGGCTGGACACCCTTCTCGAGCCGCATCCCCTGCGCCGCCATCTCGGGCGAGAGCGCTCCCTCGTGCACGAGCGTGTCGAAGCTCTCGCGGGGGATGCCCGACGCGTCGTAATAGCCCTGGAGGAACTTGTTGAAGGTCGCGATGTCCTCCTTCTCGACGAGCAGCTCGATGCGCTCGACGAAGGGCAGCGGCCGGCCGACGTACGCCGGGTCGAGGCGGCCCATGGCGGCGTCCCCCGGCTCGCCCTCGGAGGGATAGGTGGCACCCGGCGCCTTCCACTCCGGATGCCGGACGCCGTACCAGGTCGGGTTGCGCTCGAGCGCGATCCGGCTCTCCGGCTCGTAGCGCGCGATCCGGAACGGTCCGCTCCCGACCGGGTGGTCCTTGAAGAGGTCGCGCCCCTCCTGGCCGTCGTAGTAGGCGACCGCCTCCCAGGGAACGGGCGCCGTGAAGACCATCGCGAACCAGTAGAGGATCTGCGGATAGGGCTCGGAGAGCACGATCTCGAGCTCGAGCGGCTCCGGCACGCGCACGCCGGAGATCGGCCCCGCCGCGGCGTACTGCTCGTCGATGCGCCGCGCGCGGAAGTCGGGGTCGGCGTCGCGCAGCGCCGCGAGCCGGTCGGAGAACTCCCGGAGGCCCTCGATCTTCGCGAGCGTCTCGAACACCGGGCTCGCGACCGCCGGATCGGCGATCCGCATCAGCTCGAAGGCGACGTCGGAGGCCTCGACCCGGCGCCCCCCGTCGCGGCCCGAGAGCGCGAAGGCGGGGTCGTCCGCGAAGAGCAGGTCGGGCCGCAGCCGGAAGCGGTAGGCGACGCGCCCGCCCGGCAGCTCGCGCGGCTCGGGCACCGCCTCGGCGATCCCGGGGATGAGCTCGTAGGGGCGCTTCAGGTAGTGGTACTCGAGCAGCGTGTCGTAGGCGTTCGAGAAGACCGCGTGGTCGAGCGTCGAGTAGCTGACCGCCGGGTCGAGCGTCTTCGGCGGCTCGGGGAGCGCGCCGTAGCGCACCTTCGCCGCGTCGTCGGCGCCCGGGTACGGGCTGTTGCCGCAGGCCGCCGCGCAGAGCAGCGCCGACGCGAGTGCGGTCGCGCGCGAGCGACGCCTCACTGCCCCGCCGCACCCGGGTTGGGCCGGACGTGGAAGATGCCCTCCGGGAGCTCCGGGTTGAGCTCGACGTCGCGAAGTGCGATGCGCACGCGCGTGTGGCCCTCGGCGACGAGCAGCGTGATCTCGTGCGCGAAGGGCACGCCGCCGACCGGCTGGTAGTCGCCGTAGCCCGCCGTCCACACGAGCTCGCCGTTGCTCGTCAGCGCCTCCGCGCGCCGGAGGCGACCCTGCACGTCGAACCCGAGGCGCTGCCGCACCGCGCCGCCGGGCTCCGCGAGCGAGACCAGGATCTCGCCGTCCTCGGCCTCGCCGGCGCTGACGGGCGCGAGCGGGGCGTCGGAGCGCGGCGCGCCGAGCAGCAGCGCCACCGCGTCGGCCGGCGCGAGCCGGATGCGCGCGTTGTCCCAGAGCAGGTCGTCGTGCAGCGGCCCGCGGTCGAAGGAGAGGTCGGCCGTGCGGAAGAGCTCGTAGCGCTCGCCGTCGACCGCGAGCACGCCGAGCGACTGGTCGAAGAGCCCGAGCAGCTCGAGGCGCAGGTGATCGGGCCGCTCGGCGACGACGATCTGCCGGCCGGAGAAGCCGGGCGCGGACGCGCCCTCCACCTCGACCCGCGCGCGACCGCGCAGCGCCCGGCGCGTCTCCGCCTCGCGCTCGAAGGCCGCGAAGAGCCGCGGCGGGCGCGGATCGGTGACGGGCAGCGTGGCGAAGCCGCGGGGCCCGCGGCAGGCCGACGCCGCGAGCGCGAGCCCGACCGCGAGCGCGAGCTGGAGGCGGACCGCGTGCCGGCAGCGCGGCATCGCCCTCAGTGCAGCTCCTGGCGCAGGCTCTCGAACTTCTGCTTCAGCTGCGGCTGCTCGCCGTCCCGCGGCTCGAGCGAGAGCGCCTCCTCGAAGCGCTGGAGCGCCCGCTTCTTCTGGTCGAGCAGCAGATAGGTGTCGCCGAGGTGCTCGGAGATCACCGGGTCGCCGCCCGTGAGCTGGTCGGCGCGCTCGAGCTCGCGCGCAGCGCGCTCGAGGTAGCGGCGCCCCTCGCGCGCCTTCCCGCTCTGGATCAGCGGCCGCGCGCGCATGTAGTAGACCCAGCCCAGGCTGTCGACGATGAAGCCGTCGTCGGGACGCAGCTCGATCGCGCGGTGGATCATCTTCTCCGCCTCGTCGAGGTGCTCGCCGCGCTCGGCCCAGGTGTAGCCGATGTAGTTCAGGGCGTTCGCGTTGTCGGGGTTGCGCGCGAGCGCGCGCTGCATCGCCGCGATCGCCTCTTCGTTGCGCTTCGCCTCGCCGTAGACGACGCCGAGGTTGAAGAGCAGCTCGTCGTCCTCCGGGTCCTCGACCAGCAGTGCCTGGATGCGAGCGACGGCGCCGTCGACGTCGCCGGCCTTGGCGCGCAGCGTCGCGGCGTAGAGGTCGAGCTCGCGCGACGGGTCGAGCTTCGCCGAGCGCTCCACCTCGACCAGCGCGCGGTCGTAGAGCCCGCGCCGCTCGTAGATCGTCGCGATCTGCGTGCGCGCCTCGGCGAAGTGCTGGTGGTCGGGCGGGATCAGCTCGAAGGCCTCGAGCGCCCCGTCGCCCTCGCCGACCCGGCGCCGCACCACGCCGAGGAAGAACGCCGCCTCGTACTCGCCCGGCGACTCCTTCACCGCGCGCTCGAAGAGCTGCTCCGCGCCGGCGAAGTCGCGCGCCTCGAAGCGCAGGTAGCCGAGGTTCTTCACCGAGTCGACGTCGTCGGGGTGGTAGGCGAGCACCTCCTCGAAGGTCGCGATCGCCCCGTCGAGGTCGTCGACGGACATCTGGGCCTGGCCGAGTGCGACGAGGGTCGCGTGGTGATGCGGGTGGTGCCCGAGGATCTCGCGGTAGAGCGCGATCTCGCGCTGTGCGTCGCCGCGCTCGTGGACCAGGCGCGCGAGCACGGCGTAGATGCGCAGGCTGCCCGGATCGAGCGCGAGCGCCTCGCGCAGCGCGTGCTCGGCCTGGTCGGGCTTGCCCATCTGCTGGTAGACGTGCGCGACCGCGAAGCGCCCGCGCACCTCGTCGGGCTCGTTCGCGACCAGCCAGCGCGCGATCTCGAGCGCCCCGTCGAGCCGCCCCGACTCGAGGCGGATGCGGAAGAGCAGGTCGGCGGCGTCGGCGCTGCGCGGCACGCCGCCCGGGAGCAGGAGCAGCGCCTCGGCCTGCTCGGGCTCGCGGCGCATGCGGTGCAGGTGGGCGAGGAAGAGCCGGGCCGACTCGTCCTGCGGGTCGAGCTCGAGCGCGCGCTTCGCGTGCTCGAGCGACTCGTCGAGCAGGCCCTGCTGCGCCAGCGCGGTCGCGAGCCGGCGCTGGAGGTAGGCGGAGGTGTCGTCCTTCGCGACGGCGCGGCGCCAGGCCGCGAGCGCCTGCTCGGGCTCGTCGTCCTGCGAGAGCTGCTCCGCGACGAGCACGTCGTACTCGGGCGGGGCGCCCGGCCGGTCGATCGGGCCCGAGACCGGGGGCTCGGGCGCGCGCGGGCCGAGGCCCGCGCAGCCCAGGGCGGCCGCGACGACGAGCGCCGGCAGGCTCTGGCGCCAGCCGCTCATCGCGCTCCCAGGTACCCGTTCTTCTCGAGGAAGGCGACGAGGCCCGCGACGCTCTCCTCGACCGTCTGGCGGTTGGTGTCGAGCACGAGCTCGGGCGCCTGCGGCGCCTCGTAGGGAGCGGAGATGCCGGTGAACTCCGGGATCTCGCCCCTGCGGGCCTTCTGGTACAGGCCCTTCACGTCGCGGCCCTCGCAGGTCTCGACCGTCGCGGCGACGTGGACCTCGACGAAGTCGCCCTTCGGCATCAGCGCGCGCACCGCGTCGCGGTCGGCGCGGTAGGGCGAGATGAAGGAGGTCATCGCGATCACGCCCGAGTCGGTGAAGAGCTTCGCCACCTCGCCGATGCGGCGGATGTTCTCGGTGCGGTCCGCGGGGCTGAAGCCGAGGTTCTTGTTCAGGCCGTGGCGGATGTTGTCGCCGTCGAGGACGTAGGCGAGCCGCCCGCGGCGCACGAGCTCGGCCTCGGCGCCGACCGCGATCGTCGACTTGCCCGAGCCCGAGAGGCCCGTGAGCCACACCGTGACGCCGCGCTGCCCGAGGAGCTGCTCGCGGTCGGGCCGGGTCACGTGGCCCGCGTGCCAGGTGATGTTGGTGCTGCGCGATTCCGCCATGGGGGATCCCTCCGCCGGCGCCGCGAGGACGGCCGCTGAATAGTGGCCCGCGAGGGTAGCGCGGCGCAGAGGCCGCAGGGGGTCAGCCGCGGCGCCGGGCCCGCAGCCCCTCCACCTCCCCGATCAGCCGATCGGCGAGCCGCTCGACCTGCGCGAGCGTGTTCGAGCGACCGAGGCCCACCCGCAGCGAGCCGCGCGCGAGCTCGGCGGGCACCCCGATCGCCTGCAGCACGTGGCTCGGCTCCCCCGAGCCCGAGGCGCAGGCCGAGCCCGCGGAGAGCGCGAACTCGCGCAGCTCCGCGATCAGCGCGCTGGCCTCGACGCCCGCGAAGGCGACGTTCAGGTTCCCCGGCAGGCGACGCTCGGCGTGGCCGTTGCGCCGAACGTCCGGGAGGGCGGCGACCAGCCGGCCCCAGAGGTGGTCGCGCAGCTGCGCCAGGCGCTTCGCTTCGACCTCGAGATCCGCCAGCGCGAGCTCGACCGCGCGCGCGAAGCCCACGACGAGCGGCACCGGGAGCGTCCCCGAGCGCCGGCCGCGCTCGTGGCCGCCGCCGTGCAGCAGCGGCTCGAGGCGCAGCCGCGCCCCCGCGCGCCGGCGCCGCACGTAGAGCGCGCCGACACCCTTCGGGCCGTAGAGCTTGTGCGCGCAGAAGGAGAGCAGGTCGAGGCCCAGGCGCTCGACGTCGATCGGGATCCGGCCCACCGCCTGCGCGGCGTCGCTGTGCAGCGGCACGCCGCGGGCCCGGCAGCGCTCCGCGATCTCCGCCAGCGGCTGGAGCACGCCGATCTCGCCGTTCGCCGCGCCGACCGAGACCAGGAAGGCCCCCTCGCCGAGCGCGGCCTCGACCGCCTCGGGGGCGACGAGGCCGTCGCCGCCGACGCCGACGACCTGCGCCTCGAACCCCTCCGCCACGAGGGCGCGCGCGGTGTCGAGCACGGCGGGGTGCTCGATCGCCGTCGTGACGAGGCGCCCGCCGCGGCCGCGGCGCGCGCGCGCGAGGCCCGCGAGCGCGAGGTTGTCGCTCTCGGTGGTGCCGCTGGTGAAGACGATCTCGGAGGGCTCGGCCGCGCCGATCGCGGCGGCGAGGCGCTCCCGGGCGCCCTCGACCGCGGCCTCGGCCTCCCAGCCCTGGGCGTGGGTCGCGCTGGCCGGGTTGCCGAAGCGCTCGGTCCAGAAGGGCGCCATCGCCTCGACGACTCGCGGGTCGACGGGCGTCGTCGCGTGGTGGTCGAAGTAGGCGGGAGGCTCGGCGGCGCCCGCGCCGCGGCCCC
>Ga0075428_100007995_pt1 | contig 11730 bp, 6 predicted proteins | sample RhiMetdeltSRZDD2_FD_75291 | JGI IMG/M metagenome (GOLD analysis project Ga0075428, IMG submission 75291) | Populus rhizosphere microbial communities from Tennessee, USA - Rhizosphere MetaG P. deltoides SRZDD2 | ecosystem: Host-associated > Plants > Roots > Rhizosphere > Soil | place: USA...
GGCTCCCTCGACCGCGCCCTCCTCACCCGCCTGATGGACGAGAACGCCCGCCGCCCGGAGCCGCTCGAGGATCGTGAGGTGGTGCTCGAGGCCCTGCGCGAGAGCGCGCTGCGTTCGGCGGAGGCGGCCGAGCGCTTCGGCCAGCCCCACGACCGCATCATCCTCTCGGCCAAGGTGAGCGACGTGCGCGACCTGGTCTCGGTCTACCGCGCGCTCGCCGCCGCGTGCGACTACCCGCTCCACCTCGGACTCACCGAGGCCGGGCTCGGCGCCAAGGGCATCGTCGCCAGCACCGCGGCGCTCTCGATCCTGCTCTACCAGGGGATCGGCGACACCATCCGGGTGAGCCTCACTCCCGCCCCGGGGGGCGACCGGGCCGAGGAGGTGCGGATCTGCCAGCAAATCCTCCAATCGCTCGGGATCCGCCACTTCACGCCGCAGGTCACCTCGTGTCCGGGCTGCGGACGGACGACCAGCACGTTCTTCCAGGAGCTGGCCGCCGACGTGACCGCCCACATCCAGGCGCGGATGGCGCACTGGCGGGAGCGCCACCCCGGCGTGGCCGAGCTCAGGGTCGCGGTCATGGGCTGCGTGGTCAACGGTCCGGGCGAGAGCAAGCACGCCGACATCGGGATCTCGCTGCCGGGGACCGGCGAGGCGCCACGGGCGCCGGTATTCGTGGATGGAAAGCTCAAGACCACGCTGCAGGGCGAGACCATCGCCGTGGACTTCGCCCGCCTGCTCGACGAGTACGTCCAGGGGCGGTACGGGGCCGGGGCCTGAGGATCGACGCCGCCTGACTCAGTTCCCGTCATTCTCCAGGCGGATCCGCCATATCCAGGGAGCGTCGGCGCCTACCCGGAGGCTCGCCGAAAGAACCTTCGCGAGGCGACTCGTCCGGGGACGGCCCGCCACCGTGGATTGCCGCATACCGCCGATCCCCCTCAGTAAGTCCACGCCCGTGGAATCCAGTCGCCCATAGGTGACCGGTCGACCGGGATGGGCGGGCGGCAGCTCTCGAAGTCCCCGCTCGAGCGCTTCAATCGGGGCGCGAGAGGCAACGACCACGACGGTCTCGGACCCGCCCGCGCTGGTCACCTGCCAGTTGAAGGGACGCCCCATGCGTGTGCCGGGCAACCGGTGAGTGGCGTGTGCCGCCAACGGGTTCGCGAGGTCGAGACCCGGCGCGGGGAAGAGCACGAATGCCTCACCGTTTTCATCCTCGTTCAGCACGTAGACGTACGCCCATTCGTCACTCTCCAGATCCAGGGACAAGCCGTCGCCCGGCGCCACCCGATCTCCGGGTGCCAACGTGACTTCTTCGCCGGCGCGGTCGCGATGGAGCGTGGCGGTCGCGGCGAGAGGCGGAAGCTGAGCCCCCGATCCTGGCGTGCCTCGGCGCTCGTTGGGGTCCTGCACAGCGGGATTCGAGCGACTGAGATCGGGATTCTGAGCCGACGACACCGCCTCACGCTGGTCACGCTGAGCGACGCGGCTCCGCGTGACGAACACGACCACGACCACCGCACTGGCAACCGTCGCGGCCGCCAGCCACGCCCAGCGGCCCCGGAGTCTGGCACTCGCGCCAATGGCCTGCTCCTGACCCGCTAGTGCTCGCTCCACCGCGCCCGCGCTGGTAAAGCGCTTCGTGAGGTCTGCCTCCAGGGCGGTCTCGACGATTCGAACGAATTCCGCCGGAAGGTCTGGCCTCAGGTCCCGCAGCGGTACCCGAGCGCCACTCGCGTGCCTGGCCACCAGGTCCTTCAGGTTCGCCGCCTCGATCGGGTGGTGCCCGCTCACTACTCGATAGAGGAGCACTCCGAGTGCGTAGAGATCGGCAGCGGGGCTCGCGGACTCCCCCCGGAAGATCTCAGGGGCCGTCGCCAGCGGCGTCCCGCATGCGAGGTCCTCGCCCTTACCAGCGGCCTCGCTGGCCGCCCCGAAGTCCATGAGCACGATGCGTCCGCCCTGCTCGCGCATCACGTTCGTGGTCTTCACATCGCGGTGAACCAGCCCGGCCGCATGCACCGCCGCCAGGGCGCGGCACAATTCAATGCCGACGAGGGAAGCTTCGCGAGCGCCGAGTGGCCCCTGTCGGCCGAGGAGTGTCTCCAGCGTCTCGCCACGGATCAAGTCGCTCCAGATGCCGATTCTCCCGTCGTGGCGATCGACCCCGTGGACGACCACCACGTTGGGATGACGCACGCGCGCCAGGCGTCGACTCTCCTCGAGAAACCGCTCGGCCGACTCCTCGTCGTGGAACCGATCAGGACGCAGGAGCTTGAGCGCGACCTCGCGCTGGAGCCCAGGGTCGTAGGCGCGGTAGACCTCGCTGAACCCACCATGGCCGATGATCTCGATCAAGAGGAGCGACCCCCAGCGCCCGATCGTCTGGGCCGGCGGCTCGGTACCACCGGCGGGTGTCGGTGCGCCCTCAGCCGGCGTCCGAGGATCACGATGGACCGCCGCGAGTGACTCCAGCACCCGGAGCTCTCGTACCACGGACTCCAGGTGAGGGCGCCGCGCCGTTTCACCCTCCCAGTCGACGGCGCTACCGTCGGATACCGCCTGCGCCAGCGGCGTCACCTCTTCATCCGGCGTCTCTCTCACGCATCTCCTTTGCCAGACGCACCAGCGCTCGTGTCACCAGGAGCCGCGCGGCGTTGGCGCTGGGGCGCTCGAGCGCCTCGGCCATCTCAGGATAGGTGAACCCCAACTCCAGGCGCAGCACGACAGCCTCCTGCTGATCCGGGGTCAGTTTGAGGAGCGCCCGCTCGTAACGCTGCCGCGCGTCGCGGCCCACCGCCTCGTCCAGCGGCGACGGGCCGTCGTCCGGGATTTCCTCGCTCAAGCCATCTCGATCTGGACGCCGCGACACTCGGCGGATCTCGTCCCGGATCTGGTTGAGAAGGATCTGCCGTAGGTAGGCCAGGAACGCCCCCGCATGCCGCGGCTCGAAGCTCCCCAGATGGTCCAACGCTCGAATCATGGTGACCTGCACGAGGTCGTCGGTATCGATCAGATCCCGTGCGGAGTGGGGGAGCCGGCCATGAGCCCAGCGCCGGAGCGCAGGAAGGTGTTTCTTGACGAGGAGGTTCCGCGCCAGCGGGTCGCCGGCCTTGGCCTGGCGGAGCAAGGTCGTGGAGTCGAGGGAGATCGAAGCGGGGACCTCTCGCCGAGGCTCGAAGCTGCCCAAGGTCGCACCCTGCAGTGGCGGCCCGGAACGCCCGGTGGTGGCGCACCTCCGGGAGTTCTCTCGGCCCGTTCGCGAGGCACATCCGCCCGGGAATGGAAACCGCCGCAGGGCGAGTGCCGATTCCGAGAAGCTCGGGGGCGAAGCTCTCGAGGGGATTCTGAGGCAGTCGGGGACCAACGGGCAAGCGGTGTCGCAGTCCGAGGTCGCAGGACCTGGCCATGGACCCGCGCAGGGGGCGCCGCTTCGACTCTCCGTCCGGATAGCGAGCAACGGGGATCATCCTCGGTTTCCTTCCTCACCAAAGGGATGCAGGGACCGCGCTTTCGGCGGCCCCGATGGCTGAGGGATGATCAGTCGCCTCCATCGTCTGAGAGAGAGGGACGGGGCCTCGCCGTCGAGGATTCCTCTCTGCGGGTGGCGTACCACCAATCATGAGGCCCTGGTCCGGGCGGTATTCCCGTCCGGACCAGGAAGCTCATGCCTCCAACTACTCCACGATCGTGATCCGCCCGCGCCGGATCCCTTCGGGCGTCTGGATCGAATAGAAGTACATCCCTGGCGCGAGCGTGTCGGCGCCGACACTACGATCGACGCGCAGCTCATGGACGCCCGAGGAGAAGAACGTCCGCTCGGCCAGCACACGCACCACCCGGCCGCTCACGTCGAACAGGCGAGCCTCGACGAGACCAGGCTCGGAAAGTACGAAGCGCAGCGTGCCGTGGTCCCGCAGCGGGCTGGGCGAAAGAGCAGCGTCGATCGCACCCCGGCCCCCGAGCCCGGGCGTGGGCTGCGTGGGTGCCGCCTTCATCGTCTCCGCGACCCGCGCCAGCTCGGTCTTCGACAGCGGAGGGGCGATGGCAGCGCTTGCGACTGGCCCGGCGTGGCGGTCCACCACGTCGATGTCGTAGGTAATGTCGAGGGTGAACCCCACCGGAGGGCCGAAAGTCCCCGTGAAGTGCAGCGTGTGGTGCCCCTTAGACAGCGGCCCCAGCATGACGTAGTAACCGTCGCCCACGAACGGGTAGTAGGTCCCGGCCGGGGCGTCGCAGCCGAAGAGCTGGAACAGATTATTGTCGGGGAACGTGACCGAGAATGCGTCCGCGGGGGTGCGGAACCGACTCATATTCGGAACCGGCACGCCATCCACTTCGCAAGCGAGATCGGTCGCGAGGTCGGCGAAGAAGGCCGCGAGGGCCCGCAATTCCTCGATCGTCAGACTGCCGGGAGGACACACGTTGTCCCACTCCACGTTGATGACGGGAAAGAACAGCGCCGTGCCCTTGGGCACCGTGATGGTCCGATGCGCGGTCCCCGACACGTTGAATACGCCACCGAGGAACCAGACCGGCCCCGACTGACCCGCGGACGCGTAGGCGCCGGTTTCATCGAACAGAGGGTGACCATCGGCGGGAAGGCCATAGGCCCACTGCCACCAAGCCTGCGACCACTCCGCGTAGGACTTGCCATAGGGCCTCGAGTTGGGAGGAGCGGCAATCTGACCGGAACTCTGAGCGTGGACAGGGGCAAACGTCGCCATCACGAGGAAGGCGACGAATCCAAGCGCCAGGATCCGGACCGTGGGCTTCGAGCATGCATTCATGGGTCGTACTCCTGTGCGTTGTAGCGTGAGCAACCGGCGGGCGATCGCGGGTGCGGCGGCCAGCGAGGCGGGGAGCGCTCCCCTCGCGAGCGTAGGTGGGTATCGAAACGCGGCATCGTCATCCTCCTGCCTGGTCAACGACGAATGACCACCTTTCTGGTCGCCTCAAACGACTCGGTCGTGAGCCTGCACACGTAGACACCGCTCGCCAACGGGCCCGACGCGAAGGGCAGGCGATGCCCCCCGGGGCCGCGAAGCTCGCGATCGAGCACGGTCGCAACTTCGCGGCCGGCAAGGTCGTAGACCTTGAGCGTCACGTGCTCGTGCCGGGCGAGCCAGAAGTAGAACTCGGCCGTCGAGCGGAACGGATTCGGCTGCGGGGGCTCCAGGCCCCCGGTGGAGGGCCCGCCCGGCGGCGCTTCGCTGATCCCTACGGTGGCGACGTTGATACCCGCCACGAACGTCTGTGCCTGGTTTCCGACGGTGGTGAAACTCCCGCCCGCAATCACCAACGCATCCAGCGTCGCCAGCGTGCTCACCGGCTTGTCCGCTGCGGGGTTCCACGACAGAGCATCGCCGCTGACGGCATCGAGCGCCGCCAGGTTGCTGCGCGGCTGCCCCGCGGCGGTCGTGAAGGCTCCGCCCGCGTACACCACGCCGCCCGCAATCGCGAGGGCACGGACCTCGCCGTTGGGTGCGGGATTCCACGCGGTCGCGGCACCCGAGCTGAGGTCGAGCCCGACGAGGCGCGAGCGGGCCTGCCCACCTGCAGTCGTGAAGCTGCCGCCCGCGAACAGCGTGGAGCCGAAAAGTGCGAGCCCCCGCACGTTGCCATCCACCCCCGGGCTCCAGGGCAGCGCGTCGCCGGTGACGAGGTCGAGGGCGGCCAGGAAGCCCAACGGCTGTCCGCCGATGGCGTTGAAAGCTCCGCCGGCGAAGATCCTTGCCCCGTCCACGACGATCGCGTTCACCCAACCGTCGGGCCGCGGATTCCAGGCGAACGCCGCGCCGCTCACGGCATCGAGCGCCGCCAGAAAGGAACGCGGAGCACCACCCACGTGCGTGAAGAGCCCGCCGGCGTACACGGTCGATCCGCTCACCGTGAGCCCGGTGACCTGGCCGTCGGCATCAGGGTTCCAGGCGGCCAGCGCCCCGGTCGAGGCATCGAAGGCCGCGAGGTTCTGGCGCGGCTGGCCGACGGCGTTGGCGAATGCCCCCCCGGCGTACACGGTGCCACCGGCAACGGCCAACGCGCTCACCGGACCGTCGGTGCCCGGGTCCCAGGGTGTCGCCGCCCCGGTCGTGAGGTTCAGCGCAGCGAGATTGGCGCGGGGCACCGCGCTCCGACTGTTGAAGGCGCCGCCTGCGTACGCGACCCCGCTGGTCGCAGCGATGGTGTAGACCCGCCCGTTGAGACCCGGGTTCCACGAGGTCGCGCTGCCGCTCGCGATGTCGAGCGCGGCCAGGAAGTCGCGCGGCTGCGCCGCGATCCAGCCGAAGTCGCCGCCGGCGTAGACCGTGGCACCGCTCACCGCGAGCGCCCGCACCTCCGCGTCGGCCCCCGGGTTCCACGGCGTGGCGGCACCGCTCGCGCCATCGAGCGCGACGAGATGGCTGCGCGGCTGGCCGCCCGCACTCGTGAAGGCCCCGCCCGCGATCACGGTGCCCCCGCTCATGGCGAGGCAATGGACCTGGCTGTTGGCGCCCGGGTTCCACGGGGTGATCGCGCCGCTCGAAAGGTCGAACGAGGCGAGGAACGAACGTGCCTGTCCGCCCGCGCTCGTGAACGTGCCAGCAAGGTAGAGCGTCGAGCCGGACGCAACCAGGGCGTTGGCCCAACTGTTGAGGCCCGGATTCCACGGCAACGGAGTACCGCTCGTGGCGTCGAGCGCCGCCAGGCGGCTCCGCGACAGTCCACCCACGGTGGTAAAGAGCCCGCTCGCGTAGACGGTGGAGCCGCTCACCGCCAGGGCGGAAACCGTACTGTTGGCGTTCGGATTCCACGCGAGCACGGTGCCGCTGGGCACCTCGATCGCCGCGAGCCGGTTGCGTGGCTCGCCGCCGGCGATGGTGAAAACACCGCCGACGTAGAGGGTGGAGCCGTCCAGCGCCAGCACGTTCACCGAGCCATTGGTCCCCGGATTCCACGGCGCCACGCTGCCGTCGGCGAGGATGTGGGCCAGGTTGGACCGAGGAACGCCGCCCACCGCGGTGAAGGAGCCGCCGATGAACCAGCCATCCGCTCCGTCAGGCGTGGCCGCGTAGATGGCGGTTCCCGCGACCTGGGAGAACCCTGGCGCGGGAAGTCCGCTCGCAGCCTCGAGCGGCACGCCGCGCCCGGTGGCGGGGCCCACCTTCCCGAAGCTCCCGCCGAGGTAGAGTGTGGTTCCTGTGATCGCGGCGGCGTTCACCGTACCGTCGGTCACCCAGAGGCTCGTCTGGATGTCCTGGGCCAGCGCGGGGCCGGTGGTGCCGATCGCTAGCAGCAGGAACGTCGACGCCACCAGCGGCGGGACCTCGAGCGCCGGCGACCACCCGAGCGAGGAGGTTCCGCGCACGGCGGTGCCCGGGAGCTTCGGACGGAGCCGGAACATCGGCAACCTGGCCATGCTGAGCCCTCGCGCGGTGAGGCGGGACGATGCTCTGTCCCGCCCCCGGTCGCGTCCGATGGTCCCCCCGCGACCCCGCAACGCGTGCGGCCCGCGCCACGTTCGAATCACGGCCAGTCTCGCCAGCGGTCTGTGGACACACCAGCCTGGCCTTGCCTATTAGGGGTAACGTTGCCTGGCGGAAAAGCGTTCGCCCGCGAGCGATGAACCGGCCTCGGTCCTAGTGGGCGCGCAACGGGAGTGCCGTGGACGAGGATGCCCGAACGCGATCTGGCGGACCGCCTCGCGGGGCCGTTCGGCGGAAGTCCCTGTGCAGGGACAGTATCCCCGGTGTAGGGTGGAGTTCCTCGGCCGCGTATCCCCGACGCGGCCCATCCATCGGGAGTGTCGGCCGTGTTCGTCCGCCGCCATGCGCGCACCGGGCTCGCGACGCGGTCGTTCGCCCGGATCTGGCTGGGTGTGCTCGGCTGGGCTTCAACCCAGCCTCGCGCCCGCGCGATGAACGACGTCGGCGCCGCGTCGAGCCGCGGCCATCCGATCATCGCGCGGCTGGCCGCGCTCCCTAGAGCGAACGCGTGGCTGCCGTGGAGAGTGGCCGCGTTCGTGTCGATGTCGTTGGTGATACCAGCCGCGACGGGAATGGCTCTGGCCACACCTGGTCACCTTTCGCTCGCGGTGCGTTCCCGGTGGGATGCCCCTCGGGCCACGGCCCGAGACGTGCGGAAGCTTCTCGATCTAGGGCACTACGCGGCCGCCGAGTCTGCCGCCGTCGCCCTCGTGGCCCGGCTCGAGATCTCCTCGCACCCCTCGCCCTCCCCGCTGGCGGACGCGCTCGATCTGGGCGTCACGAGCCTGGTGGGGGGCGGCAAGTTCTGGGAGCCACGTGCGCTGGCCTGGGCGGAGAGCGCGCTGGCGATACGCGAGCGGAACCCGGGGAAAGACTCGCTCGCGTACGCGCGCAGTCTCTACGCGCTCGGGACGGTTCTGGCGGCGCGAAGGGACGCGCCCGCGCCCCTGTGGGCGACTCTGCCTCCCCATGAGCGCGGCACCGCGGCGGCCGTGTTCGCATCCGTGGTCCGGATCCGCGAGCGGGCGCTGGGGCCTCGCCACAGGGACACAGCCACCGCCATCCACGCCCTGGGCTGGGAGACACTCCTGGAGCGGCGTATCGCAGCGGCCGACTCCCTGATCCGTCGCGCGTCCGCGATTCGACAGCGCATCCTCCCCGCGGATCATCCGGACCGTGCCGAAAGTGGGGCGGCGCTGGCGGTCATGGCCGAGTACCTGGGTCGTGGTGACACCACTCTCTATGCGCATGCCATCGCAGCCACCGAGCGGGCGGTCGGGCCGGATCATCCCATGCTGGCCGCGCAGCTCCTCTGGTATTCGGAGTTTCTACGCGGGATCGCGGCGCAGTATGACCGGGCTCACGCGGTGCTGGAGCGGGCGGTCGGTATCTACGAGCGCCGCCTCGGTCCGCTCAACCTCCTCACGGCGCGCGCGGTTCGTTTGACGGGAGTCAACCTCCACTGGAGCGGTCGTCTCGAGCAGTCCTTGCCCTGGCTTCAGCGCGCGCTGGAGGTAACGACGGCGCTTGTCGGGCCCGGTCATGTCGAGACCGCCCTCCCGCTGTTCGAGCTGGCCGGCGCCCTCAGCCTGCTCGGCGACGAGGTCGCGGCGCGGCCCCTCTTCGAGCGGGCGCTGGAAATCTGGGCACCGATCCTGGCGCCGGACGACCGCCTGCTGGCCTCCGCATTGCAGAGCCTGGGCCATCACTATCTGGCGACCGGCGAGACCGCTCGAGCCGAACCGCTAATCGAGCGCGCGCTGGCAATGAAACGCAGGCACCCCGAACGGGGGTTGGCGCTGACGGTGGAACTAATGGGGCAGGTCTACGCCGGGGACACGGCGCGCGCCCATCCTCTCTTTCGCGAGGCGGCGAGACTCTATTGTCAGATCGCGCCCGGTACTCCTTACGAGTATAAGGGGCTGATGATGTTTGCCGGATTAGCAAGCGCAGCCGGCGACCTGGACGAGGCGATTCTCTACTACCAGCGGGCGATCGCGATATCGGAACGCACTCGACCCTTTGACCTCGCCTGGGCCGGCCGGGATTTCGCGAACGTCCTGCGTCGGGCGGGGCGAAACGCCGAAGCCACTCGGTCCTTCGACCGATCCTTGCGCACGGCCGAGGAGGTGCTCGGGCCGACCCACACCATGACCGCCGTGATCCTGAAGGATATTGGGAATCATCTCGTCTCGCTCGGGAAAGCCGACTCGGGGCTTCGAGCCCTGCTGCGGGCCGAGGAGATCGTTCGCGCGCATCTGGAGCGCAGCATTCGTGTCCTGCCTGAGTCGCAGGCCCTGCTGCGGGCCTCTTCGGGACTCGGCACGGCGCGCGATGAACTCGTGTCCCTCGTTGTCGGAGACCCGGACCCGTCCCGGATCGAGCTGGTGTGGGATGCGGTGGTCCGCTCCCGCGCGCTCGTGCTGGACGAGATGGGGGCTCGCCATCGGATGCTGTACTCCCATCCGGATCCTGAGGTGCGTGCGCTTGCGGCGCGGTACGATTCGCTGGGACAGTGGCAGTCCCGGATCGAGCTTTCTGGGCCTGGGACCTCGGACCTCGTTCCGGTGCTCCAGCGAGTCGCGCACGAGCGAGAACTGGTCGCGCGCGATCTGGCGGAGCGGAGTGCTTCATTTCGCGAGCAGCGGCAACGGGCCCGGATTGGACTCGCCGAGGTCGCGGGCGGCTTGCCGCCAGGAAGCGCCCTGCTCGCCTTCGTGCGCCATCAGCGGCTTTCGTCCGGCCCTGACGGGTCGCCCGCGGGCCCCTCCCCGTTCGTGTACACGGCGTTCGTTCTCCGGGCCGGGGGGGAGGCGCCGGTCGTCGTTGCGTTGCCCGAGGCCGACGCGGTGGACCGGGAGGTGGCCCTCTGGAAGCGCGAGGTGGCGCGCGCCCTCCCCACGGGGGCCGTCCTCGCATCGACCCTCGAGGACGAGTATCGAAGAACCGGCGCCCGCCTTCGCCGTCTCATCTGGGAACCGGTGGCGACCCACATGCTTGGGGTCGAAAGGGTGTTCGTGGTCCCCGACGGCCCACTCCATTTCCTGAACTTCGCCACCCTGCCGGTGGGGACATCCGGATACCTGCTCGAGCGAGGGCCGCTGTTGCACTACCTCTCTGCCGAACGAGATCTGGCCCTCGAGGCTCCAGGCTCCCGGCGCGGCAGCGGTCTGTTGGCGGTGGGCGCGCCCGAGTTTGACGCGGACCCGGCCAGCCTGATCGACGAAACAGTCGTGACCGGTGAAGCCCTGGGCGCCGGCTATCGGGGCCCACGCGTAGCCTGTGCTGATTTCAGCGATGTCCGCTTCGGTCCACTCCCACATGCCGAATCCGAGCTGACGGACCTGGAGGATCTCTGGCGCGAGGTCGGCCCCGCAGAGCGTCCTGCTATCGGCCCGCCAATCCGAGAGCCATCGATCATCCTGAGAGGAGCGCGCGCGTCGGAAGCGGCATTCAAGGCCAAAGCGCAGCGGCGGCGCATCGTCCATGTCGCCACCCATGGGTTCTTCCTCGGCGAGGATTGTACGGCGGAGCCCGGCCACCGCGGGATCGGGGGCATGACGATCGCCGGTGAGCCGCCGCCTGCGCATACACGACCGATCGAGAGTCCGCTCCGGCTCTCCGGCGTCGCGCTCGCGGGCGCCAACCTCCGTGATCGGGCCCCACCGAACCACGATGACGGCATCCTGACCGCGGAAGAGATCGCGTCACTGGACCTCTCCGGCGTCGAGTGGGCTGTGCTCTCGGCGTGCGACACCGGCCTCGGCGAGATCCTCGCCGGCGAGGGCGTCCTGGGGCTGCGGCGCGCACTCCAGGTCGCTGGCGTTCGCACCTCGATCATGAGCCTCTGGAGAGTGGACGACCGGGCGGCACGACGCTGGATGCGCGCGCTCTACCAAGCCCGCTGGAAGCTGGGCTGCGACACGCCGGAGTCCATGCGGCGTGCGAGCATCGCGGTACTGAAGGAACGTAGGGCGGCCGGCATGAGCACGCACCCTGCCACATGGGGCTCGTTCATTGCCGTGGGGGACTGGCGCTGATTCCCGTTAGAAGTTGACAGGTCATCAGCAGGGAGGTTTCCTCGGAGCGTTGGCTCACGCGATGCCAGCGAGGGGCTTCTGGATCATTGGCGGTCGCCGTCGGGTCGAGCTGCCTTCTCGTCAGCCTCCCGAAGCGGCGCCATCCAGCGGGAGAGTCGGCCGTGATCCTCTGCCGGGGACTCCAGTCCAAGTTAGCCAGCGCGCTGTGCGTCCTGTCG
>Ga0075428_100007996_pt1 | contig 11729 bp, 13 predicted proteins | sample RhiMetdeltSRZDD2_FD_75291 | JGI IMG/M metagenome (GOLD analysis project Ga0075428, IMG submission 75291) | Populus rhizosphere microbial communities from Tennessee, USA - Rhizosphere MetaG P. deltoides SRZDD2 | ecosystem: Host-associated > Plants > Roots > Rhizosphere > Soil | place: USA...
GCGCGCGCACGAACGCCCCGCCCACGAGGCCCGACCCGCCGAGCACCAGCGGCCGCTCGAGCAGCACCGCGCTCACGTTGGCCCCGGCGCTCACGGGCGCGGTCCCTGGCGAGGCAGGTCGTGGGGCGAGCGCTCGCGCCGCAGGTTGAGGCGCACACTGGTCTCCTCGGCGAGCCGGGTGCCGAGCCCGCCGGCCAGGATCACCGCCTGCATCACCCCCCGCCCTCCGACCCCTCCTCCGCGCCGCGCACCGCGCTCGGTCGCGGAGCGGTGGCTCGCACGATCACGCTCACCGGCCTCGCCGCTGGCGACGTCCCCAGGTGGGGGCCGGAGGAGGCGTAGGCGGCGGTGCGACCTCGGGATAGCGCGGCCCCGCGCCCTCGTCGTCGCCCGCCGGCACCGTCGGCTCGTCCATGGACTCGAGCTCCTCGTCGACCATCCTGGCCGCGGGGGCCGGCTCGGGTGCGGTGCTGGCCTCCGGCGGGAAGAACGGAGGCTCGGGCTCGGGCTCGGGCTCGACCTCGGGTGTCGTCGCCTCATGCGGGCGCTCGGTCACGGCAGCGGGCGCGCGCCCGGCCCATGCCGGCGCGGACCGCGGCTCCCAGGCGTACGGATCCACCTGTCGCTCCTCCCGCGGGCCCTCCGGGCGGCCGACCTCCTCGTTCTCGTCCTCCTCGTGCGCCGGCGGCATGGGTTCGACCTCGGCCGGTCGCTCGACGACTTCGGGCGAGGCCTCGATGCCGGCGACCGGCCCGCGCACCGGGCGCGCCAACCGCGCCGGCGGCGACGGACGCACCGCCGGCCGACCGCGCTCGCCCTGCGCGTCACGCTCACCTCGGGCGTCGCGTTCACCGCGTTCGCCCCGATCCTCCGGCTCGCGAGGGCCGCGGTCGGGCGCCGGCGCGGGCCCCGCCCCCGTCGTGGTCACCTCGGTGCGCTCGCGACGGCCGCGCCCGCCGCGGCGACCACGGCGGCGACGACGACCGCGCTCCTCGGCGCTCTCGCCCCGGTCCGAGTCCGCCTCGGTCTCCGCCCCGCCGCCGCGCGAGGGCGCGGCCACGCGCCCCTCGTCCGGCTCCGCCTCGTACGGCACGACGCGCTCGACCCGTCGTTTCTCGCGATCCGAGATCGGTCCACTTTCGACCGCCTCGAGGGCGTTGCGCGCGGCCGCCTGCTCGGCTTCCTTCTTGTTCTGGCCGCGTCCCTCACCCAGCGAGCGACGTCCGACCATCACCTCGACCATGAACTGCTTCGAATGATCGGGGCCCATCTCGCTCCGGATCCGGTAGACGGGATGCGTGCGGAACGTGCTCTGGACGTACTCCTGAAGGTGGCTCTTGTAGTTCGTGTGCCGCCGGTCGGCGGCGATGACCTTCGATTCCCTGAGCAGCCAACGCTCGATGAACCCGCGTGCGGCCTCGAATCCCTGGTCCAGGTAGATGGCGCCGATCACCGACTCGAATGCGTCGGCGAGGATCGAGAGCCGCTGCCGGCCGCCCGATTCCACCTCGGCATGGCTCATCAGCACGAACCGCCCGAGGCCCATGGCCAGCGCCCGTCGCGAGAGGATCGCCTTGGAGACCAGCAGCGACTTGGTCTTGGTCAGCTGCCCCTCGTGCTCCCCCGGATGCGAGCGGTAGAGGAACTCGCTCGTGACCAGACCGAGCACCGAATCGCCGAGGAACTCGAGACGCTCGTTCGACTCGCGCGGTCCCTGCCCGGTGACGTGCAGGTAGGAACGGTGGGTGAGGGCCAGCTTGAGCAGGCCCGGGTCGCGGAACGTGATGCCGTACTGACGGCTGAAATCCGCGAACGCCCGCGACTCCTGGTCGCCGAGCTCCACGCGGTCGGCACGGCCCCGGCCGGTCGGAACGGGCATGGGGCGCCGGACACCAAACAGCCCCTTCAGCCAGTCGAGGAACGAGACGCCGCGACGGGTGGGAGCAGGCGGGCGCGTGCCGCGCCCGCCGCGCCGGCGGGATCGCCGGCCGCCGCGCGCTAGGTTACGGCCTTCAGGGCGAGCGTCACGTTGTGACCCCCGAACCCGAACGAGTTCGAGAGGGCGGCCGTCACGCGGTGCGTTCGGGCCTGAGCGGGAACGAAATCGAGGTCGCATGTGGGATCCGGTTTCTCGAGGTTGATGGTCGGTGGGACGATCCCGCGTGCCAGGCTCAGGACGGTGGACACCGCTTCGATGCCACCCGCGGCACCCAGCAGGTGCCCGGTCATCGACTTGGTCGAGCTCACCATGAGCTGGCGCGCGTGCTCGCCGAACACGGTCTTGATCGCCGACACCTCGGCCGGGTCACCGGCCGGGGTCGACGTCCCGTGGGCGTTGACGTACTGCACGCGGTCTGCAGGGAGGCGCGCGTCATCCAGCGCGCGTCGCATCGCGCGCGCGGCGCCTTCCCCATCCACACAGGGCGCGGTCATGTGATACGCGTCCCCGGTGGCGCCGTAGCCACAGAGCTCACCCAGCGGTGTAGCGCCGCGCCGCCGCGCGTGGGCCTCGGTCTCGAGGACCAGCATGGCGGCGCCTTCGCCGATCACGAATCCGTCCCGTTCGGCGTCGAACGGGCGGCTGGCTCGCTGCGGTTCGTCGTTGCGTGTGGAGAGGGCCCTGGCATTGCCGAAACCGGCCAACGCCATGGGTGTGATGGTGGCCTCGCTCCCTCCTGCGAGGATGACGTCGGCATCGCCCGCGCGCAGCAGGCGAAACGCCTCGCCAATCGCGTGTGCGCCGGAGGCGCACGCCGAGACCGTCGCGAAGTTCGGGCCCTTGAGGCCGAACTGGATCGAGACCTGGCCGGCGGCCATGTCCACGATCATCATCGGGATGAAGAACGGACTGACACGGCCGGGTCCCTTCTGGACCAGGTTGGTGTGCTGTTCCTCGAACGTCTCCATCCCTCCGATACCCGATCCGATGACGACGCCGACGCGCGTGAGGTCCGTGGACTCCAGATCGAGCCCCGAGGTCCGAAGCGCCTCGTGGGTGGCGACGACCGCATACTGGACGAAGCGGTCCATCCGCTTCGCCTCCTTGCGGTCCAGCACGCCCTCGCTCGTGAAATCCTTCACCTCGCACGCGAAGCGCGTGCCGTAGGCCGAGACGTCGAACCGGGTGATGGGACCGGCGCCGGACTTCCCGGCGATCAGGTTGCTCCAGAACACCTCGGTGTCGTTGCCGAGGGGCGAGATGACGCCCGTCCCGGTCACGAACACCCGCTCGTTCTCACCCACGGATGTCTACCCTCTCATCGGCGCCGGAGCACCCGGAAGTCGCGGCCGCGCACGACGACCCGCGGCGGCGCCCGCAGAGGCGTCCGGTGCGTGCGATCGACACGTCGGTCAGGACGCGGCGCCCGCGTGCGACTTCAAATAGTTCATCGCATCGCCGACGGTCTTGAGCTTGTCGGCCTCTTCGTCGGGAATGTCGAGCCCGAACTCCTCCTCCAACGCCATGACCAGCTCGACGATGTCGAGCGAATCCGCCCCGAGGTCCTCGATGAACTTGGCTTCGGGCGTCAGCTGCTTGACTTCGACTTCCAGCTCCCTGGCGATGATCTCCTTCACCTGATCCTCGCTGAACGCTGCCACTGATCCCACCTCCTGGTTTGAGGTCCGACTGCCGCGGTCCGGGCCCGTGCGAGCCCGCCGCATCGTGCCGCATCGTCTACATCACCATACCGCCGTCCACCGTCCACACCTGGCCGGTGACGTAGCCCGCCCGCGGCGAGGCCAGGAACGCGATCACGTCCCCCACCTCGGCGGGATCGCCGAGCCGCCCGAGAGGGATCTTGGCCTTGAGCTCCGCGGTGGCCGTCTCCGGCAGCTGCGCCGTCATCTCGGTGGTGATGTATCCGGGGCAGACGGCATTCACCGTGATGCCGCGCGAGGCCAGCTCGCGCGCCAACGCGCGGGTGAGCCCCAGCAGGCCCGCCTTGGAGGCCGCGTAGTTGGCCTGGCCGGCGTTGCCCATCAATCCGACCACCGAGGAAACGTTGATGATGCGTCCATAGCGCGCCTTCATCATCGCGCGCGTCACCGCCCGGCAGCATCGAAAGGCGCCGCCGAGGTTGGTATCGATCACCTGCTGCCACTGGTCGTCGGTCATGCGAACGAACAGACCGTCACGCGTGATCCCGGAGTTGTTGACCAGGATGTCCACCCGCGAGAGCCGGTCGAGGGCGGTCGAGAACGCGGCTTCGACGGACGAGGCGTCCGCGACGTCGGTCGCGAACGCGTGCGCGGCACCACCGGCCGCGCGCAGGCCCTCGACCGCCTGCTGCGCCCGCTCCTGGTTGCGGTTGAAGATCGCCACCGTCGCCCCACGCGCCGCCAGGGCGCGAGCGGTCGCGAGTCCGATGCCGGTGGCCCCGCCCGTCACGAACGCCACCTGCCCGGCCATCTCGCGCGCGCCCCCGGGTTCGCCCGCCTCGGATGTCCCGGCGCGCTCTCGCTGCCTCGCGTCGGAGGTGTGGGTCGCGTCCGTCATCCCGCCTCCTCCATGGGCTCGGCGTCGCCCGCCAGCGGAGCCCCGCCCCCGACGTCGCCCGTGGCCCCGGCCAGCGCGCTCAGGGTGGCCTGAAGCCCATCGGGGTCGTCGACGCTCCACGAAGGCACGGACTTGTCGAGCGTCCGCAGCAGCCCGCGCAGCACCGTGCCCGTACCCACCTCCACGAAACCCTGCGCGCCGTCGGCGATCAGCCGCCTCATGGAATCCTCCCAGCGGACCGCGCCCAGCAGCTGCGCCTCGAGTGCGGCCCGGATCTCGCCGCCCCGGCGCAGCGGCTCGCCGGACACGTTGGCCACGACGGGGACCAGGGCATCGTGCACCGAGACCGCCGCCAGGGCCTCGGTGAGACCGGCGGCGGCGGATCCCATGAGCGGCGAGTGGAACGCCCCGCTCACCTCGAGCGGGATCACCCGCTTGGCCCCCATCCCGCGCGCGACCTCGCAGGCACGCACCACCGCCGCGCGCTCGCCGGAGATGACGACCTGCCCGGGCGCGTTGAGGTTTGCCGGGCACACCACGCCGGCGGCTTCGGCACGCGCGCACGCCTCCTCGACCTGCCCGCGCTCGAGACCCAGGATCGCCGCCATCGTGCCGGGCCGGTCGAGGCCGGCTCGATACATCAGCTCGCCCCGCCGGTGCACGAGTCGGACGGCGTCCTCGAAATCGAGCGCGCCTGCCGCGACGCACGCCGAGTACTCACCCAGGCTGTGCCCGGCCACCCACGACGGCTTCACTCCCGCGGCGTCGAGCAGCTTCCACGCGGCGACGCTGTGGGTGAGCAGGGCGGGCTGGGTGTGGACGGTCTTCCGGAGCTCTTCGACCGGGCCCTTCCAGCAGAGGTCGGAGAGGCGGTAGCCGAGCGCGCGGTCGGCGGTCTCGAACACGTGACGGGCGACCGGGAAGCGCTCGGCGAGCGCCTGGCCCATGCCGACCGCCTGGGCGCCCTGCCCGGGGAAGAGGAACGCCAGCTTCATGTGCGGACCCCGGTCGCGGCGAGCCGGGCCTCCACGGTGGGCATTCCATCGGCCGGGCCCTGGCGCGCCATGGTCCAGCGCAGGACACCGGCGCCCCAGGTGGCACCGCCGCCGAAGGCACAGAAGCCGACGTGATCGCCCGGCTTGAGCTGTCCCGAGCGCACCAGCTCGTCGATCGTGATCGGGATCGAGGCCGACGACGTGTTGCCGTAACGATCGATGTTGATGGGCACCTTCTCGGGCGGGAGCCCCAGTCGCTCGCGGACCGCGTCGATGATGCGGAGGTTGGCCTGGTGCGGGATGACCACGTCCATCTCGTCCGGACCGATCCCCGCCTGCTCCATGCAGCGACGGGTGCTCTCCTCCATCGTGCGGACGGCGAACGGGAAGAGCTTCTTGCCCTGCATGCGGATGTAGTGCTCCCGCGCCTCGACCGTCGCCGCGCTGGCGGGGTTGGCCGAGATCCCGGCCGGCACCTCGAGCACGCTGCCCAGCTCGCCGTCGCTGCGGATGTCGATGGCGAGGACCCCCTCACCCTCCTCGCACGGCCGCATGATCACCGCGCCGGCGCCGTCGCCGAACAGGACACACGTGTTGCGGTCGGTGTAGTCGACGATGCGCGAGAGCGTCTCGACCCCGACCACGAGCACCGTCTCCGCGGCCCGTGAGCCGATCAGGCTGCGGGCCATCGCCACGCCGAACACGAACCCGGTGCAGGCCGCGAACATGTCGAACGCCACCGCGCGGGGGGCGCCCAGCTTGCGCTGCAGCGTGCACGCGCACGATGGCAGGATCCGGTCGGGGGTCGTGGTGGCGACGATGATGGTGTCCACGTCGTCGGGGCTCAGTCCGGCCGACTCGAGCGCGCGCTGCGAGGCGATCAGCGCGAGGTCCGAAGACGCCTGCTCGGGTGCCGCAATACGGCGCTCGCGGATACCGGTGCGCTCGCGGATCCACTCGTCCGACGTGTCGACCATCCGCTCGAGATCGGCATTGGTCAGCACGCGCTCCGGGACGTACATCCCGGTGCCGGTGATCGTCGCCCCCCGTACGGAATCAGGCCGCGGTGTCATGGTCCGCCTCGAGCTCCTCGCGGATGTGCTCGTTGACCCGCTTCTCCACGAACGCGGTGATCGTCCGGATCGCGTTTTTGAACGCCCGCGGGCCGCTGCTCCCGTGCCCGACGAAACACACGCCGTTGATCCCGAGCAGCGGGGCGGCCCCGTGCTCCTCCCAGTCCAGGTGATGCTTCATCCGTATCATGGCCGGCCGCATGAGCACCATGCCGAGCGTCGCCAGGGGGTCCTTGCGGATGTCCTGCCGCATGATCGAGACGAGCATGGCGGCGACCCCCTCGGCCGTCTTGAGCAGGACGTTTCCGGTGAAGCCGTCGGTGACGATGACATCGCAGGTCCCCCGGAACAGGTCCCGACCCTCGACGTGGCCGATGAAGTTGAGGTGGCGCGCCCGCCGCAGCAGATCGCCCGCCTCGAACACCAGGGGATTGCCCTTGGTCTCCTCTTCCCCGATCGACAGCAGGCCGACACGCGGGCTCTCGCGCCCCAATAGGTATCGGGCGTAGACCGCGCCCATGTGGGCGAATTGGACCAGGTAGGACGGCTTGCACTCGGCATTGGCGCCCACGTCCAGGAGCACCGTCCCGCCGGAGGTGTTGGGCATGAACACGGCCAGCGCGGGGCGGGAGACCGACTCCAGCCGGCCGAGCCCGATCAAGGCGGTGGCGACCACGGCCCCGGTGTTGCCGGCGCTGAACACCGCGTCCAGCCTGCCGTCCTTGTGGAGCTGGATGGCCACGCCGATCGAGGTCGAGCCGCGCCTTCGGGCCGCGGTCGTTGCCTTCTCTCCCATGTCCACCTGCCCGGCCGTGTGCACGATCTCGATCGGGAGGCTGTCTCCACCTGCGCGCTGCAGCGCGGGGCGGAGGACGGCTTCGTCACCGACCAACGTCACGGTGAAGCGCCCCGGCATCTCGCGGAACGCCATCACGGTACCCGTGGCGACCGCGGACGGACCGAGATCCCCGCCCATCGCATCGATTCCGATCCGCGGGATCCCGGCCATCCCATGAGCCTCGGTGGCGCTCAGGTGGCCTTCGGGAGAACGATCTCTTCGCCGTCATAGAAGCCGCAGTTGGGACAGATGCGATGCGGCTGCTTCGGGCTGCTGCAGTGGCTGCAAGCGTTGAGACCGGGGGGTTTGAGCTTCCAATGCGTGCGCCGCTTCTTGCCCCGCGTGCTGGAATGTCGACGCTTGGGAACCGCCATCTGATGTCTCCTCCTCTTGTCGCGGGCGTCCCCTCGACGGCCCCGGGCCAAAGGCTCCCGAAGGCGTCGGGGGCCGCGCGGCCCCCCTCACGCAGGGCATCCGCAGGGTCCCTCGTTGAGATCCGCGCCGCAGCGGGGGCACAGCCCCCGGCAATCCTCCCGGCAGTGGGGCGTGATGGGCAGCTCCAGCAGCAAGGATTCGCGCACCTGCTCGCGCAGGTCGAGCTGCCGCCCATCGTGGAACATCATGTAATTGTCGGCCTCGAGCTGCTCTTCGAGCCGACCGCGTCCACCGGCACGATCCGCGACCACGGTCAGGTCGACCGTGAGGGGCAGATCGAACGTCCGCAGGCAGCGTACACACTCGAGCCGGGCGGAGGACCGGAGCCGACCCCGTACCGAGACCAGATCGCCCGTGCGGTCGAGCCCAAGACTGGCTTCGGCCCCCACAGGCCAATCGGCCGCAAGAAGTTGGAGCTCCTCGGCGGTCGCTCTGGCCTCGAGACGGCTCGCGCCGGCGGCCAGTGTCGCTAAGTTGATGATGAATCCCGACATAGTCCACCTGATCAGGCTGTCAGCCGGGACGCGGGCACCCTAGCACAGGGTTGGATCGGCCGTCCAGACCCAGCGTCCGGACGCGATCGGGGACCCGACGCAGGTGCTCGCGCCGGCACACGGCCCCGACGCCTGGCGATCTGCCGGGCGAGGCGGCCGGCTGGCCCTCAGCGCGCGAGAGCGGCGACGCCGAAGAAGAGCTTCACCTCGCGCTCGGCGCTGGCCGGGCTGTCCGAGGCATGGACCGCGTTCCGCCCCTTGCTCTCGGCATAGAGCTTTCGGACGGTCCCCTCGGCCGCCTGGGCCGGGTCGGTGGCGCCGATCACCCCGCGCAGGTTGGCCACCGCGTCCTCGCGCTCGAGGCAGGTGAGCAACACCGGTCCAGAGGTCATGAAATCCACCAACTCGTTGAAGAACCCCTTCCCGAAGTGCTCGGAATAGAACTCCTGGCACTGCTCGCGGGTGAGTCGCGTCATCCGGGCTTCCGCCAGGCGGAAGCCACGATCCTCGACGTGCGCCAGGATGCGGCCGGTCAGATGGCGCGCGACCGCGTCCGGTTTGATGATGAACAGCGTGCGCTCGATGGCCAATGCGTTCTCCTTCGCGACGGGGCCAAGGCGCCCCATCGGTCCGCGGGTGAGGTTACGGGAAACCGAAACAGGATCGTTCAGGGCCGCCTACCGCACACGCGCGCGCGCGCGGCCACCGTTGCGCGCGGACGTCTTGCCGCCGGACCCCTTGCGCCCCGACGCCGTGTTCCGCCCGCCGCTCGAGGCTTTGCGGGCGGTGGCACCGCGGGCGGCGGGACGACCTCCGTTCGATCGACGCGCCGGCGTCCGCCGCGCCGCCGACCCCGGGGCACCGCGTCGCGCGTTCGCGCCGGCTCCACCGCCCGGCGCGCGCGTGCGCCGGCGGCGGCTGAGCGCGTCGGCGATCAGGGCCGGGATCTCGGACGGAATGCGCGCGACCGGGACGCCGGCCGCCTGGAATGCGGCCATCTTCTCGGCCGCGGTCCCGGTGCCGCCGGTGATGATCGCCCCCGCGTGTCCCATGCGCTTCCCGGGCGGGGCACTCTGGCCGGCGATGAACGCCACCACGGGCTTGCGCACGCGACGCTTGATGAACTGCGCGGCGTCCTCCTCGTCGGTGCCGCCGATCTCGCCGATCAGCACGATGGCTTCCGTGTGAGGGTCGGCCTCGAACAGCTCGAGCGTGTCGATGAAGGTGGTGCCGATGATGGGATCGCCGCCGATGCCGATGCAGGTGGTCTGCCCGAGACCCGCCTGGGTGAGCTGGTGGACCACCTCGTAGGTGAGGGTGCCGCTGCGCGACACCAGCCCCACCGGGCCGGGGATGCAGATCTGACCGGGAAGGATGCCCACCTTGCTCTGGCCCGGGCTGATGAGGCCCGGGCAGTTGGGACCGAGCAGCCGTGGGCGTCCGTTGCCGTTCGCCGCCCGGAGCCGCGCGACGTGGTGATAGGCCGCCATCGTGTCGCGCACCGGGATCCCTTCGGTGATGCAGACGATGAGCCCGATGCCGGCGTCGGCGGCCTCGAAGATCGCGTCGGCCGCCGCGGCCGCCGGCACGTAGATGACCGACGCGTTGGCGCGGGTGGCCGCGACCGCCTCGGCCACGCTGTCGAACACCGGGACGCCGTGAGCCTTTTCGCCGCCACGCCCGGGGGTGACCCCCGCGACCACGTGGGTGCCGTAGGCGATCATCTGCTGGGCGTGGAAGCCGCCGTCGCGGCCCGTGATGCCCTGGACGATGAGGCGCGTGTGCTTGTCGATCAGGGTGCTCACACCGGCACCTCCTGGGCTTTGGCGATCACCGCGCGCACGCCTTCGTCCATCGAGGTGGTCGCCGCGAGCCCTGCGTCGGCCAGGATCTTCCGCGCCGCCGCCTCGTTGGTGCCGGTGAGTCGGATGACGAGCGGCACCTGGAGCGCCCCGGGAACGCCCGGCCCGGACGTGGCCGCGAGCGAGGCGACGATGCCCCGCGCCACGTCGTCGCAGCGGGTGATGCCACCGAAGATGTTGAACAGGATGGCCCGCACGCCCTGGCCGTCCTCCGCGCGGGCGTCGCTGGTGATGATCTCGAGCGCCGCGGTCACCTTCTCCGGGTTGGAGGAGCCTCCGATGTCGAGGAAGTTGGCCGGCTCGCCACCGTAGTGCTTGATCAGGTCCATGGTCGCCATCGCGAGCCCCGCGCCGTTCACGACGCAGCCGATGTCCCCGTCGAGCTTGACGTAGGAGAGCCCGCGCTCGCGGGCTTTGCGGGCTCCGGGTGTTTCGTCCGACGGATCGCGCCAGCTCTCCCACTCCCGATGGCGGAACTCGGCGCTGTCGTCGACGATCACCTTGGCGTCGAGGGCGATCACCCGGCCCTCGCTCGTCACCACGAGGGGGTTGATCTCGGCCAGCGAGCAGTCGCCGTCGCGGTAGACGTTCCAGAGCTTCATCAGGAGATCCGCCGCCTGCGCCACGTGCCGGCCGTCCTTCAGCAGCGGCTGGAACAGGGCGCGCGCCTGGTAAGCCCTCAGACCCTCGAGCGGGACGTGGCGGCGGATGATCTTCTCCGGCGTGTCCCGGGCCACCTGCTCGATCTCGACCCCGCCCTCGGCCGAGAGCATGATGAGCGGCAGCTTCTTCGCCCGGTCGAGCACGATCGCCAGATAGAGCTCGCGCGCGATCTCGGCTGCCCGCGCCACCAGCACCCGGCGCACCGGCAGGCCCTTGATGGTGAGGTTCAGGATGTCCCGCGCCTTCTCGAACGCCTCATCCGGCGTATGGGCGAGCTTCACGCCGCCGGCCTTGCCACGGCCGCCGATCAGCACCTGCGCCTTGATGACGACCGTGCCGTCGAGGCTCGCAGCGATATCCCGCGCCTCCTCGGGCGTCCCCGCCACCTGGCCGGGGAGGACCGGGATGCCGAAGCGGGCGAATAGCTCACGGCCCTGGTATTCGTGCAGGTTCATCGGCTCTCCGGTTGACCGGGGCGGCCCGCGCAGCGGCAGGCTCGGACCCGCGAGGCTGGATGAGGGAGGTGTAGAAAGACGGGAAACCCTACGGGACGGACGGTCGCGAGGCAAGTGAAACCGTGTTCCCGTGGTTTCGAAACGGAGGCACCGTGCTCCGGGCACGTGGGGCTCCCGAGGCCGGACATCCTCGCGGAGCGACGGGACTCGGCAGCCTCGAGCATCGCCCGCGGGAGGCGGGCAATGCCCCTCAGGCGTTGTCGATCTGGGCGCGCTGGAGGCGGCCGCTGAAGTCAACGTAGATGCTCTTCCACTCGGTGAAGGGGTCGAGCATCGTGTGCCCCGCCTCGCGGTGGCCGTTGCCGGTGCCGCGCGTGCCGCCGAACGGCAGGTGGGTCTCGGCGCCGGTGGTGCCG
>Ga0075428_100007997_pt1 | contig 11727 bp, 10 predicted proteins | sample RhiMetdeltSRZDD2_FD_75291 | JGI IMG/M metagenome (GOLD analysis project Ga0075428, IMG submission 75291) | Populus rhizosphere microbial communities from Tennessee, USA - Rhizosphere MetaG P. deltoides SRZDD2 | ecosystem: Host-associated > Plants > Roots > Rhizosphere > Soil | place: USA...
ACACGCTCAAGACGGCACAGGATTCGTACGGCATCGTGAAGCAGCAATACGACGTCGGCACCACCACGGAGCTTGCGTTGCGACAGTCCGAAGGTGTCGTCGAGCAGGCTCAGGCCAATTACACCGCGTTTGTGCGCTCGCGGGCGCAGGCCGAAAATGCGCTCGTGCTGCTGGTCGGGCAGCCCCTGCCCGCAGACCTGCCGCCGACCACCACGCTCGACAATCAGAATCTGCTCACCGACATCCCGCCTGGCCTGCCTTCGGACCTGCTGACGCGTCGGCCCGACATTCAGCAGGCCGAGGCTCAATTGCGAGCAGCCAACGCGAACATCGGCGCCGCGCGCGCGGCGTTTTTTCCGGATATCAGCCTGACCGGCAGCGTCGGGACGGCAAGCGCGTCATTGAGTGGACTGTTCGGAGGCGGCTCGCTCGCCTGGTCCTTTCTTCCACAGCTCGTGTTGCCTATTTTCAATGCAGGCGCCAACGAGGCAAACCTTGACGCGTCCAAGCTGCAGAAGGACATCAACATCGCGACCTACGAGAAGGCGATACAGACCGCGTTTCGGGAAGTCGCCGACGGACTCGCGGCGCGCGGGACGTTCGACGATCAGGTTGCGTCACTGGAACGTTTCGTCGAGTCGCAGCGGCGTGCGCTCGAGCTCTCGCTGATGCGCTACAAAACCGGGGTCGACACCTATCTCTCCGTGCTGACGGCACAGACCAACTATTATGCTGCCCGCCAGATATTGGTGAGCGCGCGCTTGAATCGTCTTACCGGTCTCGTGGATCTCTATCGAGCGCTGGGTGGCGGCTGGATCCAGCGCACCGGAGACGAACCGCGGCCGGCCGAGGTCGCAGCGCCACCGGCCTGGAGTCCGACGTTCTCGGAAGGTCGCAAAGATGCGGAGCCGGCCAAGTCATGCGCCTGGTGGTCGTTTGGGTGTCGGCTGGGGCCGCGATAACACCCGCCCTCCCACAAACGCCACGTATCGGATATGGAGCTACTGCCATGATCAATAGACGTGCATTCTCCGCGATGCTTGCTGCGGGCGCTGCCGCGCCGCTCTTCGCATCCTCCTCCAAAGCCCAGGTCAATCCCCGCGTCCTGGTCAGTCCCCGCGTCGTCAGTCCCCGTTTTCGCAACGTCGTGCTCGTCCATGGCGCCTACGCCGATGGATCGTGCTGGTCCGATGTGATCGGGCGCCTTCAGGCCGCGGGGCTGCGGCCCACGGCAGTACAGAACCCTTTGACATCCCTTGCAGACGATGTTGCGGCAACGCGCCGAATTCTCGCGCTTCAGGACGGGCCGACGGTGTTGGTCGGCCATTCGTGGGGCGGGGCGGTCATCAGCGAAGCCGGGACGGATCCAAACGTTTCAGCTCTCGTCTACGTGGCCGCGCGCGCGCCGGACGCGGGCGAAGATTTCGCCGCGTTGGCCGCGAAATTTCCGAGGCCGCCGGCGACCGACGGTCTTGTGACGTCCGGAGGGTTTGCACAACTGAGTGAAGAGGCGTTCCTGAAGCACTTCGCCGGAGACGTCGATCCGGCCAAAGCGCGCGTTCTCTATGCAATTCAAGGACGCGTCTCAGCCACGCTGTTGGGAGGCAGGACCACGGCAGCGGCCTGGAGGAGCAAGCCTTCCTGGTATCAGGTGTCGAAAAACGACAAGACCATCGCGCCCGAGCTGGAGCGTTTCCTCGCCGGGCGGATGAAGGCAAAGACCATCGAGCTGGAGTCCAGCCATGTTTCCCTCATCTCGCACCCGAAGGAAATCGCCGAGCTAATCCTGGAGGCGGCGGCAGGATGAAAGGATCGTTCCGGTAGACCTCTGCGGACCGGAAACAGCGTCTCCGAGCCTTCGACCACAAGACCGCCGGACATCCCGCCCCGGATTTGCTTGTCCACTACGCCATGCATGTGCGGGTGATACCAGAAGAGACCAGACCCCTGCCGGCCGCCCGCGGGACCGTGCACCTCGTAGTCGAACCGTGAACGCGGGCAGCAGGAAGTGACATGCTATTACGAACCCGAACCGGATCCGCGACAGAAGTATGGAATCGAGCTCATCGCGGTCACGGACGCGCGGCCTATTTCGGCCGCTGTGCCGCAGGCTGTGTGTCGGGCCGGCCATAAGCCGTGCCCCAGCCCCATACGTCGGCGCCTTTGCCGCGCCTCAACACGCGCTCCCGGTACACCTCCGATAAGACGTCACCGTCGCCGGCGAGCAGTGCTTTCGTCGAGCACATCTCCGCGCACGCGGGGAGCTTCCCTTCGGAGAGCCGGTTGCGTCCGTATTTCCTGAACTCGGCCGCGCTGCCGTCGGGCTCGGGGCCGCCGGCACAGAACGTGCACTTGTCCATCTTGCCGCGCAGGCCGAACGCGCCATCCTGGGGAAACTGCGGCGCCCCGAAGGGGCACGCATAGAAGCAGTAGCCGCACCCGATGCACAGGTCCTTGTCGTGCAGGACCACGCCCTCCTCGGTCTTGTAAAAGCAATCGACCGGACAGACAGCCATGCACGGCGCATCGGAGCAATGCATGCACGCAACCGAGATCGACTTCTCGCCGGCGACCCCGTCGTTCAAGGTCACCACGCGGCGGCGGTTCACGCCCCAGGGAATCTCGTGTTCGTTCTTGCACGCCGTGACGCATCCGTTGCATTCGATGCAACGCTCGGCATCACACAGAAATTTCATTCTCGCCATCGCAAGACTCCTGGGCTTACGCTTGCGCCTTCACAATCTGGCACAGCGTGGTCTTGGTTTCCTGCATCATCGTCACCCGGTCGTAGCCGTACGTGGTTCCGGTATTGATCGCCTCGGCGCGCACGAACGGCATGGCGCCATCCGGATAATGCGGAAGGAGATCCACGCCTTGCCACCAGCCGGAAAAGCTGTAAGGAACGAACACCGTGTCGGGCCCGACCTTGGGAGTGATGAACGCCTTGATCCGGAGTCGCGCGCCGGTAGGCGTGAGCAGCCAGATATACTCGCCTTGACGTATGTTGCGATCCGCCGCAGCTTTCGCATTGATCTCGACGTAGCACTCCTGCTCGAGCTCGGCGAGCCAGGGATTAGAGCGTGTCTCCTCGCCCCCGCCTTCGTACTCGACGATGCGCCCGCTCGTGAGTATCAACGGGAACCTCTCGGCGATCCTGTCCCGGACATTCTGCTGCTGCACCGTCTTGAACAGCGTCGGCAGGCGCCAGAGTGTCTTGACATCGTCGTGGGTCGGGTATTTCGCGACGAGGTCGGGCCGCGGGCTGTACAGCGCCTCGCGATGGACCGGAACCGGGTCCGGGAAATTCCACACGTCTGCCCGCGCCCTCGCGTTGCCGAACGGATGGCAGCCGTGGTTCTTCATGGCGACCCGGATGATCCCGCCCGACAGATCGGTCTTCCAGTTCTTGCCGTCGGCCTCCTTCTGCTCCTCGGGCGTAAGCTCGCTCCACCAGCCGAGCTTCTTGAGCAGAACGGAGTCGAATTCCGGATACCCGGTCGTGATATCCGCGCCTTTCGAGTGCGAGCCGTCGGCCGCAAGGAGGGAAACGCCGTCACGCTCGACGCCAAAGTTCGCCCGGAAGTTGCCGCCGCCGTCCATGACATTGCTGGACGTGTCGTACAGGTTGGCCGTGCCCGGATGCTTGAGCTGCGCATTGCCGTAGCATGGCCACGGCAGCCCGTAGTAGTCGCCGGTCAGATCGTAGCCGGTCACCGCGTCCTTTCCGCCCGCCGCGCGCAGCGTCTTGGGATCGAAGAGGTGCTTGTTGCGCATGTGCGCCTGAAGCCGTTGCGGCGTCTGCCCGGTATAGCCGATGGACCAGCAGCCGCGGTTGATCTCGTTCGCGAGCACGTCCTCGACGAACGGCTCTTCGTAGTTCTTGACCTTGACGAGGCGGATGTTCTGGGTGCCGTTGCGCTTGCCGAGCAGCTCGTCGGCGAAGCCCCACTTCTGCGCGAACGCGTACATGATGGCCTGATCGGAGCGGGACTCGAACAGCGGATCGATCACGCGCTCGCGCCACTGGAGCGAGCGGTTCGACGCCGTGACCGACCCCTCCGTTTCGAACTGGGACGCCGCCGGCAGCAGGTACACCTCGCGGTTCGGATTGGACTCGTAGGTCGCGTCCGCGCTTTTCGGCATCGCCGCCATAGCCGCCGTCGCCGAGGGGAACGGGTCGATGACCACGAGCAGATCCAGCTGGTCGAGCGCCCTCTTCATTTCGAGGCCGCGGGTCTGCGAGTTGGGTGCATGCCCCCAGAAGAACAGCGAGCGGATATTCGCGGGCTGATCGATGGCGTCGCTCGCTTCGAGCACGCCGTCGATCCACCGCGAAACGGTGATGCCGGGTGCCTCCATCAGGGTCTGGCTCGCAAACCTGCCCTTCAGCCAGTCGTAATCGACATTCCAGACGCGCGCCCAGTGCTGCCAGGCGCCCGCGGCGAGGCCGTAATAGGCCGGCAGCGAATCCGCATTGGGCCCGACGTCGGTCGCCCCCTGCACGTTGTCGTGGCCGCGGTAAATATTGGTTCCGCCGCCGGCCACCCCGACGTTTCCCAATGCGAGCTGCAGGATGCAGCTCGCGCGCACCACCGCGTTTCCATTCGTGTGCTGAGTCTGCCCCATGGCCCATACGATCGTGCTTGGCTTGTTCCTCGCCATGGTCTCCGCACAGAAGCGCACATCCTCTTCCTCGATGCCACAGACGTCCTTTACCGCCGCCGGCGTCCACTTCAAGGCCTCGGCCCGCGCCTTGTCCATTCCGTAGACGCGCGCCTGGATATAGGCCTTGTCTTCCCAGCCGTTCTTGAAGATGTGGTACAACATCCCGTAGATGAACGGAATGTCCGTGCCCGAGCGGATGCGCACGTAGCGATCCGCGTGCGCCGCGGTGCGAGTGAAGCGCGGATCGATGACGAGGATCTTCGCGCCGTTCTCCTTCGCGTGCAGCGTGTGAAGCATCGACACCGGATGCGCTTCGGCCGCATTGGAGCCGAGAAAGAGTATCGCTTTCGAATTGTGCTCGTCATTGAACGAGTTGGTCATCGCGCCGTAGCCCCAGGTGTTCGACACGCCGGCGACCGTGGTAGAGTGACAGATGCGCGCCTGGTGATCGCAGTTGTTCGTGCCCCACAGCGACACGAACTTGCGCAGCAGCATCGCCTGCTCGTTGTTGTGCTTCGACGAGCCGACGAAGTAGGCCGAGTCGGGGCCCGATTCCCTGCGGATCTGCATGATTTTCGCGGTGATCCCGTCGAGCGCCTCGTTCCACGATATGCGCTGATACTTGCCGCCGACGAGCTTCACCGGGTACTTGAGCCGGCGCGAATCGTGCGTCATCCCGTGCTCACGAACGGCGGCGCCCTTGGCGCAGTGCGAGCCGAGATTGATCGGCGAGTCGAACGCGGCTTCCTGGCGGATCCACACGCCGTTCTGAACCACCGCATCCACTGAGCAGCCCACCGAGCAGTGCGTGCAGACCGTGTGCCTCGTCTCGGTCTTCGGTTGCGCGGTTTCAGAGGACCTGGCCGGCTCGACGACGCTGAAGGGCAGTTGCGTGGCTGCCAAACCCGCGCCGACCGCAATTCCCGAACGCATGAGAAAAGTGCGGCGGTCTATGGTCTTGCCGAGCAGAGCGGTGACATGGCGCGTCAGGCGGCTCGTCGTGGGTCGGAGGGAAGTCTTGCGCGTGAGCATCACGATGCGCTCCGTGTCAGATGCGGGTGGTGCGGTAGTACTTGCGTGCGTGCTCCGAGAGCCCCTGTCGCGAACCTTCGGACGGTTTGGCCGGCCCCGCCGCTTGCTGAAGGGTCTTTGCACCCTTGGCGGCGACTGCGCCCGCGCCTGCAATGCCGGCTCCGACAAGAAACGATCTGCGGCCGGGGTGTTTCAGCTGCTCCATGTGTTCGTCCTCTGTGGCGTCACTGATGCCGGATCGCCGCCGCCACGCGCGCACGCGTCTCCGGCGGCACATCTTCGGCGAATGTCTGACGGCTCCTGCCCGTCCTCACGTCCTCGTACCAATGCCCGTGGTGCTCCCTCGCCCAGGCCTCGTCCACCAGCCCCGTGCGCATGGCCTGGTAGGCGCCGCGCTGGCCGACCGTACCCAGGTAGATGTGGAAGCACGCGACAGCGATAGCGAGCAGCCCCGCGATCATGTGCACGAGATTCGCCTGCTGCATGACGGTCCGCGATTGTCCGAAATTCGAAAAATCGAGGATCAGGCCGCTCGCGACGAGCAGGACGCCGAGCAGGCACGGGAGCACCCAGAACAGCCCTTTTTCGCCGGCGTTGAAGCGGCCCGAGGGCACCTCACCGCCAGCTTTGGACAGCATGCCGCCGAATGTCCTCAGCCACTGCAGGTCGTACATCTTCGGCAGATTGTCGCGGATGAAGACGGCGATCAGAACCGGCAGCGAAACCACGAAAATCGGTCCCGTGAAGTCGTGCACATGCTTCGAGACGACCGCGAGCCACGAGAATGCCGAATGTCCGAGGATCGGTATCGCGAGATACTTGCCGAACCCCATCACCAATCCGGTTATGCCGAGCACCGAGAAGGAAATGGCTACGGCCCAGTGCGCCGCCCGGTCCGTGTCCGAAAATCGCCGGATGAGACGTCCGGTCGGCGGCGCGTGCACTCCGATGGCGCCACGCCAGCGGTAAAAGCCGAACAACGCCAGCAGCGAGAGGGCGATGAGCGTGCCTCCGATGGTCGAGAGCGGCGGCCGCGCGCGACGCCAAGCCTCCCCGGCGCTCACCGCAGGCTCGAAAGGAAGCTTCATCGTCGGCTGGATGAGGACATTCGTTTCCTGGCCGCGCACCGCCGTAATCGCAGGCACACCCGAACGTACCTCGCGCCACACCGGCGCATTGTTGAGGGGCTGCGTCGCCTGCCGCTCGGCTTGCTGCGCGGCAGCATCGCCAGCTTCGTGCTGCCCGGAGGATCCAACCGACTGCTGCTGAGCCACGCTCGGCGGGGCCGCAACCACAAGCACCGCCAGGCCGAGCGAGCTAGCAAACTTCCGGAAGCGCGAAGGCATGCGGCATGCTCCCTAGGGTATCCGCACGTACTCGTTCTGGTTCTGACCGCGGGCGGCGATCGCCCGCTCCCAGCTCTCATGGTCACCGTGCCAGCGATTGCCGTCCCACGGCGCCGTGTCCGGTTTACCCTGGTAGCCTGCGGTTGGTTTCGCCGTAGTGGAGTCCTCGTGCCCGCAACCCCCGAGGATCAAGCCCATCGCGAGCGCGGTAGCGGCGAGATCCGGTCTGACGAGATACCGTGACAGATTGCCTTTCGCAATCGCGTGCCGGTGGGTATCACGAGCGTTCAAATCGTTCTCGCTCACAAACGACCTCTCTAAGAGTATCGAACAGGTCAGCCGGGCCCATTTGCCCTATCTCTTCTCGAATTCAAGAACCGGCCGTCGCCCTCACGAACCAGGGCCCGCGCAATGCTCATGCGCACATCCGGGTTCCTGGTTCTGACGGCTGGTGTGTCTCTGAACTGACGAGTCGCCACCTTGCACCAGATGCCCGGCTCCAGATATCCCCTTAATGGGGGGGCGCTTTGCCGGCAACACCGCTCTGCAGCTGGACGGTAACGCCCGAGTGCACGCGTGATTTGCCGGTCATCGCAGGAGCCTAGATCCTGCGCCGGGGCACGCTCAGAGCGAGCGCGGAGCCGATCGCGGTCAGCGTAGCGAGCACCGCAAAGACGACGTGAAATGCCCGGTTGAGATCCGCCGCGATAGCCGAACTAGCGCCAGGTAGCAAGCCGCTGTAAGCCGCACCGTTTTGAGGAACATGCTGCAGCAGGTCCGCTGCAACTGCATCATGCCGGCCGATAAGCAGATAGAGCAGCGCACCCACGAGCGCCACACCGAAAGCCGCGCCGAGCGATCGGCTCACGGAAACCGCAGCCGTTGCCGATCCGAGTGCGTTGTTGCCTGCGGAGTCCTGCACGATAATCTGGCTTGCGGGCATCACAGTGCCGAGCCCGGCGGCCGCTGCCGTGATCAATGCGAGCACGAGCGGTGTCGGCGCAGTGGATAAGGTGGCTGCCAGAACGGCGAATGCCAGAGTCGAAAGCGCGAGCCCGGCCGCGGGGAACACCGTCAACCGCCCGGTCGAGCTGATGAGCTTCCCGGTGAGGGTGGACGCGAGCGCGATCGTCAGCGTGATCGGCAGCAGCAGCAGCCCCGATTCGCCGATCCCGAAGCCGCGTCCAACCTGCAGGTAGAGCGGCAGATACAGCACGGCCGCGAACAGAGCGCCGGCGAAGCAGAACACCATCGAGTTGGTACGCAGGATCGCGGGGATTGCGAGCAGGCGCACCGGAATCACAGGATCAACCGCCCGGCGCTCCCACCATACCAGAGCCGCGAATCCGAGCGCGGCGCCCGCGACCAACGTGAGGATCATGGGCGAGTTCCAGGCCAAGCGATGACCCGCCGACCCGAGCGCAAAGAGGAAGGCCGTGGCCGATGCGAAAAAGAGCACCGTTCCCGGCACATCAAGGTGGAACTGGCCATTGCCGGACTGCCTGGATTGCGGAATGCGCAGCGTGAGCAATGCGGCTCCCGCAGCCAGCGGCAGGTTGATCGCGAACACCGCGCGCCACGAAAGATGCTCCGTCAGATAGCCGCCGAGCACCGGACCAAGCGTACTCGAAACCGCAAACACGGCGGCGAAATACCCCTGGAAGCGCGCGCGCTCACGCGGCGGAACGTGCTCGCTGATAAGCGCTTGCGACAGGCTCATCAAACCACCACCGCCAAGACCCTGCAGCGCACGTCCGCCGCTAAGTGCTGCAAACGTCGGGGCAGCGGCGCACGCGACCGACCCGAGAGTGAATACGGCCAGCGCGGCGAGCAGCATGCGTCGGCGCCCGAACCGATCGCCGAGATGACCGTAAAGCGGGGCAGTCACGGTGGCGGCGAGGAGGTAGGCAACGGCAACCCACGACAAGTCTGCGAATCCACCGAACGACGCCGAGATCGCAGGAAGAGCCGTCGCGAGTATCGTCTGATCTACGGCCGCAAGAAACATCGTACCGATTACGCCCGGAAACACCAGGCGGAAGGCCCTGCGCGTCGCAGCCAGGTCGGCCGGCACCACGACGCGCACCGCATTGGCGCCGCCGAGTAGCGCTTCCACTTGCAGCCTTGATTCCATTTCCTAACGAGCAGGTCTGAGGCGGATGACGCGGCCGCCCGACTGCAGCGCTTCTGCACGCAGCTCGGTATCCACCTCGCGCTCACAATCGGTTCCGTTGTTCTGCTCGCAGTCGCGGATCATCTGTTGTCTGCGTTCGGCCAGGGCGCGGGCCGCGACCTGCGCTTCGCCCTCCTCATCGCTCCACGAGGGGATCACGATTACCTCCCCTGAGGGCAGCTGGTAGACCTCCGCTGCCCGCGCTACCCCGAAGACAGCGGAGAGGACAAGCGCGGCAATCGACGCCCGGATGGCCTTGCTCGATCTCGCTTTCATGGTTGACCTTTCAATTGGAAACCTGTGTTCCGTTGCGTTGGAAGCTCAAAATCAGCAGACGGTTGAGATGATGCGTGGCGCGGGTTGCAGCTCGGTTGCAACACCGACGCGAGACGTCACAGGTGTAACGGTTCGAACAAAGACAAGACCCTGGAGGAAGGTTCCGGGTGCGTTACCGCAACCGTTATGAATGTCATCGGGATTGGGGCAGCGGAACAGAACTCCGTGACGCGAGACGCGCTCAATGCATCGGTAGCAGGTGGAGCGCGGAAGAAGTTCGCGCAGCGCTCAACCGTTCTCCGCAAGGAAGGCGCGGACGGCGAAGCCAGATTCCATCATTCCGCATCTGGACCTTTGCGTACTTTGGGCGGGATGCACAGCTTGAATATTTATCAGGAGATTTTCATGAAAAGCATGGCAAGAGCAATTCTGGTCGGTGGTTTCATTGTTGCGGCGCAAGCCGCGGTAGCGGACGGCTCGGCGTTTCCTCCCGCGACCCATGACACGGGCCCGAACATTCCCTTTCAAAGCTCGTACGCGGATCGTCACGCAGGTGAACCGGTGAGGAGCGCCGGCTCGGCGTTTCCCCCCGCGACCCATGACACGGGCCCGAACATTCCCTTTCAAAGCTCGTTCACGGATCGTCACGCAAACGAACCGGTGAGGAGCGCCGGCTCGGCGTTCCCCCCCGCGACCCATGACACGGGCCCGAACATTCCCTTTCAAAGCTCGTACGCGGACAGCCACCTCGGCAGGCCGGCTTTCGCTTCTCAGTCGGCGCAGGGCGCCGACACCGGGGCGAATTGATCGAGTCAATTCCGGCTGGAGCAGTCCGACCTGTTCCCGGGCCGCCCGCCGGATCCGAACGAGTGCGTGGCGCAAGCGATTTCAACAGACCAGGACGTTTCGAGTTTCAGAACAAGGCAGAAGCCGGCAGAATGAAGAATGAGGAGAGCACTCTGCCAGGTGTCCGCAGATCGCCAGGAGGCACGCTAGCTCCCGACTCCTAGAGAAACGACGAAAGTCGAAAGCCAATGAAGAGGCTGCGGAAATTCACGGTGATCGCCCTCGGCATGGTCTGGGCGATGTTCATTACAGCGCAGGCATTGGCACAGCCCGCACGGCCGGCACCAGCACGCAATGTGGTGCTGGTGCATGGCGCCTGGGCGGGCGGCTCCTCCTGGAGCGAGGTCATCGCGCGCCCCCAGGCGCGGGGTTGCATGTGCCCGCGGTGCAGAACCCGCTGACGTCGCTCGCCGACTCCGTCGCAGCGACGCGCCGCGCCAGCGTCCAGGAACACGACGGCTTCCTTAAACGAGGCCCTGTAGATGCAGTCGAAGGGACCTCAAGCAGCCCGCAAAGGAACCACATTACTGGCCGTCAGCGATTCAAGATGATTTGCCCACTTCTGCAACCACACGCGCGCCTCAGCATCATAGCGGTGCTGGTCGTAGATCGCGGCTACGGAAGTATCGACGTGGTTGAGGATTCGGTCCTGCACCACGCGTGGGCAGCCGAGCTTCGCCAGACCGGTTGCGGCCGTGCGGCGTAGATCGTGAACGGTCCAAGGCACCTCGATCGGGTCCTGCGCCGGCTTATCGCCATCGCGCTGCCGCGCATAGTACTGGGCAAAGCCCAGCACCTTTTGTGCGACATGCCGGCCGGCACGCGGTGACGGGAATACATGCACCTGGTCCATTCCCTGACGGGACTTCAATAGCCCGATCGCCTGGTCGGACAACATAACATCGTGCGGCTCGCCATTCTTCGTTTCGCGAATCGTCCACACGCCACGTTCCAGGTCGATGTCGCGCCAGAGGGCGGCGACCACCTCGCCCGAGCGGCAGCCGGTCAGCAGCACCAGCGACATCGCCTCACGCACGGTACGACTGTAGGGGCTGTGGGGCAGCCACTTCAGGAAGGTCGCCAGCTCGGCGTCATTCAGGACGCGCCTCCTGCGCACCTGCGGCGCGCCCTTGATGCCGAGCGTCGGCGAGAAGAACTCATCTGGCAAGCGCCCCTGCTCGATCGCGTAGGCGTACGCGCACCTGATCCGGGAGAGGAGTTGCGTAGCCACCCGCGGCGCCCTCGCCATCTTCGGCCGGAGCACTTCGTCCTGTAGCTCGCGCCGCGTGATCTCGATCGCCGGCCGATAGCCGAGCACCGGCAGGAGGTCCTGGCGCAGTATCCGGGCGCTTTCGCCGCCACGCTTCTGCTTGTCGAGCACTTCCTCGA
>Ga0075428_100008000_pt1 | contig 11726 bp, 24 predicted proteins | sample RhiMetdeltSRZDD2_FD_75291 | JGI IMG/M metagenome (GOLD analysis project Ga0075428, IMG submission 75291) | Populus rhizosphere microbial communities from Tennessee, USA - Rhizosphere MetaG P. deltoides SRZDD2 | ecosystem: Host-associated > Plants > Roots > Rhizosphere > Soil | place: USA...
GACTTTGAGCGCGTCGAAGCTGAAGTAATGGCCGCGTTCGATCGTTTGGATGAGGAGAGAGGGTGAACCCGATGGCGACAGCACGACACAGCAACAACGGCCTGCGCAAAATCTGCAACGGCTCGCGCCGGCAGTGGGCGAAGTGCCCGCACGTGAGGGTTGGATTTGGTCGGCGCGGATGGAATCGAACCATCGCCCCCCCGCGTGTGAAGAGATCGAGGGATGTTGTTTTCGGCCCAGTGTTTAGGAAATCCTGATTCCTGCCTGTCTAAACCCTGCTTATCCCTTACCGGGCAGGGAACACTAGATCCACTCAATCGTGATGCCGGGTCGCTCCGACGGCAGGTCATCAAGGCTCTCTCGCAGCAGCCGCGCATCTCCTGGTAATCGGCGCTCAAGATCGGCACCCATGACCACGCGCACGCCATTGGTGATCCTGCTGCTTGTTGCGGCGTCGGTCCTTGCGGAGCCCATAGCCCTCTCGCCAGCGCCTTTCAGGATGCGCGTCATAGACGCCAACACCGGAGAGGGTGTGCCAAACCTCAGGATTACGACCGACAACGGGATCGTCTGTTACACAATGCTCGATGGCAGCGCAGCATTTGGCGAATCCTCGCTGATGGGCCGTGCGGTCCGTTTCCAGATTGAGGACGAGACACATCGCTTCAACGGGCTCGACGCCACGATCCGAGTGGAGCGGCGAGCGCGGACCAATCTCACCGTCACCGCCCGCTAGTGGCGAGCGCGATCCATATCTACGGTTACGTCAGCACAATGGCCGTGCGCCTGCGAACACACCGCGCTGCACTTCGTGGAGAAGCCCTGCGGACACCATACCGCTGAGAATCCGCTGCGCGGCGTCGAGCCGGACGTTTAGCCATGCCCCGAGCGTTTCGACACGCAACGTAACGCTTGGGTTGTCGAGCACCACGTCTACAGCCCGCCGAATTTTGGCTGAGCGTTCGGGAAGGTTCCGGCGTTCTGTCCGAGCCATTCGAGCCATCGTTTGCCTCCTGCCACGTTGAAGGACACGAGTTCAGCCGAATGGGGGACGGTCATTGTGACTGCAACCACGGTGCCGCTTGTAGCTCGACGGGGGGTGAACACTTGCCGGAACGCGAAGTATTCGTCACTCGCGATTCAGATGCGTCGCGATGAAACGACCGCAACCCGCGACGGTCCACAGGCTCGCCATATGGACGGCTCGCGGCAGCCTCTCGTCTAACATCCGACCGCGTTCACCAGAGCGTGGTCAGGGTTTCTGCGCCGAGGGCGAAACCAGAATGCCCATTAGCTGGTCAAGTTGCGCCTGGATCTGCGCGATGCGCTGGAACTGGATGTCAAGATCCTTTCGGACGCCTTCCATCTGCTGCTGTAGATTGCCCATCTCGTCAAGCAGTTTCAGTGCGCCCTCGACCTGCTGCCGTAGCTCCTTGACGGGTTCGGCATCCTTCAGTGCGTCGTGGAGTCGTTGGCGGAGTTCGCTAAGCGGCTGGGGCGACCGAGAAACTACGTCGATCCCGAAGCGCTCAAGCGCTTCGAGGAGCTCTCCTTTCGAGAATTGGCTAGTCGTCTCGGGACCAGCCCCGCCACGGTCCATCGCCGGCTCCGAGCGTTTGACAGCGGCAGAACATAGGCCTAGCCTGCCAATATGCGGGTATGGGCGGTCGTGGTCCTCGTTCTGTTTATCGCAAACCCAGCGCAGGCTGAATGCATCCTGCGGACCCTTGAGCATGTGATGCCCGACAGTTCGATTGCCTGGGTTTTCTCAGGCAGAATCAGGGAGGCAACACGAGTCGCGGCCGGCCAGATAGCCACGATTGACGTGGACCGGGTGTGGAAAGGCGCGGTGCCAGCCCGAGTCGTGGTTTATCAGAGAGGGAATGCAGAACTCGTAGACTTGCAGTTTCAAGAGCGCTATCTGGTCTTTGCTTACATCCAGTCGCGCGCCCAGCGTGCTCGGTTCAGCGTAACGGACCTTGAAAAGACCACCTATGAAACGGATGGTTGCGCCATTCAGGTATTCTCGTCCGACGGCGCGAAACTGATTCTCGGCAACGCTACCGGCGGTCCCCCGTCTCAAATACCCTGACGAACTGCCGCCAAGTTTCGCCCCGAAAACGCTGGACCTGACGACGTAGAAACCGTCGTTTCAGAACCATTTGTTTTTCGGACTTCGACGGCGAGCGAAGCAGTCGTCTCGGCGACGCATTTCCACCCCAGATATGGCGAGCCCCTTTCAGGCTTCCTGAGCAGAGAATGCCGCCGTCGTGGCGGTCCAGGAACGGTCGCCTACGTTTTCGTGTGTGTCACCCTGGGCGCGGTATGCCCCAAAGGGCCCGCCCACCACTCACTGGCCCATATCGAGGCCACTCATTGGCAACCCGACCGTGATATCTTGCCGGGCGTCTTTTGGCTGGATGGGTCAAAGATGGCAACGAATGTAGCCGTTTCAGTTCCGCCCGCAACGACGCGCAGAGTTCAGCGAAGCCGATTCTTTTTCGGTGCCGCCCTCATTCTGCTGCTGACGGTGTTCGTGGGATTTGCGCCGACGTTGTTTCTGCGGGCCTTCTTCGACGTGCCGCCCATCCCGATGTATCTCTATTTCCACGGGGCTATGGTGAGCGGCTGGTTCATCTGGCTTGCTACTCAGACGTGGCTCATCTCAGCAGGACGCACCAGCACTCATCGACGAATAGGCTGGATCGGTGCCGCGTTCGGTGTGCTTGTTGTCGTCGCCGCTTTGACGGCGACCATCGGATTAATTCCGCACCTTTATCGTGACGGCATTGAACTCGATCAGCCGCTGCCATTTGCGGCAATCGCGCTGAACGGCTCGCCGTTTGCGACGTGGCTTGAGTTCACTTCATGGGTCGTCTGGACCAACGTTGTCAACATCCTGACGTTCGCAGCGTGCGTGATGGCGGCAATCCTTCTTCGTCGCCATATCGAGGCGCACAAGCGTTTGATGCTAGTCGCATCGATCAGCATCATCGGGCCACCGTTGGCGCGTATCTCACGGTGGCCCATTCTCGGTGGACGCGAAGATGCGCGTATTCTGTTCGGCGCACTCGTCATCCTCATTCTTGGCGTGGCGGTGTTCGACCTGGTGAGGAAGAAGCGGTTACATCCAGCCACCGCGATTGCCGGTGTCCTATCTGTTGTGTCCACCCTCGCCGGAAGCATCTTTGCCAGCGGTGAACTTGCACAATCGCTCGTCCGCGCATTGCGATAAGGCTGCCGAGACACCGTGGGCGGAGGAGGAGCGGCAGCGAATGCTGGGACACGACTGGAGCGTCGCATGATTCCGTGGGCCACCATTCTGAGGCACGCTCCGGCCATTCTGGCGGCGGCGGACGCACTGCGGGCTCGTTCGAGAACCAGCAGCGGCGAAGATAAGGGACCCGGCATCGAGGCGAGACTCTCCAGTCTCGAACAAGGATCGCGCGAGTCGGCTCAGTTGCTTCAAGACATCGCGCAACAGATTCAGGCGCTCGCTGTCGGTCAAGAGATCGCCGTCCGACGGGCTCGCATTGCTGTCGGCGTTGCCATCGCTGCTGGAGTTGTTGCGATCTGCGCGGGCATTCTCGCGTTCGTGTGGTAGACGGTCAGGACGTGGTGCGGCCGCAGGTCACGTAGCTGCCCCTACTGGGCGTTTTGAATCAAGACCTCTACATCCCGAAGCGTCAACACTAATGGCCCTTCGCTGATCACCTGTTCCTTACGGCGCACTCCAGGCTGTGCTGGTTGGCTGGCAGGCAGGGCACGCAGCACGAAGTCTCCTTCAAAGGTAAATCGTCTGGCGCAATCAACGTTGGCCGCTGGTCGTCATAAGAGACGCTCAGGAAAGTCCCGGCTGGGATGTTGAGTGAGGCCAGAAGTTCACCGTTGCGTGTCAAGCACAGTGCGAGCCGGGTTCGGTGAGAAGAAGATCCCGCCCTGTAGGCCATTCGGCTGACCGCGATCTACCGGCATTGGTAGTGCCCCTTGCGTGTGGCTATGATCCGTCAGGAGAAGTAGAAGGATGAGAGTCGGGAGAACGACTAGGACAGTTTTCATCTCAGCCTCCTTGTGATTAACCCCAGGTGTGCTCGTAACTCGCTCTCGGACATGCGCGGCCACGGCGGCTGCATCGTTACCAGCGCATCATCATCGGGCACGACCACAAAAGCCTCACCCAGAGGGCTGTGAATGCACGGCACTCCGAAGCCATGCGCCTTACGCCACGACGCCTGTGACTGCTTAAGAGCCATAGATCACCTCACCGCTTCTTCGCCGCCTTCCTGCGCGGTCATAGCCTAACAGGGAGCAGTTGGTTGAGCAGCCCGCCTAGCAGCAGCTAAAACTTCACAAAGCAGTCCACTTGGGCAACGGCCTTAAGCAGAGCACAGGACATGACCTGTGTTGAGCCTACCGCGTCATTGTTCACTGCAACTGTGTAGGTATTTCCGTCCTCGCACGCTACGTTCCAAAATTCCTTCCCGCTGTCCACGTCCGCGCCTTGATGGAACGTGCCCGTGACGCTGTCGCAGGTTTCACCAGCCAAGGTGATTGCACTCTTGAGCGCAATAGCCCTCAGCTCCTCTGACGCATGTTGCAGCGCGAGATGTGCCCGATTGGACCGAAGGCGTAGACGACTCGGCTAATCTGACAGCCAAACGGACGGACGCGGGAGACCCCCGACGGACTGTCAGCCTTGACTTCTGTAACCAGAATGCGAAGTTGATTCGTCGCAGGCTCAAGGCCGGGCGGCCCTAACTAACCTCGGTCTTTCGAGATACCTGGCGCGACGACTTTCTCGCTCGTCGCGTCGTTGCATTCAGTGTGCTTCGCAGTTCACGCTCGGCCTGCAACCAGTCATCGAGGTCGTGGCCATGTTCGCATCCCCGCGCGAGAAACAGGTCGTAGGCGCGACGGGCGACTTCACCATGCGTTACCTGCGCGGGTGCTGCTATCCGCTTCTTCGTTGAACGGGAGGACGGCGGAGCCGACGCCTTTTTGGATTTCTTTTTAGGACCCTCAGTCATTACGGTGTCCGCCCTTGAAGCACGCGGGCGCGAATCTTTGGCCGGTTCGATGCCGCTCCCTTCCGCATCATGCTCGTCGGGATTGGGCAGCGACGAAGCCGGATCGCTTGCCGGGAATGACCCCGCGATTGTTTCATCGAGAGCCGCTTCACGAATGCGCCGCTCTTCTTCGGGCGTATGGTCGTGCTCCTTCATAGCTCTCTCCTTGCCGCCATGCTACCGAATGCTGTCGATCGTAGAGGACAAAAAATCCTGTCTAATCCTGCTTATCGACGGCAACATCAGGCCATCTGGAGCCATCTCGGGCAACATCCCGAAGAACGCAGTTGCAGGGAATGTGGAGTGAAACTGCTAGATTTTCTTGAGAATTTTGGTGGGCGCGGATGGAATCGAACCATCGACCCCCCGCGTGTGAAGAAATCTGGATGAGTCGGTTTCGGCCGAATCTTCAGAGAATCGGCGTGACTGCCTGTCTAAACCCTGCTTATCCGCTGAGCGCGGCGATCAAGCCTATGTCGTCATACACCGTCGCGCTGACGGTTTTCCGTGAACCGCAGTGTGTTGCCATCTGGGTCATCGACGTAGAACTCGCGGGTTCCCCACGTCTGATTAGTCGGTCCGAGATGGACTGGACTCTCACGGTTCGATGGCTTTAGGCCACGCGTCGACGTGGAGGGCCTCGGGGCGACGGTGGGCGGACGCGCGGCGATGGAAGCCGTGATCGAGCACGTCCGGAAAACGAAATCCATCTGAGGCAACGACGATGACGCAGGACGAGATCCGACAACAGATGGCGGCGTGCGACGCGCGGTGCGAGGCGGCGATCGGTGCGCTGGCGGCCGGCTACACGGCGCGCGCCGCGCTGTTCGCACAGGTGGTGCGGGGCGCGCACGACGAGGGCGGCCAGTTCCGAGGCTTCGACGCGGCGAACGATCCAAAGCTCAGTCAACACAAGTTCGGCGAGAACTTGCTCCGCCGGATGCGCCAACTGGGCCTCGGCGGAATGATTCGGCACCGGGTGCCGTAAGCGCGCGCGGCCGTCGAGAGAGGGGAAATGGTTAGCTCGGTGGCCGATCGCCTCGCAGAACGCGCACTGCCAGCCGTCAACCGCGCCTCCGCGGTTAGGAGTGTCATCGATCACTGGATACATCCGGCTCCAGGCCCGAACGCGGTGGCACTTTCGTTGTCCGTTGCAAACGAATTGTTTTGCCACGTATTGACACAGGCCGGCAGATTGAAATCAGCCATGTCCGCTAGGGAATGATTGCCAACGATGGAGTTGTCGTGGATGAAGTATCCCGTGCTGCCGTTCATCACTCGGATGCCGTACTCGCAATTGCCGCCGATGATGTTGTGAGAACATGTCCCGTTCGAGCCACCGAGATGCACAGTCGCGCAACCGAGGTTTGCGAGGACGGCGGCGACGGCGATGATATTGCCCGCAAGTATGTTGCCATCCGACCCGGTATCGACCAATACGCCACCCGTGCTTGCCACAATCGTATTGTCGGTGAGAGTGTTTTCCGTGGCGGCCTCCAGCGAAACACCGGCCTGTGGCTGCGCCACAACATTCCGGCTCAATCCGTTGTTGCGCGACCGGATCACATGCATGCCGAGGGCACCATTACCGCGGATGAAATTGCGCTTGATGTGGTTCCGGTGGGAGTCTTCCAACAGAATCCCATCCGTGACGTTGTCGCCGACGACAACGCCGCTCAGCGAACTCTCGGTAACCCGTATGAGCCGCACACCGACGGCGAACTGCTGGATAGTCCCGCCGATGACATGCACGTCCGAGGCGTCCGATACGTCGATCGCGGTATCGGCGCGCGCTCCCGTAATGGTATGGTCTGCCAGGTTGACGTGCACGTGACTTGCCGTGATGCGAATGCCTGTCCCTGCACACACCAGATTTCGCACAACGACATACCGACCTGGCTGGTTAATTTCGAATCCACCTCTGGTAATCGGTATCTGCGCCGCGAATTGTGCGGTCCAGGATTTTCTTGCCATTGCTACCTCCCCGCCTAATTACCACGAATAAGCGAATACGCGGACGCGGGTTCACGCGCGTGGTCGCCACAGTTCCTTCGTTATTGCCACACGCCGGAGTGCGGCTCTGAACGATTGTGTCAGTTGACGCGCTCGACGAATCGCCCGCGGTAGGAAGGGGGACACGCCGCGGAATGGCGCCCAGCGCCAGCCGCGCCAGCCGCATCTTTCGCATCGATAGATGCGGCGGCGAGTGATGGTGCCCCACGGGCGTTCGAATCCCCGGCGATGCAATCGGTATACATACCTCGAATCGCACTTAGGGCACCGGTGCACGGGCGAATAGTGGTGGAGTCTCAAGCGAACCGCAAGCACAGCCGCCATGCTGTCACTTGATGTCCGATACTGTCTGCGTGCAGTACGACACTCCAGGACTCACGCGCCTTACAGGGCCACGCTGTCACGTCTAGTACAGACGGCCGACTCCGTTTTCCGGGCAATTGTGCTGGCAGCAGGACCAGCTATCGCATCGTTCAACCGTACGGGCGCGATAAGGCGCGAGAGTCCACGGTCATCAGCGAGCACCAGACCGCGGCGGACGCCTTCGCCGAGATCGATCGGCTCTCAGCGCAGATGGTCCGCACCGGTGCGCCCAGCGATGCGGTGGAACTGCTTGTGGTCGACGGGAGCGGTCGTATCGTTCAACGTCCGGGGGCGCATTGACTGCGGCGCGTTTCATGCCGACTCGAAGTGCCGATCTGGCCTGCATAGAACCGGTCGCCGCGGCACTCCCAGAACAGCATCAGGCGTGTGTATTCGGTACCTTCCTTGTTCGTTGCGCCAACCGGATGCCAGCGTCGGCAATGCGGGCAGTGCAGCTCGTCACCGGGATGGAGAGGCGGATTGTCGCTGGAGAAATCGCGCGCTCGCATCATGCGATCTTCGCGCATCGTGTAGGACAGCGGAGGTCCTACTCGGGCTGGTCAGGTGCGCCGCGACGGGGGCGACAATAAATTTCGCGGCGCGTTCGCCATCGGAATGGCGATTATCGTGATAACGAGCGTCGAGGAAGGCTTGCGGTTCGGTTAAACGCCGCCAGGTTTTTAACAGCTGAACATACGCCAACCGCAAGACAGCGGCTCATGTTCGCTGTTGACAGGTCACACCGAAGGGTCGGACACGGAAGGGCGCGAAGACGCGGGAGGCGTTTGCGGTTTTTGAATCGTGAACGTCTGGTGACAGTCGTGGCAGATATAGATTGCCGTCAGGAGCGAATCGACGCACCTTGCGGTGTTCTGCGCTCGACAGTGCGGACACGGCCGAGGGGTGTCGGTGACAGCCTTCACTGGGGGATGGATGGGCTGGTCGGACGGGGGCAGGATAAGGCACCTGGTCTCGCTCGTAAAGCACAAACGTAGCGATCTCCTAATCCGGCGAGTCAACCGACTTCGGGGTTACGCGTGGATTTGCGAAAGGCAGGGTCATGGCCGCTACTCCGCGGGGAATCGGCGGATGGGGCGGCCATCGGGCGCACAGTGCTGGCACTGATACTCGTACCGCATCTCCTTGATCTGGCCGTCCTTGACGGCGATCGGTGCCCAGCCTTCCTTGTCCCAACGCGGGTCGTCAGAGGTGGGCGCGTGGGCCGCGCAGGCGACTTCGCCAAGCATGGACCAGTACAGGCCGGTGGGAGATTCGGGACGCATTGGAACGACTCGAACAAGACTCTAAAAATGACTACTCATCTCTTGGGGCGTTGACGCTCACACCGATGTGGCCGTCGATGCGAGCGCGGAGACTTCGCGCTTCCGCCAACACCTCGTCGAGTGCGCGAATGGTGGCCTGTAGTTGCTCGGGCGGCAATTCGTCCGGTTCGCTGGAGGTGCGACGTGGGTGAGGTGCTGCTCCGGCCGGGGGATCGCTGAAATGGATCATGCGGTCGGGTGTCTCAAAGTCGAGGCCACTCCGCAACAGCCGCAACGCAATGAAAATGCTCAGTCCTGCACTGGTACGGTGTCGGCGTGCTGACCCTCGAACGTCGGCGCGTCGGACAAGGGTGGCGAAGGTATCCAGGGCCGGACTCTCGTCACAACGGTTGGCTCTATGGGTTCTAACGTCTATACACTAGAAGACAAATGACGCCACGTCGAAAGTATTCCTTCTACATCGATGACGACCAGGCGGAGGGGCTCAAGGCGGTAAAGGAGCGCGACGGCGTTCTTGAGAGTGAGCAGATACGTCGGGCCCTCAACGACTGGCTCGAGAAGAAGGGCGTCATGAAGTCGGAGCGCAAGCGGGCGGTCCCCCGCAAGCGCCCCTGAGCCTTGATGGACTGGAACAAGGTTCGTGACTCACCGGGAGAACCAGGTATCCACGACTGGAACTCGTCGAGACGTGCTGGCAGATGCGGAGCCTTCAAAAGGCGTCACGCATCCTGTCGTGCGGCATCTACCGCACGGGCGCACCTGGCCTCGAGGTGCGCGCCGGCTACAGCGACGAGGACTTATTGCGCTCGCAGCGGGCCGCGGAGATCGGGTCCGTGCTCACCGCGACGAAGCGCGCGCAGTCGTGCGTTATCAAGCCGACGATTCGCACCTATGACCGATCAGATCGATCGCCTGGCGGCCATGCTCGATGAGTGCGTCACCTTGACGCGTGCCGGCGTGCCGATCAGCGCACGGTCGATCGATCGGTATGCCGCGGAACTGGAGCGGTTGACGCGCGAGCGCGCGGCGCTGCGCGAAACGCTCGTGCGCTTCTGGGCGCGCATCGGCAAAACGGACGCGCAGTGATGTTCCTGCTCCTTGGAGCCGCAGGCATGAGACAAGGTGCCGGGGAAGACCCATTGCCTAGCCCGGTCGCCGATCGCCTCGCAGAACGCGTTCTGTGCAGGAATTGCGGGCAACCATTCGAGCGCGTGCGCCCGCATCAGGCGTTCTGTAGGCCGTCGTGCCGCAAGGCGGATTTCGATCGACGGCGGGAGCGGCGGCCCGATCTGTTCTTGGCGTGTGCGGATGCAATCGATCCGGCGGTCTTTGACAACTGAATACCCGGCGGGTCACCGGCGGGAACATCAGGCCGAACGGCGCGGACACGGAAGGCGTCTAGGTAGAAGGCGGGAACGCTAGATCGCTCAGCCTCTGTGTAGCGAGGCTGAGGTGGCGAAGCTCGGGGTTCGTGGTCGATTCGGTCCACGCGTGTTCACAGGGGATGCAAAACATTGCCGCGACGGTGTGATTGTGAAACGTCACCCACGATTGCGGGTGCTTCCCGCTGGGACACGGAATGTCCACGTAGCGAGGAATGATGTGCTTGGGATAGTCGGTCACTGTTCGCACCTCAACGGCCTCAAGTGAAGGAAATACTCAGCGCCGGAAGGTCAAACCGAAGGCGTGAAAACGAAGGTGACGGAGACGCTAGCGCGGAAACTTCCGCCGTTCTACCACGTCGGGACGGTCCGGCAGTGACTCGTTGGAGCGTGCTTGGGAGAGCATCTCAGCCTTAACGTTCGCAGATGTTTCCTTAGCTTGGCGGCACGCCTCATCAACTTGGCGGCAGGCCTCATCAAGATTGGCAACCATCGCTGCCAGTGCGTCCGAGGTCGGTTCCGGCACTAATTCGAAGATTGGGTTGGGAAGCGGCTGGGGGTCTGTACCGTTTTGAACAGGGTTGCTTCGTTGAATGAGAACCCATCAGTTCATAGTCGTCGCGCAGCGCCGGTATGCACCGGACGGCTAAGCCGAAGGCGCGGAAAACGAACGGCGGCTACTAAGGCCGCGAAATCGCGTAGCTGCCACGCGGTGCAGCGATTGACAAACCGAAGGCGCGGAAGCGCAAGGCGGCGTTCAGCGCGTTTTGCGTGCTTCCCGCTTCCGCCGATCTGGCCCTGTATATGGAACCTCCGGTGCGGCTGTGAGTTGGTTCCATGCTCCCCGCACTAGATCGAGGTCGGCTTGGAGTTGGGCGATGCGGGTGAACTGGATCTGCTGATCGTGGGCGATCTGATCCACCGTCGCTTGTAACTGTGCGAGTTGTTGCCGTAGGGCGGCGAGGTCGTCGGGCATCGCGGTGGGCTCGTGGGTGGAGGGACGCGATCCTAGCACAACCATATAGCATGGTTTGTGAAAGGCATCATTACCAAGCCGAAGGCGCGGAAACGGAAGGCGGCGAAGAAACGCTAAGAGGCACGCTTGATGATCGCGGAGAGTAGCTTGAGCACCTTAGGCGGCAATGACGCGATTTCTACCGCCCATGTGTGCGAACAACTGGCGCACTTGATCGTGACTATTGTCGTGCTGTTGAGGATGAAGATGGCTTCGTTGCAGTGACACTGGGGACAGGGGATAGAAAGCCAGTTCGTGCTGACCATTGCAGCAGCCTCCAAGTAATGGGCTTCATGAAGCTGCGGGCCAGACGCAAAGGTCGGGCAGGTTCAAAAAGTCTGTTGCGAGGAGCCGATCCTAGTGCCGGCGACGACAACGATCAAGAGAGCATGGTTTTGTGAAAGCGATAATTACCTGGCTATTTGACTCCTGAAGGTAGGGAGATGAAGAATCGTCGCAGTTGAAAGCGGGATCGCCGAGCGTTAGAGCGCCCGACGATCCCTGACCCCGTCACCGTAATGGCCGGTGCGCGAGGCTGCCGCATTTTAGCAACCCGCCTGCCGGCATGGGAGATCACCATGCCGAACACCACACGATCACCGAA
>Ga0075428_100008002_pt1 | contig 11725 bp, 10 predicted proteins | sample RhiMetdeltSRZDD2_FD_75291 | JGI IMG/M metagenome (GOLD analysis project Ga0075428, IMG submission 75291) | Populus rhizosphere microbial communities from Tennessee, USA - Rhizosphere MetaG P. deltoides SRZDD2 | ecosystem: Host-associated > Plants > Roots > Rhizosphere > Soil | place: USA...
GGCACCACGACCGAGATCAGGAAGCGCAGGTGCCCCATCCCGTCGATCAGCGCCGCCTCGAACAGGTCCCTCGGGATCTGCATGAAGAACTGGCGCAGCAAGAAAATCGAGAACACGCTGACGAGTGATGGCACGATCAGCCCGAGGTACGTGTTGTACCAGCGCAGGTTGAACATCATGACCAGCTTCGGGACGATCGTCAGGTCCTCCGGCATCATCATCGTGACCAGCACCAGGACGAACAGCACCTGCTTGCCCGGCAGGTCCATCCGCGCCAGCGCGTACGCCGCCAGTGTGGACGTGATCAGCGAGCCGGCCACGATGCACCCGGCCACGATCAGGCTGTTCGCCAGGTACCGGAAGAAGAGGTAGATCCCCCACTGGGAGTCCCACCCCACCGTGGTGATCGCTTCCCAGAAGTTGCCGAGCTGCGGCACCTCGCTTCCGAGCGGGAACCACGGCCAGATCACGTTGTTGATCACACTGGCGTACGTCTTGAACGACGTCGTCACCATGAAGGCAAACGGCGCGACCGCCATCAACGCCGCCAGCACGATCGCGATCTGCATCAGCACGCCGCCCACCGAGAGCCGCGCCGACTGCCCTGGCCGCCGAGCGGTGGTCGTCTCCTGCGCGGCCGCGCCGATCACTCGTACACCACGCGACGGCCGGCAAAGTAGTTCTGGAGCAGCGTCAGCGTCAGGATGACCGTGAAGAGGATGAACGCCAGCGCCGCCGCGTAGCCGTACCGGTTGAACGCGTACAACTGCTGGAAGATCAGAATGCTGGCGGTCTGGGTGGCGTCACTCGGGCCGCCCCCCGTCATCACGAAGATGTGGTTGAACGCCTTGAACGTTCCGATAACGGTGACCACGAGCAGGAAGAAGATCGTCGGGGACATCAGCGGGAACGTGATGTGGCGCAGCAAGTTCCAGCCGCGCGCTCCGTCCACCTTCGCCGCCTCGTACAGCTCCGCGTTGATGTTCACGAGACCGGCCAGGAAGATCGTGATGTCGTATCCGATGAACACCCAGGTCGTGTAGATCGAGACGGACACCAGCGCCATGCTTGGGCCGTGCGCCCAGCCCGGCAGCGTGACTCCGACGTTCTGGGCCATTAAAGCAAAAACGCCGGCCGGTTCCCCCAGCCAGCGCAGCCCAGGCAGCCCGATCCCCCGCAGGACCGTGTTCAACAGGCCATTGTCCGGACTGTAGATGTAGCTCCAGACCGCCGCGGACGCCACCGTCGAGGTGATGTACGGCAAGAACATCATCGTCCGGAACAGCTCGTGTCCCCTGGCCCGCTGGAACAGCATCACGGCGATCAAGAAGCCCAGCCCGAGCTGGACCGGGACCGTGATCAACGAGTACGTCGCCGTCACCAGCAGCGAGTACCACATCTCCGGGTCCTGGAGGCCGCGCAGGTAGTTGTCCGCGCCGACGATCGCCTGGCAGCCGAGCCGCCAGTCACACAGGCTGATGTAGAAGCCGTAGAACAGCGGGAACAACTCGAAAACGCCGACGATCAGCACTGCCGGCGCCAGCAGCGCGTACCCGAGCGTCCGCTCCTTGACCTTGCGAGACACCAGCCGTCGCAGCCCCGGCATCTGGCGTGGTTGACCGGCGTCGCCGGCCGCGCTGGGCGCCAGGTCGGCTGTCGCCCCTCGTGCTTGTACCCCGCCAATCTGTGAGCTCACGCCCGTCCTTGCCCGTCGATCATCGCGCCCAGAGCTGCCCGCTCGGCAGACGACTCACCTTTTGACGACGATAGTGAAGTATGGCCTGACTTTCAAGGCCCGAAGCTTAACAGGAGGTAAATGTCACGCGGATCGCACCGGGGTCGGCGGCTCCAGCTCCCCACGCCGCGCCCGCGCGATCGCCCGCCGGGCCGCCGGCCAGTGCCGCAGCAAGCTCGGCGTCAGCGCCAGCGCCGGCCGGAACAGCATCGCACTGTCACGCATCAACCGCTCGTGCCGACGGTCCCAGGCGAACCCGTACGCCGCTCGCACCGCCGGCGGCAGCAGCCCCACCATCGGCCACTGAAAGAACGGCCGAAGCGGCACCAGCGGCAACGGTAACCTCGGATTCAGAATCTCGTGCGCCAGCATCCGCGATTCCGCGCTCACGGCGATCTGTCCGCTCCGCAGCATCTCCCGCATGTAGGTTCGCAGGGCAGGCAGGCTGTTCGGCAGGAAGCCGTCTGGCACGCCCAGCAGCGGCGCCACCCGACTCGCCTCGGCGCAGTACCGGTCCCACTCCGCGTCCGACAGCGCTCCGACGTACAGCCGGTACGTGCGCGGGAACACCTCCAGCATCGTGCAGTGGACCCACCGCAGCAGCTCCGGATCGTGCGCCGAGTACCGTCGTCCGGCCTCGAACGGCCCTGCCGCCGCCCGCAACTCGCCGTGCACCCGATCGTGGACCGCGTTGATCGCGTCGGCCGCCCGCTGGACCTCGTGCGGCAGGCCGAACGTCAGATCGAACATCACGTTCAGCGTCCGCCACAGCCGACGCGCCCGCCCGCCCGGATCGGTCAAGAACTGGCTGTGATCCACCACTCCGGCCGCCACCAGCGGGTGCGCCACCTGGAGCAAGATGGCAGGATTCCAGCCAAGCAGCAGCACGATCTCGCTGTTGATCTTCCAGGCGATGCTCTCGGCCGTGCGCTCGCCCAACGACGGCGGCGACCACCGCCGCGCCCGCCCGTCACGCTGCCCCGTCGAACCTTGCCATGTGTCTGATCGATCCTGCGCCGCCATCACCGAGAGTATTCGGCCTCGAGACCGGCCCAGACCAGAGTTTCGCCGTGTGTCCTGGCTTCACTCCCCCGATCTCAACCATCGCTCCACCGGTCCCCGTTTTCTCTCCGCCTATCGTTGCCTGACAGAAGGTAGCTCGCCGGTCGGGGGGATGGCTGCTATGTCCGTTCGACAGAACAATCGCCAGCTCGCTTTCAGGCTCGTCGCCGCTGTGAGCCTCCTCCTGGCCGGCTACCTCACCATTCAGCCAGCGGCCGTCTCCGCCGCCGAGCCGCCCGCTGCCCCGACGACCAGCCGCGCCGCCTGCCAGTATGCTCCGACCCGCCGCGCGGCCCAGGCCCGACCGACGACGATCGCCCCACGAGCATCGTAGTACGTGCGAGAACCGTGTGAGCCCGTTTCGGTCCTCGGGTACCATGCGGACGGGTGATCGGCCCTGGTGAGGAGGGAGTCTGATGCCGCTCCGTGGCTACCGCGCGCGCTGGATCGTGGACGGCATCGGCGGCCCGCCACATCCTGGTGTCGTCCTGATCGAAGACGAGTGGATCGTCGACGTCCTCGGTCCGAACGCCGCGCCATCAGACATCGAGATCACCGACCTCGGCGATGCCGCCATCCTGCCGGGCCTGATCGACGCCCACGTCCACCTCATCTGGGCCGGCGCCGAGCCCAACCCCGAAGAGATCCGCGCTCGCGAGTCGATCCCGATGGCGACCGTCCGGGCCGTCCGCCACGCCGCCGACACCCTCAGGTGCGGCACCACTACCGTCCGAGACGTCGGCTGTCCGCACGGTGTCGCCTTCGCCGTTCGCGAGGCCGTCGAGCGGGGCATCATCCCCGGGCCGCGGATCGTCGCCAGCGGCGCACCGATCGTCATGACCGGCGGGCACTGTCACCCGATGGGCGTCGAGGTGGACGGCCCCTACGAGGCCCGCAAGGCCGCCCGCCAGCAGCTCAAGGAGGGCGCCGACCTCCTCAAGATGCTCGCGACGGGCGGGGTCTACGGCCTGCGCCACGACGAGCCGTGGTCGCCCCAGTTGGAGCTAGACGAGCTCCAGGCCGTCGTCGCCGAGGCGCGCAAGGCGAACCGGGTCGCGGCCATCCACGCCGAGGGCGAACACGGCATCGCCACGGCCATCGAAGCCGGCGCGGACACGATCGAGCACTGCAACCAGCTCACCCGTGAGCTCGCCGAGAAGATGGCCAGGAACGGCACCTTCATGGTCCCCACCCTCGCCTGGTTCTTCAACGTTGCCGAGGCCCAGCCGGGCCCGACGTTCAGCGAGGAGTACGTCCGCAAGGGCCGCGCGATGGCCGAGGCGAGCGCCCGGAGCATCGTCATCGCCAAGAACGCCGGCGTCCGGATAGCGGCAGGCACCGACACGGGAGCGCCCCTGGTGCCGCACAACTCCGTCCGCCGCGAGATCGAGCTGCTCGTCCGCCTCGGCCTGACCCCCCACGAAGCGATCCAGTCCGCCACCCGCGTTGCTGCCGAAGCGCTCAGGATGGAACGGACGATCGGCACCCTGGAGAGCGGTAAGTACGCCGACCTGATCGCCGTCGGCGGCGACCCCACCCAGGACCCCGGCGTCCTCTACGACCTCCGCCTCGTCGTCAAAGCCGGCCAGCCCGTCAGCATTGAACTCTAAGCGCCCTGCCACCCCTGACGTCGCGGCAGCTTGACGAAATCTGCCACAATCAGAACATTTGTCTCAGTGGGAGGTGGGCGATGGCGCCTGACTCGGGGCATCGACTGGCGGATGTCGAGGACGACGGCGGCAGAGCCCTCCATGAGCGCCTGCTTCGGGGCGAACCGACCGCGCCGTCTGACCTCGCGAACCTCTACCTCGAGCCGCTCATCGGCTGGCTGCGTCACCATTATCCCCACGACGATGAAGCGCTCCTCGACACGGTCGCGATCACGCTCATCCTGAAGGTCGGCAAGGAGCCGGCGCAGTACGATCCCGACCGGAGCACCCTGTCAACCTACCTGCGGATGGCGGCTCGCGGCGACGTGAAGAACGCCCGTCAAAGCGGGCGCCGACGAGCTGCTCGACAGGTTCCGCTCGAAAATGTCGAACTTCGCTCGCCGACGCGGAACAGAGCGTGGGTGAGCGCAGCGGACCCCGCCGACGCGGTCATCGGAGACCTCGACGACGAACGGCTGACGGCGCTGCGGGAGCACTTTAGCGCTCAGGACTGGGAGGTGGTGTTGTTACGGATCGACGGCGAGAGACGCACCGAGCGCTTCGCGGCCGTCCTCGGGCTCCAGGACCGGCCGCCGGATGAGCAGGCACACGAGGTCAACCGGGCGAAGGAGCGGATCATGGGACGCCTGCGACGACGCTGGAAGAAGAAGTACGGCCATGAGTGACGGAGATCTGCTCCGACGAGCCGCCGAGCGCGCAAGCCAGGACCCTTTCTACCTGGCGTCCTCGCTCCTCGCCTACTCTCGGGCCGAGCGGCTCGACGACGCCGGCCTGGCGGATCGTCTGGGGTGCGACCCGGCCAGTTTGCCGGCGCTCCTGCTCTGCCGCAGGCCAATGGGGGATGCGCCAATGTTTCGTGCCGACATCCAGGCGATCGCCGAACGCTTCGGGCTCGATCCGATGCGTCTGGTGCGGCTGCTTCGGCATGCCGACGCGCTCGCGGCATCCACCGTCCCGCCGGCCGGCCACCTGCTCGCCGCGGCGCGCGATCGAGACCATGGCGATCAGCAACCTGGCGCTCCCGCCGCCGATGCGTTGTCCTCGTCAGAACCCGACGAGGACGACGCATGAGCGCACTCTGGGTCCACGAAGTCGCCGAGCGGTTCTGGGGCGACGCGGGCGGCGCGCCGAGCGGCTTCCCGCGCGATCTCATGGACGCGCTCAGCTGGGCGCTGCCGGTGGCGCCCTTCGAGCTGCCGGGCCTGAGCGTTGACCGTGCGAATGCCTGGCTGGCCGAACACCAGTTCGGGCTGCGCCTCGAGATCGCCGATCGCCCGCTGCGCGCCTGCATCCTGGTTCACGAGGGGAACGGCGTGCTCTTCGTCGACGCGTCCGACCCGGAGGACGAGCGGCGCTTCAGCGTGGCCCACGAGATCGCGCATTACCTGGTCGAGTACCACGTTCCGCGCCGTCGGGCACATGCGCGCCTGGGCGAGAGCATCCTGCCGGTGCTGGACGGCCGACGGGCTGCTTCCTGGGATGAACGCTTCGGGGCGGTCCTGGGCGGTGTCTCGCTCGTGCCGCGCCTGCACTTGATGGAACGGACGCCGGACGGTCACCTCCCTGGCCTGGAGGTCTCGGCGGCGGAGCGGCAGGCCGACGAGCTGGCGTTCGAGCTGTTGGCGCCCTTCGACGCCGTCCGCGCGTGCCTGCCGGATCCGGCCGACCGGCGAGACGTCGAGGCCGTCCTGCGCCAGACGTTCGGCCTGCCAGCCTTCCCATCACACCTCTACGCCTCCCGCCTGGTCCCCGAGCCGCCCACCGGCTCCCTGTTCAGACGCCTCTTCAGCGTCTCGTGAGGCCCTCATGACCACCGTCGACGAGCCCCCCGGCGACCGCGCGGACAGCGCAGGCGGGCCACACCGGCATACTCCCCCGTCCGACGAGTTCGCAGCCGCGTACGGCGAGTCGTTGCGCGACGTGCTGGACGTCGAGAGCTGGCATACCGGCGAAGACCTGGGCGCGATGTACGAACGCATCGCGTCCGAGGTGGCCGGCGCCGTCGGGCAGGAGCGCCGCATCCACGGCCGGATCCGCGAACGGGTCTTCGCTCACCTCGAGGCCCATCCGCCCATCCCCGGTGCGGGCCTCTACCGCGCGACGCTCGACCAGGTGCGGCGGGCCCACGAGGGACTGCTGATGACGGGCGCCGTCGAAGCGTGCGACGCCACCCGCCACGCCCACGAGACGCTGCCTCTGACGGTCGTCCAGATCGGCGTCAGCCTGGTTTCCTACAACCGCAACCTGGGCACCTGGGCGCAACGCCTGTTCCGCCGTGACCTTCGCGAGAGCCTGCCGGATCCGGCCGAGGAGGCCCTGGCGCTCCTGGAGCGTCGCAGTGCCGGGAGTGAGCGCATGGATGCCAGCCGCCTGCTCCAGCGGGCGATCATGACCTACGCCGAGCGCGCGATCCTCCTGAAGCGCGGCCAGGCGGCCTGGCGGATGGGGCACGGCAATCCGGCCGCCCAGGAGCTGCTCAGCGGGGCGGCCGGCAGCATCGACCTGGTCATCGAGTCGACTCGCCTGCTGGAGGAGCTGATCTGCCGCCATAAGAAGTTCGTCTTCGTGCCGAGCGACCCGACGGATCGCGCCCTCCTCACGATCGGCGACGCGCTCCAGCCGCTGGAGTTCGCCATCGTCCGTCCCTTGACCGACCAGATCGCGCCGTTCCTGGCAAACGCCGACTACGACCTGCGGACGGCGAGCGACACGACCACGCCCGACGGCCGGCGCCTGAGCCCCCGGGAGTGGATGGTACGCTTCCGCGACCAGATCGCCGGCCAGGTGGCCGTCGGGGTCTACCGGGCCAGCGAGGTCGCGCCCGCCCGCCTGTTCTACGCCCACGTCGACCACGCCCACGAGGCCGCCCTGATCGCCATCGCCGACAGTCTGCTCCAGCCGCACCGAGGGTTCCCGATGTTGATCGACGTCGCCCACCACGTCTGCGCCGCCACGCTCGGACCGGACACGCTGGCAGGCCCCATCCAGGCAGCGTACACGCGCGCCGGCGTGCCGCTGCGCTACCTCGGCGAGCGCATGACCAGGGGCCGGTAGGGGAGAGCACCGATGGAAGCCGACCACGTACAGCCGTTTCCGAACCCGGTCGATCGTCGCTCTGAGGACGACGACCGCAGGCCATCCTTCGACCTGGGCACCGTCCTGGAGCTGCCCGAAGACGCGCTGCACCGCCTCGACGCCGACATCGAAGCGGCCGGTGGCTTAGCTACGCCCGACCCCGACCGTGAGGGCGCCGCCGGCTTCACCATGTTCGACTCGCCGGGCAGCGAGGACAACTCCGTGACCGTGCTGCTGGCCGACGCGCAGATCGTAGACGTACCGTCCCAGTCGCTGGTGCGGATCAAGAGCAAAGACGGCAGGCGCTACCTCGGTACCGTCGTGGCCGGGCCGTTCGCCGAGCCCGACGGGCTGAGAGCCGACTCGAACATCCTGGTCACCACCGTCACCCGGGGCGGCATCTTCGTGCCGCCGTACCACGGGCGCGTCCAGGTCGAGATCCTCGGCGAGGAGCGTGACACCGCCGCCCAGAGCACGCTGGTGCCGCCGCGCTACCGCCCATTGCCGAACAGCCCGGTCTTCGTGCTGGATGACCACGAGGCCGCCGAAGTGCTCGGCGCCGCCGGCGACATCCAGCTCGGGCAGGTGGTCGGGCGCGACGCGGTCAGCGTGGCGGTCCCATCCGATCGGAAAGACGTCCTGCCGCGCCACACCGCGATCCTCGGCACGACCGGTGGCGGCAAGTCCACCACGGTGGCCCGGCTGATCCAGCAGGCCCAGGCCGCCCGCTGCGCCGTGATTCTGCTGGACGTCGAGGGCGAATACAGCTGCCTGCACGAGCCGACCGAAGACGCGCGGATGCTCGCGGCGCTCGACCACCGCGGGATCCCGGCCGCTGGCCTCAGCCAGATGTGGCTCTGCCATCTGGTGGGGCGGGAGTCGGCCAACCCGGACCATCCATCGCGGGCCGCGTTCTCGCTGCGCTTCGAGCGGCTCTCGCCGTACGCCATCGCCGAGCTGCTCGACCTGACCGACCCCCAACGTCAGCGGTTCCACCAGGCGTACGACGCCGCGGTGGCGCTGCTGCGCGACCTCAGGATCTTCCCCCAGCCCGGCCAGCCGGACGACGAGCAACTGGCGCTCGAGTGGGACGAGCTCGAGTCCGGCTACCCCCGGATCGAGCTGCGCCTCCTGATGGACGTCATCGCCGCCGGCAAGCTGCTGGTTGAGAAGGGCGACAAGGAGAGCCTCCGGCCGGGCTACCCGGCGCTCCAGTCCGACGAGGCGAGGGCGAAGCTGCTCGCCCGCGTCGGCCCGATCACGAAGTCGGACTCCAGCCCGGCCTCCTGGCGCGCACTGCTCGGCAAGCTGGCGAGCCTGGTCCGCCTGAAAGTCTTCGACCGGGGCCAGGACGAGGCCGGCCGGCCGGTCCGCCCCCTGAACTTCGAGAAGCTCCTCCAGCCCGGGGCCGTCACCGTGATCGACCTGTCCGACACCGGCTCGCCGGTCGTCTCCAACCTGGTCATCGCCGATCTGCTGCGCGGGATCCAGGAGACCCAGGACGCCGCCTACGCCCGCTTCGAAGCGGCCCGCCGTCAGGGGGGCACCCAGGAGGCGCCGACCCGCGCGCTGATCGTGATCGAGGAGGCCCACGAGTTCCTGAGCGCGGAGCGGATCGACAAGATGCCGGTCCTCTTCGGGCAGGTGGCGAGGATCGCCCGGAGAGGCCGCAAGCGCTGGCTCGGCCTGGTCTTCGTCACCCAGTTGCCCCAGCACCTCCCGCGCGAGCTGTTCGGTCTGGTCAACAGCTACGTGCTGCACAAGATCGCCGATCCGCAGGTCGTCGCCACGTTGCGACGGACGGTCAGCGGGATCGACGACAGCCTCTGGAAGCGGCTGCCGGGTCTGGCGCCCGGCCAGGCGATCGTGGCGTTCCCCCACCTGGCCCGCCCGCTGCTGGTGACGATGGACCCGGCCCCCTCGAAGCTTCGCCTGGTGGACTGATGGCCGGGTCGTTCCGCGTTCACCTGCTCCGATTCAAGGCCGAAGTCACGGCGCCGCTCCGGCTGCCGCCTGCGACCGGTGCCGCCCTGCGCGGCGCCCTCTTCGGCGCCCTGCGCGAGCAGTTCTGCCTGGCCGGGCGCGGCCCGCTCTGCGGCAAGCCGGAGCTGGCCTCGAGCTGCCCGGTCTGCTTCCTGCTGGCGCCCGTGGACGTGGCCGATCGCCGTGGCCGCGACGTCCCCCGCCCGTACGTCCTGCGCGCCCCGGTTGCAGACCTCCGCGCCGGGTCCGGTGCCGTCAGTTATGTGTCCGGCCGGCATCTCGAGTTCGGCCTGGCAACGTTCGGCCGGGCCCTCGATCACTTCCCGTACGCCCTGCTCGGGATCGAAGAGATGGGCCGGCGCGGCCTCGGCGCCGGACGCCAGGGGCAGTTCCGCCTCGACGAAGTCTGGGCCGAGAACCCGATCGCCGGGCGCCAGGAGGCGATCTACCGTCGATCGCGCGACAGTGTCGTGCGCGCCCCGAGCCTCCCCGTCGATGCTGCCCAGGTAGCCGAGGAGACCGCGCTGCTGGCCCGTCGTGGCGGCGACCGCCGGCTGCGGCTGGCGCTGCTCTCGCCGACCCGCCTGGTCGAGCGGGACCGGCTGGTCAAGCCTGAGACCTTCGAGCTCGCCCCGCTCCTGGCCCGGCTGCTGGAGCGGCTGAGCGCGCTCTTCGGCCGCTACGGCGCTGCTCCGAACGACACCGCCGAGCCGTCTGGCAGCGGCGGCGCCCCGGACGTCGCCGACGGTGCTGGTGGCGGCCGGCTCTTCGAGGCGTCCGCCCTCCTCCGTGCCGCCGCCGACGTCCGGATCGCCGAGCGCCGCCTCGCCTGGCGTGAGCTGTTCCGGGCATCGGGCCGCCACGGGCGGATGGTCCCGATGGGCGGCCTCGTCGGCGACGTGATCCTGGAGGGCGACCTCCGCCCGTTCCTGCCCTGGCTGGTCTGGGGCACCCTCGTCCACGTCGGCAAGGACGCCGCGATGGGCAACGGCCAGTTCACCCTGGAGACGCTGCCGTGAGTGACACCGTCCAGACTCCCGTCGGGGCCCCTGCCCGCCCGCGCGCTCGTATCGCGACCATCGAGGATGCTGCCGAGCGCCCGGACGATTGCCTGATCGTCGATCAGTACGGCGCCTTCCTCGGGCGGCACAGCGAGCGGTTGAAGCTGACTGTCAAGGGCGAGCTGGTGACCGAGCGCCCCCTTCTCGGGCTGGAGCACGTGCTGATCCTGGCCGGCGGCGTCAGCCTGAGCGCGGACGCGATCCGGGGCTGCGCGGAGCGAGGGATTCCGATCAGCTTCGTCTCGCGCAGCGGCTCGCCGTACGCCAAGCTGATCGCGCCGGAGCTGACGGGCACCGTCCAGACCCGCCGTCAGCAGCTTCTGGCGTTCGGCGACGCGCGCGGCGTCCACCTGGCTCGGGCGTTCGCCGTAGGGAAGCTCCAGAACCAGGCGACGCTCCTGAAGTACATCGCCAAGTACCGCCAGGCTACCGCCCCCGAGACGTACGAGATGGCCCGTGAGGCGGCGTTCCGAATCGAGCACCTGGCCCGACGGATCACCGAGGTCCAGGGCGAGACGGTGGACGCGATCCGGGTGACCGTGATGAACCTGGAGGCGCAGGCGGCCCGCCACTACTGGGAGGCGGCCCGCCACCTGGTCCAGCTCCCGCCGGGCGTCGAGTGGCCGGGCCGCGAGACGCGGGGAGCTACCGATCTGGTGAACCAGTGCCTGAACTACGGCTACGGCATCCTGTACGCCCAGGTCGAGCGGGCGGTGCTGCTGGCGGGACTCGACCCGTACGCCGGCTTCCTTCACGAAGATCGCCCCGGCAAGAACTCTCTCGTCCTCGATTTAATTGAAGAGTTCAGACCGTACGCCGTCGATCGTTGCGTCTTCGCGCTGCTGAACCAGCGGGTCCAGCTCGCTCAGGACGACCGTGGCCGCCTCGACGACGAGACCCGGACCACCCTGGCGAAGCGAGTCAACGAGCGCCTGGAGGGCGAGGAGCCGTACGAGGGCCGGCGCCGGCGCCTGCGCACGATCATCCAGTCTCAGGCCCGCCGGGTGGCGACGTTCGTTCGCGGCGAGGCCGTCTACAAGGCCTGGGCCGGCCGCTGGTGAGCACGGCAGTCGGCAGATGGCTCGGCGAGGCGCCGGTGCTACGCGGAGCGTGCCTGGTGTTTCGCGATGAGCTCTCGG
>Ga0075428_100008003_pt1 | contig 11724 bp, 9 predicted proteins | sample RhiMetdeltSRZDD2_FD_75291 | JGI IMG/M metagenome (GOLD analysis project Ga0075428, IMG submission 75291) | Populus rhizosphere microbial communities from Tennessee, USA - Rhizosphere MetaG P. deltoides SRZDD2 | ecosystem: Host-associated > Plants > Roots > Rhizosphere > Soil | place: USA...
CCATTCGCGGAAGGTCAGCGTTGCCCGTCTTGTCTCAGTTCGGCGTGCCCGAGTCACGAAAGCGGCGCGCTGGACCACGGTCGCCGAGGTCCTGCCACCCACGTCCGGTCTCCACAGATACGCCCCGGAGGTTGCCTCCATCGGCGACAGATGATAGCAGGCAAGAGCGCCGTTTTTGGCTCAACCATGCGGTTCAACCGGCGTTCCTTCAATGTGACATGGAGTCGAACCGGGACCTGCGGTGAGGATGCGGTCCTCCGCGCACTATCTGGGGCAGGAGGGCGAGCGGTACTTCGCCTGGCAGCGGGGCTCGGGCGTGGTGAGCGCGATCCTCGATCCCCCGGTCTTTCAGCGCTACATCGGTCCGGACGACACGGTCCTCGACTTCGGGTGCGGCACGGGGGCGTTGCTGGTCGCGCTCACTTCCGGCCCGAAGCTGGGAGTGGAGGTGAACGAGGCGGCTCGCCGCGCGGCTGCCGGCGCCGGCATCCGAGTGGCGGCGGGCAGCGAGGAGTTTCCTCCGGAGAGCGTCGACGTCGTCATCTCGAACCACGCGCTGGAGCATGTCCTCGAGCCTCTGGCCGAGCTCCGCTCGCTCCATCGAATCATGAAGCCGGGTGCGAAGCTGGTTTTGCGCCTGCCCATCGACGACTGGCGCGTCCAGCGCACGCCCGTCGACGATGGAAGCAATCACCTCTTCACGTGGACGCCGAGGCTGATCGGGAACCTGCTGCGGGAGGCCGCGTTCGTGGTCGACGATGCGCACGTCGTGAACCACGCGTGGCCGCCGCGGGCGGAAGCCCTTCTCGCGCGCCTTCCTCGGTTCGTCTTCGACGGGCTCGCCCGGATGACAGCCGTGGCGCTACGGCGTCGGCAGCTGTTTGTCGTCGCCCGCCGTTCGAGCTCGGCCTAGGGCTTGGGAGGTGTTCCACCTCCACCGAACGGGAGCACATACCGATCGGGAGGTCGAAAGAGCGAGAAGGGAACGGAGGCGCTGCGGGACCCCAGCTCGACCGCCCGTAGCGAACCGAGCGGGGCGGCGGGCGCCACGCGGCGTCCGCTCGCGCGGTAATGGCTTCGGATCTGCTCCGGGGTAAGGACGTACGAATAAATGGCGACCTGCGCGATCGCTCCGCTGAAGTAGCTGCGCAGGTCGGCGTCGTAGCCGATGTAGCCGGGCGCCCCACCCTCGGAGCGCGGATAGACGGCAAACTGGGAGAGCTTCCCGTCGACGTAGAGGCGCCCGGTGGACGTCGGTGAGGCGTACGTGTAGACAAGGTGGTGCCAGTCCCCGTCGCCGACTGCGTCGCCGATGACCCCGTATCCGTCGAAGGAGTGGGCGAGGCCGCCGTACGTGCCGACCGCCGAGAACCGATGAGTTGCATCCCGGTTGCTGAACGCCACCGCGTCGCCTCTCGCGCGTGTTTTCACCCAGAGCTCGACCGAGTGCACGGAGGACGCGGGCCCAAGGCGGACGCGAGCACTCTTGCCGTTGAAAACGGCTGCCGTAGTCTGGGCAATCGGCCCTTTCATCCCGAGCTTGACGTCGCCCGTGTATACGCCGTCATTCGCGTGGAACGCGTCTCTGGCCACCGAGCCGCTGCGCTCGCTCAGCGGCCAGTACGACATCGGCTTGCTCGACATCACGAAGTTGCGATACGTCTCGGCCGCGGAGGACGGGCGAGCCGGCGGCTTGGGCCGGGTGCGTTTCTGCTTCCGATACGGCACCTTGCCCTCGAAGATGCCGCTTCTGTCCGCGTCGAAGGTCCGGATCCAGTGCCAGCCGTTCGCCGTTCGCTGCTGGACGGCCACCCGCCCCGGCCTTCCGTAGGGCGTTCGTCCCCAGAGCGCGACCTGCCGGCCCTCCCGGTAGGCGACGAACGGGAACCGGTAGGCATAAAACGTGGGCTTGGGCCGCGCGTCGGCGAAGTTCTCGCCGTTTCGGAAGAACAGGCCTGACTGGAGAACGCCGCCGGGATACAAGTCGTCCCAGAGTACGAGCCACGTGAAGACCCGGACGTCGTTCTTCCAGGCTTGGTGGATCGCCTCGGCCACCCAGCGCGACTGCAGCGCGATCGGAGCAGCATCCGGATGGGTGTCGGGGGGGCGCGTGTCCCAGGCGAACTCGGTGATCCACAGCGCGGGCGCGCTCTGGGAGCGGACATGACCTGCCTTCGCAGCTGCCACCAGCAGCCGGCGTAGCTCGGGTAGATCGCCGAGGGAGACATCTCCCTTCTCGCTCGCGTGGTGTGTAGGGCCACCCGAGGTCCAGGGATGGATCGAGAGCGCGTCGAACTCGGATACGGCCTTGCACGTCGGTTTCGGAGCAGCACCCGCCGACATGCAGAGCAGCTGGCGCGTGAAGACCATCGGCGAGATTCCCAGGCGGCCATACGGTGTCCGGAAGCTGAATGCGGACAGGGATGCCGCGACGACGACGTTGTCCCTATGCACCGCGTGGACGGCGGACGCGAACGCGTTCAGCAGAGCGCGGTATATGTCGCCGCTCACGACCTTGCCGTTCTCGAGCTGTGGGCTCAGGTACTGGCTGAGGTTCGACTCGTTCCAGACCTCGAAATAGCGGACGCGAGGAAGCCCGGCGAACGTTCCGTTGTAGCGAAGGGCGAGAGCTCGCGCGAAGTCGGCGACATCCGCCGGCTTCGGCTTCCACGAAGCGATCGGATAGGGGCCGAGGTGCGTCGGGTGTGGCTCGTCCTTCTGCGCCCAGAAAGGAGCGTCGTACACGGTCAGGTAGGGAGTGAGGCCCTGCTCGACCGCACCTCTGACTTCGGCGTCGACCTTGTCCCAGTGGTAGCCAGGATCGCCAGGGCTGGATGTCGGGCGGTCTGTCGGCGGGTTGGGCGCCACCGAGGCCCATGAGACGTTGATCCGGGCAAAGGCCGCGCCGGCGTCGCGGATCCTCTGCATGGTGAGGGGCGTTGCGTTCGGCACGTACACCCCCGTCGCGATCGGACCCGAAGCGAAGGCACATGGAACCGAGACAGCCGCCAGGAGGGCGACGAGGAGCGCCTTCTTCACGTCGCGACGGTAGCAATGGTGGCGTAAGGGATCCGTAAGTATCGGCCACCCCCGACAGTGCCGTCGATGCCCGTCAGTATCATCGGCCGCTATGCCGACTTCTCTCGTCACGGGCGGAGCGGGGTTCCTCGGCTCGCATTTATGCGAATACCTCCTCGAGCAGGGGCACCAGGTGGTCTGCGTCGACAACCTGATCGTCTCGACGCTCGAGAACATCGAGCACCTGCGCGACGACGGTTTCGTCTTCCTCAACCACGACATGATCGAACCGCTCCATCTCGACGAGCCGATCGACTACCTGTTCCACCTAGCCGCGCTCGCGAGCCCGATCGACTATCTGCGGATGCCGCTCCATTCGCTCAAGACGGGCTCGTACGGCACGCATCACGCGCTCGGCCTCGCCAAGTTCAAGCGCGCGCGGTTCCTGCTCGCGTCCACGAGCGAGGTCTACGGGGACCCCGATGTGCACCCTCAGCCTGAGACGTACTGGGGAAACGTCAATCCAATCGGGCCGCGCGGTGTGTATGACGAGGCAAAGAGGTATGCCGAGGCCATGACGATGGCCTACCACGGGCAGCAGGGCGTGGACACGTCGATCGCGCGCATCTTCAACACGTATGGCCCGCGCATGCGGCCGTACGACGGGCGCGCGATCCCGACGTTCCTGCGTCAGGCGCTCGACAACAAGCCGCTCACCGTGTTCGGCGACGGGGCGCAGACGCGGAGCTTCTGCTACGTCGACGACCTCATCCGAGGCCTGTACCTGCTCGCGGAGAGCGGCGACCACGAGCCCATGAATCTGGGCAATCCGGGGGAATTCACGATCCTCGAGCTCGCGGAGATGGTTCTGCGAGTGAGTGGATCGGAGAGCAAGATCGTGTACGAGGCGCTTCCGGTCGACGACCCGCAACAGCGCAAGCCTGACATCACGCGAGCGCAGGAGGTCCTGGGCTGGGAGCCGGAGATCGATCTCGAAGGGGGTCTACGAAGAATGTTGGTGTCACTCGGCCGTGAGCCGGTCGCTGTTTAAGGTTCTCGGACTCGTCATCGGCCTCCTCTTCGTCGCCGTCGGCGTGGGGGCCGCAACGTCGCCGTTGGGAGAGACGGGACCGACCTCGCGCGCGCTCCAGATCGGGATTTACGACGACAGCGAGGTCTTCGGTCATCCCAGCCGCGCGTTCCCGCAGCTGAAGCAGCTGCACACGCCCCTCCTGCGGGCCAATCTCCGCTGGGGAGGGCTTCCCCTGGCGGTGGCAACGAGGCGGCCCGAGAACGCCGGCGACCCCGCCGATCCGGCGTACAACTGGAGCCCCTTCGACGAAATGCTGAAGCGCGCCGACGAAGCGAACATCAAGGTCGTCGCGACCATTGTCGGGACGCCGCGCTGGGCGAACGGAGGCAAGGCTCGCTATTACCCACCGAGGAACATGGCCGACCTGCGGGCTTTCGCAACGGCGGCCGCGAAGCGGTACAGCGGGGACTACACGCCCGAAGGCGCGGAAGACCCGCTGCCGCCGATCAGGCACTGGCTGGCGTGGAACGAACCCAACAACCCCGTGTTCCTGCGTCCGCAGTGGAAGAGGCAAGGGAAGCGTTTCGTGGTCTCCAGCCCCGTCGTCTACGCGAAGATGTGCAACGCCATCTTCGCCGGAGTCCACTCCACGAGGATCAACGGCGAGAAGGTGGCATGCGGCGTGACTGCGCCGCGCGGCAACAATCGCGCGCGCAGCATCCGCCCCTCGATCTCCCCGCTCGTCTTCCTCACGGCGCTCAAGAGGAACCGCGCGCGCTTCGACGTCTACGCGCACCATCCGTATTACAGCGGGCCGAGCGAGACGCCCTCGACGCCCCCGAAGGCTCCCACTGCAGTAACCCTCGGGAACATCAGCACGCTGCTCGCTTTGCTGCAGAAGCTCTATCCCGGCAAGCACCTGTGGATCACCGAGTACGGCTACCAGACGAATCCGCCCGACCGGATCTTCGGCGTCTCGTACGCGAAGCAGGCGAAGTACCTCGCACAGGCCGTCGCGATCGTGCGCAAGAAGCCACGGGTCGACATGCTGATCTGGTTCCTCCTGCGCGACGACGCCCGGATCAAGACGGGCTGGCAGTCCGGCCTGGTCACGAGACCTGGCCGAAAAAAGCCCGCGTTTTCCACCTACAGCCGCCTGGCCAGACGTCATTAGGCCTCGCCGTACAGGCGTAGACTGCGTGTCGTGAGCGGCTTGGAGACCAAACAGGCATCGTCTGCCTCCGAAGCCGCCTCCACCGCGCTCCGGCGCCGGGAGACAGGAGATATTCGCTTCGCGCAGCCGTACCTCCTGGTCCGTAGCCCCGTCCGCGCGTTCGCCCGCCGTCTCACGAGCATCGCGACGCTCGTCGTCATCGACCTCGCCGGACTCGCATTCGGCATCTACGCCGCACTCGTCCTGCGCGACATCTATCGCGGGAACAGCCCTCCGCTCTGGGGAGTGCTCTGGCGGCAGGTCACCGACTGGCTGCCCTTTCTCGCCGTGGTGACCGTGCTCATCTTTTGGCAGGCCGGCCTCTACGCACCGCGCGAGCGGCGTGCCGGCTTCGGCCGGGTCGTCTTCGGGCTCGTCGTCGTGCTTGCGATCGCCGTTGCGTTCGGCGTGGGGATCGGGAAGCTCGAGTTCCGTACGTTTGGCTTCTTCCCGACCGCGCTCGTCCTGACGGTGGCTCTGATTGGTCTCCTGCGTGCGAGCTACGACGTGATCTCCGCCGACCTTTTGCGCGCGGTCGGCGTGCGCCGCCGGGTGGTGCTGGTCGGAGCCGAGGACACGCTGGAGAAGCTTCACGCCGGGCTCGGCTCGCGGCGGGGTGGGATCGACTACGACTTCCTCGGAGTGGTGTCGCGCTCGGACGGGAGCGTCGGCTCGCTTCCCGTGTTGGGGACGTTCGCCAACCTGCCGCAGATCCTCGACACGAACGGCGTAGGCGAGGTGATCGTCGCCGACCAGGAGCTCAGCGAGGAGGAGCTCATGGAGATCGCCGAGGCGGCCCACCGGAGCGGAGTAAAGGTGCGGGTGGCGCCCAAGACCTCCGAGCTGCTGCTGCAGCGGGCCGAGTTCATCCCGGGGCAGGGCGTGCCGCTCTTCGAGCTCAGGCAGCCGATTCTGGCCGGGGCCGACTGGATCGTGAAGCGCTCGTTCGACATCGTCGTGAGTGTGGCGATCGTGCTGCTCGGGCTTCCGCTGTGGCTCGCGATCGCGGCGGCGATCAAGCTCAACTCGCGCGGCCCGGTCTTCTACCACGACTGCCGTGTGGGGCTGCGGCACAAGGAGTTCACGATGCTCAAGTTCCGGACGATGGTCGCCGGCGCCGACGAGCAGCAGGCCGAGCTCGAGTCGGTGAACGAGGCCGACGGGCCGCTGTTCAAGATCCGGGACGACCCGCGCGTCACCGGCGTCGGCGCGCTCCTGCGCCGGCTGTCGCTGGACGAGGTGCCGCAGGTGCTGAACGTCCTCCGCGGCGAGATGAGCCTCGTCGGCCCCCGGCCGCTGCGGATCAGGGACTACCGGCGGCTCGAGGAGTGGCACCGCAAGCGCGATCTCGTCCTGCCGGGGATGACCGGCCTCTGGCAGATCTCCGGACGCTCCGCGCTCGGGTTCGACGACCTCGTGCGGCTGGACTTCTACTACATCGAGAACTGGTCGCTCTGGCTCGACATCTCGATCCTGGCCAAGACGCTCCCGGCGGTGCTAGCCCGCCGCGGGGCTTACTAGCGCCTGCTCGCGATACCAGGCAACCGTCCGCTCCAGGCCCGTGCGCAGTGGCGTCCTGGCGCGGAAGCCGAACCGTTCCTCCGCGCGTGAGACGTCCAGCTGTCGGCGCGGCTGGCCGTTCGGCTTCGATGTGTCCCAGACGATCTCGCCCTCGAAACCGGTGACGTCGGCGATCAGCTCGGCCAGGTCGCCGATCGCGATCTCCTCGCCGCTGCCGAGGTTGACCGGCTCGACTCCGTCGTAGCGCTGAGCCGCGAGCCAGATCCCCTCGGCGGCATCCTCCACGTAGAGGAACTCGCGCGTCGGCGTCCCGTCCCCCCACAGCGCGACCTCGCCCTGCGCCTCGAGCATCTTCCGAATCAATGCCGGGATCACGTGTGAGCGCTCCAGGTCGAAGTCGTCCCGGGGCCCGTAGAGGTTGACCTGCAGGAGGTGGATACTCGTCAGGCCGTACTGCTCGCGGTAGGCCTGGCCGGCGACCAGCAGCGACTTCTTCGCGACGCCGTAGGCGGCATTCGTTTCCTCCGGGAAGCCGTCCCAGAGGCTCTCCTCCCGGAACGGGCGGGGCGCGAGCTTCGGGTACGAGCAGATCGTCCCGACCACGACCAGCTTGTCGACCCCGTGCAGTCGGCTCTGCTCGAGGACGTTCGCGCCCATCATCGTGTTCGCGTACCAGTAGCGCCCGCTGTTGGCCATGTTCGCGCCGATGCCGCCGACCTCGGCGGCCAGGTGGATCACGAGTCGCGGCTGTGCCTGGTCGAACAGGCGGACGGTGTCGTCTGGGCGGATGAGGTCGTACTCGGAGCGGCGTGCGACGAACGGCTCGACGCCGTCCGCGCGGAGCCTCTCCACGAGATGCGAGCCGAGGAAGCCGCCCCCGCCGGTGACGAGGACGCTCATGACGTGACTCGTTCTGGCTGGAGCCAGTCGACTCGGCCGATCCAGCGATCCCTACTGGCGGCGTACCAGGCGATCGTGCGCGAGACGCCCTCCTCCCACGAGACCTTGGGCTCCCAACCGGTCTCGCGCTGCAGCTTCTCGTAGCCGACGCGCAGGGCCATGACCTCGCTCACCCCGGGCCGGAAGCGCTCGGGAACGCTGACGAGCTCACGTCCGGCCCAGTATCCCTCCTCCTCGCCGACCCGCAGGATCAGCTCGGCCCACTCCCGCATGGAGATGTTGTGCCCCTGGCCGTAGACGTACACATCACCGGGGACCCCGTTCGCGGTCACGGTCAGGTGGCCGCGTACGCCGTCCGTGCAAAAGCAGAAATCGCGCATCGGCTCGAGCTGGCCGAGCTCGATGTGCTCGCGCTCGAGCGCCTGGGTGACGATCGTGCCGGTCACGTAGCGCGGGTTCTGCCGCGGCCCGTAGTTGTTGAACATCCGGGTGACGAGCGTCGGTAGGCCGAACGCGTCGTGATAGTTCATGGTCAGGAAGTCGGCGGCGACCTTGCTGGTTGCGTAGATCGACTTCGGATTGATTGGTGAGCGTTCGTGCAGGATCAGACCGCCGGCGTCGTCGAAGTCGTGGTGGTGCCGGACGGGCTCGCGCACATTTCCGTACTCCTCGGAGGTGCCGGCCGTGTCGAACTTCTCGATCTCCAGGCCGTGGTCGACGATCGACTGCAGTAGGTTCAGTGTGCCGACCGTGTTTGCCATGACCGTCTCGTACGGCCGGTGCCAGGACTCGCCGACGTGCGCCTGCGCCCCGAGGTGGAAGATGAACGGTCGGTCCTCCTCCTTGCCCAGGTCGCGGATGAGGTAGTCGACGGACGTACGGTCGGTCAGGTCGGCAAAGTGCACCTTCAGCTCCCGGCGCAGGTGCCCGATGTTGTTGAGCGCGCCGCTCGAGGTCGCGCGTACGAACGCGTGGACGCGCGCGCCGAGCAGGACGAGCGCCTCCGTCAGGTGCGAGCCCATGAAGCCGTCCGCTCCGGTGACGAGCACCGTGCGCCCGCCGTAGACCGACTCGAAGTCGCGCTTGAGCTGGGCGACCACGCTGTCGGTCCAGACCGTGTCCGGCTCCGCCATCCCGTGGAAAGCCTAGCTCCACCGGCGACTACAATTGCGCGATGCCTGCCGCGGCCCAGAAAACCTCCGTATCTGCAGGGATTTCTTCGGTCGATTCATCCGCGCAGCTCGAGCGTTTGAAGCAGGAGGTTCGCGGCGCCGGCTCGGCCGCGCAGCGGCCCAACCGGGCCGAGTCGTCGAGGGATCCGCGGAGCGAGGCGGAGGCACACTGGTCGGTCGCAGTCGACCGGCCGATCGTCCGTCGTCCCGGCGTCCGCGGCGCGCTCGTCTACCCGCTCAAGCGCGTCTTGCGCAAGTTGATGAGCTGGTACGTGCGTCCCTTCGCGGCCGAGCAGCGGGCATTCAACGCCGCCATCCTGCGTCTCGCCGACGAGCTGAGTGCTCGCAACGACGAGCTGCGGGCCGAGTTGATGCAGGAGTCGGCGGCAAGGCGCGAGGTCGGAGCGAGCCTCCAGGGAGAAATCGCGCGCCAGGGAGAGGAGGCCGCCGATTTCAAAGCGCGCCTCGACGAGCGCAAGCGCTTGGTGGCCGAAATCGAGGAGCGGCTCCTGCGGCTCGAGCGCCGTCGTGCGGAGGCGGGCCCGGCGACAGTGGCCTCGCAACCGGGAGCCGACGCGATTCCCGACTACTTCGCGTTCGAGTCGCGGATGCGTGGTGACTCCGCCGAGATCCGAGCCCGCCAGCGCGAATACGTGAATGACTTCCGCGAAGCGGCGCCGGTGCTCGACCTTGGCTGCGGACGGGGCGAGTTCGTGGGCCTGCTGGGGGAGGCTGGCATCGACGCCCGAGGCGTCGACGCGAACGCCGACATGGTCGCTTTCGCGCGCGGCGAGGGTCTCGACGTCGAGCAGGCGGACGCGGTCACTGCGCTCGAGGCGCTCGAGGACGGGTCGCTCGGCGGCGTGTTCGCAGCCCAGCTGCTCGAGCACCTGCCGCCCTCGCGCCTCGTCCGGCTGCTCGACCTCGCGGCCGCCAAACTCCGACCCGGTGGCGTGCTCGTGGCCGAGACGATCAATCCGCTCTCGCCGCTCGCTGTGCGCAACTATTTCGCCGACCTGACGCACGCGCAGCCCCTTGTGCCCGAGACGCTCGAGCTGCTCGCCCGCCAGGCCGGGTTCACCGAGGTCGAGAAGCGGTTTTTGAACGAGCCGGAGGAGCGGTTGACCGTTCCCGCCGATCCGGTGCTGGCGCGGAACGTGACGCGGCTGAACGAGCTCATCTTCGCGCCGCTCGATTACGCGATCCTGGCGCGGAAATGAGAATTGCAGTCTGCTCCGCGCAAGTTCCGTTCGCCCGCGGGGGAACGGAGATCTTCGTCGACGATCTGGTCGCGGAACTCCGCAAGCGCGACCACGAGGCCGAGCTCGTCACCGTCCCGTACAAGTGGTACCCGGGGACGCGCGTGCTCACGCAGGCGTTCCTGTGGCGTCTGCTCGATCTGACCGAGGCCGACGGTCGTCCGATCGATCTGGTGATCGCAACCAAGTTCCCGACCTACGCGGTGCGGCATCCGAACAAGGTCGTCTGGCTCCTGCACCAGTTCCGCCAGGCCTACGAGCTCGACCGCACCGAGCTGGGGCAGTTCTCCGAGTCTCCGGAGGACCGCGCGACACGGCGCGCCGTGCAGGCGCTCGACCGACGTGTCCTCGGCGAGGCGCGCAAGCTCTTCACCACGTCCCGCAATAACCAGCAGCGTCTGGAGAGCTCGACGGGCCTGGTCGCCGAAGTGCTGCCGCACCCGCCGCAGGAGCTGGCGTACCGCTGCGACGACTACGGCGACTTCGTTCTCTCGGTCGGTCGGCTCGACCGGGCGAAGCGCGTGGATCTCCTGATCGAGGCCGCCGCCGAGAGCAAGGCGCTCTCGGTCGTCGTCGCCGGCGAGGGTCCAGACCGCGGACGGCTCGAGCAGCTGGCCGGGCAGCGCAGCCTGGACGGGCGGGTGAGCTTCCTCGGCCGCGTGAGCGAGGACGAGCTCGCCGATCTGTATGCGCGCTGCCTCGCCGTCTACTACGCGCCGGTCGACGAGGACTTCGGGATGGTGCCGTACGAGGCGTTCCTCGCGGACAAACCGGTCGTGACGACGAGCGACGCGGGCGGGCCGCTCGAGGTCGTGACCGACCGGAAGACGGGGCTCGTGTGCGAGCCGCGCGCCAGCGCGGTGGCCGATGGATTCGCCTGGCTGCGCGAACACATCGACGAGGCGCGTTCGTGGGGGCGCGCCGGGCATGCGCTCGCCGACGAGGTCACCTGGGACCGCGCGATCGCGCGCATCCTGGAATGAAGGTCGCCTATTACTCGCCGCTCCCGCCCGAGCGCTCGGGCATCGCCGACTACAGCGCGCTCCTCCTGCCCGCGCTGAGGCGCCGCTTCGAGGTCGAGGTCGCGCGCCGCCGCCGCCCCGCGCTTCGCAAGTCCGACGTCGCCCTCTACCACGTGGGCAACAACCCACAGGCGCACGGGTGGATCGTCGACGCGCTCCGCCGGCGCCCTGGGGTGGTGGTCCTGCACGACCTCGTCCTCCACCACCTGGTCGCCGGGCTCACGCTCGCGCGCGGAAACGCAGCCGGGTACATCGCGGCGATGGAACGCGACGGCGGCGCCGAGGCACGCAGGCTCGCCGAAGATGTTGCCGCCGGACGCGCCCGGGGTCCGTGGGAGACCGGGCCGGAGCGCTATCCGCTCGCAGGCGAGATTCTCGAGCACGCGACCGGGCTGATCGTCCACTCGCGCTACACCGAGCAGGGCGCGCGCGCGGAAGGCTACGCGGGACGGATCTGGCGGATCCCCCTGGCGGCGGGGCCGGTGCCCGACGTCGACGCTGCGCCGGTCGACGGCTCGCCCCTGATCGGCTCGTTCGGGCACGTGAACCCCGCCAAACGCATCCCGCAGCTGCTGCGGGCGTTCGC